>JAEEGI010014355.1_pt1 | contig 16669 bp, 10 predicted proteins | sample 8958751 | NCBI WGS metagenome assembly JAEEGI01 (sample SAMN16246545, study PRJNA631951) | gut metagenome | biome: gut microbiome; feature: rumen; material: KS-attached | host: Bos | place: Iran: Karaj | collected 2018-10
TGGTGATGTCCGCATCTGCTCCCACATGGATGTCTCCCTTTCTGTTCTCCATTTCCAGGCTCTTGGCGGGTTCCAGAGTTATCTTGCGGAGAGCTGTTACCAGATCCACCACTTTATCTTCTCTCACGTATTTGCCCAGAACCCTCGTGAAGGTTCCTGCAGCTCTCGGATGTCCGTTTCCATGAGCGATTATTCCATCAGAGGCCACCATTCCGTTGGGATTTGATATTGCTGCTGCTATCTCGTCTTCGTTCATTACAAAGGCTACTACCAGCATCTCGGGATGATTTGCCCTGCAGTCGTCAAATGTCTCTTTGGTGGCAAACTGGTTCTTGTAGGGATCGTCTGTAAGAAGCAGATCGCAGTAATCCTTTTTCCAGCCTTCCAGGCATCCGGGATCGAACACGGTGGAACCAATGTTGGTGGAGAAAGCATTGTACGGATATGTATCGTAGTTCAGTCTGGGATCCTCTTCCATATAACGGTTGATCATGTCCAGCGACTTCTCCATGGTTCCCATTGCAGAGCATGAGCTCAGATGGGAGATCTGGAATTTTTTATTGATATTCTTCTGGACCTCGATCATCTCGGCGATGGCTTCCAAACTTTTCTCTCCATCTGCTCTGTAGTGGGCTGCCACCAGAAGATGCTCGTCGTCGGAAACTCCGGCTGCTTCAATGATCTCTTCTGTTGTCATTCCCGGATCATATTCTATTCCGAAAGATATGCCGCAGGCGCCTGCTTCAAGGTCTTCCTTTATCTTCTCATGGATGGCTTTTCTCTGCTCCGGAGTTGACTTATCGAAATGTCCGAGTCCCTCTTCGACCCAGTAATTGTTGTATCCGGAAAGCATCATATAGTTTATGGGAGCGCCGCCCAGTTCATCGATGGTGTCTCTGAATTCACGGACCGTCTGGTTCATTACGCCGCAGTTTCCGCCTACAGCCAGGGTAACGCCCTGCTTCAGCATCATATTGGCAATGCAGTACTCTTTGCCCTCGCTGAAGTTCTCTTCATGCATGTGGATGTCTATGAATCCCGGTGATACCACGCGGCCGGCTGCATCGATGACCTTCGCAGCTTCCGGTTCTTCATCGCCGATATAGGCGATCTTTCCGAATTCGATGCCTATGTTTCCCTTTACCAGAATATTTTTATCGTAAACCGGGTATGAACCGTTTTTAATAAGAATGTCTAACATTTCATGCCTCCTGATGTTTAATGCGCAAAAAACTTTCCGCGGAAAGTTTTTTGCATCTGTATATTATGAATTTACTTTTGCAAAATCAGCCTTCATCTGAGCGATCCTATCCTCATCCGTGAAGATCTTGGCAATATCAAGAGCGATGAGTTTCGCACCGAGAGCGATGGACTCATGGCCTCTCTCTGTCCTTACGGCAGCCTCAAATCCCTTGGTGTGGATGGGGATTCCCCTGTCCACGATCTGGATGGTGGGATGGAAAGCAGGACACTCAAATGATACGTTTCCGATGTCGGATGAACCGAAAAGTGCATCGGGATCTGCGTTCTCTTCAATTCCAAGTTCATCGAACACTTCTCTGATAGCTGCAACGCCTGTGTCGTTGACGATCAGATTGTCATATGACTGAGCTGTAGGATACATATCCCAGGTGCAGCCTGTCATCAGGCAGGCTCCGTCAGCCATTTTTTTGACTTTTTCATTGAGTTCGTTCAGATATCTTCTGTCAGCTGATCTGGTATAGAGCTCATATGACGCTTCGTCGGGAACTACGTTGGGAGCAGCTCCGCCGTTTCTGTAGATGCCGTGCATCCTTACATCGGGAGTCACGTGCTGTCTCATGCAGTCAACAGCGTGAACGAAGAGCTGGGCTGCATTAAGAGCGTTGATGCCTTCCCAAGGAGCAGCTGCGCCATGAGCAGCTTTACCGTGGAAGTTGAACATGTATGAGTCAAGAGCTAAAAGCGTGCAATAAGGCTTGTTGCTGTCATCCATGTGGACCATCATGGCTATGTCGTAGCCCTTGAATACGCCCTGTTTTACCATGGTGCACTTGGCTCCGTCTTCCTCCTCATTAGGAGTTCCGATGATGTGTACATCCATGTCCAGTTCATCCTGAATGTCCTTCATGGAAAGACCTGCAAGGATGGAGATGGATGCTGATACGCAGTGTCCGCAGGCATGTCCGATCTCAGGGAGAGCATCGTACTCCGTAAGGATCGCAGCCTTATATTTATGATCGTTGGAGCCGTAAACAGCTTTGAATGAGGTCTCTATTCCGGCGAAGGGATATTCCACTTCATAGCCGTGTCCTCTTAAGAGTTCCACAAGTTTCTGAGATGATCTGAATTCGTGAGCAGATACCTCAGGATGGTCAGCCAGATCATCGTTACAAGCGATCATCTCAGGATGATGCTCTTCAATAGCTTTAAAAATCTTTTCTTTCAGAACTTCATAGTTTGCCATTTCTTGCCTCCATTTCTCTTCTTATGCGTCTGATTATGATCATTGTGTTTAAGTGATGAGCTTCATAGGGATGAAGGAGTTCCTTATCGGGATTCCAGTAAAAGATGTCATGGACATCTGAAACTTCCTCATCTGTCATTCCCTTTGAGATGCACTTTCTGATGAGCATCCACTCCCACTGAGCTTCTTTGATATACAGATCGAAGTATTCTTCGTTGTATTCCTTGGGTAAGATACCGTAGTGCATGGAGATTATGCGCTCCGGCTTCAGGTCTGCCATTCTCTTTGCAGATTCAATTGACTGCGCAAAAGATTTAAGGCAGGATGTTGCCACTGATCCCGGTCTCTCGAACTGCCCTATGCTCTCACTTAAGAAAAGTATCTTCTCAGGAAGGAGCATATATGATGCTGAACAATCCGTATGTCCCTTGGACTCGTAGAAGACCACCTTATGGTCTCCCAGATCTACCTCATCTCCATCTTTAAGCACCTTATCTATCCTTAAGCCATCGGTGCTCACCGGACCGAAATGGGTCTCGTATAGGCTGTCAGCGTTATTTCCCAGTTCTCTCATGGTCTCCTTGGCTTCTTCGGAGCTGAAGACCTGAATGGCTTTCTTGGCTCCATGAACCACGGCATCCGGCCATTCCTTAAGGATGTATGGCAAAGCTCCTATGTGGTCGTAGTGAGTGTGGGACATGAGCACATAGTCCAGCCTTCTCCCCAAAGGGTCCAGTATCTCATGTATGTTAGAAATGAGTTCCCTTGAAAAGCATGCCATGCCGCAGTCATAGAGAGCGGCCTTCTCTGAACCGACTATGAGATATGATTCTCCGCCGTAACCTCCGGTTACCCTATATAAAGGTTCAGGGACATCGAATCTGTCGTGTCCCTGAAAATTATTGTAATATCCGTTATCTTTTGGTATTATCATACACTTCTTCGGTTACTCGGCTTCTTCGTCTTCGTTCTGGGTCTTGTATGCCAGGCTTCTGATCTCTTCACGGTTCTCTGTAAGCGTATCGTTTATAGCCGTGAAGGTGTGCTCCAGATTGGTATACATCTCGCCGAAGTATTTCATGTTGAGCTCGTCCATCTTTTGCTGCATTCCATAGAGCATACGATCGACGTAATCGTAGGTCTTCATCTTAAGGACCTTGGACTGGATCCTTGAATCCTTGATGATGTCCTCGCCCTTCTTCATGGCGCGGCGTGTTATCTCATCGGAATCCACCAGGAAGTCGGCCTGCTTCTTAGCTTCTCTGAGCATTCTCTCATACTCGGACTTGCCTTCCATGAGGATCCTGTCTCTCTCGTCTATTATCCACTTGGCCTGCTGCATGTCGTCGGGCAAAGCCAATCTGATATCCTTGATAATTCCAAAGATATCCTCAGTTTCAAGTACTATTTTATTTGTAAGAGGAACTGATGTCGCTCCTTCAAGGAGATCTTCAAGTTCATCGAGCAGATCTAAAACTTTCGTCGTGTCTTCCATAATAACTGACTTTCCTTTCGCCCTAATTAAATCAGCAGATTTATTCAAATCCAAGTTTCTTTCTCATAGTGTCAAGCACGTATTCCGGAACCAACATGGAGCCGTCACCGCCGAGTGAAACGACCTGCCTTGCCATGGTGGAACTGATGAAGGAAAACTCGTCCTTGGCAGTTATGTAGATGGTCTCTGCATTTTTGTAAAGATGCTTATGCAGCTGATCCATGGACATCTCATCATCGAAATCCATGGTGTTTCTCAAACCTCTTACGACTACGTTGAAGCCGTTATTGTTTACGAAATCAGCAAGGAGTCCTTCACATTTATCCACCGTAACGTTGGGCATATCCTTGGTTACTTCCTTGATCATGTCCATCCTTTCTTCAAAGGTGAACATGGTCTTTTTCTCAAGATTAACGGTCACTCCTATGACAAGCTCATCAAAAATTCTCGATGCCCTTTTTATTATATCCAGGTGTCCCAGAGTCATGGGATCAAAGGATCCGGCATAAAGCGCTTTAGTATGCATGTCATACCTCCATAATCCCAATTATTTTACCATATTTATACATTTTTGTAAAGATTACAATATACAGAAAGGGTTATTGTACCGTAATTTCTGTCCTTTACTTTCGTAAATCCCTCAAACTCTTCAGGAAATTCATCTTCACGCTTATGTTCGGCAACTATAATACCGTCTTCGGCAAGAAGTTCCAGTTCCCTTATGAGTTCAAAGCATCTGCCGTACAGCCCTTTTTTATACGGAGGATCCAGCAGGAAAACATCCACCTTGTCCCCGCTCTCCTTTATCCTCATTAGGCACTTCTCGTAGTCGCCGGGCACAAGGCATGACCATTCCTCCGCCCTGCAGTTTGCTATGTTCTGCTTGATCAGCTTGATGCTCTCTCTGTTGTTATCGCAGAACCAGCATTTCTCTGCGCCTCGTGACAGCGCTTCCAGGCCCAGATTGCCTGTGCCTGAAAACAGATCCACGCATACTGCATCGTATATATCCTGCCCTATGATGCTGAACATGGCCTCCTTTACCTTTTCAGTGGTGGGCCTTATGTCATACCCTGCGGGCATCTCTATTTTTCTTCCTTTAAAATCTCCGGTTATTATTCTCATAATTTTTACAGATTCAGACTTATCTTATCACCGAACATCATTCTGATGCGGTCTCTCAGTTCAAGATCCTCAGGCTCGCTGAGCGCAGGATCCTTTTCGATTATATCTTCAGCGATCACTCTGACCTTGTTTAGTATATCCACGTTTTTCACCAGGTCGGCTATTCCAAGCTCAGGTATTCCGTGCTGCCTGGTGCCGAATATCTCTCCGGGGCCTCTCAGCTTAAGGTCTTCCTCGGCGATGACGAAACCGTCGGTGGTGCTGACCATGATCTCGTTCCTCTTCTGGGCAACGCCTGTTTTGGAGGAGCTTACCAGGATGCAGTAAGCCTGGTCGCTTCCTCTGCCTACCCTTCCTCTCAGCTGATGGAGCTGGGCAAGGCCGAAGCGTTCACTGTTCTCTATTACCATCACCGAAGCGTTGGGCACGTCGATGCCCACCTCGATGACCACGGTGGACACCAGGATGTCGATCTCACCCTCCTTGAAGCGGAGCATTATCTCATCCTTGTCCTTCTGCTTCATTGCTCCGTGGACCAGGGCCACCTTCAGGTCAGGATACCTGGCCGACAATTCCTCGTATATTTCCTCCGCAGACCTGACGTTCAGGGCTTCAGACTCCTCTATGAGCGGCGCCACCACGAAGGCCTGCCTGCCTTCCTTCACCTTGTCACGGACGAAGTCGTAGATCTTCCCTCTTGATTCTTCGTATCTCAGGAAGGTCCTGACTGGTTTCCTGCCCTCAGGCAGAGTGTCTATTATGGATATGTCAAGGTCGCCGTACAGTATCACCGCCAGGGTCCTGGGTATGGGCGTGGCCGTCATTACCAGCACGTTGGGATCCTCGCCTTTTTCGGTGAGCAGGTTCCTCTGCTCCACTCCGAATCTGTGCTGCTCGTCGGTGACCACAAGGCCAAGCCTCCTGAACTCCACGTCCGGCTGGATCAGAGCGTGGGTGCCTACCAGGATCTGGATGTCTCCGTTCCTTAGGTCTTCAAGAAGAGCGGCCCTCTCCTTCTGTTTCATGCCTCCGGACAGAAGCTCACACCGTATCCCAAAGGGTTCAAAATCCTTTTTAAGCGTCTGAATGTGCTGTTTCGCAAGAAGTTCCGTGGGAGCCATCATAACCGCCTGAAAACCGCATTTTACGGTTTTGAACATGGCAAGTTCTGACACCGCAGTCTTGCCGGAGCCCACGTCTCCCTGGACCAGCCTGTTCATGGGCTGTCCGTCCTCCAGATCACGCTCCACCTCTCTGAAGGCCCGCTCCTGGCCGGAGGTCAGTCTGAACCCCAGGCTCTTAAGAAACGGGTCCACCCTTACGGAACTGTCGAGTCTGACTCCCCTGGAGTTGGACTTTACACCGTGCTTTATGTAGAACAGCCCGGTCTGCAGGATGAGCAGCTCCTCGAATACCAGCCTGTAGCGGCCTTCAAGGGCTCTCCTCTCCTCCCTGGGAAAATGTATGTTGGTCACCGCGTAGGAAGGCGGGCAGAGATTGTTCTCGTCCACTATCCTCTCCGGCAGCCACTCCGTGATAAGCTGATGATAAGGCAGCGCCTGAAGCTGCAGACCTCTCATCTGGGCCTGGGATATGCCCTCTGTCAGCGGATACACCGGGAAAAGCCCTCTCAGGTCATCCTTGTCCCCCCTCTTGTGGAACTCCGGATGAGCCATCTGGCGCCTTCCGTTGTTATATGAGATCCTGCCGTAGAGAGTCAGTTCCTGGCCCTTGTAGAAGTAGCGGGACAGATATTTTGCGTTGAAGAACAGAAGCTCCACTGAGCCCGAATTGTCCTCGCAAAAAACTTTGAGCGGGGCCTTTCTGAAGTATGGCCCCGGCTGCTTCACAGAAGAGACGGTCACCTCAAGAAGGACGTCCTCCTCCGGAGGCGCCTCTATGATCTTCGTGACCTGCCTTCTGTCCTCATATTTCCTTGGAAACGTGTAAATGAGATCTCTGACAGTCCGTATGTTCAGTTTCTCCAGAAGAGCGGCCTTCTTGTCGCCGACCCCCTTCAGGGAAGTGATGCTGTCTCTAAGTTCCACCTTTAAAACTCCACGGAAAACTCTATGTTCTGTTTGGTGATCTTTTTGGTCCTGATACCCACGATCCTCATGGTGATCTTCACCACCTTGCCCAGTCTGAGTCTCTTGAGGTTCTCCTCCAGATAGCTCAGCACTGACTGAGATGTGAAATAGATGCTGGTACCGAACTTGTGGATCACGTTGAACTCGATCTTAAGTTCCTTCTCATCTTCTTCGATCAGGATGCTGTTTCTGCCCGGCGCGATGGTCTCCCTTTCGTCGGTGTTTGCAACGGCGTCCTTCACCAGTTTTTCAAATGCGTATTCAGCCACCTTGACGGTGCCCAGTTCATTCTTTCTTTCCATGATCCGTCACCCCAGAAGACTCTTGGTAAGTTCCAGCTTCTGCTGGCTGAAGTTGACAGTGCTGAAGAGCACCAGTACTCTGTCATAGCCTTCCATCTTCGCCAGATCCTCCACCGAGCCCCTGTAGTATCTGGGGTCGATCAGCGTGATCCTTGAAAAATCGCTGAGGATCGCCGGAACGAAGGAGTTGGCGTAGGAATCCTTCACGATCAGAAGGGACGGCTTTCCTTCCCCGTTCTCGGGAATGATATCAGCCTTTCCGTAGTTGCCGCCCAGATATACCTCGTACTGATCCTTCTGATCCAGCCTGTCTCTGAAATATATGGAGCTGAACTCTTCGCCGTCGGCGGTGAGTTTCGTCCTGTCCTCTTCCCATCCTGCGGGGAGCTGGATATCATCGGTCACATCGCCGTTCATGAGGATCTTGGAATAAAGGGTCCCACGGAATCCTCCGGAGACCGTCACCAGTTCCGGAAGGTCGACCTTGAGTCCCGCCCGGGCAAGATAGATGGATGCGGCGTTCATTGCACCCTTCATGTTCCAGTGGTGATCCGTCTTGTAGTACATGTCAGGCTCCATCTGGCCCCTCAGAAGGATCAGGCCGTCTCCCAGCGCATCCTCCGCGTGAGAGAAACAGCGATACTCATCGAAGTTGGTGCTCATGTTGTAAGCCGCCCTGTTGGCAAAAGACGCAGAGGGTACCAGCATCACGTCCACCGGGATCCTTCCTTCCAGGTCACTTCTGAGAAGTGCCACATTGTCCAGATTTCCCCGGAACGTTGACCAGTCGAATTCCCAGGCTGTATTCCTTTCCGCCAGGACACCGTCCTTCAGGAGATAGACGCCGTTTATGTCCTTCCTGAGTCCGGCCTTCAGTATATTGGAATACATACTTATCCACTGCTCGCGGCCTATGATCTGATCCGTCAGGTATTTTTCCGAATCCTCTTCGAATTCACCGCTCAGAATATCCCCGATATCAAAGTCGGGTGCCTGCTCCAGGTATCTGTTCTCGTTGTCAGACTTCTCCCTATCCGGAAGGATCAGTGTGCCCAGGGACAGGAAGGCGATGATGAGCACGGCGGATACCATCAGTATTATGTTTTTCTTTGGATCTTTTGCGCTCATATCAGAACCTGAAATAAAGGAACGGGTTGTAGCTTCCGCTTACCAGGAAGGCTACCGAAACTATAAACAATATTGCGAGGACTGCGGTCTCCAGTATGTCCGCGGCAATACCTCCGCGGAGCTTCCCGAGAATGCCTGTCCAAATCTTTTTGACAATGGGTGTGGAGCAGACGGCTGCCACAAGGAACAGCGGCCAGTAGGAGGACAGATAGTATCTGAACTCCAGAGGCTGGGCCGGTCCCTTTCCGAACATGCAGCCCACGAATTCCATGAGTTCCCCGAAGTCGGTGATCTTGAAGAGCACCCAGCCCAGGGTCACCAGGAACAGTGCATAGAAATGCTTTATAAATGCCAGCTTCCCCGGGATCCTGTCCAAAACCTTCAGAAGGAAGAGCTTCTCGATTATGAGGAGAATGCCGTAGTAGACTCCCCAGAGCACGAAGTTCCAGCTGGCGCCGTGCCAGAGCCCCGTAAGGGCCCAGACGATGGCAATGTTTATGAGCTGTCTCAGAAGCCCCTTCCTGTTGCCGCCCAGCGGGATGTAAACGTAATCTCTGAACCATGAGGAAAGGCTCATGTGCCACCTTCTCCAGAACTCAGTTATGGTGGACGAGATATACGGGTAGTTGAAGTTCTCCAGATAGTCGAAGCCGAATATTCTTCCAAGGCCGATGGCCATGTCTGAATAACCGCTGAAGTCGAAATATATCTGGAAGGTGAAGGCGATGGCGCCCATCCATGCAAGGCCTGAGCTTATGTCAGCGTAAGCTTCTTTCATGCCGTAGATCTCCTCCCAGACAGAGGCCATCTGGTTGGCGATGAGGATCTTTTTGGCGAAGCCGAAGATGAATCTCCTGATACCTTCCGTGACCCTTTCGGGATCCGAAGTTCTGGCCTTCAGAGCCTTCTCACAGTCCGAGTACCTGACTATGGGTCCTGCGATGAGCTGGGGGAAAAGCGCCACATAGCAAGCCAGGGTGATGAAGTCCTTCTGGACCTCCACCTTGCCTCTGTACACGTCGATTACGTAGGACATGGTCTGGAAGGTGTAGAAGCTGATTCCAATGGGAAGAGCTATGCCCAGAAGATGCATGCCGCTTCCCACCAGAGAGTTCACCGTCTCGATCAAAAAATCTGCATACTTGAAGAAGCCCAGCAGTCCCAGGTTCACAAGTACGTCCAGCACCAAAAAGGCGCGTGCAGCGCCAATGGAGCCTTTTTCCTTCGCCCTTCCCACCATGAGTGCCAGCACATAGTTGGATATGATCGACACGATCATGATCAGGATATACTTGGGCTCGCCCCAGCCGTAGAACACAAGGCTCGCCAGAAGCAGCACTGCGTTCCTGGCCCTGGTGAACCTGGCAGGCGTAAGGAAATATATTAAAAGCGTCACCGGAAGGAACGCCATTAAGAATACTGAACTTGAGAATACCAAAACATCCTCCGCGTAATTAGTCTTACAAGAAATATACCACGGAGGATGAATGTTTTCAATAAGGATATAGTGGAACGGGGTGCTGTTTGTTCAGAAAAATACCAAGATATTGTCCCCTGAAACGTCAGGGCAAAGAAAAACCGGCGACCCTTTCGGATCGCCGGAAGAAATGGTGCCCAGTTCCGGAATCGAACCAGAGACACGGGGATTTTCAGTCCCCTGCTCTACCAACTGAGCTAACTGGGCACGTTCTTTCTTGTAAATGGTGGGCCTCCAGGGATTTGAACCCGGGACCTGCCGGTTATGAGCCGGATGCTCTAACCACTGAGCTAGAGGCCCAAATTCTGAACTGGTCGGGGTGACAGGATTTGAACCTGCGGCCCACTGGTCCCAAACCAGTTGCGCTACCAAGCTGCGCTACACCCCGTCATCGGCAACTATTTTATTATAATGACCGATCCTGACATTGTCAAGCAGGGATTTAGATGGTTAAAAACTGGCAGGGGCAGAAGGATTCGAACCCTCGACACGCGGTTTTGGAGACCGCTGCTCTACCAACTGAGCTATACCCCTATATTATGGCGGAGAAGATGGGATTCGAACCCATGCTGCCCTTAACGAACACTAACGGTTTAGCAAACCGTCCTCTTCAGCCACTTGAGTACTTCTCCTCTTACTCGATAATTTTGCGAATTGCTGTGTTGCTGCTCATTCATTCCTCAGTCACGTACTCAAGTACGCTCCTTCGTCATTCATTCGCGCGCCTTGCACTTCACAAAATTCTCTTCGTAATATATTTTTGTTCCCGGGCCGTGCTGCTGCCCTGAAACAACTATATGGCGGAGAGGGTGGGATTCGAACCCACGGTCCCTTTCGGGATCACTGGTTTTCAAGACCAGCTCCATAAACCGCTCGGACACCTCTCCGTTTTAAAGGTGCTGCGCGAATAAGCTCCGCATACCTTATAAAAAATGGTGACCCATCCGAGATTCGAACTCGGGACACCTTGATTAAAAGTCAAGTGCTCTGCCGACTGAGCTAATGGGTCATAAAATATTGGCTGGGGTAGCAAGATTCGAACTTACGAATGCGGGGATCAAAACCCCGTGCCTTACCGCTTGGCGATACCCCAGCGACAATCCCCAAACCAGCTTGTAATGTTATCGTATAAATGACATACATTCAAGCGACTATTATATTTTAATGGTTTGGGGCTTGCTTGTCAAGTTATTTTTATGTTTTTTCCAATGATTAGATGACCCTATTTTTTACCCATTATGAAGCAGCTATTTTATATCCGGCTTTTCTAAGGAATAAGAACAGTATTCCCATGGCACTGGCTACCATGATTCCCAAGGGTTCCTCCCAGTCAGCACCTGTAGGTATCGGGAAAACCAGTTTGCGGTCTGTCATTGTCACAACCGTGGTCTTGCCTTTCTCAACCACAAATATCACATCTGCGGCTTTTTCATACTCTTCAGGTGGTTCGATCTCTTTAAGGGTGTATGTCTCCCCTTCTGTCAATCCGTATACCACGAAGCCTCTGTCTGATCTTGATATCCATGACGCTACCTCCTGATTGTTTTTATCATATAGACCCAGTGATGCTCCTGCTAGCAACTCGCCATCTTCTCCGACTTTTTTAATAATGGTTTCTGTCTTCTCGTTTTCTATGACGAGTTCCTCTCCTGGCTGTGTCAGCCGTCTTCCGCTCTTATCATAGACTTCAGCTTTGCCGTCCTTTCGGATCACTACCTTCCAATAGCCATTTTTTGTGGCGTATTTAGGCGGCGCATCGATCTCCTCCAGCAAATAACACCCATAGGGCACGTTATTCCAAGAGATGTGGCCATCTTCTCCGGTTGTACCTACAACTGTAGCAGTTTCTTCTGACTTTGTCCAGTTCTCATCACTTAAGCTGCACTCCGTGAAGTACAGTCCGAAGCGAGCATTCTTAAGAGGTGTGCCATCGGGATCAGTCTTAAGTACCTTAAACTGCCCTTCGTAATACTCATTTATCAAGACCTCCCAGGGTTTTCCAAGCGCTATAGTGTAAGGAATTATGCTGTACTTATTGTTAGAAACCTTATGAAGAGAGGCAAGTTCATCCTCACCGTAATGGTACATCTTTCCTCTGTCAGGATATGGATGGCTCTCTCCAGCAGGATCATAGGGCTCCCAGCTATCATTTTCGTCATTAGCATTGACATATCCTCTCCCCTCTATATATTCATAAGGAGAATCCACCAGTTCGACCGACTGAATGGTTACTATCCCGGAATCGTCCCATTGGGATCTCATGCCTTTTCTTATATTCCCCGAAATGAAAGCCAGGTCCAGGTCCATAGTAGGAAAGATCACAGTATGTTCATCACTGCTTGGGCTCATCTTTTGCTTATATCTAAACGCCCTGCCCAAATTATCGTAACTAACAAAAAATCCATACAGCAAATTATTTCTGTTTGTCTTGAATCTGATCTTCACAGCCTTGGTAAGATCCTCTGCATCACGTATCTCCTTGGTCAGCACATAACCCTTTACCGGCCTTTCTGTTACAGTATATTCATATTCACGTCCATTATCATCAAATATGGGAATGTCAGTGAAACTGTACTTCCAGCCATCCTCTTTAGACACTCTCTCAGTCCTGAACTCTTCTCCGTTTCTGTTAAGCACCAGAGTTATCTCATCCGGATGATCATGTCCGTCCCAGATCTTGATTCCTGATTTCTCGGTCACGCCTTGTCTGCTCACATTTGTTATGGACTTCATGGAGAATGTGCCTCTATAGAGATAATTCCCATCATATGGAATATTCAGAGGATATGGATCTGTTATGCTTATGAAGGTCCATTCAAGATCGTTACCCACAGCCTCTTTAACATAGGCTTCCATCTGTCTATCCGTTTTGTTTAACGGCACGACCATTCCTTGAGTTGTGCCTTCTACGTTATCATAGGCCGCAAGCCAATCGTCGATGGGTATCTCCGTTCCGGCTGCTGCATCTTCCCACGATTCGGCTATGTTTGCCGCCTCCTGAGGCATCTTTATAACTGTTGCTCCTGAAATCATGGCAGGCTCCCATAATTTATCAAGATATACCGCATCTCCGGGTACCGTCAGCACTCCTCCAAAGAAAGGCACATTCATCTGAAACCATTTACCGTCCCGTCTGAACCATATCTTTTCCATGGAACTATCCATGGCGCTGAATTGAAATCTTATGGCATCAGCCGTTTCATACTCTACGAAATACCCTTCAACCGGGGTTTCCTTAACTTCATATTTATATAAAGCACCGTTTTCGTCAGCTGCAGGCACCGCAAAAGAATACTGCCACCCTTTATCTGCAGTCACTGTCTGCCTTTCTTTGACCGAACCGTTCTGATAGAGTTCTACCGTAACCGACTCTGGCCGCATATTCGGTTTGTCACCTACCCATGTCACAGGGCCTGATATCTTAGTCATGGCGGTATTCTTTAAGATCACAAGGTACTTAATATCGGTTTTTGAAGAGGACTGCTCTTTAAAAGCCGTCACATCTATGCCAGGCGACTCGCATATAAAGATATAATCATAATTATCCGGTCCTCCGTTATCGCTTATATATGTATATTCAGGATCGTTGAATGAGAAGCTATCTTCACCTATACCCACACTTTTTATGGGATCTCCATAAGGCGTCTCTCCATCCAGCGTGTGATAGACTTTTAGCACGGCTCCACTGAATAAGCCGGTATCACCCAGTGCAGATGCATCCATATCCAAGGTAACATGAGATGTCGTTACAAGTTCCCAAGTTCCTGTGGTAAGCACGTCCTGAGTATAGTCTCCATTATGATAGAGCTGACGCTCCTCACCGGTTTCTGTATTTTTCCATATACCGGAAAGCATGGTATACGCGTTTAAAGGCATCTCATCATCTCCAATATCAAGAGTAATGCGCGTAAGAGAGGTGCATCCTTCTAAAGCATTGAACTGGAGTTCTGGAAACACCAGATTGGAAAGATCCAGTGAAGTAAGAAGCGTGCATCCTCCAAACCAGTTTTCTAATAAGTTTGGTTTTATCCTTTCCGTGATATCCACCCTTCTTATTGATCCTTTTAAATTTTCCCAGGGAGGGTTGCCCGCTCTTCCCACATTTGTAAAATATGTCTTCGTCCCGACTACCTGCTCATTTTCATAAACATCATCATAATCATTGAAAAAGCTTAGACTTCCGTCTGAGGAATCAAAGACCGCTGTAAGATATGAGCCATCCAGTCGGTACCAGCCAGGGGAAGTTCCGTCATAATTGTTCAGATAGATAAAACCCGGTCCATCTGCTTGGTCACCATTTAGAAGTTTATATCTCTTCCAGCTCGAACTTGGGATGCTTGCAGTGAAGATGGACTTTTCACCAAGACCTACTTTATAAATCTTTCGGCATGATGAAAACATGTTTTTCATGTTTGTCACCTCCGAGGTATCGTAATTACTCAGATCCAGGCTCGTAAGCGAAGCGCAGTTATAGAACATGTAAAACATGCTTTTCACATGAGACGTATCCAGTTTGGTAATGTTGCAGGATTTCATCTTATTACATCCGTAAAACCACCTATAGCATGTAACAGGTGCAGTCTCCGCTTCAAAGGATACGCTCTTTATTTCAGTGCGCTTATCGTACCAGGGCGGATTACTGTTTTCTGTATTCAGAATATTCGTGTAGTAAGTCCTTGAGCCCTCGGTTCCTCCCAAAAGATGCTCGCACTCTGTATCTTCTACAAATCTTAAACTTCCGTCATTGGAATCGAAAACTCCTATTGTCTGCCCACCCACTCTGTACCAGCCGGGATCTTCTCCCGTATAATCCTCTTTAGAATAAACGATGGGTTCGCTTACCTTCGTCACATCATCTGACAGTTTTACTCTCTGTAACGGCACCGCAAAAAACCCCGATATGAACCTGAAATCCGGTCCCAGCTTTATAAGGGTCACAGCGCTATTACTAAATATAGCATTGTATACGGTGACCCTTGATATATCAAAGCTTGAAATATCCAGTTCAACCAGTGAACTGCAGCCATTGAACATCTGGCCAATGGATGTTAACTTTGATGTATCGAACATGGAAAGATCGAGTCTTATAAGGCTGCTGCAGTTTTGAAACATGCAGTTCATATTAGTGACATTTGAAGTGTCAAAGCCTGAAAAATCCAGCGCATTAAGGCTGCTGCAACCCTCAAACATACTTTCCAGGGAAGAAGCTTCAGATGTGTCAAGTCCTTTTAGATCGCAGTCCGTGAGGTCAGTACATCCTATGAACCATGAATTGCATGTGTCTGGTCTTATGGTGTCCCCTTCTTTAATGCTAAAGGATCTGATCTCATTTCTTTTCTCAAACCAAGGGGCGTAGAGTGCCATGTTTCTGACCTCAATATCCGCATAGTAGGTCTTAGTTCCCTCCACTTGATTGTCATTATATGCCCCTTCTTCATCTCTGAATAACTTCAGACTTCCGTCTGACGAATCAAAGACCGCGTAGGCGATCCCACTAAGCTCATTAGGTCCCCGGGTCGTATCTTCATCGGAGGCAAATGTCTTTAAAGGATCGCCCGCATAGAGACCCACCTAGACCATTAAGAGGCATAATAGTATCATTAATATTCTTTTGAAAAATATCTTATTCATTTTTAACCTTTCCGATTTTCATATATCTTATGTACTGTAAAAACCATGAACCCATAGAAAGAGTCAGCAGCAAAGGAGTATTGCCGCTTATAGCTTCCACAGTACCCATCATATTTTCCGTAAGGTGAAACAAGGCTTCGGCTATAGCGCAGATCATAAGGCAGGCTATGGCAAGTCCCTGCTCTTCTCCAAATCTAAGCTTTTTTACTGCGTTAATAGGCAATGAGATATAGACTGTCAGAAGCAGTATCAGAAGATCCAGAAGCGCCCAGTTATCTCCCAGTTCAGGATGGCCCGAAGCCTCTATTCTTATCGTTTCCTCGTATTCATCTACAGGCAGCTCTCCCTTAAAGTCCGAGGCGCTGAGAAGCAGCACCATTCTGCCATAGGAAGAGCCGCTGTCACAGGTGGAAAGAGCCAGGACATGGTTAACCTCTCCTACGCTCCTCTTGAACTCTGCCTTTTCATCCAGATATTCCATCAATGCTTCGAGACCTTCTGAGTTTTTATCCGCCTTGTATATCATTTCGTCAAATGCATCTGTCCTTAAGAAGGTAAAGGCCTTAAGTTCAAATACCTTTTTCTCGGTAATCAAGAGACCTTCGATACTGCCGGATCTTATGTTTTTTGCATTATCAAAAAACTCTCTGTTACCAAATTTATCTATATCTCCGAACATGGCGCCATTATCCATATGATGTCCGTAGATCAGTTGGTAAGATTCTGAAAGATCACGGGAATTAAGGGATGACAGAAAAATGGAGCCTGAAATGGAATGGTTACCGTAGGCATCCTTATTTATGTATTCCATGTCCGTCTTTCCCTGCATGACGGGATAGTCTATATTGGTTCCGTACAAGGTGATCCACCCTACCGTATCCGGATTTACCTCCATGATCTCATGAAGGTCCGGAGGCTTATCCATTTCGATCTTCGGTCTGTATTTCAAAAGATCATGGGAAGAAAACGCCTTGT
>JAEEGI010014359.1_pt1 | contig 16664 bp, 12 predicted proteins | sample 8958751 | NCBI WGS metagenome assembly JAEEGI01 (sample SAMN16246545, study PRJNA631951) | gut metagenome | biome: gut microbiome; feature: rumen; material: KS-attached | host: Bos | place: Iran: Karaj | collected 2018-10
AGGTCGTCGTGCGGATGCGTGTCGATGAACTGCATGAAGTCCTCGGCCGAGCTTGACTCTGCAATTTTCTGCCAGTCCTTCTTGCTCTTTATGAGTTTCTGGTTCATCTCGTAAATCTTGTTTCGGTGTGCTCCGTTAGGGAACTCGTCGAGATATTGCTTTATGTTTGCCTCGCAAGGATTCTTTATAACCTGAGAGTATATTTCCTCCTCGTGCTTTGCCGCCGTGTAGTTTGAGTAGACCTTGATTCCCACGATGCCTGCGATGATTAGCGATGATACGCAAATCCATGCCACGGCGTGGCTTTTCTTCTTCGGCTTTTCTGTTTCTTCTGCCTTTTCTTCAGGCTTCTGTTCAGGGTGGGCGGCAGGCTGTGCCTTGTCTGTATTTTCTGCCTGTTGTGGTGATGTCTCAGCATCGTTGGCTGCTGCCGTTGTAGGAGTTGTATCTTCTGTCTCTGCCGAAGGAGTATCGGCTGGTTTTTCATCGTCGGTTACTGTTCCCGAAGGCTCTTCGGCTGGCTGTTGCGAAGGTTCTTCGGGTTGTGCCTCTTGTGTCTCTTGGGTTGCAGCATTGCTTTCGGTAGAGAATGATATCTCTTTGCTGCTGAAATCGTTATTGCTGGCTGTGTTTTCGGTAGCGGCTGATTCTTCGGCATCTTTTTCGGTAGCCTCTTCTGCCATGGCCGTCTCGGTCATCTGGTTTGCCACGGCTGCTGCCTGAAGTGCTGCTGCCTCTTCTTCCTCGGCAACCTTCTGCGCCGCTATTGCCGCCTGAATCTTTCGGTTGTCGTTTTCTTCCTGCTTGCTGGCTGCAGGTTTTTCGGCAACGCCTGTTTCCGGCGCATTAAACGTAATCACCTTGTCATCATCGCCGTTAAGGCTTCGTCCGCACTTAATACATGTCTTGTATTGCTTTATGTTATACGAACCACAAAACGAACATAACTCTAAGTTGTGTTCTATCCGGCATCCGCAATTCGGACAGCTTGGAGCGTGGGTAGAGACATCGTGTCCACACTCGGGGCATTTAATCATCGACATTGTTGGTATGAAGTTTGTTTAACTATGCAAATATAATGCAAACAAAAGACAAATCAAAATTATGCGCTGTTTATTTTTTCGTAAAATTGCTTTGGAATGGGGTTGCTGCGCCGGATTTTGGCAAATGGTATTTTTTTTGCTCGGAATTTCTTCGGGATTCGTTCGGGATGCGTGCAAAAAAGTATTATTTTTGCGGCATTGTTAAAAAAACTAAAAAAGTTTGAGGCTATGATATATTCAGTTATTGGCAGCGGGGCGATAGGGGCGTATTACGGCGCAAAACTCGCCAAGGCCGGAAAGGATGTGCATTTCTTGTTCCATCGCGACTACGACGATGTTGTTGCAGGCGGATTGCAGGTTGACTCGTGCGACGGCAGTTTTCATCTTGACAGCGTAAATGCCTACGATTCGGCAGACAAGATGCCAAAGAGCGATGTGGTTCTGGTGTGTCTGAAATCGGTAAACAACAGTCTGCTTGCCAGTCTGCTGCCGCCGCTTCTGCATGACAATACCTTGGTGGTGCTGATAGAGAACGGCATAGGCGTGGAGGCTGATGTGCAGAAGATGTTCCCAGATGTGCAGCTTGCCGCCGGACTGGCTTTTATCTGCTCGGCAAAGACCGAGCCGGCAAGGGTTAACCACCAGTGCTACGGCTACATAAACATTGGCAACTACTCGTGTCGCGATGCCGCTCTTGTGCAGAGGGTTGTTGCCGACTTTAACGAGGCTGGCGTAAAGGCTACCGAGGTTGAGTATAACGAAGCGCGATGGAAGAAGGCGGTATGGAACATGCCGTTCAACGGATTGACGGTGGTGATGAACACGCAGACCGACAGTCTGCTTGCCAACCCATCGACCCGAAGTCTTGTTAAGGACCTGATGATGGAGGTTGTGCGTGCAGCACAGGCTTGCGGAGTGAAGAATATTGGCGAGGACTTTGCCGACAAGATGATTCAGAACACTCTCGACATGACGCCTTACTCGCCGTCGATGAAGCTCGACTACGACTTTGGCCGTCCGATGGAGGTGTATTATCTCTACACCCGTCCGATAGAGGAGGCTCGAAAGGCTGGCTACGAAATGACGAAGTTGCAGATGCTGGAGCAGCAGCTTAGGTTCTGCGATGCGCGCAACGAACGCTAAGAGGTTAATGTAAAAATGACATAGATATGAATGTGACAGATGATTTGCTGAATTTCCTTAATTCTTCGCCTGTCAGTTACCTTGCTGTAGAAACGACGGCAAAAAGACTGGAGGCCGAGGGATTTGTGCGTATTGACGCATCGGACACGATGCCTGAACTTATGCCCGGCAGCAAGGTGTTCTTTACCAAGAACGGCTCTTCGGTATATGCCTTCAGGATAGGCAGGAGAAGCATGGCCGACGCCGGTTTTCACGTTATATGTGCCCATTCCGATTCGCCTACGTTCCGCATAAAGCCGATGCCGGAGATTATTGCTCCGGGCGGCGTGGTTAAACTGAATACCGAGGTGTACGGCGGCCCTATACTGTCAACGTGGCTTGACCGTCCGCTTAGTGTGGCCGGAAGGGTGGTGCTGCGCTCCGACGCCCCCTTGCATCCTGTATGCCGTAACGTTGTGGTAGAGCGTCCGCTCTTGCAGATTCCGAACATAGCCATACACATGAACAGGGCCATTAACGATGGCGTGGCATACAGCAAGCAGTATGACATGATGCCGGTACTGGGTATGATAGATTCGAGCCTTGAGGCCGACAATATGTTGCTGCGCCATGTGGCAGAGCGGCTAAATGAGGATGTTGACGACATTCTTGACTTTGACCTGTATCTGTATGATGCTACTCCGGCGTGCCTGTTCGGACTGAATAACGAGTTCGTCTCATCAGGAAGGATTGACGACCTGTCGATGGTTCATGCCGGACTTACAGCCCTTGTAGAGATGGGCGATGCCGTTCCCGACATTACTCAGGTGCTGGCCGTGTTCGACAATGAGGAGACCGGCTCGGGAACGAAGCAAGGTGCTGGCAGTCCTTTCTTTGCGAGCCTCATCCAGCGTATGGTTATGGCTAACGGCGGAAGTGCCGACGATTATTTCCGCGCCGTGGAGAATGCTTTTATGGTATCGGCCGACAATGCCCATGCCGTACATCCTAACCATCCTGAGAAGTACGACCCTAAGGTGTGCCCAAGCATGGGGTTTGGTCCGGTTATAAAGATAAATGCCTCGCAGAAGTATGCAAGCGATGCCGAGTCGTCGGCTGTCTTTGCAAGCATCTGCCAGAGTGCCGGCGTGCCATGCCAGCGTTTTGTGAACCATAGCGACATAGCGGGCGGAAGCACATTGGGCAATATCCTGACATCGTCGCTACCTATGCGTGGCGTGGACATGGGCAATCCGGTATGGGCAATGCATAGTGCCCGCGAGGTTGCTTCTGTTGCCGATCATGAATACTGCATCCGCGCATTCAAGGAGTTTTATCGGTTGAGTTGATATAAGAAGAGAATGTCCCGAACGGTTTGTTTGGGACATTTTTTTCGCCCTATGCGGTTTGCTAATTGTACTTTGCTGGTATTCTGTTTTTTTATTCCTTAGCCTTCCGTTATAAGGTTTTGATTATCTCAATCTCAGTTATCTCAGTTGTTTTTTTTTGGGGGGGGCTTGCATGCTCCTACAAGTGTTTTGGGGTGTGCAATACTCAAATCAGGCACAAGGCCAATGCAGTTCCGGAATGAACCTAAAATTCGGCGTTGCACATATTTGCGCCAAGTACGGGAAAAGTATCGGAACAAAGGCTTTTCGCTTGTCTTTTGATACCTGTGAGGGCGGAATTTGGGGATGTTCTGTAGCGGATTTTGGTGTTACTTGCCTTGGTGAAACATTGCAAATGGTTGATAATAAAAGTTTTAGTGTAAAAACGTTTCAGCGTTACAGTTGTTACAGTTCTTTTTTTGCGAGGTATGATATTTTTTTAGAATATAGTCTTTAATTATATATATAATAATTATAATATATATTATATATAATATATATTATAAAATATAAATAGTTATATATTGATAGTAGATTTATAGTAAATTTAGAGTAGAGTTATACCCCCCCCTTAAAACTAACTGTAACAACTGTAACTGTAACGTTTATTATTGCTAAGTGCTTGATTGGCTGTAAGATAAATTGCCTTAAAATATTCTTTACAAGGCTTGTGTTTAGTTTGGCTATGCCGAAGAAGTTGGATTTAGGCAGTATTGAAGTGTGCTAAAATGTGCCTAAGAATAGCCCCAGATGCTTTATGACTGGCAGTATGTGTATTGGTTGTTTGCTGATAATTGCCGTTGGGTATGCCTAAAAATGCAGCCGTTTTTGCTTGGGTTTTGTTAGGTAGCAGGAGGGGAAGAAGTGTAGCTCTGAATGCTACATGGCTTTTGGTAATGTGATGGTTATTAGGGCGTTTACAACATGTGGCTATGTTTTTTTGAAGGCTGGGTAGGCTTTTAAGGTTTTGAAAACACTATGTAAAGTGAGGAGAAGGAGAACGAGCCAACAGCGGAAGAAAGCACCGCTGCAACAGAAAAAGAAGCACAAGCCGAGCCGAACACGGCTCGTAGTGAGGCGGAGCAGGCTAATACCGCAAGCAGAGGAGCAGGAGGCTGCAAACGAAACTGCGAACGAAGCAGAGCAGCGCGATGCCGTAAACAAGCAGCACCGAGGAGTGCATGGAAAGCGAAATAATGGCGGTGTTGACTTTGAAAATGACGACAAAATAAAAAAGTTACTATTCGTAAGAAAGTTAGAGAAAAGGGTAAGAAAAATGCGAAGAAGGCAAAGACTATAGACTTTAGTGGGTTTGTAGCGAAAGCCGAAGTATGGGACAAGGGTGTGCCTATGTGCATTTTCCATTCGCTTGAAAAAGCCAAGGAATATGTGGAGAAGAAGCGCAAGCTTGATGCAGCACAAACGCTGAATACCAGAAGAAGGCTGTCGAAAAGGCAGAGGTAGAGAAACCGAAGCTGAGAAGGAACGCAAGAGGTTTGGTGGTTCTACCGACGGAAAGACACCGATGCAGGCAGCCAGCAAAGCAAAGGTTCTTAGCGAAATTTTGTTAGGTAATGATTGTTGATTGGGCTGTTGCAACCTTTTATTTCCTTGTGGCTGAGTGGATTGAATAGGGTGGCGTTACAACGTTACAGTTACAGTTCGTTTTTTTGAGGGGTATGATAATATATTAAGAACTGAATATAAGTGTAACTGCTTCATACTGACGTGGATATCGGTATGAAGCAGTATGGTGTGACATTGTTTTTGCTTTACTTTAAGGATTCTAAACGCAATATTGAATCCTCATGTCCTTGCTTGGCAGCCTTTTGGTACCATTCTATGGCTTTTTTGATGTCCTTTTCGACACCTTCGCCGTTTTCGTAGCAATATCCTAAATTGTGCTGCGAAAGCGGGTCGCCTTGCTTGGCAGCCTTCATGAACCATTCAAAGGCTTTCTGGTAGTTCTGTCCAACTCCCAGTCCTTGGTGGTAGCTGACTCCAATATTGTGTTGTGCATCCCTGTATCCTTGCTCGGCAGCCTTTAAGAACCACTCGGCAGCTTTCTTGTCGTTTTGCTCAACCCCCTCGCCATAGTGCAAACACAGTCCGTAAAGAAACTGTGCCTTTGGTGCACCTTGTTTGGCGGCTTTCAAGAGCCATTCTGCTGCTTTCTTGACATCTCGCGTAAAAAGCTTGTTATAGTCTTCGAGATACCACTCTCCCAAGCGTAGCTGTGCCTGAACATCTCCTTGCTCGGCTGGCTTAATGTATTTTTCTTCAAGCCATTTCTTGCAGACGGTATTCAACTTAAAATATGCTTTGTTTTTATGCGACATTTTTCTGTACAATTCAATAGCCTTTTCCATGTCTTTCTTTACGCCAATGCCGTTTTCGTAGCAAGTAGCCAAGATGTAATTTGCTTCAGAACCAATAACTTCGGCTGCTTCGGATAACAATTTTGTAGCTTTCTTGGCATCCTTTTCTACACCAGTTCCGTTCAGATAATGTTTCGCCAATTCTGTTTTTGCATCGTAGTCGTGGCGCTCGACTGCCTTTGTGTAAAATTCGACAGCTTTTTTGTCGTCCTTCTCAACTCCGTAGCCATTTTCGTAGCATATAGCCAATTGAAAGTATGCATAGCCGTATTTTTGTCCGGCAGCTTTGTTAAACCATTGTATTGCCTGTTTGTAGTCTTGTTTAACTATGTTTCCTGAAAAGTAAAGTCTTCCGAGAAACCATTGTGCGTAGTCCAGTCCTTGTTCGGCAGCTTTTGTTATGCAATCTATTCCCTTTTTTGTATTTTGTTCGGTGCCTTCGCCTTTGTAATACATTACTCCTAAGTTAATAAGCGCGTATAAATTGCCCTGTTCGGCAGCTTTTGTGAACCAATAGAAAGCCTTGTTATAGTCTTGCTTAATGTTGCGGTAGTATGGAGATTCTGAATCGTTGGCGTAGTAATAGCATACCCCTGCGTGCAGTTGGGCGAGAGCATCACCTTTTTCGGCATCATTAAAAAATTCCTTTATTTCGAATTCATCGTATGACCTGATAATGGCATGGTAATCCATTACATTTAAGTCGGATTGTTTGCCGTACATTTCTTGCTCTATAATTTTTTCCTGCTCTATAGATGCGTTGAGCCATTTTTCAGCTTTCTGGTCGCTTTGTTCAACCCCCTCGCCGTTTTTATAGCATACAGCCAGATGTAGCTGGGCATGGCCGTTGCCTTGCTCGGCTGCTTTTTTGTACCATTCAACCGCTTTTTTGATGTCTTTTTCAACCATTTCGCCGTTTTCGTAGCAAGTGCCCATTATATATTGTGACTTGGCATATCCCATTTCGGCTGCCTGCCTGATGTATTCGAAGGCTTTTTCTAAATCGGGTTGAGTGTTGCCGTCGCTGCCGGTGTACTTCATTCCGAGTTGGTACAGTTCGGCAGCCTTGTCTGCGTTTTTGGAAGTTGATGATTGTTCTTGTGCCACGGCAGTAAGCGAAGCCAGCAGCATCAGGCACAAGAAGAATTTGATTTTTGTTGTCATATCATTTTGTTTTAGAATAATCTGGACATGTCTCTTTTGGGGGAGAAGAGATGTTAAGCGCGCCTTTTCGATATTGGCGGCAGAATGAAAATGTTTGCGGCGTTACAACGTTACAGTTACAGTTCGTTTTTTTGAAGGGTATGATATCTTGGTATGCTCTTGCAAACGAACAACTGCCTTGTTCTTGTTAAGATATGGGCTTATCGGAATTTGAACAAGTCTCTTATCCATGAGAAGTAATTGCTTTTTCCGTTAAGCGAGTCGAGAGCATATTGGGCATCTCTGTTGCCTTGCTCGGCAGCCTTGCTGTACCATTCTCTTGCTTTTGCCTCATCTTTGTTTATGCCAACGCCAAAGAAGTAGCATCTGCCAAGTTGCAGCTGTGCAAGGTCGAAGCCTTGCTCGGCGGATAGGGTATATAGCTCGACCGCCTTTCTGTAGAATTGTCTTACGCCTATGCCTTTGTGGTAGCAGTAGCCCAAGTGATAAAGAGCCTCGGCATGGTTTTGCTCGGCAGCCTTGGTGCACCAGTCTATGGACTTTGCGTAATTCTTTTTTACGCCGTCGCCGTTGTGGTATGACAGGGCAAGGTAATATTGTGCGTCGGCATAGCCTTGCTTGGCAGACAATGTGTATAGTTCTATGGCTTTCTTCTTGTCCTTGTTTATGCCAATTCCGAGGTCGTAGTGTAATGCCAGCATGTACTGGCCAGTAGCGTTGTTCTGTTCGGCAGCCTTGTTGTACCATTCTATTGCCAGACTGATGTCTTTCTTAACGCCCATGCCATTTTCGTAAAATGTGCCCAATTTGGTTTGTGAGTCGGCATCGCCCAGTTCGGCAGCTATCTTGAACAGCTCGAAGGCATTCTGTAGGTTCTGCTTTATACCTGTGCCGTTTTGGTAGCATGCTGCCAGTCTGTATAGTGCATCGGTATTGTCGTGCTCCGAAGCCTTGACGTACCATTCTACAGCCTTCTCGTAGTCTTGCTCAACGCCTGTGCCGTTTTCGTAGCAGTAGCCGATATTGAATTGTGCCTCGTCATCGCCTTGCTCTGCAGCCTTTTTGTACCATTCTGCCGCTTTGCCATAGTCTTGCTCAACACCATAGTCTGCGTAAAAATAGAGAGTGCCTAAGCACAGCTGGGCCTTGGAGTGTCCTCGGCGTGCAGCTTCGGTGTATAGTTCTACGGCCTTCTCGTAGTCTTGTTCAATGCCTTCGCCTTTTTCGTAATAGCATGCAAGATTGTATAGTGCGTATTCGTTTCCTTGCTTGGATGCCTTGGTGTATAGTTCAATTGCCTTTTCGTGGTTTTGTTCAACGCCTTCGCCCGTCTCGAAGCAGACGCCCAATAGGTTTTGCGCCTTGTCGTGCCCCATGTCGGCTGCCTTCTGCAAATATTCTATGGCTTTGTCAAGGTCGCGTTCGGTATTGTCGTCGCCCCAGTAGTATCTTGCTCCGAGCTGATAAAGATATGTGGCTTTGTCGTTATTTTCCATAAGTGATAAAATGTTGATGATATTGATGTTATATGCTTCTCCAATTCAAATTGAATGTCTTTTTTTGAATCATGATGTGCAGACGTGATGCTGCGATTTTGTCATTTTTCTCTGATGGAGTTTTATTCTATGATACAAAAGAACAAAAAAATTAAATATAACACAACCTTTCGCCTTGCTTTTTTGAACGAAAAACGTGCTGCCTGCTTGGAGTAGGGCAGCACGTTTGGAGTAAGTTATCTGAATATATTCTTGATAGCTGAGATGATACTTCCGAAGAAGCCTTTTTCAGATTCTGTATTCTGATGATTGTTGGCGACGGCTTGTCTGCCAACTTCGTTATTTGCTGCAGATGCGGCAGGCTTGGTTGGCTTGGCAGATTTTTGCGGGTAGACTTTTGTAATGTCGAAATCAAGGTCGACCAGCATATTACAAACTTGCTTTTTGGCTTCGGGGTGTCCCTGCTCGGAAGCTTTCTTGAACAATTTGAATGCTTCTTCTAAGTTGCGGTCAACGCCGTCGCCGCTATAATACATACAGCCAAGAGCGTATTGTGCGTCGGCATTTTCCTGCTCTGCGGCTTTGTTAAACCATTCTATCGCTTTTGCTGAGTCGCGCTCTGTGCCGTTGCCGTCGTGGTAGCATGCTCCCAATACGTATTGTGCGTCGGCAAATCCTTGTTCTGCCGATTTTTTGTGCCACTCAAATGCTTTCTTTTCGTCTTTCTCTACTCCGTTGCCAGCGTCGTAGAACAGACCTAAGAAATATTGAGCCTCGTCGTGTCCTTGCTCTGCCGCTTTTGTAAGCATCTCGATGGATTTCTGCATGTCTTTCTCTACCACCTCGCCCGAGGCGTAGCATTTTGATATGCAGAATTGAGCTTCGGCATATCCCATCTCGGCTGCTTGCTTAATCCACTCTATGGCTTGCTTGTGGTCTTCTTCGCCCTTTTCGCCGTTGTGGTATGCCTGAGCTAATGTCATGCCTAAAAGACAAAGCTTTTGTGCTTGCTGAAGGTCTTCGTTCTCCTTGGCTTTTTCAGCAAAGTTGTTACCTCCTCTAAGGTGATAGATTTCGCTGTTGTTGCGAATCTCTTCCAACGCAGATTTTGCATTTGGGTTTCCTTGCTGTGCTGACTTTTCAAGCCACTCGACTGCTGTGCTGACATCTTCTTCTACGCCGTCGCCTTTAAGGTAGCAGAGGGCGAGGTTGTATTGTGCGTTGGCTTCTCCTTGGGTTGCAGCCTTGGTAAGCCATTCTATCGCCTTGGCAAAGTCTTGCTCCACGCCGTTTCCGTTGTGATAGCACAGACCAGTATAGTATTGTCCGGCAACATCGCCGTTCTCTGCTGCCTTTCTGTAATATTCGGCAGCCTTGGCTTCGCTCTTCTCAACGCCGCGACCGTTGAAATATAAGATGCCCAAGCGGAACTGGGCGCGTCCGTTTTCTAACACAGAAGCCTTTGAGTACCATTCGGCAGCTTTCTTGAAATCTTGTTCAACGTCCTTGCCAAATTCGTAGCTTATGCCCAAGTAGAACTGTGCATCGCTTTGTCCTTGTTGTGCTGCTTTTGTAAGCAGTTCGATGGCTTTTGTGTTGTCGGGTTCAACGCCTTGTCCGTTGTGATAGCACAGGGCAAGAAAGAACTGCGCGTCGGCATATCCCATCTCGGCTGCTTGGCTGAAAAGGTCGAAGGCTTTCCCGAAGTCTTGTTCTGTGCCATTGCCGTTATAATACTGCACCCCAGAGAGGAATAGTTTTTGGGCTGTTTCGTTATTGTCCATAAGTGAAATATGTGTTTATAGAGAAATGTTTTTTTCGAGTCGATTTTTTTGAAAGGCAAAAAGTATTATTTTCTGAATGGCGACAGAATGAATCCCATGATTCTTTGACCTATGGATTTTTGTTTTCTCTCGTAGCCTTCTAATAGCTTTTTTGCAAGCGTTATTGCTTTTTCATTTCCTTGTTCGGCAGACATGCATATTAGTTCCATGCCTTTCTTTGGCTCTATTGGTGTGCCGTATCCTTTACAATAACATAGGCCAAGATTGAACTGGGCTTCGTCATCTCCTTGTTCTGCCGATTTTGTAAACCATTCGAGAGCTTTCTGCGGATTGCTTACATTATCGTAGTTGACGTAGCATGCACCTAAACTGTTTTGTGCTCTTGCATGTCCTTGCTCCGCAGCTTTGGTGTACCATTCTACGGCTTTCTCGTAATCAGTTGGTACGCCTGCGCCATTCTCGTAGCATACTCCCAAACGGAATTGAGCTTCATCGTTGCCTTGTTCGGCTGCCTTTCTGAACCATTCTGCGGCTTCTTTCCGATTCTGACTTGTGCCTGTTGCAAAGAGGTAGCAATTGGCAAGTTTCAGTTGGGCGTTGGCGTTTCCCTGTTCGGCTGGTAGGGTATAATATTCTGCAGCTTTGGCGAAATCTTGTGTTACACCTTCTCCTTCGTAATAGCAGTCGCCTAAGTTTTCCATGGCGCTAATGTGTCCTTGTTCGGCAGCCTTGGTGTATAACTCAACAGCTTTCTTTGTGTCTTGTTCTAAGTATTGTCCGAGTTTATAGCATGAGCCTATCTTGTTCTGTGCTTCGGCATTACCATGTTCTGCCGATTCTATGTACCATTTTAGGGCTTGCTGATAGTCTTTTGGTACGCCATTGCCATTGGCGTGGCATATAGCTAAATTGTATTGTGCTTCGTTGTTGCCGTGTGCTGCTGCTTTTGTGTACCACTCGATAGCCTTCCCGAAGTCTTGAGCCTTCGTAATAGCAATTTGCTAATTTAAACTGGGCACAATCGTTGTCTTGTTCTGCCGAGGCCTTATAGTACTCAGCAGCCTTTACGAAATCTTGTGGAACGCCATCGCCAGATTCGTACAACGAGGCCAAATTGAACTGCGCAATTGAGTGACCTTTATCTGCGGCTTTCTGATACAAGTCTGCAGCTTTTTTGCGGTCTTGTGCAACGCCGCGTCCATAGTCGTAGCAAACGCCTAAATTGTATTGTGCCTCAAAATCTCCCAGTTCGGCAGCCTTTGTAAAATATTCTACTGCTTTATGATAGTCTTTAGGCATGCTGTCTATGCCTGTGTAATAGGCAAATCCTAACATTAGAAGTTTTGATGTTTCTGCGTTAGTTTCTTTATTTGTATTATTTTCCATAAGTAATTTAAAATTTGTCTGGCAAAAATATAAAAATAAGTCAGATGGTACAAGATGATTTGTGTGTTTTTGAACAGAAGAATAATATAAACCGCCAAATTCTTGTGGGTGTGGAATGGGCTGTTGGGCATTATTATGGCTAAACTCTTCTGAAAAAGCAAAGGATTTTCTTTGATTTTGCAAAAGAAAAGAGATTCGTTTGATTTTTGACTGATGCGAACACAAAGAACAACGGCTGCCTCATGTACGATGGGACAGCCGTTATTGTTATGCTGATGATGCCGCTTATCTTACGCCTCCACCGCCTCGGCGACCGGAAAATCCGCCTCCGCCGCCTCGTCTCGACGTATGTCCGCCGTGGCCCGACGAGCGTGCTCTGGCGGCTGCCTCGCGTGATGCCTTTCGGGCCGCAGCGCGTGCCGCTCCCGAACTGAAGGTGGAGTGTATTGCCGAGATGGTTATATTGTCTGCCATCTGATTTGCTATCGCATCCATGTTGAAGTATTCGGGATTTATCTTGCGCATTTCATCTATAACCTTATCGGCAATGCCGAAAAGCGTGGCGTAAACCATGTATTCCTTCCACAAAGCCACCTCGTTTATGCCGCGCTCGTTGAGCAGAGAGAATTCCTTCAGGAATTTCTTCAGTCCGAAAACCTGACGCACATCGGTCTGGCGGTCTTTGTATTTTGATACCGACGGGCTTGACGAGCGTAATAGTCCGGCAAATGATTCCATTATTCCGGCGTTGTATTTAGATTCGGTATATTCGCGCAGTTCTATTGGTTCGAGAACAGTATCGTTTCCGGCGGCTTTTCGGAATATCTCGTGAACCTTTTGCAGAAGCAAAGGCATTTCGTCGGCATTCTGCAAAGGACGTATTACGAACTTTGGAATCTTCTTGCCCACGTTGTTCCGTCGTTGCTCAATGGCTATGCTTCCCATGCTGATGAGCCTTAGGATGCAGGCCGAGAGCAGGTTGTTGTAGTTGTTTCGGGAATATCGGTAGGCGTTGAGTATGTTATTGGCTTCCTGAAGGTCGCCTCCGAGCGGAATGTCGCGATACCACATAAGGTTCTTGAAAGCCTTGCGGCGAGCCATCCATATACTGATGCCACCCCACAGCAATTCAAGTATTCCGTAAGAAAAAATTATGATTACGAAGATAACGCCAAGCCAGTCCTCGATTGTCCATTCGGAAAAGTCTTCGGCATAGTCGCTGCCCTCGAAGGCTTGCTCTTTCTTGTGTTCGAAGGTATCGTTATCCTTAATAGTCGGCTCGAATATGCCCTTGTCGAAGCGCACCATTATGTACAGTCCGTCTTCCTGTCCGAAGGCATAGGTGTTGGTTGCCACTATCTTGCCCTCGCTGAAGACCATGTCGCCAGCAAAGCGGAATCCCCATGCGCCGCTGTTTTCTGTAGTAAACATTACGGAGTCTTCCGACTCGATGGTTACCGTTGCCTTTTCGGGCTTGGGGCTGACTGATGTGTCCATAAAAACGTGGCGTATGGCATCGGCATCGGGGTGGGCACGCACGAGCCCCGTAACGACATATTCGGTTATGTAGGTGCGTTCGCCCGACGCACCCAGACCCCAGCACAACTCATATCCGTTAGACTTGTTAACGATGCCGCATTTGCCGGTTTTCCATTCGCGGCTGCGGTCAACGTCCCATTCGCCCACGTTGGTGTATTCCTGCCCGTTCTCATCGGTAACGCGAAGGTCGCGCACCGTGCTTGGCGACATGTATCCCAAACCGATGTAACATTCTGTTCCGTAGTCGTCTATCGTCATGTCGCGCCGTTCGATAATGAGCGCATCGCCGTTATGCCTCAGCACCACGCGTATGTCGAGTTTGTGCAGCTGCGGAGCTGCCTTGGCGATGGCTGATGCAAACAGGAAAATGTAGAGAAAAAGAATACGCAAAGGCATTTTTTAGAATGATTAGATTTTAAGTTTAGCAAAATAGAAGTAAACGGCATAATAAGAGATTATTACGCCGTTTACTGAATCCTTATAAAAATTATTTTACGATGTAGACTGCGAATGTCTCTGGCGCGATTGTCGTGTCGAGACAGTTGCCGCTTATCGTCATGTTGCTCTCTTTTGTAGAGATTTTGTTTGGCTCGTCGAGCGTGTTCTCAGCCTCGAGATTGTCGCTCTGGAGCGTGATGACGTGCGCGCCTGCAAGTTTCTGCTTCTTGTTCTTTAGCTTGAAGTTAACCTTCAGAGGCTGAGGCTCTTTGCTTGTGTTGGCAACCTTCACGATGTAACTTGATGAAGCCTTGTCGAATACCGCGCTGGCAAACAGACCGTTCTGTCCCTCGTTTCCAGCCACAGGCTTGTTGTCCATAGTCAGACTAACAACGTTGCTGCCCTTGTAATGGCTGTAAAGCTGCTGAACAATATAGCTGCAAGAGCGGAAACTGCGCAGATTGTCAAACCAGATAAGGTCTGGACGCCATTGCCATCCCTCAACGTGTGCAAACAGCGGAGCGTATGTAGCCATCTCAACCACGTCGGCGTTGCGCTCAAGACCAGTCATGAAGGCAGCCTCGAGTAGCGATGCGTAGAACTGGTTGTACTTCTTGCCCTTGATGTGGCACGCATATTCGCCAGCAAAAACCTTCGGACCTTTGCGGTCGTAATTGTCGTAGCGGTTGCCCGATTTCAGGAACCAGTCGGCTGGGCGATAGAAATGCTCGTCAACCAAATCAGCCTTCAGTTTCTTCATCTCAGGCCACAGATAATCGAACTTCTTTCCTTCAGAATCAGGACCAGACGAGCCTACTATCTTAACCTCGGGATGAGCCTTGCGCAGAGCGTCGATAAACGGCTTTAGGTGAGCAGGGTAGATGTCGCCCCATTGCTCGTTGCCAATACCGATGTATTTCAGGTTGAAAGGCTCTGGGTGTCCCATCTCGGCGCGAAGTTTTCCCCACGTTGTGGTTGTTGCTCCGTTGGCAAACTCTATGAGGTCGAGCGCATCCTGAATGTAAGGCTTCAGTTCCTCAACCGGAGTGTGAACCTTGTCGTTGTTCTGATACTGGCACACCAGTCCGCAACTAAGGATAGGCAGAGGCTCTGCGCCAATCTCCTCGCTAAGCAGGAAGTACTCGTAGAAGCCCAGTCCGTAGCTTTGGTAATAGTCTGGATAGAAGCGATGCTCGAAGGTGTATTGCCAGCGGTTCAGGTTTAGCGGACGGTTCTCTACCGCGCCCACGCTGTTCTTCCAGTTGTAGCGGTCGCCCTCTTCCGTTCCCTCGACTATACATCCGCCCGGAAAGCGGAAAACGCCCGGCTTGAGGTCGGCAAGAGCCTGAGCAAGGTCTTTTCGCATACCGTTCTCGTGTCCCTTCCAAGTGTCTACAGGGAAGAGCGAGATATGGTCGATATCCACCGCCGATGCTCCGGCATGAAGCACGCGCAGGTGAGCCTTGTCTATCGTAGCCTTACTCTTGATTATAGCCGTGTACTTCTTCCACTCCTTTGAGTCGATGGCAATCTTAGCCTCTTTCTCCTGAATAAACTGAACCTCGCCCATGTTGCTTGGGTCGATAAGTTGGATGCGAATGGTCGCGTCCTTGTCGTCGGTACGTCGAGCCGTGAATGTGATGCGGTATTCCTCGCCCTTTTTCAGACCGATGCCGAAGAAGCCGCTGTTCTCCAAGCCTGTGCGCTTGTGGCGGTGTCCCACCGGAATGAGGCGCACATAGTTAGGGTTGCGGTCGTATGCCGGATTATCGTTTCGCACCTCGAACTTTCCGAACGCCGTCCAGCCTTGCAGATGGTTTGGGAATTCGAACGAGCGGTTCTTTACCAACTCGGCATACAGACCACCGTCGGCAGCAAAGTTGATGTCCTCGAAGAAGATTCCGTACATAGTCTTCGGAATCGGCGCGCCCAGTTTTTGGGCATTAACGGTAATATTATTCTGCGCCGATGCGCTGATAGCTGTGGCAAAAGCCAAAGTTGTCAATAGTGATTTCATTGATATTACTAATTTTTACTATATTTGCAAAGTCGAATGCAAATATATGCATTTTGCATCAGACTTATGTTTACAAATGTATAAATAAAGTAAAAAATCTAAATTAGTATGAGAAAAATTACTATGTGCTTGCTTGCGGCAGCCGTTGCCGTTATGTCAAGCTGTGGCGGCTCTGGCAGTAAGTCGGCAGACGCAAGTGGAAACGAAGCAGAAGTTGTGGTAGGTAACGCGGTAGACCTTGGCTTGAGCGTTAAGTGGGCCGACCATAACGTTGGCGCGGCATCGCCCGAGGAGCACGGAGGCTACTTCATGTGGTCTGACATTAAGGGTGACAAGGATGTAAGTGGTCTGAACACCTCTTCCGACAGCATTACCGGCAAGATTGGCAAGGACGTGGCTGCTACAAGATGGGGCGGCAAGTGGAGAATGCCAACCGCTCGTGAGGTTGAGGAACTGTGTTCTAAGAAATGTTTATGGACATGGACAACCATAAACAGCGTTGCTGGCTACAAGGTTACAGGCCCTAACGGAAACAGCATATTCTTGCCGGCAGCAGGCTGCAAGCAGGGCGAGACAACCGAGAAGGGATTCGGTAAGGAAGGATATTACAGAGCCTCAACCTGCACGGCTAAGGGTAATTCGGAGATTATGTACTTTAAGTCGGGCGTAAACTACAAGAGCTATTTCGCTATGAATGTGGCTATGAGCGTACGTCCTGTTCAGGATTAAGTTTCAGGAATTTATCAGAAGATGTCATCATCTTCTTCATCATCGAGACGTTGGAATATGCAGTCGGGCAGAATTTCCAGCGTCTCGCTGTTTATTTTCGACAGATGCCAGATGTGAAGGCATCGCGTGTCGCCGTTGGTCATGTCGAGGGCTTCCATCACCTCGTCTATGCTTTGCGGA
>JAEEGI010014362.1_pt1 | contig 16663 bp, 14 predicted proteins | sample 8958751 | NCBI WGS metagenome assembly JAEEGI01 (sample SAMN16246545, study PRJNA631951) | gut metagenome | biome: gut microbiome; feature: rumen; material: KS-attached | host: Bos | place: Iran: Karaj | collected 2018-10
AACGCTTTTATGGATTTCAAAGTTGCCACCAAGGCCATATATCCGTGGAGAGCCAATTATGTGGTTGCAATAGACGGCTTCATCGGAAGAGAAAAGCTTCTCAGGGATGTGGGATGTATTTGTAAGAGAAAATTTACCAATGATCCCACCCTTGTGAGGCAGCTGGTCCGCACTGTCAAAAACGGCGATGTTGCAATTATCTATCCGGAGGCCAGATATTCTCTTTGCGGAACCACTGCGGTTCTTCCCGAATCACTGGGCAAGCTCTGTAAATTACTCGGAGTGCCCGTAGTTACTCTTATCTGTCACGGACACCATGTAAATTCCCCTTTCTGGAATCTTCACGACAGAGGTGTTAAGCCGACTGAAGCGGAGTTTTCTCTTCTGTATTCCGCAGAAGAATTAAAAAAAGCTCCGGTGGATGAGATCAATGCAAAGATCGTCAGCGCATTTCAATATGATGATTTTGCATGGCAAAAAGAACGCGGGATAAAGATCACATATAAAGGCAGGGCCGAGGGACTTCATAAGGTTTTGTATCAGTGTCCCGCATGTAAGACTGAGTTTAAGATGTCATCCGAGGGATGCATTTTGAAATGCAATGCCTGCGGAAAAGAGTGGCGTATGACGGAGCTTAGTGAGCTTGAAGCGGTAGAAGGCGATACCGAATTTTCACACATCCCCGATTGGTATGAATGGGAGAGGAAAAACGTCCGCGCGGAAGTAAAGGCAGGTACATATTCGAGCGGAGAGCTTCCCGTGAGAGTGGATTCACTTCCGAATGCTAAGAGATTCATTCCCATTGGCGAGGGAACCATGATCCACGACATGGAAGGTTTCAGAGTCAGTGTTACGGATAAAGACGGTGATGTGCATGAGATGGTGAAAACAGTACCCTCCATGTATTCCTGCCATATCGAATACGAATATCTGGGAAAATACGGTGATTGCGTCGATCTGAACACACTCACCGATACCTGGTATACATATCCGGATCCTTCAAGATGCGAGTTTTCGGTGACCAAGATGGCACTTGCAACCGAAGAGCTATATTTTAACAGGTGACAATGATGACGCGAGTCAGAAAGAACCGCCCCCACTGACTCTGATAGGAGAGATTGTGAAAGATTTTAAAGCTGTGATCTTTGATATGGACGGAGTTATCTTCGACTCCGAAAGGTGCATAATGGAGACGTGGATCGAGTTGGCCGAAAAATACGGTATCGAGGGCATAGAGGAAGTGTTCCTGGCCTGTACCGGGACCAATGCGGCAAAGACACGTCAGATCTGCCTTGATGCATACGGCGAAGATTTTCCTTACGAGCAATACGAAAGCGAATCAATGAAGATGTATCATGAAAGGTATGACGGTGGAAGACTTCCCATTAAGCCCGGTGTATTCGAACTTCTCGATTATTTAAAGAGTATCGGTGTAAAGATCGCCCTTGCATCATCGACCAAGAGGTCATCTGTTGAGAGAATGCTTACAGAGGGCGGGATGATAGATTATTTTGACAGGATCGTCGCGGGAGATATGGTTACTAAAAGTAAACCCGATCCTCAGATCTATCTCAAAGCCTGTGAAGAGATAGGCGTCGCTCCGGAAGACTGCTATGCAATAGAGGATTCATATAACGGTATCAGATCTGCGGCAGCGGGAAAACTACGCCCCATTATGATTCCCGACTTAAGACCTGCGGATGATGAGATGAGAAAATTGTCCGTTGCGGTACTTGATACATTAAACGATGTTATCGATTATTTAAGGTGACAGGAGAGCCTGCCTGGAGGAGGCCTATGAGTATTTACGCAGTTTTGAAGATTGTGATCAGAATACTGCTGGTACTTGCAAGCGGTGGTTTTATTTTCTTTACTTTTAAAAGAGTGAAGTCTCCGGACAGGATATACTTTTATGCTTCGTTAGGGTGTTTTGTAGCGATCATATTGCTGTTTGTGTCGCATTTTGCCATTGCGGTAGCGCAGTACAACTCCACTCCACCCGCGGATTATTATGAATTTGAAGTGACAAGCGAGGATGTGCACGGACAGTACTGGGACGCAGCCATATCTCATGACAAGGGTGATGACTTATCGCCTCAGCTCTCATGGACACCGGTTGAAGGCGCAAGCTGTTATGCGGTTTATATGATCGATCCGGACGGAAATAACTGGATCCATATGAAGACGCTTACCACCGAAACCAATCTTGAAAGAGGTGCTGTAGAGGATTATATCGGACCATATCCTCCGAGCGGCTCACACAGGTATTTTGTTTATGTCTTCGCACTTCGCGAAGAGAAGAACCTTCCGAAGAAACTTAATGCTCCCAGTTCCGGAATAGATGAGATAACATCCATTCTCAACACCGGAAGCAATTCGGATATCGGAAATGTAATCGCCTGGGGCGGAGTCGCAGGAATGTACCCTCAGGAGTGACGTTACAGCATGAAACCGGGGTCCTGTCGCGGTACATGCTGTAACGTAGTTGTGAAACATCCCCACCAGAAAATAGGAGAAACAGTATGGAAATTTGGGATCTTTACGACAGAGAAGGAAACAGAACAGGCGACACCTGGGAGAGGAAGTTCAGAAGCTTTCAGGATATTCCCATGGGCAAATATCACCTGGTGGTTGATATACTCGTCAGACATAAAGACGGAACTTACCTTATCATGAAGCGTGATGAGAATAAGGACGTTTACCCCGGATACTGGGAAGCGAGTGCGGGCGGTTCTGCCATAACGGGTGAGGAACCTTTTGAAGCAGCTCAGAGAGAGCTTTTTGAAGAGACGGGATTGAAGGGATATGACTACGAACTTATAAACGTCTCGTTCAGTGATAAGAGTCACAGCATGTTCTATTCCTATGTATGCGAGACTGATGCGGACAAAGACAGCATAGTTCTCCAGGAAGGCGAGACCACGGATTACAAATGGGTGGACCGCGCGGGATTAATAGAATATCTGGATTCCGATACAGCAATCAAGTCACATAATGAAAGGAACAAGAAGTACATGGACAGAGTAAGATTTGATGAGATCCTCTCCAAAAGACCCGCAGCACCCTGGGCAGGTGATATACCCGAAGGGGATTTCGTAACTCCTTACCCCACATATCCCACGGGTAAGATCCTGGACAAATTCGCTAAGCATGAATTCGAAGATGCTTCCGGTGTAAAACTGAAATATTACACTTATGATCCCACGGAACACGGATTCAGCAAAGACGGAAAGTATCCGGTACTTATATTCTTCCACGGAACTTCGAATTCTTTTGTGGACGATCTGTGCATTAACTATACCGGAGCTGAGCTTTACGGAACCGATAAGTATCAGGAAGAAATGGGAGGCGCATATATCATCGTTCCCGTGGCCAATGAGTACAGAGGCGATGACGGAAGAGTAAAGGGTTACTTTGGTGTAGATTACCTCGAGCCGGTTCACAACCTTACCACCAAAGTTATCGCTGAGTTCGGAGAGAGCGCGGGTCCTAAGTTTATTCTGGGTAATTCTTCGGGGGCATCATTTGTTTTCAGACTTATGGATGCGTACACCGATGATTACGATGTTCTCTTCCCTGTAGGAAGCACGGCAATCGCGGAAGAATCACTTCTCGATAAACTGGATGAGAAGGATAAATATCTCTTTTTTGCAATCGCCAAGAGAGATGAATTCCATAGTTTTACGGAAGAGGTGGAGCCCTGGCTTGACCGCCTGTCTAAGATGAAGCATTGTTTTATTTTCACTCCCGAGTGGACAAGAAACGGAGACAAGGGCATTGCTTCCATCGAAGGCGGAATCGAAATGGGACAGCACTGCCTCATGAACGCAATACAGGCAAATCTTATGTTTGACGACGGAACGCCCATGGAAGAAAGACTTCCCGGGGGTGTTACCGCATGGATCAAGGAAGTTACCGAAGAGTTATTAAACAGATGAGTGATAAAAATTCACGTAAAAAAATAATAGTAGTCGGAGGCGGCGCGGCGGGATGTATGGCCGCCATGGCCGCATGTTCAAATGGGGGTGATGTGACTCTCATCGAGAAAAATAAAACCGTTGCAAAGAAGATTCTTTCCACCGGAAACGGCAAATGCAATTACTGCCATGATGTGATAAGACCTGCGGATTACCACTTAAGCGATGAAGACGGATTTATCACCTCTGTGTTAAAAGCATATCCCGTCGAGAAATGCCTGGATGATTTTAAGAAGATGGGCATCACTCCCCTTATCAGAGACGGTTATGTATATCCTTATTCGGAGCAGGCTAAGTCCGTTACCGAGGTTCTCACCAGATCTCTTAAAGGCGTGAATGTAGTAACCGAGTGCTGCGTTACTTCGATCGGCAAAGACGGTGATAAGTATATAGTTAAGACTTCCGATAAGGATTATTATGCCGATGCGGTTATCGTAACCTGCGGCGGAGAAGCGGCGCCTGTAACCGGTTCAACCGGAGACGGATATAAATTTGCAAAGTCTTTCGGACTTAAGATGAATAAACCGGTGCCTGCGCTTACAAGCCTTACGGTTAAGGATCATCCTTACAAGAAGGCAGCAGGCGTACGTATCAGGGGAACGGTATCCGTTCTTACAGACGGTAAAGAAGCAGGTTCTGATACGGGACAGATTCAGATAACAAAGACCGGATTTTCGGGAATACCAGTTTTCAATGTAAGCAGATTTGCATCGAGAGCGCTTGATGATGGCAGGAAAGTAAGCGTGCGGATCAAATTTCTATCCGAGCTTTCAGATGAAGAGATCCGCGGTGAATTCGAAAACAGACTGTCTCAGACAGGCCAAAGCGCATATGATGCGATGATAGGGCTCTTCCCGGATTCTTTTGCGGATGCGCTTTTGAGAAATGCGGGGGTAGACCCTGATAAGAAAATCGTGGATGTTTCGAAGGCAGCCGATAAGCTTTTTAATGCATCGAGGCAGATGAAAGCGGAAGTCACGGGAACCGGTGACATGGCATCAAGTCAGGTCACCTGCGGCGGAGTCTGTTTGTCTGAGATCAATGCCTCTACAATGGAATGCGATAAGCATAAGGGACTGTATCTTGCGGGCGAAGTCCTTGATATAGACGGAATGTGCGGCGGATATAATCTCTATTTTGCCTGGGCTTCCGGGTATATCGCCGGAAGAAACGCGGCAGGGTGATGCTTTAGCCTGCGCCATTTGCAGAATAAATCCATGCAAAGTATAATAAGATGTTGGGTTTATAATAATATGCAATGGTGGTTTTACATTGAGACATTCGGTTTTAGACAGTGAAAAAAATGATAACCTCGTAAAGCAGGCATCGGTGCTTGCCATTGCGGGAATAGTGAGCAGGATAATAGGACTTCTCTACAGGAGTCCCCTTTCCGAGATCATCGGAGATCTGGGACTGGGATATTATCAGTCTGCTTACGCTTTTTATACCATAATACTTCTGATTTCTACCTACAGCATACCTTCTGCGGTTTCCAAACTTATCGCCGGAAAACTTGCGTTAAAAGAATACAGAAACGCCCACAGACTGTTCATTGGTTCATGCATATATGCCATGGCAGTGGGATTGATAGCTTCGCTGGTACTCTTTTTCGGAGCCCATTTATTTGTTGAAGACGCGGCTATACCCGTATTAAAGATCTTTGCTCCCACTATTTTCATATATTCGATCCTGGGAGTTTTAAGAGGATATTTTCAGGCACATAAGTCCATGTCCCAGACTTCGCTATCCCAGATAATAGAGCAGATAGTAAATGCTCTGGTCAGCGTCGGAGCTGCCGCACTTTTCATCAAGCTTACCATGAAGACCATGGAAGTTCCCGCAGATAAAGAGGGACAGATATTAAGAGCTGTAAGAGGTGCTCAGGGAAGTGCTCTGGGAACCGGAATGGGTGTTGTCGCAGCACTTATTTTCATGGCTCTGGTTTATTTCGTGAACAGGAAAGCCATTGTTAAAAGGGTAGAGGGCGATACTACCGTAAACGTGGACAGCGTAAAGCAGATCTTCGTAACCATCACTTGTGTGGTCACACCTTTTATTCTCAGCACTGCGGTTTATAACGTATTTGGTCCCGTAAACACCAAGATTTTCACCAAACTTTATCCCGTATGGAGAGAAATTGAACAGGAAGTTGCAACTTCTCACTGGGGGATTTTTTCCGGTAAGGATCAGGTTATCACCAATATTCCCATAGCCTTTTCTTCTGCCATGGCTGCAGCCATAATACCTCAGATAACCAGATACATCGCTGCCAGAGACATTGACTCTGCAAAGGGTAAGATCGGACTTGCAGTAAAGTCCACCATGATCATCTCCATTCCTTCAGCGGTGGGTATCTTCACATTTGCGGCTCCCATCATTCTCCTTCTTTTTCCGGGAACCAGACCCAACATCGGACTTGCAAGTCACTGCCTCATGGCACTGTCCGTATCGGTTGTACTCATTGCATTATCAACACTTAATTCATCCATACTTCAGTCCATAGGAAAGTTATATACGCCCATAATAAATGCGGTCATTGCACTTATTCTTCAGACCATCCTTACGGTGGTGCTGCTGAAATTCACCGCTCTTGACGTTTTTGCCGTAGCGATTTCTTACACATTCTATGCGGCGATAATGGCGGTCTTAAACCAGCTTGCTGTAAGACGTGCCATCGGATATAAGCAGGAGATGGTTAACTCCTTTGTACTTCCTTTGGTAAGTTCATTTATCATGTGCCTGTGTTCATATGGTATTTACAGGCTGATCCTCATGAAGGCAACGGATGAAAGGATCGCACTTATTCCTGCTATAATCATTGCGGTGCCCGTTTATTTCCTGCTTCTCATCGCTTTCAAGTGCCTTGATGAAAGAACTCTCAAGTCTCTTCCCGGCGGTACGAAGACTATTAAAATACTTAAAAAGGTTCATTTGATCTGATGGCTTTTGACGGAATAACAACGGCTGCTTTGTGCGCCGAATTAAATAACAAACTCACGGGAGGCCGCATCTCCAAGGTTGCGCAGCCCGAACCCGATGAACTCCAGATTCTGGTAAATACAAGTGAAGGCAACTACAGGCTCCTTCTGAGTGCTGAGCCTTCTCTTCCTCTTGTCTATATCACCGAGCAAAATAAAAAATCACCTTTGAACGCTCCCAATTTCTGCATGGTCCTTCGCAAAAGACTTCAGGGCGGCAGGATTGTTGGTGTATCTCAGCCCGGTCTCGAAAGAGCACTGAGGATAGACGCAGAGCACCTTGATGAAATGGGTGATGTTAAGCGTGTAAGTCTTGTCACCGAGATCATGGGTAAGCATTCCAACATAATCCTTACCGAGGATCAGGGCGGCAAAGAAGTGGTGGTTGATGCCATCAAGCACGTATCCGCCATCGTAAGCTCCGTCCGCGAGGTTTTGCCCGGAAGAGAATATTTCATTCCCAATACTCAGGATAAAACAGAACTTTTAAATTGCAGCGAAGATGAGATCAGGGCCATTGTCCTTAAATATCCCGGTCCCGTGTTCAAGGCAATTTATACTTCTTTTACCGGTCTTTCCCCCTTGGCGGCTCACGAGATTGCTTACAGGGCGGGAATTGACGGCGATGCCTCCGTTTCATCACTTTCCGATGATGAGATCGGAAAGCTTGTCAGTGGTCTTGTAACCCTTTCAGGGAAAATAAAGAAGAGCGAGTTTGCACCCTGCATCGCATACACCGGCGGAAAGCCTCAGGAGTATGCCGCATTTGACCTTACCATGTATGAAGGCGGTGCCGATGAGGTTGTCAGGTCTGATTCAATATCAGAGATCCTGGAGAAGTTCTATTCCGAAAAGCAGCTTTACGTCAGGATGAATCAGAAGTCCTCGGACTTAAAGCGTGTGGTCAAGAACCTGATCGAAAGGGATTCCCACACACTGGACGAACAGCTCCAGCAGCTGAAAAAGACAGAGGGCCGCGATAAGTACCGCATCTGGGGAGAACTTCTGAATGCTTTCGGATACTCCGCTCAGTCCGGCGATAAGCAGATCGTTGTAGACAATTATTACACCAATGAAAAAGAAACCATTCCCCTTGATCCGACGCTCACGGCTCAGGAGAATGCGGTTAAATATTTTGACAGATATACGAAGCTTAAGAGAACCGCCGAGGCGCTTGCAATCCAGACTGAGAGTGTCAGGTCCAAGCTTGAGCATCTGGAGTCGGTTCTTGCAAGTATAAGCATTGCAGTAAGCGAAGAGGACCTTGCCTGGATCAGACGGGAACTTTCTCAGGCCGGATATATCAAAGAGCATGCGGTCAAAGGAAAGCCGGTTAAGCTCAAGGGCGAGCCCTACCATTACATCTCATCCGACGGATATGACATATACGTTGGCAGAAACAATATCCAGAACGATGAGCTTACTTTTAAATTCGCCGTTGGAGCCGACTGGTGGTTTCATGCCAAGAAAATGCCCGGATCCCACGTGATCCTTAAAGTAAAAGAGCCCGGAGAGGAGCTGCCCGACAGAGCTTTCGAAGAGGCGGCAGCCCTTGCGGCATATTATTCGGCCGGCCGTGAACAGAATAAGGTGGACATCGACTATGTCCTCAAAAAGGAAGTCAAAAAGCCCTCCGGAGCAAAACCCGGCTTCGTAGTCTATTACACCAACTATTCCATGACCATCAGCCCCGATATCTCGGGACTTAAGGAGGCCTAGGCAGTTCAAGTTTGCGTGCTGAATCGCCCTGCATGACACGCGGGTGGCGCGGATACATGATTTTCGAGACTTCGGTGGTCTGCGGCATGAGGTGACGCAAGCATGGTTATGAGGCCGCCTGATCCCGAAAAGCGAGAAAATTATGTACCGCGACAGGACCCAGTGGCATGAAGGGCGTGTCTAGGAGGGGTCACTTGAAGTGATCGGGGCATTTGTGGTACATTAACCTTGTATGTCCCTAATTTATTAATGGAGAATAATATGGTCAGATCAATGACCGGCTTCGGCAGAGCCGAGGTCGTAGAAAACAACAGAAGATACACCGTAGAACTTAAATCGGTAAATCACAGATACCTCGATCTCTCGGTCAAAAGTCCGAGAGCTCTTGCATGTCTTGAGGGCAACGTAAGGGCTGAGATCAAAAAGTACCTCTCAAGAGGCAAAGTCGATGTATTCATCTCCTATGAGAATATGGATGAATCCACCGCAGAACTCAAATACAACAGAGAACTTGCATCAAAATATGCATCTTTTGTAAAAGAAATCTCCGGCGAATTCGGACTTGAGAACGACTTAAGAGCCGTCCGCCTTGCAAGCTTCCCCGATGTTCTTGAAGTTATCGAAGAAAACGATGACGAAGAAGAACTCTGGGCAGGACTTAAGAAAGCGGTTGATGCCGCATGCGAGAAGATGGTGGAGGCAAGAAGCACAGAGGGTGAGAATCTTGTAAAAGATCTTACCGCCAAACTTGACAATCTTCTTACCATCGTAGACTTCATTCAGGAAAGATCACCCAAGATCGTTGAAGAGTACAGAGAGAAGATCTACGCCCGCGTAAAAGAAATCCTCGGAGACAACACCCCCGATGAAGGAAGACTCCTCACCGAGGTTACGGTATTTGCCGATAAAGTATGTGTTGACGAGGAGATCGTCCGTCTCCGTTCCCATATAGAGACCATGAAAAAGGACCTTTCCCTTGACTCGGATGTCGGAAGAAAGCTTGATTTTATCGCTCAGGAAATGAACCGTGAAGCGAACACCACTCTTTCCAAGACCACCGATCTCGAGATCTCCAATAAAGGTATTGAGCTGAAGACCGAGATTGAGAAGATCAGAGAGCAGATACAGAACATTGAATAACTAATAAAGATACAGCGGGTGGTGCCAAAGTATGATTGACCGAGACTTCGATGTCTGCGGCATGAGTGATATCATTCATTGTACTAAGGCCGCCTGATATCGAAAAAGCGAGGTCAGTCATACTAGGCGACAGGACTCGCGTGACTATAGAGGTATACACATGACTAAAGGCATCCTAGTAGTAATATCGGGCTTCTCCGGCGCCGGCAAAGGAACCGTTGTTAAGAAGCTCCTTGAGAAAAGCGACGACTACTGCCTTTCCGTTTCGATGACCACCAGATCCCCCAGACCCGGTGAAGTCGACGGCAAGGATTACTTTTTTGTAACAAGAGAAAAATTCGAAGAGACCATCGCAGAAAACGGACTCATCGAACATGCACAGTTTGTAGGCAATTACTACGGTACCCCCAGGGCTTACGTAGAACAAAGACTTGATGAAGGAAAGAACGTCATTCTCGAGATAGAGATCCAGGGTGCAATGAATATCAAAAAGCTTTACCCCGAAGCCGTTCTTTTATTCATAACTCCTCCCACCGCCGAGGAACTCGAGAAGAGACTTAAAGGCAGAGGGACCGAGACCGATGAAGTCATTGCAGGCAGACTTTCAAGAGCGAGCGAAGAATCCGTAGGAATCGGAGAGTACGACTACATAGTTGTTAACGACGATCTTGATAGATGCGTCGATGACGTGATAGAAACCATCAACACCGCTAAGAGACAGCCGGCCAGAGTCGGCGGTTTTATAGATGAGCTCCGAAAGGGACTCGAAAAATATCACAAATAACCTGCCATATGGCAGCTAAGCCGATAAATCGGCAGAAGGAGTATTAATTATGATGTTACATCCCTCTTACGTAGACATGATGGACGCTGTAAACTCAGATGCGCCCGAAGGAGAAGAGATCGTACAGAGCCGTTATTCGATCGTTATGGCTTCCGCTAAGCGTGCACGCCAGATCGTAGCAGGCGACGAACCTCTTGCCGGAACTCCCGACGAGAAGCCCCTCTCCATCGCTGTTGACGAGCTTTACGAGGGACAGGTTCACATTCTTCCCAATGTACCTGTAGAGCAGTAATGAAAATATTTTTCGTATCACTGGGCTGCGATAAAAATCTGGTAGATTCCGAGAAGATGCTTGGGATCCTGTCCGGAAAGGGTTACGAATTTACCGATGATGAGGCTGATGCCGACATCATTATTATCAATACCTGTTGTTTTATCGGCGATGCCAAAGAAGAGAGCATTTCGGAGATAATCCGTCTCGGTGAACTCAAAAAGAGCGGAAAACTCAAAGTCCTCATTGCGGGCGGATGCCTTGCCCAGAGATATGCCGATGAGATCTTCGGTGATCTTCCCGAACTTGATGCCGTAATAGGTACCATGTCCATAGGAAAGATCGCGGAGGTTCTGGATGAAGTTCTTGCAAACAAATCATCCGGATCGGAAAATGCCAAGGTTAAAGAGCTTACTCCTCTTGATGCCGTTCCTTTTTCTGATCCTCACAGAAGTCTCACAACCGGCGGACACTATGCTTACCTCAAGATCGCAGAAGGCTGTGATAAGAGATGCACTTATTGCATCATCCCTTATGTAAGGGGTTCGTATCGCAGCATTCCCATGGAAGATCTTGTAAAAGAAGCAGAGGCTCTTGCCGAAGGAGGAGTTAAAGAACTTATCCTCGTTGCGCAGGAGACCACTCTTTACGGAAAAGATATTTACGGACACAAAGCACTTCCCGAACTTCTCAGAAAGCTTTGTGCTATCGAAGGCATCAAATGGATAAGACTTCTCTATGCTTATCCCGAAGAAATCACCGATGAGATCATCGATGTGATAGCAGAAGAGCCCAAGATCTGTAAGTATCTGGACCTTCCCATTCAGCATTGCAGTGATGATGTACTTCGCAGGATGGGCAGAAGAACTTCCAAGAAGAGCATTGAAGAACTTATCGAGAAATTAAGAACACGTATACCCAGCATGTGCCTTCGTACCAGCCTTATTTCCGGTTTCCCCGGAGAGACTCAGGAACAGTTCGAAGAGCTTTACAGATTCGTCAATGAGACGGAATTCGACAGACTGGGTGTATTTACATATTCGCGCGAAGAAGGTACTCCCGCGGCTGAAATGCCCGATCAGATCGATGAGGAGATTGCAGCCTCAAGACGTGATGAGATCATGGAATTACAGCAGGCGGTTTCTTTTGACCTGAATGAATCCCATGTCGGTGAGGAACTTGAAGTGCTTATCGAGGGTTACCTCCCCGAGGAACATGTATATGTCGGAAGAACGTATCGTGACGCTCCCGGCGTGGACGGCTTATTCTTCGTAAACTTTGAAGGGGAATTGATGACAGGAGATATGGTCAGAGCCCGTGTTACCGAGGCTTTGGGCTATGATCTGTCAGGGGTTATGATCAATGAGTGAATCAAAAAACGTAACAAAAAGTACTGTTTGGAACGTTCCCAATATTCTTACCATGGCAAGGGTGATCCTTATATTGCCCTTTGCCGTTCTTTTACTCGGAGGACAAAAAGGGTGGTTCGGATCCAACCTTCTGATCCCCGATATTCTTGCGGATATCATCTTTATCATCGCATCACTTACCGATATGCTGGACGGCAAGCTGGCAAGAAGACTCGGCCTTGTCACTAACTTCGGTAAATTCATGGATCCTCTCGCGGACAAACTTCTTGTATGTACCGCCCTCATCGCACTTCAGGCAATGAACAGGATCCCCGCATGGATAGTAATGATCATCATTGCAAGAGAATTCATCATCAGCGGGTTCAGACTTGTTGCGGCGGAAGCAGGCAAAGTCATCGCTGCCAGCTGGTGGGGAAAATTCAAGACAACTTTCCAGATGATAATGGTAATTGTCATGATAGTCGAGCCAAGTCTCGTACTCTTCGGACTTCCCGTTATCGTTGTCGATATCATCATGTATGTGGCACTTGCCCTTACTGTAATATCACTTGTCGATTATCTCGTTAAAAACAGGGGTGTGCTTAAATGAACGCTGAGATCATCTGTGTAGGAACCGAGCTTTTACTCGGAAATATCATAAATACCAATGCTGCTTTTATCGCCGAGCGTATTTCACGTCTTGGTATCGAGTGCTACCATCAGTGCGTTGTCGGTGACAACAACGAAAGAGTACTTGCGCAGCTCAAGGAAAGCTCTGCCAGGAGCGAGATCATCATTTTATCAGGCGGTCTCGGACCTACCGAAGATGACATGACCAAGGAAGCTGTTGCGGAGTTCTGCAAGCTCCCTCTTATCGAAGACGCCGTAAGCCGTAAGTCCATTGCGGATTATTTTGCAAAAAGAGGAATCGAGCCTACCGAGAATAACTGGAAGCAGGCTCTTCTTCCCAAGGGTGCCATGGCTGTTCCTAATCCTAACGGCACCGCTCCCGGTATTATTTTGGAGACAAAAAAGAATACATACATTCTGCTTCCCGGACCTCCCATCGAACTGGAAGCAATGTTTGATGACGAGATCATGCCTTACCTTGCGTCCAAGCAGGAGGGTGTTCTCTATTCGCGTACCGTCAAGATCGTAGGAGTGGGCGAGAGCAAGGCTGAGACCATGATCAAGGATCTTATCGATGCCCAGTCCAATCCCACCATCGCGACCTATGCGAAAACAGGCGAGGTTCACATCAGGGTCACCGCATCCGCGGAGGGTGAAAAGGAAGCCAAGAAGCTTGTCAAACCCGTGGTAAAAGAGATCAAGGCCCGCTTCGGAGAGCACGTGTATGCTGCCGAAGAAGGTGTAAGTCTCGAGAAGGCTATCATCGATCTTCTCGAATCCAACAAAATGACTCTTTCGACCGTTGAGTCCTGTACAGGCGGTCTTATCGCTTCAAGCATCGTAAGCGTAAGCGGTGCTTCCGAAGTGTTTAAATGCGGACTTGTAACTTATTCAAACAAGTCGAAAAGAAAACTTGCGGGTGTCAAAAAAGGCACTCTCGATAAATACGGCGCCGTTTCATCCCAGGTTGCGACCGAGATGGCAAAGGGCGGTGCAGGCGTCACCAAATCCGATGTATGCATATCCGTTACCGGAATAGCAGGCCCCGACGGAGGAACAGAAGAAAAGCCCGTGGGACTTGTTTACATCGCGTGCTGTGTTGACGGCAAGGTTAAAGTGAAGGAATGCCACTTCTCCGGAAACAGAAACAAGATCAGGACGCTTTCCGCTACGAACGCACTGATCCTCGCCAGAGAGTGCATTTTGGAATATATAAGCAAAGTTCATTTCGGATGATCTGTCCGAACATTTTTCATGCGGTTTTGAGCTGATCTGCAGCATAACCAGGATCTCCGCCGCGTTTTTACACGTCCAATATTTCGGACATTATTCCTGTTATCATAATAATGGTTGACAAAGGTGAACGGATGTTCTATTATCATTACGAACATTCGTTCCCGGTACGTTTTATTTACGTGGAAAGGACATTTATGGAAAACAATAACGTAGGCACTGAAAAGAAAAAGGCACTTGAAGCGGCTCTCGGTCAGATTGAAAAACAGTACGGTAAAGGAGCGGTCATGAGACTGGGTGATCCCGATGCCCAGATGAAGGTTGAGACCATTCCTACCGGTTCCATATCACTGGATCTTGCTCTCGGACAGGGTGGTATTCCCAAGGGAAGGATCATCGAGATATACGGACCCGAATCCAGCGGTAAGACCACCGTTACCCTTCATATGATCGCTGAGGTTCAGAAGCGCGGCGGTATCGCAGGTTTCATCGATGCGGAGCACGCACTTGATCCCGTTTATGCCAAGAATATCGGTGTCGACATTGATAATCTTTATATATCACAGCCCGACAGCGGAGAGCAGGCTCTCGAGATCGCAGAGACCATGGTACGCTCCGGTGCTATCGACATAGTAGTAGTTGACTCCGTAGCAGCACTCGTTCCCAAGGCTGAGATCGAAGGAGATATGGGTGATGCTCACATGGGCCTTCAGGCAAGACTTATGAGCCAGGCACTTCGTAAGCTTACTGCAGTCATCAGCAAATCCAACTGCGTGGTTATCTTTATTAACCAGCTCCGTGAGAAGCTCGGAGTTATGTTCGGCAATCCCGAGACCACTACCGGCGGACGTGCACTTAAGTTCTATTCATCCGTAAGACTTGATGTAAGGCGTATCGAGTCCATCAAGCAGGGCGGAGAAGTCATCGGTAACAGAACCAGAGTTAAGATCGTTAAGAATAAGGTTGCTCCTCCTTTCAAAGAAGCGGAATTTGATATCATGTTCGGAAAGGGAATCTCCATGGTGGGAGACATCCTTGATGTTGCTACCAATGCGGATATCATCGTTAAATCCGGTGCGTGGTTTGCTTATAAGGGAGAAAAGATCGGACAGGGCAGGGAGAATGCCAAGCAGTACCTTGAGGATAACCCGGCAGTTCTTGCAGAGGTCGATAAAGCTGTAAGAGAGTACTATGCACTTGATTCCGATCAGAAGGCGGCTGCAAAGGATGCAGAGGAAGCACCCGCCAAGAAGTCTTCCAAGGCTTAAGGATTATGCTTGTAAAGCAGTTGACAAAATGCGGTAAATCCAGAAATCTGGTGAAACTGGAGTCGGGTTTATCATTTCCCCTCTATTCATCGGAGGTCGAAAAATATGATGCATGGGAGGGCAGTGATCTCTCCGATGAGTCCTTATCAGAGATAATGACTCGGATCCTCCCCTCCAGATGTATAAAAAGAGCGATGAATCTTCTGCAGAAGAAATCTTTTGCAGAGGGTGAACTCGCGAGGAAACTTTCTGACGGAGGATATCCTGAGGAGGTGGCCCTTAAGGCCATAGAATATGTTAAATCCTTCGGATACATAGACGACGTAAGATATGCTTCGGACTATATCAGATATCATTCCTCACAGGGGCGTGGCAAAAATCGTATCAGATTGGATCTGAGAGCCAAGGGCATATCCGATGAATCCTTCGAGAAGGCCTGGGACGAGAACACGGAACTTGGTCTTATACCGGGGCCTGAGGAAGAGATAAGAAAGCTTCTTGAGAAGAAACATTTCGAACCTGACATGGAAAGATCCGACAAGGATAAGATAGCCGCATTCATCATGAGAAGAGGCTTTTCTGCAGAGGATATATTCAGGGCCATGAGGTCCTTTTAGACTGACGGACCACCGGGGACAGTTCTATTTGGGTAGTGTTTCATTGCCCAAAGAGAACCGTCACCGGTGGTCTTTTTTATGATATAATAAATCGTTGTGTCAGATATAAGGAGAAGCTTAGTATGAGCATCGGATCCGAGATTTATTCACTTGCTGACAGGATATTCCCCATTTGCAGGAGCATAACGGGCAAGGGCGTAGTAGAAACACTTAATATACTAAATGAGTGGCTTAAGGATAATAACTGTCCTGAAATGACTATAACAGACGTTCCTACCGGAACTCCCGTGTTTGATTGGACGGTTCCGAAGGAATGGAGGATTACCTCTGCTTATATCGAGAACGAAGCAGGTGAGCATATCATAGATTTTAAGAACCATCCGCTTCATGTGCTTGGATATTCAACCCCCGTTGATGAGTGGGTGGATCTTGAAGAACTTAAGAAGCATGTCTATGTTCAGGACGATATGCCCGATGCAATTCCTTATGTAACATCGTATTACAAGGAAAGATACGGATTTTGCATGACTAAGAACATGTATGATTCCCTTCCCGAAGGAAAGTATCACATGTTCATAGACAGCGAACTTTTTGAGGGTAATCTTACTTATGCTGATCTGGTAATACCGGGAAAAAGTGAAAAGGAAGTTTTCTTTTCATCATATGTTTGCCATCCTCAGATGGCTAACAATGAGGC
>JAEEGI010014364.1_pt1 | contig 16662 bp, 16 predicted proteins | sample 8958751 | NCBI WGS metagenome assembly JAEEGI01 (sample SAMN16246545, study PRJNA631951) | gut metagenome | biome: gut microbiome; feature: rumen; material: KS-attached | host: Bos | place: Iran: Karaj | collected 2018-10
CAGTTTATGCGTCTGCGTAGGGATCACCCTGCGCGTAAAACAGATCCTGGGCGGCATCACCGGGGACATCCTGGGACTGCTGTGCGAGGTCTCGCAGCTGACGTTTCTGTTCGTCTGCATCATCTTTTCCACAAGGGGGTACGTATGAAAAAGAAGTCTACCTGGATCGTATGGCTCTTGCTGCTGGCAATGACGGCAGGGCTTGTCCTGACCGGCTGCTCGAAGGACGATACCATCGACCCGAACGCGCTGCAGCCCGGCGAAGCGGTGGAAGAACCGGCGGAAAGCGGCGAAGCGGGGGAAGAAGGCGAGCAGGCGGCGGAGGTTCCGGCGCAGCCGGTGGTCGTGGAACCCGCGAAACCCAAACCGGTCTACTTCACCAATCCCCTGTCGGGCGAACGGACGATGACCGACCTTTCCGGCATGCGGCCCTACGCGGTGATGATCAACAACAAGCGCGAGGCGCTGCCGCAGCTGGGCGTGTCCCAGGCGGACATCATCTACGAGGTCTGCGCCGAAGGCGGGATCACGCGTATGGAAGCCCTGTTCGCGACCATGGAGGGCGTGGGAAATCTGGGCAGCATCCGCTCCATCCGTCCGTATTATATCGAACTGGCGACGGGCTACGACGCGATCATCATCCACGCGGGCGGCAGCGAAGAGGCCTATTACGACCTGAGCGCCTGGAAACTCACCCATTTCGACGGTGTACGCGGCGGTTACGACGCCAGCATCTTCTGGCGTGACGCCTGGAGAATGGCGAACCGCGGCTACGAGCACTCCATGCTGACGAGCGGGGAGAACATCCTGAATTTCGTGGAAGGCAACCGGTACCGTCTCGAGCACGAAGAGGGCTATCAGGCTCCGCTGAAGTTCAACAACGAGAATCCGGCGAAATTCGGCACGGATGCGCAGAGCATCACGGTGCGGTTCTCCAACTACAAGACGGACGTCTTCACCTATGACCCGGAGAAGAAGCTGTACATGATCGAGGGTCACGGACAGGAATACATCGACGGCAACACGGAGGAGCAGGTGGGCGTCACGAACGTGCTGGTTCTGAACACGACCAGCCAGGTGCTGGACAACGTGGGACGCCTGCGGGTGGCCACGACGGGCGAACACAGCGGAACGTACTTCTGCGGCGGCAAGGCGGTGGACATCACCTGGTCCCGCGACACGAGAAACGACGCGTTCACCTATAAACTGGCGAACGGCTGGGATCTGCGCTGGATGCCGGGTCACACCTACATCTGCCTGATCAATCCCAACGTCAGCTCGATGGGATACGAATAGAAAAATTTTTAGTTCGGTTCCGAAATATATTGACAAAACAGAATAGATGATATATAGTTCGGCTTGTCAGAAATAATTCGGAGCCGAACTATTTTATTTCAAAAGATCAAAGGGGGGGATCGACATATGGAAAAGACAAAGGATCAGATCTTATTGGAAAAACTGCACAGAGCGGGTCACCGGAGCCGCAGGAGCCTGGGAATGGGCCCGCGTCCGCACAGGGGGATGGGCGGCCCTCACGGCGGCCCCGGCATGGGCCGCGGTCCTATGGGCGGTCCGCATCATCACAGAGGTCCGGAAGGACCCATGGGAGGCCCCGGTCCGGAACGCGCCATGCCCCGGGAGATCATCCTGCAGCTGCTGCTGGAGAACGAGACGGGCATGCGCCAGAAGGACCTGGCGGCAAAACTGGGCATCAACGCGTCTTCGCTGTCCGAACAGATCGACGCGCTGGAAGCCGACCGCTATCTGGAACGCACCGCCAATCCGGACGATAAGCGCTCGACCCTGATCGTACTGACCGAAAAGGGCAAAGCGAGAGCCTGGGAAGTGCAGGACGACCGGCGCAAAGCCGCCGAGGAATTCTGCAGCAAGCTGACGGAAGAGGAAAAGGATACGCTGATCGCGCTTCTGGACAAGCTGCTGGAACGGCCCGCGTGCTGCGGAAAGCAGGAAGAGTCCTGATCTGACAGATCTTTTTGAAAAGTGCCGCAACTTTTGCGGCATTTTTCTTTTCTGTTGTTTATAATAAAAAGTAAGAAATTGAATATTTTCTGTTTCAATCACAGGAGGCTCCTATGAACAAACGCATTTTAACCATTTGCCTCGCGCTGGCGCTCTGCCTGTCCCTGATCCCGGCAGCAGCCTTCGCGGAGGCGCCCCTGTATACCTATCAGGAGATCGCGACCGGCATCAAAGCCACGGACATCTCCATGATGGATAACGGGTACGGCTCGTTTAAAGTGTATGACAACGACCTAGTGCTGGTCTCGAAGGGCGTCGTCAGCCCCTCCGGCAAGACGGTTCTGACCCGCGTTCCGGGTCCGGACGAACCGCACGGAGATACCGTCGACGCGTCGACGATCTACGATGCCACAGGCAGCGTGATCGCCGACCTGCTGCCGGTCTACGACGGTCCCGCGGAGACCATGATGGGCGCGGATTACGATTTCAATCTGTACGGAACGGACGGAAAGCTGATCACGTCGGCAAAAAAGATCGTCGCGTCCTATGAAAAAATGAGCGCGGATGATATTATCTGCAACATGACCGCATACTTCGGCCGCGACGGATATCTCACCGTATTCGCTTATCTGGACGGGGTCAACGTCTATGCGTACATCATCGATCCCCAGACGCAGAAAGTCGTTCTCAAGCAGTGGTGCTATGAGGATACGCCCCGGGCAGGCGGAGAGAGCTGGAACGTTACCTCCGTCAACGAAGGGCTGATCGCCTACAATCACGGCGGAATCTTTGAGACGGAAGCCGGATTCTCCGATTATACTTACATCGCCGCCGGCTGGATGGACATCAACGGAAACCACAAAGTTTCCATCGATACGGAGAAGTACAACAACTGGTGGAACTTCTCCAGCGGTCTGGCGATGGTTTACAGCCCGTCCGGATTCTACGGCTACGTCGACAAGACCGGCAAGGAAGTCATCCCCTGCACCTTTAAGGACGGGAGCATGTTCAAGGATGGCTATGCCTACGTGAATGACAAAGATTTCCGCGTCGGCTACATCGATACGAACGGCAAGACAGTCATCCCGTTCCAGTATGAATATGCTTACGGCTACGGCGAAGGGCTCTTTGTTGTGGGTCATGCCGGCCAGGATGACAACTACTATGGCATGGTGGATATCAACAACACCCAAGTCGTGCCCATCACGTATACGGACATGTCCATCGCAAAGAACGGCATCGCTTACGCGATCAAGGACGGCGAGATCGTCATCCTGAAGTTCGCGGAGAACGAGATCGATCCGAACGCGGTCGAGAATATCTTCAAGGACGTCCCGGGCAACGCCTGGTATCTGAAGTTCCTGCAGAAGGCCTATGACAACAACATTATAGGCGGCAAGAAGGATAAGACCGGCGCCGCGATCTACGATCCGAATGGCAGCCTGAAGCACGGCGAGATCATGGTCATGGTCGCTCAGCTGCACAGCCGTATGACCAATGATCAGTATGACTTCCAGGCGCACAGAGTCGCCGGCGCACACTGGGCGCAGCCGTATCAGGATTACTGCAAGGCAGAAGGCATCATCGACGCGCGCTTCGACGAGGCGCTGGATGTGAATGTGACCCGCGCGGAGATGGCTTACTACTTCGCACGCGCTCTGGACGTCGAGTACTATAAGGACAAAATGGACATTTCCTTCACCGATATGCCCGGGAACGGCTACGACGAGTACATCATGAGACTGGCGAAAGCGGATATCGTAGGCGGCGTTGGAGGCGGCAAATATGCCCCCGGCGAAAAAGTGAACCGCGCGCAGGCATCCGTCTTTGTCAGCAACATCCTCGACGCGATCGCGGAGGGCAAAACGGCAACGAGCAACAAATAATCTTCTGTTTTAGACAAAGAAAAAGATGCGGCCTTTTACGGCCGCATCTTTTCTGTTCTTTCTTATAAAATAAACCCGCCGTCCACGCTCAGCACCTGTCCGGTGATGAAGCTGGCCGCGTCCGAAGCGAGGAACGCGACGGCTTCGGCCACGTCTTCGGGGTCACCGAGGCGGCCGAGGGGCGTTTCGTCCGCCAGCGCCTCCAGCTCCTGCGGCGTATAGCGGTCGAGCATGGCGGTCTCGATCACGCCGGGCGCCACACAGTTGACGCGGATGCCGGACGGTCCGACCTCTTTGGCCACAGCCCTTGTGAACGCGATCACCGCGCCTTTCGAAGCGGAATAAGCCGATTCGCAGGATCCTCCCGCGATGCCCCACATGGAAGAGATATTGACGATGGCGCCGCTGCGCTCTTCGATCATGGAGGGGAGCACGGCGCGGGTCATCAGAAAAACGGACGTGGCGTTGCTGGCCTGCAGCAGGTCCCACTCGTAGTTCGAGACGTCCTGCACCTGATTGACCCGCGAGATGCCGGCGTTGTTCACGAGCACGTCGATGTGCCCGTATTTGCCCAGCACTTCGTCCACGAGCGCGTCCACCGCCGCTTCCGAACGCAGGTCCGCCTGGACGGCTTCGCCGCCGATGCGCGAGGCGATGTGTTCGGCTTCGTCTTTGTGCCGGAAGTAGTGGACGATGACGGTATAGCCCTCCCGGGCCAGTTTCTTCGCGCAGGCGGAACCGATGCCGCCGGATGCGCCTGTGACCACTGCGATTTTCGCCATAGCTGCCTCCTGAATCGTTGAAATCCTTCTATTATAAAGATATACTAAAATTAACTATTTCGCAAACATGACAGCAGGCAAACTATGGAACAATGGATGGAACGGCCGGTCTGGGCTGAGATCGACCTGCGGGCGCTGAAAAAGAACATAGAGATCGTGCAGTCGCGGATCGCGCCGGGGGCCGAGATGCTGGCTATCGTAAAGGGAAACTGCTATGGACACGGCCTGACGGAGTGCGTGCCGGTGATGGCGGACTGCGGCGTACGCAATTTCGGCGCAGCGACGCTGGTGGAAGCCAGAGAGGTGCGGCGGCTGGCGGGTCCGGACGTCCGCATCGTCCTGCTGGGGCTCAACCATCCGGCTTTTGCCGGTCTTGCCTGCGAACTGAACGTTACGACCCTGATCGCGGGGCTGGATTATGCCCGCATCTTGTCGAAAGAAGCCGTTCAGCGGGGGCAGACCATCGAGGTGATGGGCTGTATCGACACCGGCATGGGCCGCATCGGTTATCAATGGGATGACCCGGCTTGCGTCGAAGAACTGACCGAGGCAGCCCGGCTGCCCGGCCTGCGCATGATCGGCCTCTTCTCGCATCTGGCCTGCGAAGATTTCGAGGACAAGTCCTACAGCGACCTGCAGCAGGAGCGTTTCGAACAGGTCAAGCAGGCCATGGAGGCCCGCGGCCTGGATCTGTCCCTGAGTTCCCTGGCGAATTCCCCTGCGACCAGCCACCGCCCGCAGCTGCATTACGGGCTGGTGCGGCCCGGCGGATCTCTGTATGGACGCTATCAGGGCGCGCACAACCGGGTCGAAGGCATCGAGGCCATCATGACGGTGAAGGCGGTCATCCTGTATCTGAAAGACGTGCCGGCAGGGTTTTCGGTCAGTTACGGGCGAAGCGGGATCACGCAGAGGCCGTCGCGCATCGCGACGCTGCCCGTGGGTTATGCGGACGGCATCCCGCGGAACTGGGGCTGCGGCAACGGATACGTGCTGATCGGCGGACAGAAAGCGCCAACCATCGGCCACATCTGCATGGACCAGATGATGATCGACGTGACGGACGTGCCCGGGGTCAAACTGTATGACGAGGCCGTCCTGATCGGGAAAAGCGGCGGAGAGGAGATCGTGCTCGGCGACATCGGCAGAGCCTGCCATATCCTGAGCAACGAGGTGTCGCTGGGCATCCTGCTGCGTCTGCCGTACAAATACCTGCGCTGAAAAAGTCCCATCTCCGTTTCTGTGATATAATAATGGCACTGTAAAAAAGGAGGATCGCAATGGAAAAATGGATGAACCGTCCCGCCTGGGTCGAGATCGATCTGCGGGCTTTCGACAATAACGTGAAGCTCATCAAAGCGCGGATCGCGCCGGGCGCCCGGATGATGGCGGTCGTCAAGGCGGACTGCTATGGCCACAACATGCGCGAGTGCTATAAAGTGCTGAAGGAGAACGGCGTGACCGATTTCGGCATCGCGGCCATTTCCGAGGCGCAGGAACTGCGCAGCTACTGCGAGCCCACCGACCGCATCGTGATGTTCTCGCTTCCTTCCGTTCCCTTCGTCGAAACGATCTGCGACCTGAACATCGTCACGCTCATTCAGAACCTGGAGTACGCGAAGGCGCTGTCGGACGAAGCCGTCAAGCGCGGCGTCACCATGGAAGTCATGGGCGTCGTGGACACTGGCATGGGCCGCATCGGCTATCAGTGGGACGACCCCGTCGTGGTCGACGAACTCTACGAAGCCAGCACCTATCCCGGCCTGCATATGATCGGCATCTTCTCGCACCTGTCCTGCGAGGATTTCGAGGATAAATACTGGAGCGACCTGCAGCACGAACGGTTCGAAAAGGTGCGCAGCGCGCTGGAAGCCAGAGGCGCGGACATGTCGCTCAGCTCCCTGGCGAATTCCCCCGCCACCAGCCACCGGCCGCAGCTGCATTACGGCCTGGTCCGCCCGGGCGGCAGCATGTTCGGACGCTATCAGAACTGCTGCGTGGAACTGCCGGGCATCGAACCGGTGCTGTCCGTCAAGGCGAACATCGTGCAGCTGAAGGACGTGCCCGACAACTTCTCCATCAGCTACGAGAGAAGCGGCCGCACCAGCCGTCCCTCCAGGATCGCGACGCTGGCGCTCGGCTTTGCCGACGGGCTCATCCGCGCCTGGGGCAGAGGCAACGGCAGGGTCATCGTGAACGGTCATTTCGCGCCGACCATCGGCAACATGTGCATGGACCAGTTCATGGTGGACGTGACCGACGTGCCGGACGTGAAGGTCGGAGACGAATGCGTGATCATCGGCAGACAGGGCGGTCTGGAGATCCGCTGCGAGGACATGGGCAACGCCTGCGGTACGCTCGGCAACGAGATCACCTGCGCGCTCACCGCCAGACTTCCGTATAAATTCATAAGATAAAGAATGCAACCCAAGACGAAGAAACTCAGAGATACCGTATCTTTCAGAACCGTAGACGTGCTGCAATGGTGCGTCTACGCTGTTGTTGTGGGCGTGGTCTGCGGAACGATCGCCGCCGCGTTCGGCATGGTGATCGACGCTGCGACAGCCGCGCGGCAGAAATACGACTGGCTGGTGTGGCTGATGCCCGCCGCGGGCCTGGCCATCGTCGGCATGTACCATCTGAGCGGCATCACGAAGCCCCTGGGCACGAACCGGGTGCTGCTGGCGGTCAAGGAAGAGGAGGGCGTCGCCATCCGCATGGCCCCGCTGATCTATATCTCCTCCATGCTGACGCATCTGACCGGCGGCTCTTCGGGCAGAGAAGGCGCCGCGCTGCAGATCGGCGGATCCGTCGCGAACTTTATCGGCAGACAGTTCAAACTCAGCCATCTGGACCTGCGCACCATCACGATGTGCGGCATGGCGGCAGGCTTTTCCGGGCTGTTCGGCACGCCGCTGGCGGCCGGCATCTTCGCGATGGAGATCGCGGACGGCACGCTGCACTACGCGGTGCTGCTGCCCTGCATGCTGTCGTCCATCGTCGCCCGCGTGACCGCGGAGAAATTCGGCATCCAGGCGGCCGCCTTTACGGTGACCGGCTATCCGGACCTTACGCTGCATTCCGTGCTGGCCGTGCTGGTCTTCGGCGTGATGTGCGCGCTGCTGTCCATCCTGTTCGTGGAAGTGCTGCACTGCATCGACTGGACGTACGCGAAGTACCTGAAAAATCCGTATCTGCGCATCGCCGTCGCAGGGCTGATCGTGGCTGCGGGCACGACGCTGCTGGGCACCCGCGACTACAACGGCGCGGGCACGGAGGTCATCGTGCGGGCGCTGGCGGGCGAAGCCCGGCCGGAGGCGTTCCTGCTGAAGATCCTGTTTACCGCGCTCACGCTCGAGGCGGGGTTTAAAGGCGGCGAGATCGTGCCAACGTTTTTCATCGGGGCCACGTTCGGCTGCACGTTCGCGCCTCTGATCGGACTCGATCCCAGCTTCGCCGCGGCGCTGGGCATGACCGCGCTGTTCTGCGGGGTCACGAACTGCCCGATCGCCAGCATGCTGCTCTCGTTCGAACTGTTCGGCGGGCAGGGGCTGGTGCTGTTCGCGCTGTGCTGCAGCATGTCCTATATGCTTTCCGGGCATTTCAGCCTCTATACGGCGCAAAGACTGGAACAGGATAAGTTCCACCTTGAATAGAGCGATCGGTTTGTGATAAAATAACAAAATGGATACTCACGAAGACTTTATGCGCGAAGCGCTCGAGGAAGCGAAGATCGCGGCATCTTTAGGAGAAGCGCCCATCGGCGCCGTCATCGTGCAGGACGGCCGCATCGTCGGCCGGGGTCACAATACGACGGAAACGGACAAGGACCCCACCTGCCACGCCGAGATGAACGCCATCCGGCAGGCGGCGAAAAACCTGGGCGGCTGGCGGCTGCCCCGGTGCAGCATGTACGTCACGCTGGAACCCTGCAGCATGTGCGCGGGCGCCATCGTGCTCGCCCGCATCGAGCGGCTGTACATCGGTACGCTCGACCCGAAGTCCGGCGCCTGCCTCTCCCTTCGCAGTATCGTGACCGACGAAAGACTCAACCACCGCGTCGAAGTGACCGCGGGGGTCTTACAGGAAGAATGCAGCGGCCTTCTCAAGGACTTCTTCAAACAGCTGCGCAAGAAAAAAACAACGACCCCGGAGGAACAATAAGTATGAAAAAAAGATTTCCCGCTTTGCTGATCGCAGTTCTGCTGATCCTGGCGTCTGCGTCCGCTGCGTTTGCGGACAGCCTTACGATCGTGGACGTTACGCCCGCAGACGGCAGCAAGGGCTACCAGCCCGCGAACATGGCCGTCAAGGTGCGCTTCAGCGAGGACATGATGGACGAATCGGCGATCGCCGCCAACAAGAGCAAGTTCTCCATCACGGATGCGGAAGGCAAGGCACTGGAATTCGACGTCGTATACAATGCGTCCAAGTATCCCGACGAACTGTGGCTCGTCCTGACGGAAGACCTGCAGCCGAACGCGGAATACAAGTTCACCGTCGCGCCCGGCGTGGTCAGCAGCTCCGGCAGCACGCTGGCGGAAGGCGTGACCACGACGTTCTACACGAGAAACGTCAAGACCGACGGCCTGATCTCCATGGGCCTGATGGTCGTCCTGATGGTCGCCATGTTCGGCATGACCGCCAGATCCGCTAAAAAAGCGCAGGAAAAGGAAGATCCCAGAGCGGCGGAAAAGGCGCTGGAAGACAGCTTGAATCCGTACAAGCTCGCCAAGCAGAAGGGCATCTCCCTGTCCGAAGCGCAGGCGATCGTAGACAAAGAAAAAGATAAGCTGGAAAAGAAGAAGGCCAAGGCCGAAGCGGACCGCATCAAGCGCGAAGAGAAGAAGGCCGAAGAGCGCAAGAAGATGGAAGAGGAGCTGGAATTCTTCGGAACGGACAACACCGAGCTGAAGAAGGAGCTGAGAGCGGAAGGCATCTACCTCGTCAAGGGTCCGAAGTCCATCAAGGAAGCGGGCGGCAGAGTGCCCAGAAGCGTGCGCATGCGCAGGGAAGCCAAGCGCAGAAGAGCCGCCGAAAAGGCGAAGAACGCGCAGAAGAACAAGAAAAAGAAGTAATCGCGGATTGCTTTGTCCGGGCAGGGTTCTGCCCGGCACATGCCCTCATAGTTAAACGGATATAACGGAGGTTTCCTAAACCTTTATTCGTGGTTCGATTCCGCGTGGGGGTGCCAGAGAGGATGATCCTGTACAGGGTCATCCTTTTTTGTACACATGGGGACAGGTACAATGTGCACTTTCAGGCGCCACCCCTCGCCTCGGGGTCCTGTCGCCTAACGCATCCTCATTTCGCTCCTTCGCTCATCCGCGACCGCAACTCTTGGGAGTCACGGCGTTCGCTGCGTCGCTCATGAGCCTCTTCAGGCGCCACCCCTCGGCGAAGAGACCCGTCGCTTAAGTACTAAAAAAGCTGTTGACAAAGACACTGAAAAGAGGTTTAATAGAGTTAAGGTTAGCGATGGCTAACCGTTAATTTGAGACAATGGTTAGCGAAGGCTAACCAAACAGGGCCGGCGCGGTTCCTGGGGAGTTCCGCGCGGCAGCACAAAGGCATTTACGGGTTTTTTCTTCTCCTTATTCCCGGTGCCGGAAGCAGTAAAGGCGCCCATTCCGGGCGCCTCTTTACAGAAAGAAACACGATGTCCGAAGAAATGTTGGTCGCGCACTGCTCGCCGGTGCTGGCAGGCCTGAAAACAGCGAATATGTTCAACGCGGACTGCGACGATCCGCAGAGCCTGTGCCTTCAGCTGCGGGAGCTCAATCTCCGGCTGGGTCCTAAAGGCGTGCGCATCCTTCCTCTCCGTTTTTCCGGCAGCAAGGCGCTGCTGTATCTGTACCGGCCCAACCGGCTGCAGAAAGATCTGGAAGACGAGACGGCGGTCCGCATCCTGAGAGACTGCGGGTATCCCTGCGGCAGCAGGGGTCAATGCCTGGCGCACCTGCGGAAAAAGCTGCAGGGCAGCAGAACGTTCCCCCACGAGATCGGCCTGTTCCTCGGATATCCGCCCGGAGACGTAGACGGGTTCATCCAGAAGGGACCCCGCTGCGCGAAATGCACGGGTTACTGGCAGGTCTACGGCGAGGAGGAAAAAGCGTTAAAGACGTTTGAACGGTACAGAAAGTGCACGGACGCGTACTGCGCGCAGGCCTCCTGCGGCAGAAGTCTGGAGCGGCTGACCGTTTCGGAAAAGATTCAGTAGAAAAGAAAGAGGTAAAACATGAGTAAGATCGCAGTGGTATATTGGAGCGGCACAGGCAATACGGAAGCGATGGCAAACGCTGTCTTTGAAGGCGCAAAGAGCAAAGCGGAAGCATCGCTGTTTACCGCAGGAGAGTTCTCCGCGGATAAGATGGACGAATTCGACGCAGTTCTGTTCGGATGTCCGGCCATGGGCGCGGAAGAATTGGAAGACGGAGAGATGGCGCCTCTGTTCGAAGCCTGCAAAGCGAAGCTTTCCGGCAAGAAAACCGGTCTGTTCGGATCCTACGGCTGGGGCGACGGTGAATGGATGAGAAACTGGGAGGCTGACTGCAAGGCTGCAGGCGCTGTCATGCCTGCAGGATTCGTCATTTGCAGCGAAGCGCCGGACACAGAAGCCATCGAAGCCTGCAAGGCTTTGGGTGCTGCGCTTGCTTAAAACAGGATAGACCCGCCTCCGGGGCCTGAGAATAACAGTTAAACCAATCGAAAACCCGCCTTTGCCGGCGGGTTTTTGGTAGGCATGTTCGCTGGGACAAAGAACCGTCCCCGTTGCGCTACAGCTTTGTCGCGATGGGCACGACGCTGTGCTTGTTCTTGACCGTGGAGAAGATGACGTTCGTCTCGGTGTGCTTGATGCTCTTGATGCTCTTGATCTTGTTCATGAGCAGCTCCAGCGTCGCCATGTTCTTCGTCGTGATCTTCAGCACGTAATCGTAGGTGCCGGTGATGTAGTGGCACTCCAGGATCTCGTCCAGTTCCTGCACCAGACGGCGGAATTCGACCGTATCGGAGGGATCTTCCATCGAGATCATCATGATGGCGGACAGTTCCTTCTCCATGGCGGCCGGATTGAGCACGGTCGTGTACTGTTCGATGATATTGCTGTTCTCCAGTTTCTTCAGCCGCTCGCTGACGGCGGACAGGGACAGATTGACCTGTTTGGAAAGTTCGGAAATGGATACGCGGGCGTTCTCCTGCAGCACTTCCAGAATTCTAACATCTATCGTGTCTAAAGCCATTTTTGCCTCCTAATATTTTGTGAGCGTCTCTAATATACCAAACATATTTTGTAAAAGCAAGGAAAATGCAAAAATATATATAGTTGGTTTTCGGCGGGTCACGCCGAAGGAATTGTTTTGCATATTGCAGACGAATTCGGTATAATTAATTTTGTATATACGTAATTTTCAACCTTAAGGAGGAAACACATGGCTGAGGATCTTATCAAGAAGGCTGACGGTACCAATTACGGTACGACGATGGCCGGAAACTTCATTCACGATATCATCGACGAGGATATCAAGAATCAGAAGTACCACAGAGAAATTCGCACCAGATTCCCGCCAGAACCCAACGGATACCTGCACATCGGACACTGCAAATCCATCTGCCTGAATGCCGGTACAGCGCTCAAGTATGGCGGTACGTTCAATCTGCGTTACGACGACACGAACCCCATCACCGAAGATGAGGAATTCGTAGGCAATATCGAAAAGGACGTGCAGTGGCTTGGCTTCCAATGGGACAACCTCCTGTTTGCTTCCGACTATTTCGATAAGATGTACGAATGCGCCGAAAAGCTCATCCGCGACGGCAACGCCTATATCAGCGCCGAGACCGCGGACGAGATCAAGGCGACCAGAGGCACGCTGACCCAGCCGGGCACCAACAGCCCGTACAGAGACCGTCCCTGGGAAGAATCCCTGCAGATCTTCCACGACATGAGAGACGGCAAGTACGCGGACGGCGAAGTCTGCCTGCGCGCCAAGATCGACATGGCGTCTCCGAACATCAACATGAGAGACCCCGTCATCTACCGCGTGCTGCACGCATCTCACCACAACACCGGCGACAAGTGGTGCGTCTATCCGATGTACGACTACGCGCATCCCATCGAGGACGCGATCGAAGGCATCACGCACTCCATCTGCACGCTGGAGTTCGAGGACCACAGACCTCTGTACAACTGGGTGCTCGAAAAGCTCGAATGGCCCGAACCGCCCCAGCAGATCGAATTCGCGAAGCTGGGTCTGACCAACACCATCATGAGCAAGCGCAACATCAAGCGCCTGGTCAACGAAGGCATCATCGAGAGCTGGGACGACCCCAGACTCTGCACCATCGCCGGCATGCGCAGAAGAGGCTACACGCCCGAAGCGCTGCGCGCGTTCTGCGAATCCGTAGGCGTCGCCAAGGCCGAGAACAAGGTCGACTACGACCAGCTCGAGTTCTTCGTCCGCGAGGATCTGAAGGACAAGGTCGAGAACCGCATGGTCGTGCTCAACCCGCTGAAGGTGGTCATCGACAACTATCCCGAGGGCAAATCCGAGATGTGCACGCTGGAGAACGCCGCCGATCCCGCAAAGGGCACCCGCGAAGTCTCCTTCTCCAGAGAACTGTGGATCGAGCGCGAAGACTTCATGGAAGTCCCCGCGAAGAAGTATTTCCGCATGTTCCCGGGCAACGAAGTCCGTCTGAAGGGCGCGTATTTCGTCACCTGCACCGACGTCGTCAAGGACGCCGAGGGCAACGTGACCGAGATCCACTGCACCTATGACCCGGACACCAAGTCCGGCACGCCGGGCGCGGATTCCCGCAAGGTGAAGGGCACCATCCACTGGGTGGACGCCGCGACCTGCGTCGACATCCCCGTCCGCAACTACACCTATCTGGCGCTGCCCGATCCGGAGAAGCCGAATTACTTCAACTTCGACCCGAACAGCCGCCAGGACAAGGCCGCGAAGGCAGAGCCTTCCCTGAAGGACGCCAAGGCGGGCGACCGCTTCCAGTTCTTCCGCAACGGTTACTACATCACCGACACCGTCCTGTCCAAGGAAGGCGAACCGGTGTTCAACCAGACCGTCGGTCTGAAGAGCTCTTACAAGAAATAGTGTCACTGGGGACGGTTCCCGGCGACACCAAACCAGACATGCGAAGACCGGCCTTAGGGCCGGTCTTTTCTATTGCCGGAACCGCCGCATCCCCGCCGCCCCTTTCTTTCAAAGCGTCTTTGTGGTAATATTACTATGTATGACTATGCGCAATATCTTCCTGAAAATCGCATACGACGGCACGGGATTTCACGGCTGGCAGAGGCTGCCGGGCAAACGGACCGTCTGCGGCACGGTCGAAGAGGCGCTGGCACGGGTGCTGGGCCGCGAGGTGAAGATCGACGGCTGCAGCCGGACCGACGCCGGCGTGCACGCCCTCGGGCAGACCGCGAGCTTTCTTCTGGAGGACCACGGCATCCCGACGGAGCGCATTCAAAAAGCGCTCACCGACTGCCTGATCACCCAGAAGCGCGAACACGTCGGGGAGATCGAGATCCTGGAAGCGAAGGAGATGCCGGAGGGCTTCCACGCCCGCTACAGCGCGAAGGGCAAGCAGTATCTGTATAAGATCCGCAACGCCGAAAGCCCGGACATCTTCAAGCGCACGCGCTACTATCAGATCGCGCAGCCGCTGGATCTGGACGCCATGCGCAGAGCCGCCGCGCAGATCACCGGCACCCACGACTTCGCCTGCTTTCAGACGGCGGGCGGCACGCCCCGCGAAACGACGGTGCGCACGGTCTGGGCGCTGGACATCCTGCAGGACGGGGAATACGTCACCATCTCCATCAAAGGAGACGGATTTCTATACAACATGGTCCGCATCATCGTGGGCACCCTGGTCGAAGTGGGCCTGGGCAAGCGGGATGCGGCAGAACTGAGCGAGATCATTGCGTCCAAGGACAGGGGCCGGGCCGGCCATACGGCGCCGCCCCAGGGACTGTACCTGAAAGAGGTGTATTACGATGAGCCAGAGACCAAGCTGGGATGAATACTTCATGGAGATGGCGGAGCTGGCCCGCAAGCGCAGCACCTGTCTGCGCAGAGGCGTCGGCGCTGTCATCGTCAAGGACAACCGGGTCATCGCGACGGGCTACAACGGCGTGCCCAAGGGCATCCGCCACTGCGAGGAGACCGGCTGCCTGCGGCAGCAGCTGAACGTTCCGTCGGGCAAGATGCACGAACTGTGCAGAGGCCTGCACGCGGAGCAGAACGCCATCATCCAGGCCGCCTGCATGGGCAGCAGCATCGAGGGAGGCACGCTTTACTGCACGACGCAGCCCTGCGTCATCTGCACGAAGATGATCATCAACGCCGGCATCAAGCGCGTGGTGATCAAAGAGAGTTATCCGGACGCGCTGGCCCAGGAAATGGCTGCGGAAGCGGGTCTGGTGATCGATGTCATGGAAGGTGCGCATGAGTAAATATTTCATTACGTTTTTCCTGGCCCTGATCGTGACCGCGGTCATGACGCCCCTCGCCATCAAGATCGCTCCGGTGATCGGCGCGGTGGACGTGCCCAAGGACAACAGGCGCATGCACAAGCGCCCGATCCCCCGTTTCGGCGGCGTCGCGATCTATCTGGGCGTCCTGGTCGGTTTCTTCCGCCTGGGCGATTGGAACGATCAGGTGCTCGGCCTGCTGGTGGGGTCCACGCTCATCCTGCTGCTGGGCGTCATCGACGATATCAAGGGGCTGCGGCCGCGGGTCAAGCTGGCCGGGCAGATCGCCTGCGCCGCGATCCTGTATTTCTTTACGATCCAGATCCGCGGCATGGCGAACGTGCTGCCCTGGGGCCCCTGGTACATCGCCTTCCCGAAGGTGATCGCCTTCCTGGTCACCGTCGTCTGGATCGTGGGCATCACGAACACCATCAACCTGATCGACGGCCTGGACGGCCTGGCTGCGGGCATCACCTGCATCTCCTGCCTCTCGGTCGCCTACACGGCTCTTGTGACCGACAGGGAAGTCACCTGCATGCTCATCCTGGGCCTGGCAGGCGCGACGATGGGCTTCCTGATCTGGAATTTCTACCCGGCGAAGATCTTCATGGGAGACGCGGGCAGCATGCTGCTGGGGTATCTGCTGGCGAGCGTATCGTTAATAGGCGACAAGCCGACGAAGAGCACGACGCTGTTCGCGACCATCATCCCCATCCTGATCCTGGCGCTGCCCATCTTCGACACCGCCTTCGCCATCGTCCGCCGCATGGCGAACCACAAGCCCATCATGCAGGCGGACAAAGGGCATCTGCACCACCGCATCATGGCCATGGGATTCGGCCAGAGACGCACCGTCCTGGCGCTTTATTCCATCAGCGCCATCATGGGCGTCGCGGGCATCCTGTGGACGCTGCACGTGCGGCTGGCCTGCGGCGTGCTCGCCGTCATCGCCGGTACGCTGATCTTCATCTTCCTGGGCATCGGCATCGTGCACGAACCGGAAGAAAAGAAGGAAGATCTTGTTTATCACGAGGAAGATTAGTCTATGAAAGTCATGTCTGTTTTCGGGACCCGTCCCGAAGCGATCAAAATGGCCCCGCTGGTGCGGGCTCTGCAGGATGACCCGGACGTCGAGTCCGTGCTCTGCGTCACGGCGCAGCACCGGCAGATGCTGGACCAGGTCCTGGATCTGTTCGAACTGACGCCGGATTACGATCTGAACATCATGCAGCCCAACCAGACCATCTCCATGATCACGGCGAACGTGCTCACCGGGATGGAGCCCGTGCTGCAGAAAGAGAAGCCGGACGTGGTCCTGGTCCACGGCGACACGAGCACCACGTTCGTCACCGCGCTGGCCTGCTTCTATCAGCAGATCGCGGTGGGCCACGTGGAGGCGGGCCTGAGGACCTACGATAAATATTCGCCGTTCCCCGAGGAGATGAACCGGGTATTGACCGGCCACATCGCGGACATCCACTTCGCGCCGACGGAACGCAACCGGCAGAACCTGCTGGCG
>JAEEGI010014366.1_pt1 | contig 16661 bp, 4 predicted proteins | sample 8958751 | NCBI WGS metagenome assembly JAEEGI01 (sample SAMN16246545, study PRJNA631951) | gut metagenome | biome: gut microbiome; feature: rumen; material: KS-attached | host: Bos | place: Iran: Karaj | collected 2018-10
TCTGATATCATTTAGCATAACCAAGACTGAGAAAGAAAAGATTTGTTTCATGTTCAGGGAGCGCAGTGGATGGCCACTGCGCTCCCTTTTTTTCCTGTTTTCCGCATTGGGGCACACCGTGGTGTAGCTCAGAGAAGCAGGTCAAAGACCTGTACAAGGCCATCGGCCTTGACTAGCAGTAACCCCAGAGTGCACAGGCCAGAGGTCTGTGTAGCCTGGGGACTGGTCGACACCCAACTCCCTCTCTTGGTTAAGAGGGGGTGCCCGTCAGGGCGGGGGCGATCGTAATACAGCGACAAACAACCTAATCGGCAGCAACTTCCCCAGGGCAGCGTGCCCAAGCAGCCCAGCACGTCAAAGGAGGCTGTTGCAAAACTCACGCAAGGGTTACTAAAACAGACATCCGCATTCCATAGGAGAAGAATGCGGATGCCCTATTAACTATTAACTGTTCTCTGTTAACTGTTAACTGATCTCTGTTAACTGTTTCCGCTCAGCAACATATCAATCAGCGAGGTCACATCTTCCACGTTGATGATGCCATTGCCATTCACGTCGGCATTGCCCTCGGTGAAGCTACCTGATGTCGCACCCAGCAGATAGTCGATCAGCGTCGTCACATCTTCGACATTGATGATGCCATCGCCTGTGACATCGCCAGGATTCTCAGGACCGCCAGGCTCGTCAAACACTTCGATATAAACGATGTTGGACGACTGCTTCACACCGTCGCAGGTGTAGTGCAGCTGGATACCGATGCGCCAATCGAAGAAGGGCTCGTAGCCCTCGGCATTGGTGCGGTAGAAGTAGATGCACCCCGGACGCAACTTGTAGTTGTCCTGCCAGTTAACGAAGGTCACCTCGGTCACATCCTCCTCAAGACCATAATCGCTAGCCTCGAAGGTATAGACCTTGCCCTTGTCGGTGTAGATGGTGTAACTATATCCCGTCTCCTCAAGGCCGTAACCATCCACGTCGGTGGCCTCAATGTTGAATGCAAGGGCGGAGCCGCCATCCTCGTTTCCACTGTCATACCATTCCACGATAACAGGATCCATGGGCACGGCGGGATGGTCGCCAGCATATGTGGTGCTCCAGTTCAGTTCACCACCCCATTCCATGAATTGGTCAGTGATGGCAAGTCCTGTATTGCCATCTGCCCAATCGGGCTCCGACCAATATACAAAGTCCCTCGGTTCAGCGTAGAGGCCTGAGGAATTATCCATACTGATGCAATTGTCCTTGATGGTATAGGTTACCGTCATCACTGAATTGTCGGGTACGAAATAAATTTCGTAGTCACCATCACCGACCTCCCTGTGATATGTAGTACCCCAAGCCAAGCGTTCGGCAACTTTCGTCACGGGACTCCAGGATACATACTGGTCCAGCGGAACGATGATCTTATGGCCGTCTTCACTCAATGTGCCTGCGACCCAAGAGTAGCGAGGTTCGTGCCTGTTAGAAAGACATTGAACAGGTTCATACAGATAAACGGTCCTGCCGTCGGGGGCATAAACAACGTATGCCTTGCCACCTTGACGGTCTAATGTATATGGCGCGTAACATGGATACACATGATCAGTCTCCCTTAATTCCATCATGTGGTCAATGGCATTACCGCGGCGGTTGTAGGTGACGAGCGAGCCACTGGGGCGCTCGTCAAGCACGATGGGATCAAAATAGGGCATGAACTTGGCAGTATAGTCCCAGCTATTATATCCTAGATTATCACCATTAAGATTGAAAGTATATGATCCAATGCCCAAATTGTCATCAGAGGGATAATGATCGTCCATGGTGATGTTATCGCCATTGATGGTATAAGTCACCTCGGTCCTATCGTAATCAGGAAGATAATCTGTACCTGTTTGGACGCGTACACCATCAATCCATTCGTAATGTGGAACTTCCTTTATCCAGTACAGTCGGGTATAATAATCATAATTGGGCTCATAAGTGAGGTATTGTCCTGTAGGCACATGAATCTTGTTGCCATCGATGGTGCCCTTTACCCAGGTACCGTACCCGGTACGTGAAATGAGATTCTTGATATACACCGTATTGCCGGTTCTGGAATAAACCATCTCCACCACGCCGTGATCATGGTGATAATCTATGCTACTAGCATAATCCCTGTTTAAAGTCGAGCGGAAATACTTCTTGTAAATGCCCTCGGGCTGATCGGTGATTACTACAGGGGCATTGCTGCGAGTCAGAACGGTGTTCCACTCCATGCCGTAGCATCTGCCGTAAGTATCAACGATACACAGGCCCAGACCGTCCACGCCGTCATCATTGGGACCGCCATAGGTGTTGTCAATCGAGATGGTGCCGTCATTGTTGATGGTGTAGGTCATCTCGGTGATACCGGTAGCAGGCGTAAACGTCATGTTGCCATCGACCTTAGCTCCCCATCCAGCAGCAATATAGCAACCAGACTTAGCACTGGGATTGAGCCAAATGTACTGTCCTAGCGGCACATGGATCTTGCCATTGTTAATGGTACCCATTACCCAGGTGTCATCGCGACGGCCGTAAGCAACGTTCTGGATATAAACCGTCTCGCCGTCAGGAGCATAGACCATCTTCAAGCTGGTACCCATGTTCACCACATTGCCCAACTGGTTGACGGCGCGTCCCGAGCGGTTGTAAACCACGAGGTCTCCCTCAGGCATCTTGTCGATGACGGTGGGCAAGGTTACGGACGTGTATTGCGATGTCCAGATCATACGATTGGCATCATCGCCATCGTTATACATGCCACACAAGCCAGTGGCGCCGTTATGGCTGCCGTCACCGGCACTGGTGTTGTCTAGGGTGATGCGGTTGCCGTCGATGGTATAGGTCACCTCGGTCAGGTCAGGATCTTGGACAAAGACAAGGTGGCCGTTGTCATTCATGACGGCCGTTCCAAATGCCAGGAATTCACCCCAGTAATCTTCCTCATCATAGTAGAGATATTGACCCAGCGGCACATGAATCTTGCCCTCGTCGATGGTGCCCTTTACCCAAGTGCCCTCGTTCAAGTAGGGAATAGGATCAAGGATATAAACCGTATTGCCGTTGGGTGCATATACCATCTCGGTGGTGTAGGTGCCACTTATTGGCCCTTGATCATATAAATAGGTGCCTTGAATTTCCTGGTCATAGTACACCACTTCGCCCTCAGGCTGTTCGGTGATGACCTTAGGCTCTTCAAAGTAAGTGAGCACCGAGTTCCACTCAAAGCTATCAATCTCGCGATAGTTGCTACTATAGATGATGGCCATGCCTGTGCGAACCAAGCCGTCGGCGCTCTCGGTGCTGTTGTCCATGATGATGCGGTCGCCATCCATGGTGAAGGTCACCTCGGTCACCATGGGGTCATACTCGAAGATGTAGCGTTGATAGTTCTCATCCCACCGATAAGTGCCCCATGCCATTAACACGCCATAGTTGGAATTATAGTTATAATAGATGCACTGCCTGGTGGGGAATGAAAGTTTATTGTCGTTGATGGTTCCCTTCAGCCATCCCCAATTATACATATAAACCGTCTCACCATCGCCGGCAACGATGATGGGCACGACGCCAGCCTGCTGCTTTTCCTCACCATTGTAGTTAATCCATTTTCCGGATTTCTGATAGAGAGACAGGAGGCCATCGGGCTGATACTCGATGAATTCTGGATTAATAGGAGCCAGGAACAACGAGTTGCACTCCATGGTAAAATCTATGGTGCCAATATCCCAAATTAGGGCAAGACCAGTGGCTCCGTCACCGTTGTCACCGGCGCTTGAGTTGTCCATGACGATGCGGTCACCATCGATGGTGTAGGTGACTTCGGTGGCATTAAAGTCGGGAGTGAAACCAAAGGCATAATAGTAACCTTCGGGCGGCCTATTGGTCGTACCCCATACTAATTTCATACCGTAGCCGTATTCTTCATCATAAAAGGCATACTGTCCCAGCGGCACATGGATCTTGCCGTTGGCAATCGTGCCTCTCATCCAAGAGCCACCACAAGCACCAGCTACAAGATCCTGGATATAGACCGTCTCACCGTCGGGCGCGAAGACGATGTTCACCTTGGTACTGAAACTCTCCGGCCCATAATAAAGTTCAACAATAGAACCGAAGCGGTCATAGGTCTTGAGCTGACCCTGTGGCTGGTCGTAGATGATGGTGGGAACCTCAAAGCGTGTGTAAACCGAGTTGTACTCCATCGAGTAATACACAAACCCAACCTCTTCTTCAATTACGGCTGCCAGACCCGTGGCGCCATCGACATTGCCAGAGGTGTTGTCCATGATAAGGCGGTCACCGTCGATGGTAAAGGTTACCTCGGCCACATTGGGATCTTGGGTAAATGTGCAGGTGCCATCGGGGTTCTTGGTGTGAGTGCCCCATGCCAGATATTCTCCAAAGCCTTCGTCGACGTCATAATATAGGCATTGACCGAGCGGCACGGTAATCTTGTTGCCATTGATGGTGCCTCTTACCCAAGAGTCAATATCGTCGGCAGCAACGGGATTCTGGATGTAGACCGTCTCGCCGTCGGGGGCATAAACAATGTTGGACCTCATCAAGCCAGACCAGGCGTCGAAGTACATATCTTCATCATCCGCGTAATAATAATAGAGGGACCCACACATCCTATCGTACTCAACCAGTTCGCCATCAGGCTGATTGAAGATGACCTCGGGGGTTTCAAGGTAGGTGAATTCCGAGTTCCACTCCATAGCGATGGGTACATCGCCATCATCATGCACGACTACCAAGCCCACGGCACCGTCCCCTTCAACACCTCCGTTGGAGTTGTCCAAGGTGATGTTGTCGCCGTCGATGGTATAGGTGAACTGGTCCACACTGTAGTCAGGAGTGATGCTGTATGTGCCATCGGGGTTCTTGACGCTGGTGCCCCATGCCAGATAACCGCCAACGGAGTCTCGCTGATTGTAATAGATGTACTGATACAGCGGCACGGTGATCGTGTTGCCACTGATGGTGCCTTTTACCCAAGTGTATTGGGGGCAAGCAGCAACGGGATCCTGGAGATAAACCGTCACGCCGTCGGGAGCATAGAAGATATTGGGTTTGTCATTGCCGGAATACAGCTCTAAGCCATTTTCAGTATTGATGAGTCCTCCACTGGTGCGGTTGTAGTACACTGGCTCGCCCTCGGTTATGTAATTGATGAGTTCAGGTGCTTGATAGGGCGGAGTGAGCACCGAGGCACACTGCAGACTGCCGTAATAGGAATTGTTATACATCATGAACCCTGCTGCCCCCTCGCCATTAACGCCAGGACTGGCATTGTCCAGGGTGAGGACGCCCTTTCTGTCGATCGTGAACGTCATTTCGGTTACATCGACGTCCCATGTGCGGATATAGCTGCCGTTCCCGTTATCGACAGTGCGTCCCCACACCAGTGCGTTCATGGAATCATAACCGATTATCTTGGTGAACTGTGGCAGCGGCACATGGATCTTGTTGCCCACGATGGTGCCCTTTACCCACGAATTAGACATATCAAAATTAGTGCCCTCATAATAGAAGTTATTGAAATATACGGTCTCGCCGTCAGGGTCAAAGACGATATTGGTTTTCAATGACTCATTACTATTGGAGCCGTAGATGCTCAGCGCTTGATCGTATACCACCTGCTGGCCAGGAGGTCTGGAGGTAATCACCGTATAGCCCACAGGATTGAGGCTGTTTATGGGATCGCTGAGCACGGAGCTGCACTGCAAATAGTTGATTTCACTATTCTCATCAGCTATTTCGGCCAATCCTGTAGCACCATCGCCGTTGTTGCCGACATTGGTATTGTCCATGATGAGGTTGTCACCGTCGATGGTGAGCGTGAATTCGGTCACATTGGGGTCTTCAACAAATGTGAACTCGTTGTCCTCGTTTAGGGTCGTCGTTCCCCATGCCAGGTAGAAACCGGAATTCGTGCTGCTGTCATAGGAGATGTACTGTCCCAGCGGCACGGTGATTGTATTGCCGTTGATGGTGCCCCTCACCCAAGAATCATCATTATCCCTGAAAAAGATCTTCTGGAGATACACGGTCTCTCCGTCGGGGTCATAGATGATATACGTATAGGATTCGTCCTGGAAAAAATAACCATAATAAAAGAAAAAGTCGTAATAGCTTACCGCATGATTGTAGATTACCATCCTGCCCGCAGGCCTGTTGGAAATCACCTGTGGCGTTCTATTAGGAGCTTTTTTATTGACGATGGCCTTGATGGCATTGTTCTTGTCGCCAACTGGCTCTTTGGCGGGAGCACTGGCCTGTGGCCTATTTAATGGCTTTACAGGTTGAGGCTTGGCAGTGCCCTGGTGCTTGGCGGGAATGACCGCCTTGGGTTGTTCGGCTGCTTTCTTGTGCGGGATCTTGAACTCGGGCTTGGCTTGAGCGTTTGACTCGGGCTTGGCCTGACGTTCTCTCAGTGGCTGATGTTGAGGCTGGGCCTGTTGGTCCTGGGCGTGCTGCTGCACACGTTCGATGAACGCTTGCCGCGCCTCTTGCCTCTTGGAGGAGTGTTGGTCACTCCTGGTATCCTCACCAGCCGAGACTCCCACCGCAAGGGTGAGCGCTAACAGTAGTAAAAGGATTTTTTTCATAAAATAATTGTTTATGGGTTCATATAATAAAGAATAAACACTCTATCATCCTTTAAAAATGCAGTCCTTTTGGTTGAATTTTTTGCAAAAATACAGAAAAAAAATAATTAGCAAATTATATGAATAGTTTTTGTGAGAATCATGGAGTGGCTAAAATTTTTTATAAAAAATAACACGATAATTTTACCTAGACCCTAATAAAAAAAAATCGCCCGGGAGTGGGCGATTTTTTTGAATGATGGATTGGCAGGGTTAATTTCCGCCGAGCAGCAGGTCAATCAGCGAGGTCACATCTTCCACGTTGATGATGCCATTGCCATTCACGTCGGCATTGCCCTCGGTGAAGCTACCCGATGCCGAACCCAGCAGATAGTCGATCAACGTCGTCACATCTTCGACATTGATGATGCCATCGCCTGTGACATCGCCAGGATTCTCAGGTTCTTCGTTATGCTCAAACACCTCAATGTAAACGATATCACTCGAGTTCTTCACACCATCCACGGTGTAGTGGAGCTGGACACCGATGCGCCAATTGAAGAAGCGATCATAGCCCTCGGCATTGGTGCGGAAGAAAAAGATTTGTGACGGATTAAGCAGCCAATTCTCCATCCACCAGGAATAGGGCACCTCGGTCTGGTCTTCTCCTCCCAGGTAGTATTCTGAAACCAGGAAGGTGAAGGGTTGGTCGTTATCGGTGTAAATAGTGTAACTGAAGTTCTCTTCCTCCAGAGCAAAGCCATCGACATCCACATGACTGATCTCGAGATCAAGATAACTTGAGCCTTCCTCGGTACTGCCGTCATGCCACTCGGTGATGACGGGATTGACAGGAACAGCGGCATGGGGCGCTGCATACTTGGTGCCGCAATATAATGTCTGGTAATAGGTCTCCTCGCCGTACTCGTCCTGAGCGCAAAGTCCCGTCTGATTACCCATGGGCAAAGTCAGCTCCAAGTACGTCTCCCAATCTATTTCATCATAATAGTATTCATTTATGTACTTGATGTACTGAGCATAGTCGGGTTCGGTAGTGTTGTCCAGACTGATGCATCCGTTGTCGTGGAGGGTGAAGGTAAATTCTTCCACACTGTAGTCGGGCGTGAATTCAATCCGATAGCCGTCCTCCTCGGTAAACACTAGAGATGACGTGCCCCAATACAACCTTTGGGTTTGCCCATCGTAATCGTCATAAAGGATGACCTGTCCCACAGGAACGATGATTTTAGTGCCATCATCACTAAGCGTACCCTTCAGCCAGCCAGAATGATAATTCTTCTTTTCGTTGTAATCCCTTATGTAAACCGTGCAGGATTCGTAGTCGATAGCGACATCGGTCGCGCCTATATTCTCTCTGAGGTCGAGTTCCTCACCGGGCCTGAGCAGGTATCCGGTTCTAATGTAGTGCTCTACCTCGAGTCCCACAGGCACATCGACAATGAGGTTGGGGATATAGGTCAATACAGTGTTCCATTCAAGAAGATTGAAGTCGTTATTATGACTATATATAGTGCCCAAACCGGCGGCATTGAGACCCTGATCGTCACCGTAAGTGTTGTCGAGGGTGAGGATGTCGTCCTGAATGGTGTAGGTGAATTCAGTAACATCCTCGTCCAAGACAAATTCACCATTAACAAGTTTTCCCCATGCCAACTTCTGTCCATAACCGCCATACGAATCCCAATAGACGTATTGGCCCAGGGGAACGGTGATGGTGTTGCCCTGGATGGTTCCCTTCACCCAAGAGTCATCGTCATCATAACCGCCAACGGGATTGCGCACATAAACCGTCTCGCCGTCGAAGGCATAGACGATCTCCACCAACTCACCCAGGTTTTCAACGCCCCAATCGGAATAGTTGTACATATAATATCCCGAGTGCTGGTACAGCTTCGCCTCTCCTTCTGGCCGATCGTGAATGATCAGGGCACCAGGATCGGGTTCTGATAATGGAGTGAATGCAGCGTCCCATTCCATATAGTAAATATAGCTGCCATCATCCGCCATTTCAGCCAAGCCAACAGCACCTAAACCATTAACGCCACCATCGGAATTATCCATGATGATGGCGTCTTCAGTAATCGTGAAGGTGACTTCGTTTACCGAATAGTCTCGAACGAATTGAAGGCCTTGGCCCCCATTAGGTGCTTGGGCTATCCTACCCCAAGCATAAATATCGCCGGTTTCATCATCCTCATTGTAATAAGTGTATTGGCCCAGAGGCATATGGATCTTGTTGCCGTCTAACGTGGCTTCAATCCAACAGGCGCCGTTATAGAATTGCAAATACACCGTCTCGCCATCGGGAGCATAGACCATGCTAGCCCCGGAATGACCGTGGTAAATCACTTGATCATCAAAATCAAAGTAAGAAGAGGAGTATTCATAGGAAACCAGAGTGCCCTCGGGCTGTTCATCGATGACAACAGGGCCATCACCTCTCAGCTTTGTCATCGGAGCTTGCTTGGCTGCCTTGTGATGCCAACCATGCTGTTTCACGTGCTGCAACGATTCCACGCCTGCCGAAGCACCCAACGCAAGGGTGAGGCCTAACAGTAGTAAAAGTAACTTTTTCATAAGCCAAATTGGTTTAATAGTTAATAATTATGGAAATATATCACTGATTCATCTAACGTTATAATAGCAAAATGAGGTACTCTATTACATTCATGTTGCAAATATACTAAAAAACTTGATATAAAAACACGATACAGCTATTTTTAATCATTCTTCGCCTTTTAATTACAGATATTTATTACCTTTCATCTAATATCTATTATCTTTTTTTGGTTAATTGCATGAGTATTGTTATCTTTGTGGGGTGGCACAACAACAGCTCACCTTTGTTTCGCTTTTATTCACTTAATAATACAGGATTATGAAAAAAATTTTACTATTCATCATGACAGTGCTTGTGACAACCTTTGCCGCAATGGCCGATGTCACCATCAACAGCACCAACTTCCCCGATGCGACCTTCCGCTCATACCTGCTGAGCGAGTATCCCAGCGGCACCATTACCACGGCCCAGCTCAACGCCCGCGACTCCTTGGACCTGTACAATTTTGGCATCTCTAACATGAAGGGCATCGAGTACTTCACCCAGTTAACCTACTTGAGGCTGTATCGCAACTATCTGACCTCGATTGATGTTAGCCACAACACCAAGCTGGTTTATCTCAACTTGGGTTACAATAAGTTGACCTCAATCGATGTGACGGCTAACACTGCCCTGCAGCAGTTGTATCTACAACGCAACTCGTCCTTAGTCTCAGTCTCGGTAACCGATCACAGTGCCCTCAGGACCTTGTGGGTGAATGAGAATCCGAATTTGAAGGACTTATACTGCCGGAGCAATGCCTTGACCAACTTTGATGTGACGGGGTGTACATCATTGACTGAACTCAGGTGCTACTACAATGCCAACCTCACCTATATCAATGGACTGGCCAGTTGCACCGCTCTGACCTATCTGGACTGCGAGGATTGCGCCATTACCGACCTGAGTGCCGTTAACGATATGACTAATCTGAAAACACTGCTTTGCCGCAACAACAATCTCACGACGTTCACAATCAACGACAAACAGCAATTGACATCACTCAGGCTGTCAGGCAACAAACAGCTGACAAATATCAAATGCAATGAGTGTTCTTTCTTGACTATGCTGGATATTACTAACTGCACCGCCCTGACCGATCTGTTCTGCAATAACAATTTAAACCTCGCCGAGATTTCAGGTTTAAATACGTGTACGGCTCTAAAAAACATATTTTGCTATTGCTGTGCATTAACCAACTTGGACATCATCTATCCCCTGAGCAATCTGGAGGTTCTCGTCTGCTCGAGCAACAAGCTCAAATCATTCAACATCAACAACAAGCACCAGTTGAGACGGCTTTGTGTCGATGACAATGCCTTGCTCAGCAAGGTTGACTTTTACGGCAACAGCGCTCTGCAAGAGATTGACTTCAGGGGCTGCACTAAATTGGATACGCTGAATTGCTACAACAACCAGTCCTTGACCGAACTCATTGGCCTGGAGGATTGTTCCAACCTGTCGCAAGTCTATCTGAGCAGATGCGCCCTCACCTCACTGGATTTGCACGGAAAGACCCGTCTGACAAAAGTCATCTGCGTAGCCAACAACTTGACGAGCCTGAATCTTCAAGGGTGCGTTTCGTTGAACAACATCCGGTGTGAACTCAACCAGATTACAGACAACGGCATGCAGACCCTCGTGAACAGCCTACCCACACTTCCTGCATCAGACCCGGGATTTTTAGTCGTCAGGGATGACGCGAACAACTACGAGGGCAATGTCCGTACCGACGCCCAGGCCGTCATCGCATATACCAAGAATTGGGACGTCAACGCAACGGTTCCAGGTGGCCAATACGAGCCCATCGTCAGTCTGGACAAAGCCCTTAACATTGACGGCGGCAACATCCATTTCACCACCGGGGGCGACTATCCTTGGATTCTGGGGTATGACGAGGAGGAAGGCAGGCTCTATGCAAGGTCCAGCAATTCAGGCGTCCACAGCAGCTCCTCGACACTTACCGCCAACATTTCTGTAACGACACCTAACATCTCAGTAATGACATCATTTAAAGCACGTGGCGAGAGCACCTCAACGATATACGACAAATGCCAGTTCTTTGTTGACGGTGATATGATTTACACCTTCGGGGGAGAGTGGGATACCTGGATGATCAATACTTACCCCCTTAACATGGGCAATCACACGCTCACCTGGTCCTACACCAAGGACAGCTCGGTTCACCCCGATGGCGACTATTTCGCAATCGACGAGGTGTATCTGGAAATCGACACGCTTATTGGAGACGTCAACAGCGATGGCGAGGTGAACATCAGCGACGTGACCGACCTCATCGACTATCTGCTCGGTGGTGGCAGCAGTTCCTTCAACACGGCGGCAGCCGACTGTAACCATGACAACGAAATCAACATCAGTGATGTAACCGACCTCATCGACTTCCTGCTTTCAGGAACATGGCATTGATGCCCACCTTTCAACCCAGTTTAGACCTTTAAGCTAAAACAGACATCCGCATTCCCGTTGGCTGGGGATGCGGATGCCCTTTAACTCTTAACTGTTAACTGTTCTCTGTTAACTCTTAACTGTTTCCGTTCAGCAACATATCAATCAAAGCGGTCACATCTTCCACGTTGATGACACCATTGCCATTCACGTCGGCATTGCCCTCAGCGAAGTTACCTGATGACGAACCCAGCAGATAATCGATCAGGGCGGTCACGTCTTCGACGTTAATCGTGCCATTACCGTCCACGTCGCCGGGATTCACAGGCTGGTGCTCAAACACCTCAAGATAGACGATATCGCTCGAGTTCTTCACGCCATCCACGGTATAATGTACCTGGATGCCGATGCGCCAGTCAAAGAAGCGATCATAGCCCTCAGCATTGGTGCGGAAGAAGTACAGATATTGCGTATACATATATGAGCCCTCATCAGAGATCATTGTGAACGGAATCTCAGTCATTTCGGCACCGTAATCATAATGCTCGGCATCGAAGGTGAAGAGTTCGTCGTTGTCGGTATAGACGCTGATGCTCACGTTCTGCGGTACCAAGGCATAGCCGTCCACATCGGTATGCGGCAGGTTGAATGACAGACTGTTGTCTCCGTTCTCGCTGCCATAGTCATTCCAGCGGTTGATGACGGGATTGGCAGGCACAGCCACATGCTCAAGAGACATCTTGGTGCCCCAGTTAGCCTCGCCCGTCCATTCGCCGCCAGTGGTCATGTAGGCCAAGCCGGTGTTCTGGCACAGCAGAGCCAAGCGCTCCTGGAAGGTGTCATAATCAATCTCTTCTTCATAGTACTGGCGGTATAATGCATCCAAGTCCTCAAAGGAGGCACCAGACGAATTATCCATCGACAGACAGTTGTTCTCGATGGTGAAGGTCACAACCTGGACGCTGGGGTCAGGTGTGAAGATAACCGGCGCATCGCCATACTCATCGGCAGCACCCACCGAGGTGGAGCCCCAAGCGAGCACCTGATACTCGTCTTTGCCTTCGTCATAGTAAACGCCTTGTCCCAGGGGAACGGTAATCTGGGTACGGCCCTCGTTCACCTTGCCTTCTACCCAGGTGCCGCGGTTGTATTGCATGCCACAGTCCACGATATCCTGCAGATAGACCGTCTCGCCATCGGGGGCGTAAATCACCTTGATGGTACCACTTTGTTCAGCGAAATTAGGCATGTCGATTGAGCGGTTCTTCTGGGGCATTTCAGGCATCATATAACCCTCACCCGAACGACCATACTCTACCAGTTCGCCTTCGGGCTCCTCCTCAATCACCTCGATCTCCTCGGTCACGATGAGGTCGTGATCGGCGGTAAAGAGCGATTCCCACTCGACGCAAGAAGTAAAGTAACCATCGTCCCACTTAGCTGCCAGACCAATGGCATCCACTCCTTGATCACCGCCGCTGGAGTTGTTCAGGCTGATGGTGTTGCCAACGATGGTATAGGTGACTTCAGTCACACTGGGGTCTTCAACAAAGATAACATAACTATCTTCGTCAAGCTCGGTCGTTCCCCATGTCAAATACAGTCCAGCCATATATTCATCAATCCAGCAAAGATACTGTCCCGTAGGAACGGTGATTGTGTTACCGTTAATGGTGCCTCTTACCCATGTGCCATCGCCAACCAAATCGGTCACGTCGGCGATTCCTGCAACAGGATTCAACAGGTAAACCGTTTCTCCGTCAGGGTCATAAACGAGTTTTGTGGGAAGGTCAGCACTCTCTAATTCGTTACTGTCGAAGTTGTAATAGCCGGCAGTATGCTGGAGCTCGACCTCTTCGCCCTCGGGTTGCTCGGTGATAACTGTCGGCGGTTCTACTGCAACATACTTCGAATCCCACTCCATGCAGTAAGGATAGCCGCCCGATTCCGACACCCAAAGGGCAACAAGACCTGTTGCGCCGTCTCCGTCAACACCGCCATAGGCGTTGTCCAGCGTGATGGTTCCATCGTCATTGGCAGTGAAGGTGACCTCGGTGACTGTGGGGTCTTCCTCAATCACAAGAGAGCCATCGTTCATCTGGGCTGTGCCCCATACTAGCTTCACGCCCTCATCATAGTTTACGTCCCAATAGATGTATTGTCCCAGGGGGATGGTGATTTTGTTGCCGGTCATGGTACCTTTTACCCATGAGCCTTCGGGAGCGCAGGCAATAGGGTTCTGCAGGTAAATGGTATTGCTCGAGAAGTCAAAAACAATCCTCGCCCAACATTTTGAGTTGGAAACTTCAGGATTATCCGAGAAAAGCGTGCTGGCGGTGTGCATAGTGGTGGATGCATAGCCGCTGGGTTGGTCATAGATGACATGAGGGGCACCAATAAATACGGTGTTATACTCAAAGTACTCATATTCATTATAGTAGTAAGTATCCCTATAGGCTGCGAGACCTGTTCTTGTGTCACCGTTGACACCGGTATTATCCATCACGAGGTTATCGCCATCGAGAGTATAGGTGACAGTGGACACGCGAGGATCGATAGAGAAGCAGTATTGATCACCACCGTTATCCCATGCGTAATTTCCCCATGCCAGTACCAAACCATAATCACCCTGATAATTGATGTATTGTCCCAATGGCACTGTGATTTTATCGCCACTGACGGTACCTTTCACCCATGACCATATATTCCCGAAGGTTCCAGCCACGATATCAAAGATATATACCGTCTCACCATCAGGGTCATAAACAACATGCACCTTGCCATACTGTTCTGATTCGGTGCCCTTGCTATCAATGTAAGTTCCTGTTCTATTATAGACAAAATGCTCGCCCTGGGGTTCGTCATAGATAATATTAGTGCTCTGCTTGCCATGATAATAGGATGCGCACTCGAGGCTATAGGAATACAAATAGTCCTCTTCAAGCTCATAATCCCAAGCCACCAATAAGCCAGAGGTGCCTACCGAGACTTCTTGGCGATTAAAATTGGGACCAGTAGGCTCAAAATTGGTGTTGTCCAGCGTGATGGTGTTGTTGTCAAAGTCTATGGTATAGGTGGCATTTGACACATTGGTTTTAGGTTGAACTGCTAAATTACCATCATGAGTGACCATGGAACCCCACACAACTTTCATGTCATGATCTCCATCCTCATAGACGGATTGTCCCATCGGCACTGTAATCTTGTTGCCTGACAAGGTGCCCCTTAGCCACATATTGTAACCGATCACGGCGTTTTGGATATACACTGTCGTCCCGTCGGGGGCAATGACAATTTTGGATTCACAGACCTCCTGCTCTGCTGTCGATCCCTTACCCAGGCCGTAGCTGAAGTGGGTGAAGGTCAGCACATCGCCCTCGGGCTGCTGGTCAATGACACGGGTACCGCCACTGCTCATTTGGGCTTCGGCGCGAGCCTTGAGTTCTTGAACAAACGTTTCTCGAGCAGCCTCCTGCTTGGCCTTTCTGGCCTCGGCATGAGCCTTGGCTCGTTGGGCAAAGACTGAGTGCTTGGCTGGCCGGTAATCTCGTCGGGAGTCATTACCAGCCGTAGCTCCCACCGCGATGGTGAGTCCTAACAGTAGTAAAAGGATCTTTTTCATAAGCTTATAGTTTATTTGTTAATAAAAATGGTATTACCGGGGTTTAATTTTGCAAAAATAAACAATTCCTCCCAAAAAATGACATACATTTACAAATTTAACACCAATTAACACACAACACAAACACTCCCGCCCCACCCAACCGTCGAAGTATTGCAAGCCTCAGGCTTGCACCCCCAATATCCAAGAAAAACAGACGCCAGTTTGTCTAAGTTCTCTAAGTTGTTCAAGTTGTATTCAATTAAAAGAAAGCGGATGCCCATTGTCTAAGTTGTCCAAGTTGTCTTAAAAAATATGAGCGCGGATGCCATTGTATTTCATTGTATTTATTGTCTTCCTTTTCGTGAAGGATGCGGAAGCCACTTGTTTAAGTTGTTTAAGTTGTCTTCAATAATATGAGCGCGGATGCCATTGTATTTCATTGTATTTATTGTCTTCCTTTTCGTGAAGGAGTGCGGATGGCCATTGTAATTGGTTAATTATTGCAAAATAGACAACCATGGCGAGGTGTTTGCACATTATTTATGTAATTTTGGAGTTATAAAGGAAAACAAAAACACTTGGCGACTATGAGACAGACAATTTTCCATATCCTATTTGCAATATTTTTGACTATGGCTTTCCCATTCCATTCATCGGGCAGCGAGAAGGAGATTGACTTCAATTTCCCGCAAGACGTGAGCAAGCAGGCCCTTGCCGACCTTGACAAGGCGCTGAAAGGCAGCGATGACGGGCAACTGCTCGTCGATGCCCTTGTACGCTACAGCATCGCACAGAGCGGCATCTCTCAGGACAACATGGCCGACATCGTATCCCGCATCGAAACGGCTGCCGCCAAGGACAAGCGCCCGCACATCCGCGCCTTGCTTTACCACCTCGAGGCGATGATCTATCAGGGCTACCGCAACCGCTATGCCAGTTGGAGCGACCGCAGCAACCCCGTCGAGGAGGTGCCCGCCGACATCAGCGAGTGGGACCGCAAGCAGTTCGACCACAAAATCACCGAACTCATCGAGAAAAGCCTCGCCGAACCCGAGGCGCTTAAGGCCGTGGCAGTGACATCGCTACCCGACATCATCAAGTGCAACAAGTTGGGCGCCACCTACATCCCCACCCTGCATGAATTCATGCTGATGAAGGGCAAGGAGATGCTCGACCATACAATGGCGGATAATGAGGACCTGAAGAAACGCATCGACAGCGACTGGCGGACCTCGACCGAGAGCAATGTGCCCGCGCACATCTATGCGCTGATCCAAACCCAGTCGTCTATCACCCTTGATACCTACAGGAAATACCAGGACAATGAGCACAGCTTCCAACTGCTGCGTTACATAGCTTGGGCCGGCGACAAAGAGCGCTACCAGGTGCTTAAAGAGTATGTGGAACGCTTTCCCAATTCCATTTACACGGCTGA
>JAEEGI010014369.1_pt1 | contig 16661 bp, 17 predicted proteins | sample 8958751 | NCBI WGS metagenome assembly JAEEGI01 (sample SAMN16246545, study PRJNA631951) | gut metagenome | biome: gut microbiome; feature: rumen; material: KS-attached | host: Bos | place: Iran: Karaj | collected 2018-10
TTTTTGCCGATGACCTCCTCGATCTCGTCCTGCAGACCTCCTGGCATGCGCCACAACAAAAAGAGACCGGCCGTGAAAAAATCGATGAAACCGATCCAGAATCCTTTCCTCTCAGTATTCTCAAACTTCTTCATATTCCAGAAACAAAAAAGCCGCATCAGACTCGCGATGCGCCTTTATCATCTTTCACCAGATATAAGGGATCAGCCTGTAACGGATCTTCTCCTTGTACTCCCTATACCCTTTCAGTTCCTTTTCCAGGACCTCTTCTTCATTCCTGATCCTCTTCACGATCAGCGGTATGTATACCAGCATGATCAAAAAAGAGATCAGTGAATTCAGGATCAGAGGCATGCTGAGGAAAAGGAAAACAGAAGCTGTGTACATCGGATGCCTGACGATGCCATAGAGTCCTGTATCGACGACCGTCTGGTCTTCTTTTACTTCTATCGTCCTGGAAAGAAAGGCATTCTCCCTTAAGACTTCACCAAAACCGGCATAAGACAGTAAAAAGACGACAGCACCGATGACCACAAAGACATCCGGCATTGTGATCCATCCGTATCTGTGATTCAGACCGGCGACCACGAAAGCGGCCACGAACATGATGCCGCTGTAACTGATCACATCTTTCTGCTCGCTCTGTTTCTCCTTGGCATGCAGCCTGCTCCTCAGCAGATCAGGGGCCTTCACATACATGAGGATCCCGGCGACACACATCGGGATGAACAACAGAGCCATGAAGAGCCAGCCATTCCTCCATTTGAGAGTCCCGGCAGGCAGAAAGAGAAGGAGAGCGACCAGGATGATCCCTGCGCAATACTTGATCAGCGCTTCTTTCAACAGACCTTTTTTCATTTATTTCCCTCCCAGAGAGTCTATCATAGCCAACAATCTCTTATAATAGGAGAACACTTCGTTCTTTTTTACCATGCCACCCTGCAAAGACATGTGATCTCCTTTATAGATCTCAAAGACGTTCCAGATCCCTTTTTCGATCCTCATGACATCAAAATCCTTATGTGGATCGCTCAATGGATATTTAGCAGACACCGTATTGACAAGTCCGTCTGAAGGACGCCAGCTCTCATCGATGATATAGCCGCCTCTGGTCCTGCCCTTGTAGGCACCCATCCTTCTGGCAGTCCGGGAGAACATGAGCTCCGTCTTGTTTCTGATAGGCCTGTAGGTTCCGTCACCATTCCTCACCGTGATCTCACAAGGCTGTGAGAAATAGTAGATCTCTTTGGAAAGAGGCAGCCTGCGATTCAGTTCCATCGCATTGTCGATATGCATGTCGCAGGCGGCGCTGTCCTCGTATTTCGTCTTAGTCTTTGGTTCATTCGCTCTGGACATGGCCCAGGCCGCCAGGTTTTCGATCAGATCCCCTTTGATCTTTTCCGGATCGAAATCGGGATCCTCATACATGTCATAAGCTGTCGTCCCGTTATGCGGTGCAGCCAGAGCCACCAGAGCAAAGATCTTGTCTTTTTGTCCCCCTTTGAAGAAATCGGAGGAAGTTTCACCCTGTTCTTCTTTGACACCGTATTCCATGATGTTGGCAAAAACGCGTATCGTCGCGCCACCGAAGGAGTGTCCCAGAAGGACCAGCTTTTCATTCTCTCTCAAAGCAGGGATCAGAGCTCTTCCTGAGAAATCCGGGCCAAAACGCTCGTGACCATTCCTTTCACTGTGTCTCTCACCATAATCAGTGACCTTGCCAAAAAGCTGAGCATACAGTTCACAAGCCCTGTCATATGCCGAACCATGAGGCGAGACGGATGCACAATATGCCTCATGACCCGCTTCCCTCAATTGTCTGATCAGATCACCGTTCCGCATTCCCCAGTAAGGCATCCTCTCATACATCTCATCATAAGAGCCCCAACCGGACAGGCCGTGAACAAATATGTATTTCAATCTCTTATTCTTTTCCATATCTTATTCTGCCTTCGACCACTCATCCCTGCTGAGGATATTCATCTCATCATCCTCTGTCGTTTTCATCTGCGTCTGGTACGTACCATAGGCATAATGCCTGAAACCGCACTTCTCCTGGACTCTTTGCGATCTGACATTCCTCAGAAAATGGCCGCAAAAGATGAGATCCAGACCGACATCCTCAAAGAGGAAACGGATCACTTCCCTGACCGCCTCACTCATCAGGCCTCTTCCCCAATGCTCTTTTGCCAGAACATATCCGATCTCACGACCCTTCATTCCGGCAAATTCCGGAAACCTTTCTTCGTCATACTTTTCTATTCCCAGAGAACCGATCACCTTGCCCTGGTATTCCAGTGCAAAAGTCTTCTTCCCATCGATAAACATGTCAAGGATCATCCGGGACTCTTCCCTGTTTTCATGCGGTTTCCACCCCGCCATCTGACCGACACCGTCGACTGAAGCGTATTCGAAAAGATCATCCAGGTCAGACTGCTTCCATGGACGCAAGACCAGACGTTCCGTTTTTAAAGTGACATTGCTGATATCGATTGCCGCATTCACAAGACCACCATTCCTGATCGGATCCTTACTTCATATTATAGCAATATCTGTCTATCAGAAAAGGCAGCATATGCTGCCTGAATCAAGAGAGACTATATCTCGAAGATCAGTCCGAGATCTTCATATAGTTGCAGCAGAGCAAGGACCGCTTCCTTCACATCGTTCCTTTTTTCCAGGGATGCCCTGCGCACGATCTGGCCAACTGTATTGTTTCCATCGATCAGATTCGTGACCGTATCCTGGACGCGCATCATGGCAAAGAAATCATTCCCGATCTTTTTCATGTATGCAGCGATGACATCGCCGTATCCCAAAGCGCTGTAGTCATTGATCCGGTGGATCGGACCGACAAAGTTGCGCTTGAAGACTCTGTTCAACGTCTCATCCAGCGGATATTCATCTGCCAGATCATAATATCTGATCCATTCGTCAAAGAGATCCGCTACATGATCCTTCTCTCTGGCCGCATCATATCCCTCTACCAGACGGGCCGCTTTCTCGCAACAAGCCATATAGTAGTCCTTCAGCATGTACATCAGAGAACCGAAAGTCGTCTTGTCGATCTTGCCGTTCAGATACTCGATCGTGAAACGCTTCTTGTCCTCGATGATGACCTCCTCCTGCTTGTTGAACAGATAAGGAAGATCCTCTTTCTTCAAAGTCGCCAGACCATAAGCGAAGTTGACCGCGGTCAGGCAGGAGAATTTCAGCACAGCCGGATCGATGACATCCAATGTATCGGTAGCTGTGTGATAGTTGAGATCCGGCCACTGCCCCAGCATGCAACACGGGATGTTGATGCTCGGATCGCAATAGACAGTGTGATCACTGCCGCCGGAATGCGGTTCCACCCTGTGATTGGTCAAAGCAACGGGGTCATCGGAAAGCGAGAAAGCTTCCCTGGAAGCATTGTCCATGGCGATCATGCACAGTTCATTGATCAGCGCAGGCGTCTGATAAGGCGTCCTGGTCAGCGTGATCGGACCATAGAAACGGGTCTGCTTACCGCCGACCATGTCCAGATTCATGGCTCCCAAGCCCTTGCTGTAATCGTTATGGTCACTCAGATAAGCAAATGTTCCGGTGAACTCCGGTATCAGTGTCAAAATGATCGTGTGATCAGGCTGTTCGATCTTTCCTTCCCGGACGAGCCTGTTGATGACGTTCATCGCCTCGATCGTCGCCGAAACACCTGAGGCATTGTCGTTGCATGAGCTTCGCGGGTGGCAAAGATGGGCAGAAAGATAGACATTTTTGTCATCCTTGCCCGGGATCTTCACTTCAACGATCTCGATGTGACCGTTGCAGAAAGAAGAATCGATATAAGGTCTAACCTTGAGATTCCCGCCGTCTTTCTCATACTGTCTGCGGCAGAGTTCCTCCAGCATATCGCCGGTTTTCGGAGAAAGGACGAAACCTCTTGATTCCGGCTCACCCTTGGTATGCGCATGCCAGAAAGAAGTATATGTCAGAGAATCGTAGAGATCGGAACGTTTTCTGTTCTTCGTCTCCATGATGAAATCCGTGACGACACCCAGAGCACCTTTTCTGAACACCCATTCATACTGCCTGATCTGGCCCCTGATGAACACGAACTTGTCTGTGAAATCGGCATCCTCATAGTCCTTCTCAACTGCTCCCTTTTTCAGCATCACCAGTTCGACAGGATCGTTCCTTCTGTCGATCGGGTAACTCTTCTGAATGACAGAGATCGCTTCAGCTGAAAAATCGGCAAGACGCATCTCAGGATCGACAAGATCAAGCGTAGCTTCTTTGATCGACCATTCTTTGAACATCTTGTTCTGAAGATACCAGACATCCGGATCCGCCTCATAGGAGAGGATCTTCGCATCCAGACCGTATCTCTCGCAGATCTTCAGGACATGCTGAGCTGCTTCCCGGTACATCGGAGAAGCCTGGATCCGATGAAAGTTCGATACTTCCTTGACGACATTCAAAAGTCTTTTTTCTGATACTGCTTCTTTAAAGATCAAAGGTTCCTGCATAATGATTCCTTTCTGTCTGTCCCGCTTCCATCTTCAGCGGAGCATCATTTTCAAATTACAATCTATTATATCCCCTCGGATCATGATAGTCCTTCTCTATGATCATCATCAAAAAAACGGACAGCTATCACTGCCCGTCCATACACATGTTTCTCTATTTCAGTTCCAAATGCGCGTAATCCGTGCCCATCAGGATGTGTTCTCCTGTTTTTGCCAGCATCGTGAACCTGACTTTCTCTTCAAACAGCATCACGAAATCGCTGCCGCCAAAAAGGAAATAACCCATCGGATCGCCTTTTTTCACCTCATCGCCTATCTTCAGATCCTCTTCAAAGTTGCACGAACAGATCTGAGACATGCCGATCGGCAGGCAGGCAACAAGACCGAATGCCGTTTCCAGGATCGCGCAATCCCTGGTCTCCACAGCCTGCCAGGAAGAGTCCGAACAGGTCAGGAAATAACGCTTGCTGACCGGATCGAAAGCTGTATGACCGCCGACCGCATTGGACCCCGTGATCTTATACATATCGATGATCTTTCCATCGATCGGAAAATGGTAACGGTGATAGTCATGGACATTCAGGAATGTGTGGGTCAGTGTTCCGTTATGGAAGACGCCCCTGTACTCTTCCTTATGAAGCAGATCATCGACGGTATAGAACTTATGCGATTTGATCTTGACCCCTTCATCCGCGATATAACCATCCTCTTTGATCGCGAAGACGCCCTCCGGTTCTGAATCTGCCGGACAGATCAGTTCCGCCTTTCCGATCGGTCTCAAAGAAGGATCGACCAGTCTGCGGGAAAAGAACTCGTTGTAGCTGTGCCATATGTTCTCTTTTCCATACCAGCCGGTATTCATCCCGAAAGAATCATCTTCAAACTGTTTTCTGAAATACTCATCATTCCAGGAATCCTCAGAAGAAAGGTAGTTGCCCCAGTCGATGGAAAAATCCCTGATCCAGCTTGCGATCGGCTCATGATACTCCAGAGTCGGCAGATAGTAGTCCTTGTCTTTCAGTTCATCGAGATACTGACCGAAAACGAACCAGAAATAGTTGATCGACTGTTTGATGCGGGTGTAGAGATCCGGGAAGAGGCTCTCTTCCAGGACTTCCCAAGGCATGCATCTGCAAGCCCAGTCCAGATAATCATAGAATTCTTCCAGGTCAAAGGCCGGATTCGTTGAATGATCCGGATTCTGTTCACGTGCCTGATCCAGAGCTTTCTGCATCAGGGCCCTGTTTGCAGGATCTTCCATCAGCTGGATGAATTTTTTTGTGATCTCTTGTCTGTTTTTCATTTCATATCCTATTTGTGAATGATCGTTCCTGTCTTTCCCTGCAAAGCCTCTTTCGCCTTCTCCAGAGAAGTGATCAGAGCCACACCATTCAAACTGTTCTCCACGTAATCGATACAGGATTCAACTTTCGGAAGCATGCTTCCCTTGGCGAAATGGCCTTCTTCGATATACCTGTATGCGTCCGCCAAAGACATCTCATCCAGGTCTTTCTGTTTTGGCGTGTTGAAATCGATCGACACTTTCTCCACTGCCGTCAGTATCACCAGCATATCCGCATTGAGATCCAGCGCCAGTTTTGCGCTGGCTCTGTCCTTATCGATGACAGCAGCCACGCCTTCATAATAGTCGCTGTCTTTGATCACCGGTATGCCACCGCCTCCGACCGTGATGACGATCGTTCCCTTAGCGACCAGTTCTTCCACCACCGGAAGTTCAACGATGCTGACGGGATGCGGCGAAGGAACGACCCTCCTGTATCCCCTGCCGGCATCTTCGGCAAAGGTATAGCCGGTCTCTTCAGCGATCTTGTCCGCCTCTTCCTTGCTGTAGAAAGAGCCGATCGGTTTGGTCGGATGTTCAAAAGACTTGTCATGCTCATCCACTTCCACCTGTGTGATGATCGTCACAACATCCTTCTTCAGGCCTCTTCTCTTCAATTCGCGTCCGATCGACTGCTGAAGATGATATCCGATGTAACCCTGCGTCATCGCTCCGCATTCCGGAAACGGCATCAGAGGTGTTACGGACTTCATCTGATGTGAATTCTCAAAAGCGAGGTTGACCATGCCGACCTGGGGACCGTTGCCGTGTCCGATGACGACATCGTATCCTTCTTCAGCCAGATCGACGATCGTCGAAGCGGTCCTCTTGACCAGTTCCAGCTGCTCCAAAGGTGTATTGCCCAGGGCGTTTCCGCCCAGGGCAATCACTAATCTTCTATTCATATCAATACAGATCGTAACCGTATTTTTCCAAGGTCTTATCAAGATCCTCTTTTGCGGCGGCCTTGTGTGCCTGAGTGTATTTTCTTCTATCCTTTGTGAAGTAGACGAGAAGACCTCTCATGGCCGTCAGACGATTCCAGGCTTCTTCCCAGCACAGTGATGATGCGGAATCCGCAACTTCATCTGTGACATCCTCACCTCTGGTACAAGGCAGGCAGTGCAGGAACTTGCAGCCCATAGCGCCCTTGTTCATCAGTTCTCTGTTGACCTGATACTTCTGGAAGATCTCGATCCTTTCTTCCTTGCTGAGTTCAGCTTCATAGAGTCCATACCAGACATCAGTGTAGAAGAAATCAGCGCCATATACGTCTTTCTCGTCCTCTGTCACCTTCCAGGTACCGCCGGAGACCTTGCAGTTTTCTTCAAAGATCCTTCTGTGTTTCTCAGTGAATGGCTGGGTCTTTGGATTGTTCAGCGGTCCATAGAAGACGAAGTGCGCACCAAGCTTCGTGCAAATGAAGCCCAGGGATGCCGCGACCTGCGTGAAGTCACCGCAGAAGACGACCTTGCAGTCTTCGAAACGCTTTCCGGCCGGCAAGTGTTCCATCATCGTGATGACATCGGCGATCGCCTGAGTCGGATGGGTATAATCGGACATCGCATTGATGACCGGAACAGTCGTCGCATTGGCAAGATCGGTGACCGTCTTATGCTCGATGACTCTTGCCATGATGATGTCGACCAGACCGCTCAGCACTCTGCCGGTATCCTCGATCGTCTCATGGCCACCGAGCTGTATCATGCCCGGGCCCAGATACTGGGCATGGCCGCCCATCTGTGTCATCGCCGTTTCAAAAGAACAGCGGGTCCTGGTGGAAGACTGCTGGAATATCATGGCCAGAGTCATATCCTTCATCAAAGGAGGATAGTAGCCTTCCTGAATGGATCTCTTTATGGCACGCGAGATCTCGATGATCTCCATCAGTTCTTCTTTCGTAAAGTCATTGACGGTAATAAAATCTTTTTTCATTGATTAGCTCCTTTTCTTTCCCGCAAAATACAGATAGACACCGACACCGAAAGTCAAAGCCAGACCGATCCACTGCATCCAGAATCCGAAACCGCTCGGATCAAGATCCAGCAGTGAATAAGTGGCCAAAGCGACCGACAGTGTGCATAAGATGACGATGATCGTCATGCCGGCCTTTCCACCCGGGACAGCATAGACTCTAGGCGTATCGTCTGTGAGCTTCAGTTTCAGAGCTGCCGGGAACATCAGCAGGTAGCAGAGCATGAAAACGATCGAAGAGAACGCGAAGATCGTCCAGAAAACGTCGTTGGCATTGCCAGAAAGTGTATAGTTGAGAACGAGCAGCAGACTTGAGATGACGCCCATGACATAGTAGAGATTATCGGCAGTGCCATACTTCGGATGTCTGTGTCCGAGGAATTTGGAACGCTTGTCAAGATCGGCAGCCATGAAAGATTCGTTGCCACCCAAGGTCCATGTGATCATGTTGGCGACCAGAGTCAGGATCGAAGCGAATATGACGACATAGAAGACGATGTTGCCGGCAGGACCGAACACCGTGCAAAGCTCCTGCAGTGCAAAGACGAAACCATCGACCTCGTCGATCGCGTCCGCCGGGATAGCCGCCAGAACACCGAAGGAACCGAAGCAGTAGATCGCGACGATCGCGATACCGGCAATGATCGTCATCTTTGGAACGGTGTGCTTGGCATCTTCGATCTGAGAACCGATGGAACCGATCAGCTCAAAGCCCAGAAGGTTGTATACGATGACCGCAAAATAACCGCCATCCTCAGGGTTGATGATATCCGCAAAAGAAGGGATCCAGTTGCTGAAGGAGAAGTCATTGGCAAAACCGTTTTTGATGCCGTATATGACACCCAGAAGACCCAGCAGGACCAGGATGCCCATCTTCAGATAAGCCATGATCGAAGCGACTTCAACAGAGAGGTCGATGCCCTTGACACCGATATAGACGATGACCCAGCACATCGCGATGGCGATGCCCGCCTGTAAAAAGACAGGCATTTCCGGCCAGATCGCCAGGACCAGCCAGCCTGAGAATGCTGTAAAGACTGCCGGCATCCAGAAAGCGACGTTGATCCAGTACATCCAGCCTTCCATGACGCCCCAGAATTCGCCGAAAGCCCTCTGGACCCAGGAGACGATACCGCCGTCATCCGGATATGTCGAACCCAGTTCAGCGGACATCAGTCCGTAAGGAAGGAAGAAGAAGATCGCCGAAATGATCCAGATCGAGATCGAAGAGACGCCAATGATCGTCGGAGCGACAAAGGAGTCCAGGACCAGGATCGAACATACGGTGAACAGAACTGTCTTGGTAAGTGAAACTTTATTGTTGTTCATAGTGTGACCTTTCTTTGTTACTTAGGTTGCTGCTGCGTGATGCAGTGGATATTGCCGCCGCCATAGACGACTTCCCAGCTCGGACAGCCGACGACCGTCTTATCCGGGAAGATCTCCTGGAGCTGCTTGATCGCCAGAGCATCGTATTCATCGCCATACTGCGGGCAGATGATGCCGTCATTGGTGATCAGGAAATTCAGATAGGAAGCGATACAGATGTCTCCCTCTTCACGAGGCAGCGATCCCTCAACATAATCGATCGTGAAATCCTTGCCGATCGTCACATCCTTCTTAGGCATCGTCAGCTTGTGGACCTTGAGTTTGCGTCCCTTGGCATCTGTTGCCTCTGAAAGAGTCTGATATGCATCATGGCACTGCTGATAGAAGGAATTATCCGGATCATCGGTCCAGATGCAGATGACCTCGCCCGGTCTTGCAAAACAGGCGACATCATCGACATGACCCGTCGTCTCCTCAGGATCGATGCCATCCTTGATCCAGATCGTCTTGTCGATAGAAAGATAGTCGTAGAACTTCTTCTCGATATCTTCTCTGCTCAGATCTGGATTCCTGCCCGGTGAAAGCAGACACATCTCCGTCGTCAGCATCGTTCCTTCGCCATCTGTATGGATGGAACCGCCCTCCAGGATGAAATCGTGACAATTGTAAGTGTCGATCCTTTCGATCTCGCAGACCTTCTGAGCCAGAGCCTCATCTTTGTCCCATGGGAAGTACAGACCATCATAGAAACCGCCATAGGCATTGAAACCCCAGTCGCAGGCTCTGATCTCACCGGTCGCATCATTCTTGATGAAAGTCGGTCCGGTATCACGGAACCACGCATCGTTGTTGGACATTTCGATGACCCTGATCTCGCTGGGCAGAACATTTCTTGCGTGTGCGTACTGTTCAGCACTCACCAGCATCGTCACCGGCGTGAACTTCGAGATGGTGACAGCGATATCTGCATACTGTTTCTGAGCCGGTTTGCCCCCGTCTCTCCAGACATCCGGTCTCTCCGGCCAGATCATCCAGATCTGGCTCTGCGGCTCAAACTCACCAGGCCAGCGGAAACCATCTTCTCTGGGAGTCGAACCTTCAATTCTTTTAGCCATATGATTATCCCTTTCCAACCGCATGTGATGTTTTTTGATAAAATGCATCGTGCGGTAATACCAGCTAATTTTAGGATATCACTTTAGAAGCAACATCGACAAGGCAACAAAAAAGGAAGATCAAGGTCTTCCGGCTAAAACGAAAATGAAAGGACTGATGACAAACAGATAGGCAAGCAGCGTCCAGAACAGGCGCTTCCTGTCAGAATAGACAGCCACGAATTCCCTGATCACCGCACTCGGCCAGTAGTAGAAAGCCGTCCTGGCACCGATGCCGACACAAGGGATATCGAGCTGATGTGCGAGCAGTACACAACGGAAGATGTGATAGTTGCTGCTGACAAGGGCAATCTTGCTGCCCTTGCCTCTGTCTCTGATGAGATCATAAGAGAAGAGCAGATTCTCTTTTGTCGAAACAGACCTGTCTTCCAGGAGGATGTGTTCCTCATCTATCCCGTTCTGTCTGAGATATCTTGAGATCGCCTCCGCTTCCGAGATCTTTTCATTTGATCCCTGGCCTCCGCTGCAGATGATCATGGCTCTTTCATTCCCCAAGTGAAAGATCCTGATCGCCCTGTCGATGCGGTTGGCCAGCAGTTTCGATACCTGATCCCCCTGCAGAAGGCCGCATCCATGAATGATGATGTAATCAAAATCATTCCGATGAGGAACGAACTGGAAAAAGATCATATACACAACAAAAAGGAGGATCAGTGAAGAGAAAAAGAATACGGAAATGCCGACAAAAAGCAGAAACATGCTCATCTTCTGAAACATCTCGATACCCATGCTGTAATTGAAGACGACATCTGAGATCAGGGAAAGTTCACCTATTTCTATGCCGATCCCCAGGAGCAACGAAAGCAGATTCGCAAAAGATCTGCCTTCCATTCTGATCATCGTGATCCCGTTCATGATCAGCAGGAACGGGACCAGCAGCAGCATCAGAAAACCGGCGATCACCGCGATGAGCATCGACGAACCCAGATCCTTTGTGAACAGATAGATCAGAAAGACGAAACTTATGATCAGCGACCACATGAGAAAAACACTGTTAAAAAGCCTGTACGGACGAAGCAGCGACAGTACAAGCGTTACAAGCCAGGACAGGCCTGTGATCACAATAAGGGACAATAATAATTCTGGATCCATAGGTCATCTGTGAATATACAGTCTCGAAAGACCCGATTCACCCTCGCTTTGTACCATGCAAAAGAATTCCCAGCCATATCTCTCATAGAAACCATCATGATCGGTCACCAGATAAAGCGGTGAGATACCTCTTGATCGCATATCCTCCACCGCCATATCCAGCAAAGCACCTGCTATGCCCTTGCGGCGATGTTTCTCTTCAGTATATACGGCGCAGACATTGGGAGCGAGATCCTTCCTATCGTGAAAGTCGTTTTCGATCACGCCCAATCCGCCCACGATCTTCCCTTCATACAGGCACAGATACCACCCGTATTCCGTCTGCCCTTTCAGGTATGCATCCATACAGGTGCGATACTCTTCTGTGGCAACGCCCCATTTCTCGTGAAACCAGACAGCTGCTTCCTCTTCAAGTTCAGGCATCTGCCTCAGAGTGATGAATTCAAACCCATCTTTCATCATATCTATTTCATCTTCCCAGAAGTTTCAAAAACTTCTTATCATTCATCTGTTCATTCGTCAGATATTCTCCATCACAGAAAAGCGCATAATTGGTCACCGGTGTCGGCGCATTCTGCGCCTCTTCCTTCGCATTCAGATGGATCGCTTTGAATTCAACACCTTCCCTTGCAGCCGTCTCTTCCAGGACCGGAACATATTTGCCATTGAAAGGACATTGATTCGTATAGTACAGAACATAACCCGTTTCATCGATATGCGGATGTTTTGCGCAGTCTTTGAATCCAGGCTTTACGGCATCTTTTTCTAAAGGCAGGTACCAGAGCTGGATCCCGTTATCGGCCTCATCGGCAACTTCAAATCCCTTGTATTTCAGATATTTCGGATCGGCAAGAAAAGGTTTCTTCTTGGCAGAAGAAAGGATGCAGAGACCTTTTCTGCCTTTATTCCTGCTGTCCCTGATGCATTCATTCAGAAGGTCATTGGAATAACCGTGTCCTTTGAAAGACCCGGAGACCCACAGGCAGTCGATGAACATATAGTCATCCGCTTCGATCGGATTCCATGCGTTCTCCGCAGGCAGATACTCGATGAAACACTTTCCGCGTTCAACACTCTTCAGAAAAACGAGCCCATCATCAAAACGATCCGCGAGCCACGCTTTCTTGGAAGACACCTGTATATCTCTGTTGTTTGAAATGGCGCAACAGATATGTTCATTTTCAAGATTTTCCTTTGTCAGTCTGATATAATCCATGATCATCCCTCATCTACTTTCTCAACATCATTCTATCACTTGAAAACAGAGATCATCAGTCAAGGATGGCCTCTTTCTTCAGGCCAAGAAGTCTTTCGACCATGACCAGCGTTTCTTCTATACTTCTGTTTTCATCTCTCACCAGCACATTGAAGCCTGAATGAAGAAACCTGTCGTACTTTTCCTGAGAATTGATCCTCATCAGACCCTGTCTGTAATTCTCCATGGCCTTTTCAGGATCCGCTTCTTCCATGATCAGCTGATACAGAAATTGTTTCTCTCTGTCCGGTCTTTCAAAAAAACGCCTCACAGATATCTCGGGATCCGCCAGCATGACCAGGACATGATCATGATCGGCTATGTCTTTCAATGTTTCAATGCTGATATTCGTATCGACAAAGATCGGCTTTTCTTCTTTTGCCAGCTCCTGCAGTATCTGCAGTTCCAGGACTTCACACTCCTTTGAAACACCTTCCATCCAGGCTTCGTATTCTTCAGGTGATCTCCTTATGAAATCATGCCAATCTCTCAGTTCGCGCGTATAGGCAAGGCAGGGAAAAGCATCATGGTCAGGATCGGGAAAGTACCTGTCATGATAATTCTCCTCGCACAGGATCCCGCCATATTTCTCCGCAAGCAGATTGACCATCGTCGATTTGCCTGCATATGCATTTCCGATTATGAAATACGCATTCTCAAAACGCATCTGCTACCTCCTGCAAGATCATTTCCTTCAACAAGTATAACAACGATACATATCAGACACGGGTCCATAAGCTTGAAACCTTTCTGATAAACGGAAACAGTTCATCTGTAGTATTTTTCAATGCCTCCGTAGCCTCTGATCAGCTTCTTATCACGCGTTTTTCTGATAAAGTTAACCAGCCGTTTCTGAAACTCTTCCGGTCTTTTTCTGGCTGCATCGATATAAGCTATCCTTATCCTCTTATAGGATCCGGATAAAGTTTCATAATTCTTCCAGGCGATCTCATCTTCCCTGATCGCATCAATGATATCCTGGGGAAAGACAAACTCAGCATCGAGGATATCCTTCAGTTTTTCTCTGATTTCAGGATGAATGAGCCCCTGTTCATCAAGCCATTTGAGACGTTCGATGTTGGGTTGAGAAAACCTGCTTCCTTTTCTGCGTGGCGTGAAATGCTGCGCTCTGTGAAGAGGATCTATGTATTTGATCGTGCTATCGATCCAGCCGAAACAGAGAGCCTCTTCGACCGCATCGTTATAGGAAAGGCTTTCCTCTCCCGCTTCCTTCACAGGAAAAACGAACCAGATCTCTGATTCGCTCTCAAAATGCTCGCTCAGCCACTTTCTCCAGCACTGACGGTCATCTGTATAGAACAGTTTCATATCATTCATTTTCTTTCACCACGTTCATGCGTAAATGAAGAACATCTATCAATATTATCATACAGATCTTTTGAATAAACCGTGCTGATTGCAGTAATAATAGAAGTATTTGACCCTGCTGATCTTGAAATATCCTTCAGCATTCCCTTCCGGATACAGTTTTACGACCTCGTATCCGTCATCTCTGACCGCAATGATGAACGAGATGTAATGCGTCTTTTTCATTTCGTGATCGACACTCACATAGTATTCGTCTTCGATCCTCTCGCAATTCAGCCGGTGATCGTCTTCCTGCTGCTCCGCATCCAGCCCGGGAAGCGTGATCCCGCAGCAGCTGACGATCGCTTCTCCGCTGCTCATGATCGCATTCCCGCAGATCGGACAGACATAGACTTTCATCTGCAGCATGTTCGACGCTTTGTTGGTATTGATCACGTCATCTCCGGAAAACAGTTCTATGACCGAGACGCCCAGGGCTTCAGATAAGGGTTCGATCAGAGTGATATCCGGATATCCCCGTCCATTCTCCCATTTGGAGACCGCTTTGTGACTGACGCCGATCTTGTCAGCCACCTGCTGCTGGGTCATCTTCCTGTTTTCACGCAGACGTCTGATCATCGCCCCTGTGACATACTCATTCATAGGCTGGATCCTCCTTGTGCTTTCATGATACCGTGAGATCAGAAACAGCACAATCTACGCTTCGTAGATAAAAAAGATCATCCTTTCAGATGATCTCAAGAACGCACATGGTCCGGGATAAGGGACTCGAACCCCCACGGTCGCCCACCAGATTCTAAGTCTGGCGCGTCTACCAGTTCCGCCAATCCCGGATTACTCGTTTATCTTATAATAATTGCCTGGAAAAAGCAATTACAAACCCTTATAATAGATTGTATGATTTTAACAGTTGATTTAGGAAACACAAGTACCAAACTTGGCCTGTTTGACGGAGACCTGCAGATATCGTTCCTATGTGCAGACGGCATCAACGATAACTACCGCAGTCTCATCCTGTCTTTCATCTATAAAGCGAATCTGAGGGAGGATTCGATAGATAAGGCAATACTCTCCTGCGTCGTCCCGCGCGTATACAACAGCATCTTCGATGTCCTTGCTTCTATCGTCGGGGAACGCAATATCATCGACATCAATCCCTATACCGATTACGGTATCAAGCTGGTCATGCCGAACCCTCAGGATACCGGCGATGACCTGATCGTCATGTGCTCATACGCATACAACATGTATCACAGAGAGATGCTGATCGTGTCCATGGGAACAGCGACAGTCATCTGCCACGTGACAAAAAACGGTGAATTCAAACACTGCATCATCGCACCGGGCTTCTCCAAGATCGCCGAGACCCTCTGGAAGAACGCGGCTCAGTTGCCGGAATTCGAGATGAAACCGGTCAACACCTATCTGGCCGACAATACGATCGACGCCATGAACGTCGGCATCTACAACGGCTATCTGGGCATGCTGAACAGTCTGGTGTCAGGCATGATCACCGAACTGGGACAGGATATGTACATCATCGGCTGCGGCGGACTGGGCAAGAAAGTCGCTCCATACATCGACCTCTTCGATGAATACGATCCTGACTTCGTGACGAAAGGTCTCAACTACATCGCACAGAGGTATCTGGATGCCTAGGATCATCCTTGCCAGCAAGTCCCCGCGAAGGAGAGAACTGCTTGAACTGATCCACATCCCATTTGAGATCATCGTATCCGACATCGATGAAGAGATCGATCATCGAAACGACCTGGTCAAAGAGATCGAAAAACTCTCTTATCAGAAAGCATCCGCTGTCTACAAGGATCATCAGGATGCCCTGGTCATCGGCTCCGATACGATCGTCAAGATCGGCAATGACGTCCTGGGAAAACCGAAGACGATGGATGAAGCCAGAGCCATGCTGAAAGAACTCTCCGGCAATACCCACGAAGTCGTGACTGGCGTCACGATCCTCTGCAACGGAGAAAGGGAGACCTTCTCAAGCGTCGCTAAAGTGAGCTTCTATCCGCTGAGCGATGAAGAGATCGAAGCATACATCGCCACCAATGAGCCGATGGACAAAGCCGGTGCTTATGCGATACAAGGCGATGCGGCCAAATTCATCCGTTCGATCGAAGGAGATTACTACACGATCGTAGGACTTCCGATCGCCGAACTCTATCACAGACTGAAAAAGTATTTATAAAAATATCCGCGAGGATATTTTTATTTATCGGAATTTATAGTAGAATTGAAATACAGGCCGACATAGTATAGTGGTAATACGCATCCATGGTAAGGATGAATCCCGTGTTCAATTCACGGTGTCGGCACCATCGGAAATCAAGCCCGCTGAAGGGCTTTTTCTTTTATATAAAGTTTTATTCTATAAAACACTTTAAAATAAGGCGTTTTAGAAGATTGTAATGAATCATAAGACAACAGAAATGTGGACAGTGGCCCACTTTTTCTTATGCTAAGCATATTTTTCTTTGTGTATAAACTGTCAAATTATCATACTCTTCTTTTGGCATGCACGCCTCATTCCCTGAAGTATAGTTTATCTGGTACACTCCGCACTTCTTGCAGCGATAGACTCTTCCGCATATTAAAAGAATCTATTTTCCTGAAATAGATTCTTGAAAACTCTC
>JAEEGI010014370.1_pt1 | contig 16660 bp, 10 predicted proteins | sample 8958751 | NCBI WGS metagenome assembly JAEEGI01 (sample SAMN16246545, study PRJNA631951) | gut metagenome | biome: gut microbiome; feature: rumen; material: KS-attached | host: Bos | place: Iran: Karaj | collected 2018-10
ACTATGCCCAAAGCTGCTCTAAAGCACAAAATGAGGGCATGAAACATGAAAGAACGAGACATTCGAGTCGTTTTTTCAATGATAACCGGTCTTCTCGCTGAAATAGCCGCTTTATTCAGCGGTTACTCAAGGGGAAGCCTCGAAAGAAAAGCCTTCCCCTCGAGGGGGCACGGAGCCGAGCGCTCGCTGCGCGAGGAGAAGCGAGGCGCAGTGCGGATCGAACAGAGAGCAGAAGAAGCGTCAGCGACGTACTGCGACCATGTGAGACCATTCAGGCGGACCGCTTGCGGTGGATGAGGCGTCGAGGAATCGGCTTCGCCATGAACGATACGGTGCACAGGAACTGCGCCATCGGCGCATGAAAGGGAAACGGTATGAGACAGATCTTGGGAGACATCAAACGGGCGATCTTCGGGCGATCGTTTCTGATCGCGTATGGCGGCATGGTACTGTGCCTTCTGATCGGTGCGTTTTCGGACGCGCTGCGCGTATTCCGCATGGAGGAGGGCTATGTGCTCTACGGCTATCACCGCGAGCTTTTGCTGAACGCGCTTTCAAGCGATATTATCCTCTTTGCGGTGCCGATCCTTGCCGCGATCCCCTATACGACCGCGTTCACCGACGATGTGAAGTCCGGGTACCTGAAGCCGTACCTGACGCGTACCAGCGTCACGCGCTACATCCTCGGCAAAGGGATCGGCGCGGCGGTCTCGGGCGGGCTGGCGCTCGTGCTCGGCATTTTGACGGCGCTGGGGATCTTTATGCTCGTGTTCTCCCCGATGGAGGTTTACGGCGAATGGGCGGTCGAATCCAAGATCCCGGACATCATCCTGCGCTGCTTTCTGTTTTTCCTTTCCGGCGCGATGTGGGCAAGTGTCGGGCTTCTTTGCTCGTCGCTGACGCAGAATGTGTACCTTGCGTATGCTGCGCCGTTTATCTTCTATTATGTTTTGATCATTCTGCAGGAGCGATATTTTCGCTCCACCTTCATGCTGAATCCGAAGAACTATCTGACCATGCAGGGTGCGTGGCCTTTGGAGGGCAAGAGCGCGGCGCTGACGCTTCTGATGCTTGTGCTCATTCTGCAGCTCGTCTTCTACATGACCTCTCAGACGGAGCTTCGTGACGACAAGCGGCAGCGGCACCACTATGCCGCGCAGGATTTCTCGCAGAAGCTGCTTGAAAAGCGCATTCAAAAAGCGAAGCCGATGAAGGCGGCAAAGCAGAACTCGCCGTTCTATACGCTGTCGCAGGTCGGCGCGGTCGTGCGGTACAACTTCCGCATGTGGCGCGGCAACGTGCGCATCGTGCTGACGTTCGCGCTGGCGTTCATCCTGTGCTTCCTGCTTTCGGACAAAGCGGCGTCATTCGCCTATGACATGGGCACGGCAATGCAGGCGTTTGAGCCGTTCGTGTGGACCTTCGGCGACGCAAATTCCGTGCTGCTGATTTCGCTGCTTTTAGTCCTGCTCTTTGCCGACATTCCGTTTTTAGGCGCGGGCGTACCGTATTATCTCGTCCGCATGAAGCGCTCGACGTGGGCGTGGGGACAGCTTTTATACCTGATCCTTGCAACGCTCATCTATATGGTTTTCATTCTGATCGCGACGACGCTGATCTGCATGCAGAACAGCTTTATCGGCAATATGTGGTCGGAAACAGCGGCGATTTTGGGCTATTCCGGCGCGGGCAAAGCGGTTGCGCTGCCGGCGCTCGTCAAAACGCTTGAGATGTCGCGTCCGTTCCAATGCGCTGCGACGATTTTCCTCCTGATGCTGCTGTACACGCTCGTGCTCGCGCTGTTAATGCTGTTCATGAAGCTCCTCCGCGGCAAGAGCGCGGGCGTGGTTGCGGCATTTGCCTTCTCGCTCTACGGGCTTTTGCTGAATCCCGAGCTCATCAAGCAGATGTTCAATCTGCCGGACGAGCTGATGTATAAGGCAAATGTCGCGGTGGGCTGGCTGAGCCCCTTGAACCAGGCGACGTACCACATGCACAACTTCGGCTACGACCTGCTGCCGCGGCTTTGGCAAACGTATCTGATCTTCCTTGCCGTGATCGCAGGGCTGATGTTCGGCATCCTCCGCGCGATCCGCAAGTACAACTTTATGTTCCTCGGAACCGAACAATCATAAGGAGAACCCTATGAAAAAACTCTTACTCATCTTATTATCGCTTGTTCTGCTCGCGGCGTGTCAGCCCACACCGGAGGAGGACGCCGTGAAGCAGAAAGATACCGTACAGATGGTTGAGACCGTGCTTGACGCAAAGGAAAATGCATCTGCGGACGATTTTGCGGCGCCTGTTAAAGAACAGATGCCCGGGGCGCTCGTTTGGGATTATTGCACAGAACGGCAAGGCACACATGTTGTTGCAGACGTGCCGATCACGATCTTGTCCGACGGAGGTTTTCCGCTGCTGCGTGTTGAGCGCCGACAGATGAAACCGGAGGAAAACCTTGCGCTTGCAAAAGCATTTCTCGGGACGGACACTGTGTACCGGTTGCTTCCGCAGGAGATGACCAAAGAATCGATTGCGAAAGAAATCGCGCTGTTGATGGACCGGCTTGCCGATCCGAGCACGGACAATCCTTCCTGGGAGGGCTTTGTGCAGGAAGAGATCGACGAGTTCGCGGAAGACATTCCGACACGCCTGGAGGAATTGAAAAAACTGTATAACGAGACAGACGAAGGCGATGTGCCGGACAATCCGGTTTGGGACGGCACGATCGGCGACACGGGCGGGATATGTTCGGCTCCTGTTGATCACAATGCAATGGTTTGTGATCTTATGAATTTCACCGCAGGAAGAGCGGGATCGCCGTATTTCTGGAGTGCGGAATACAGCAGGAAAGGCAATCATGCAGTCGGATGGAATTACAACGTCAAAGAACGGATCGATCCTTCCCGGTATGACGAAACACGCGAAGGCGTTGCAATAACACCGCGAAAAGCCATAGAAACAGCACAGAACCTTATGGACCCGTTCGTAAAAACCCGCGTTACGGATGTGTTCTGGGACAGCGATGAAGCCGACATCCCGAAGCCGGAAGATCGCGTCCGGCACGCGTATACGGTTCATCTGATGCCTTTTTATTACGGCGATGCGTCCGGCGCATATCTGGATACATGGACGCAAAGCGATGAAACCGGTTCGTTTATTTATACGTGGCAGCGGGAGCAAATCAGCGTCACAGTGAATGACGAAGGGGTGCTCCACTTCAAATGGAATTCTCCTCTTGCCGTGACGGAAGTGATTTCCGAAAACTGTCCGCTGCTGCCGTTTGAGAAAATCGAAGAAATTGCGAAGCAGCAGATAGACCGTATTTCGGCGCGTGATGACTTTCAAAACACAACACTGACGATCCGCTCCGTAACACTCGGGCTTGTGAGAATTGCGGAACCGTATGAGATGGAGCGCGCGCTTTTGACCCCAGTCTGGTGTTTCTTCGGCGAATGGGTCAGGGACGACAATCCCGACATGCATATGACTTCCGCCGGATTATTATGGCCTGTTCTTGAAATCAACGCGATTGATGGTACTGTCATCGATCCGGAGAACGGGTATTAAGGAGATTAAATATGAAACGTTTGCTTATCATTCTTTTATCGCTTGCGCTGCTTGCCTGCGTACCCACACCGGAGCAGGAATTTGTCGTCAACAAGGGCGATGGCGTTCTGACACAAAAGATCGCCGAGGGACCTAAGGAAGAAAAGCGATTCGAGGCGCCGTCGCGCGTGGATGACGTCTTTGAAACGGATGGCTTGACTGTCGAGCTCGCTGCCGACGTCGTACTGCCTGAAGTCGATCTCTATCCAGTCGCCGAGGTCGTACCGCAAAACTATGACGCGGCATGGGCGCGCCGCATGCTCCAAAGTATCGCGGACGGACGTCAGCTTCTGGTACGCGAATCCGAAGGCGGTGAAAACATGACCCGTCAAGGCATTCTGTTTGAGATTCAAGGGCTGCAGGCTTCACTTGCGAGCTTGGATGAGGACTATGCACACTTATCCGAAGCGGAACGGGAGGATGTGCGAAAGGATCTGAACGAACAATTAGAGGCATGGGAAGCGTATTATCGCGAAGCGCCGGAGAGCACGGACGGACTTGACGCCGATCTTGCCGATGCGATCTACAACGCGCGCGGTCGCATGGATGCGGAAATCGATTACGGACGACCGGAACGCAGGTATCATTCCCCGATCGAAGCACGCAGAGACGGCACTGTCGTCCTGATGAATATGGACGATGTGATCAGCCAGACAGAGCGTTATGAACCGGTCAGCGGACCGCTGCGCGGCGTTACGATCACCGAAGACGAGGCGGTTGCGATCGCAAGGACGTTCCTTGAAAAGCTCGGAGAAACCGAACTTGAGCCTGTGCTCGTTCTGGCGGCAGACTGTCCGCGTTACGGCGAAGAATACGAACGGCACGACGAACAGGCGTATGTATTGTGGTTCACGCGTCCCGTGAACGGCATGCCCGGCGCTGTGACGGAGATTCAGCAGGACGTCTACGGGTATTATTCGCAAAACGGCGGCGATCGCATGTTCACAGAGCCTTGCGAGCAGGAATATGCGTACTTCATCGTGCGCGATACCGGCGTAAACTGGTTCGAGTGGCATGTGCCGTCGACCGTGACGCGCATCGTCAACGAAAATGTGGAGCTTGCACAATTCGATACGATCCTCGATACGTTCCGGAGGCAGATTGGCGTAGAGGTCTTCCCTGCCCTTGAAGAAGCAAAAGACGCCTGCAATTACACGGACTTGAAGATTACCGACACAACGCTGCGGATCGACCGGATCGCGCTTGAAAGCGTACGGATCCGCAAGGAGGGCGCGACGGGAACGTACCTTTTGGCGCCGGTCTGGTCGTTTTACGGCAGTCTCGTCGTGCACGGAGAAAACCTGAATGGTCTCGCTATACTCGGATGGTCGGTTGACGACGGCGAAGCGGTTTGGTCCGTCCCGAGCGGATGTTACCTGCAGATCAATGCGATCGACGGCAGCGTGATCAACCCCGCGCTGGGATATTGAGGTACACCGATATGAAACGCTTGTTCCTCATTTTTCTTTCCCTCGTCCTGCTGCTTGCCTGCGTACCCACGCCGGAGCAGGAATTTGTCGTAAATAAGGGCGATGCCGCCGCTGTACATGTGGATCCGGATTACCTGTTGCAGGATACGCTTGCAGACGTTCCGGAGCAATGGACTGCGGAGTTTTCCTTCCGCGACGGAACGGTGACCGTACATATCGACGCCGTCGTTGAAACACCGGACGTCGACCGCTTCCCGATCGTGGAGGTTACGCCCGTCGCCGTCGATGCGCAGATCGCCGCCGGTCTTCTGAACCGGCTTATCCCAAACGGGTCGATCTTGATCCCGAATCAAAGCGGACAGGCGTACACGGTCGAGGACGTTGACCGGTGGATCGAACAAGTCAGGCTGCTTTTGGCGCATACCGACGAGATGTCGTTCGCATCGATCGACGAGCGTGACGCATACATCAACACGCAGAACGCCGAGCTGGAACGTCTGTTCGAAATGCGCAGGACCGCCGAGGAGGGCGCGGTCACGGCCGTGGACAATTACGCACTGCTGAAGCGATACGGCGCGATGCAATGCCGCGTCCTGGATGCGCGCGGGACGGAATGCGCCGATCTGCTCTGGAAGCCGCAGGCGGAAGAGACGAGCGATAAGCGGGAAAGCGTGCTGCACATCGACGCCCTTTCCGCCGCCTGCCGCCTTGCGGATCATGAAATCGAAACCGTCGAGGAAGGACGGCAGCTTGCGGACGAACTCATAGACGAGCTCGGGATTTCCGATCGCTATGTCTGCGTTTCGGTGATGGACGGAAAGAACTGGATTTGCTTCTGTTACGGCGTTCAGTACGGCGGCATTGCCGCCTCTCCATTCACGGAAACGGTGATCGACGTCGGCTCGTACCGCGTGCCGTGGCCGAACGAAATGCTGCAGATTCGCCTGAACCGAAACGACGGACGGGCGAGTGCAAGCTACGTAAGTCCCTCGAAGATCGTGGGCGAACTCGGCAACGCGGCGCTGCTGCCGTTTTCGGAAATACAGGAGCAGTTTGAAAAGGATATGAAGGCGTCCTATGCGTGGATGGATGACGGCACGGTCTCGGCGGAGATTGCGGTGACGCGTGTCTCGCTCGGCTACTATCGCGTGCCGATGAAGGACGCGCCGGACCGGTACGCGCTGATCCCCGCATGGACGTTTGAAGGTTCGCGAACGACCTCCGAGAAAAGCGATAACGGCGTAGACTTGTTCGCCAACGAAAATGACCTGAAAAACAACGTGCTGCTGATTATAAGCGGCGTTGACGGCTCGCTACTGTATGCGGGCTGAGAAAGGAGACCCCATGAAACGTATAGCAATGATTCTCTTATCTTTCGCCCTGCTTCTCGCCTGCGTGCCCACGCCGGAGGAGGAGTTTGTAGTGAACAAGGGCGAAGGGACGCTGGAGGAGATCATCCATGCGACTGCCATACCGGACAGCGAGCCGAACGGCGATGTGATAGAAGCACTGCCGGGCGCGACAAAAGCGCCTGCGCAGGCAACGACCGCGCCGGAAGCACCCGCCGTGCGCACCTATTCGTGGAAGGACAGCTTTTCGGTTCCCGCGGCGATGGATCGGCTCGACGTCACGGTAAACGCCGAGGTCGCAGTTCCCGAAAGCGGGGTTGCGTCGGTGTACCGCATCGGCTTTGCTGCGCCGGAATCGGATCAGATGTATCGGCTGATGCGTACCTTTTTCGGCGACGGCGATTTCTTCCTTGCGGACCGAACCAGGACGAAAGCGTACTACAAGGCGCAGATGGAGCGCTGCGTTGCCGAAAAGGAGAAGGAAACCGACGAATCGATACGGCAGCAATGGGACTATGTGCTGCAGCGCGCCTCAAAGGATTACGCCGATGCGCCGGATGCGCAGCCGCCCGTTGTGTGGGACGGCTTGATCGGCGCGGATGGGCTCGACCTGATGGCGGAAAACGGTGACGGGACCTATCGTTATCTTAAGATGAACGCGACGGGCATTGCCTACCGCGACGCGCTCGACGCGCCGGATGTCATCGAGGGCAATGCGGTCACCGCCGAAATACAGACGGACGAGGAGGCCGAAGCGGTACGCCTTGCGGAAAGCATCCTTCGTGACGTCGGCGTCGACGCAGCGTTTCGCGGGATCGCCCCCACCGAAAAGTCCATTAAAGCGTTCGGCGAGCGTGACGTGGACGGCTTTATGGTGTATTTCGAACCGCTGTACGGTGGGCTGCCCGTGTCGGACGTGCGCCGGTTTAACGGGTTCGACGGCGCCGCCGAAGCGGCGGGCGTGGTCGACGAACCAAAATACACCGTTTCCTATGAGGCGGAAACGATCACGTTTCTGATTGCGAACGGCGAGGTCGTTACCTTCCGCTATATGCGTCCTTCGCGCATCCTTCGTACAGAGAATAAAGCCGCCGCGCTGCTGCCGTTCGAGCGTGTGCAGGAGCTGTTCCGTTCATACATCGGCATGGTGATGTACGTCAACAAGGGCGAGCCGCTCGGCGTCGACGTACACAGCGTTCGGCTCGTGATGGCGCGCTGCCCGATCGAAAACAATACGGACGAGTTTTATCTGCTGCCCGCGTGGGAGTTCGTCGCCTCGATCCGTTCCGGGAGCGACTTCATCGACAGCAATCTGCAGAATGTTTGCGTCCTGCGCATCAACGCGCTCGACGGCAGCATTGTTGTATGAAAGGAGAGTCTATGAAACGGATCATCATTCTTTGCTTATCGCTTGCCCTGCTGTTCGCCTGCGTACCGACGCCGGAGCACGAGGTTGTGTTCAACAAGAGCGACGGGACGATCGAGGACGTCATCGAAAGCAAGCCGGTGACGAACTATGCGGTCCAGTTGCCATCTGCCGAAGCGAATGCGCCTGCGGCGGAAGAGCCGGCAGGCGAACAGCCTAAAGCGGCGGTCAATACGCTTGCGGACGCGATCGGCGCGCCGGAGCGCTGTACGGACGCGGTCGAAAACAAGGTCTACGGCGGCACGCTCAAGGTACAGATCGACGCGGACGTGGAGATCCCGAACGTATCAAAAGTGCCGGTGTATACGGTGCAGGTGAAAACCTTCACGCCCGAGGAGCGCGAACATATCACAAAGCTACTTTTGGGCGACGGGCCGTATTTTAACTACAACCGCGCGCTTGCGGATCAGACCCGCGCAAAGCGTACGATCGAGGAATACACGCAGGAGATCAGCAACTACGACAACCGCATCTACGGCGAGGGCTTTCCGTATGAAAGCTATCGCGAAGGCGCGGAGTTCAACATGAATCAGCACATGAAGAGCTACGCCGAGCTTCCGGAGCCGGGACCCTCGGAGCCGTGGACGGGCAGCTTTACGAGCGAACGCACGATCGTATCGGACGAAACGAACCGCTATCTGGGGATCGCCGAAGACAGCATCTACTTCTATGATGAAACAGGCTCCGCGCCGATGCCTTTCGACGCCCGCACGCCGGAAAATGCGAGGGAGGAGGACGCAATGCGCGTCGCCGAAACGCTCTTTTCGGATATGACGGACGCGTCTTTCCTTGCGTCCGGAATCACATATGAAGAAGAGCTGTTTTTGAAGAATTTCAACCTTTCACCGGAAAAATTCCCGCCGAAGGAGTACACGGTCACGCTGGTCCGAACCGTGGACGACATCCCGTGCTATCCGTATTCCGCGTTTCACGGCTCCGATACGGCAAAGCAGTCGGCAGGCGTTTCCTCGGATTATGACGACCCGGTCCATCCCGAATATGCATGCGCGCTTGTGCGGGACGGCAAGGTGGTCGCGTTCACATGGTACAGCGCGTTCGACGTCGTCAAAACGGAGAACGAGAATATCACGCTGCTGCCGTTTGAACGGATCATGGAGCTTTTCAAGCAGCAGATCTTCCGCTCGATCTATCTGGATCCCGCGGAAAAGGGCGAGCCGGAATCGGTCGAGCAGATGGTCGTGACGCGCATCTGTCTCTCCTACATGAAGGTCAAAAAGAAGGACGCGCCGAACGAACGGTATCTGCTGCCGGTGTGGGATTTCATGGGATACACTTACAACGCGAGGGAGCCCGAAAAGGATCTGACCGGGACCAAATCGTGGTTTTCCGGACAGTCCCTTCTGACGATCAGCGCGGTCGACGGCAGCATCATCGACCGGAACAGAGGATATTGAGGTGAACGAGATGAAACGGTTGTTTGTAATCGTATTGGCGCTCGCGCTGCTTGCTGCGTGTCAGCCCACGCCGGAGCAGGAGTTTGTTGTCAACAAGGGCGACGACACCGTGGAGCAAAAGCTGAACGAGCCGCAAGGCGACGCCCAAAAAGGCGTCGGGCGGCAGGTCTTCCCCGACCGCTGGGACGAAGAGCCGCTGAAAGAAAGCGAGCACCTTGTCGTTCGCGCGCACGCCGACGTTCGCACCAAAGCGGACGGGCTCTATCCCGTTTACCGTACGCGTGAAACCGAGATCACGGCGGATACCGTCGAAAACATTGCGGTCAAGTTTTTGGACAAGCCGACGTCGTCCTCGGAATCGCTGATGACCAAGAAGGACTATGAACGGCAGCTGCAGCACTTTTTAGACGAGCGTGCACGCTATGACGAATGGGTCGCCGCGGGCAAGCCGGACGACTGGAACAACGTGGACGAGTACGAATGGACGCCGGAGGAGATCGAGGAAGAGATGAACCGGTACAAGAAGTGGATCCAAAACGCGCCGGACAGTTTGACCTCGCAGGCGGTCAACGATTATTCCGGGCTGCAGGAGAACAAAACCTTGGCGTTTACGCTTGCTTCCGGCGGGGATGCAAGCATCTGCTTCGAAAAGGGCTTCTATGTCATCACAAAGGGCTGCCGTGACTTTCCCAATCTCTACTCCGTGTATGACTATCAGGAGGACCTCAAATGGAAGGAAGGCAGATACGCAGAATGGATGGAGCCCGAAATCTCATATGAGGACGCAAAGAACATCTGTCTTTCGGAAGCGGAACGGCTCGGCTTTGCGGGCTTTTCGATCGCGGGCAGTTACGAAGCGACGCTGTTTGAAAGCAAACACCCGGACGCAGCAATCGCGGGCGGCTGGTGCTTCGGGCTCAAACGCGACTTTGACGGCTATCCGCTGCTTGCAAGCGACGTGCATGCGACACAGGTTCTCGAATATGACAGCGGTGACGACTATATCGTCAACAAAGTCATCCCGCCGGAAAAACTCTTGATGTTCGTCACAAAGGACGGTTTGCAGATGATCCGGTATGACGGCCCGAAGGATGTATCGGGACTTGTCAATGCAAACGTCGAACTGCTGCCGTTCGACGAGATCAAGGGACGGATCGCAAACGCGCTTATCACGTGCTTCCCCTATGAAATGATCCAGCAGTGCACGCAGGATTACGAAGAAAATTGGCCGCGGTTGGAGCTTGAGATCTATGACGTCATGCTTTCGACCTTCACCCTGCGCGTGAAGGACTCCTCGGATTTCTATGAGATGCCCTGCTGGATCGTCTCCTACGACTGGTGCTTTCCGTTGAACGGCGAAGCCAGCTGGGAATACCTCAAATCGACGCGGGATCAGGAACTGAACGATCCGGGCATGTATCACCGAACACTGATCATCAACGCGGTCGACGGCTCGATCGTGCGCCCGGACGACGGGTATTGAGAGGAAAGGCACTTTGCCTGGCACATGAAAGGAGAATTGATATGAAACGATTGCTTGTATGTTTACTCTCCCTCGCCCTTCTCGTCGCCTGCCAGCCGACGCCGGAGGAAGAGATCGTAGTAAACAAAAGGAACCAAAGCGCAATGATCGAAGCGTCAGAATCGGAGGAAAACGTCCCCGACGCCGATCTGCGCACGCAGTACCACATCCCGGAAGCAATGACCGGTTCGTACGTGAGCGCGGACGGCGTGGTGCAGGTGACGGTCAACGCAGAGATCGACGTGCCGAACGGTCCGCTGCCGATCGTACGCGTGTATGCCGCCGAGTTTGAGCAGCGGCTGGTGACGGCGCTGTGGAACGAGCTCGTAAAAGACACGGTGCTGTACGATGCGTGGGAAAACGAGGAAACCAAGGCGGACATCGAAAAAGACCTGAAGAATTACAACGATCTAATCGGCAAGATCCAAAGCGGCGAGCTTTCGGAAAACGATTCCATGTACACCATAGACGAACTGAACGAGATGATTGCCGAGGCGCAGCAACGGTATCCGTACGCGCCGGACGGGCACGAAAAGACGGTGGAAACCGGAATTTTACACAAACAGTACCTGCCGCTCGGAAATGACAAAAAAGCGGCTTTCCGGTTCGGGATCTCGGCACGTTCTGCGGAAGGAGAATCCTGGATGCAGTTCTGCGTGGAAAACAATTCGGACAACGACGAACGGCTGGTTTATCGTTACAATGACGGTTGTGATGCGATCGATGTTTGGCGGTGCGCCAGATTGAAGTATAACCGGGAATCTGCAAAGACAGATTGTTTCCAAATCGTACAACGCTGTGAATATGCCGAAATGTACCCCGTCAAACCGGGCGATCCGATCCCGAACGCAGCGGCCGGGAGTCTCGTTCTGACGCCGTCGGAAGCGTATGCGGAGATCAATCGGTTCCTGAACGCAGCTGGGCTGTCCGATACCTATATGATCTCGCGCGCCGTCATTTCCGGCAACAGCGAAAAGCCGGATATGCCCTCGACGGAATATGGCTATGCTTTCGAGCTTGTCCGAAAAATCGGCGGTATTCCCTGCAATCGTTCCCTTCTGAGCACACAAGCAAGCAGAACGGTCGAAGAAGATTATGCACCGTCATGGAATTATGAACGCTTCCAGATCGGATTGGATGAAAATGGGATCTTTTGCGTTTACTGGTATTCGCCGTTCAGCATCGGCGACACGATCAACGAGCGGGCGAAGCTGAAGGATTTTTCCGAAATTCAGACAATTGCGGAGCGCATGCTGCCGATGATGGAGGTGGAGAACTTCGATTCGAGCCGTTCAAGCTCAGCGGATCGAACGATCGACCGAATCGAGCTGGGTCTTTGGCGCATTGCGGAACAGAACGAGCTCGGAAAGGGCATGCTGGTCCCTGCCTACTGCTTCTACGGAACGGATCATTTTTCCTATACAACCCATGATTCCGTCGAAGACGCTTACAAGAGCCGCATCATACTGATCATCAACGCTGTCGACGGCAGCGTCATCGATCCACAAAAAGGTTATTAAGGAGACCATTATGAAACGTTTGCTTTTGATGCTCTTATCCCTCGCCCTGCTGATCGCCTGCCAGCCCACGCCGGAGGTCGACGCCGTAAAGCAAAAGGACACAAACGTACTGATCGACACGGTGCGTGCCGAGGATCGGGAACAGCAGCACGCACAGGCGACGCTGCCGCCGGTCAAAGCGCAGTTCCCAGAGCGGTTTCAATGCGATCGCGCGGTCGGAAAGGGCGCGCATCTGGTCGCGGACGTACCGATCCATGTGCTGACGGAAGGGAGCTTCCCCGTGCTGCGCGTCGTGAAAACCACGCTCACAAGCGACGAGCGGCTGACGCTTGCAAAGCGGTTTCTGGGCAGCGACACGGTGTATGAATACGCCTATCATCTGACGCGCGAATCGGTGGCAAATCAAATCGCCTCGATAATCGAAGAGCCGACGGAAGCGGACAAACAGGAATGGCTGCGTTCCACCGGGTTCGGCGAGGACGAATGGCAGCGGATGCTTGACGATCGGAAGGCTGAGCTTGAACGGCTGCAGAAGGTCTATAACGAGCTGCCGACAGACGACACGCTTCTTCCGCTGCCGGAATACGATGGGCGGCTTCCTTTGATTCTCGGTCAAAACTGGACGCCGATCTGGGTGGTCGGCGACCCGTATGAGCAGGAAAGCCAAGGCCGCTATCGTAACATGGTATACCATCCGGAGGATCTGGACCGACCCGCAATCTATCAATCGCCCGCAACGCCGCAGCATGCAAGCGGCTTCGATATCGAATCCAAGCCGCATGACGTGATCCCGCAAAGTGAATACGACCGGCCGCATGACGGCGCGTCGATCACACCGAATGAAGCGATCGCGATCGCAAAGGCCCCGTTTGAAGGCGTCGTCGATTTGACGGCCGTTTCGGTGCTGTGGGCCAATGACGCGGACACGGACGGCGAAGGCGCAGGCGTCGCGGCCAGCTGGGCGTATGTCGTGCGTTTCTCGCCGGTCTTTTACGGCGCGGGGCTTTGCTACTGCACCGGGCGTGCAAACGAACACGACAAGGACAATCCGGAATATGCAAAGCCGTGGCGATACGAATATGTCACGGTCGTTGTCGGCGGCGACGGCGAGATCTTCTGCGCGGACTGGTTCGGTGCGCTGCGCGTGACAGACGTGATTTCGGAATCCGCAGCACTGCTGCCGTACGAAGAGATCCTGAAAGCATTTGAGCAGCAGATGGAGCGCAGGTTTGCCGAGGGCTATGAAGATGCGACCGTCACCGTGACAGACGTGCAGCTCGGTCTGTTCCGCATCCGCGAGAAGAACGATCCCTATAGCGGACTCCTGGTCCCGGCATGGTTTTTCACGGGAAACTGCGAATTTACAGGCTCGAAGACCTCCTTCTTCGGACCGGGCTACCCGCTCTGCGTCATCAACGCCATTGACGGCAGCATCATCGACGCAAAGATCGGCTATTGAGCTGCAAAGTGCAGTGATGTTTGCCGCTGTGGTCCCAAAGGAGGTACACGTGAAAAGAATTCTGATTGTATTGCTTGTTGTTTTGCTGCTCGTCGCCTGCCAGCCGACGCCGGAGCAAGAGGTCGTTATCAACAAAGCCGATCCGCAAATGTCGGCAGCGGAGACCGATCCGAAGATTGCCGAGACGCTTGCGGCCGTGCCGAAAGGCTGGCAGGCTTCCCTCTCGTTGCGGGACGGTACGGTAAACGTTCAGGTCGACGCCGCAATCGAGACGCCGGACATCGACAGGTTCCCGATCGTCGAGGTTGTGCCCGCGCCGATCGACCCGCAAATTGCGGCGCAGCTTCTGTACAAGCTGATTCCGGGCGGCGCGATCCGCATCTCCGACCACGGCGGCGGCACGTATTCTCTGGAGGACGTCGACCGGTGGATCGAAGAGGTGAAGGCGCAGCTTGCGCACACGGCCGAGATGACGTTTGACACCGACGCGCAGCGCGACGCGTACATTGACGCGCAGAACGAAGAACTGCAGCGCCTGTTTTCACTGCGCGAATCCGCCGTTTCCGGCAGCGTGACGATGCTGAAGGAGTACGAGCTGCTCGGGCGGTACGGCGCGATGGAACACAATGTGACGGATGCAAACGGCATGGATTGTGCGGTTTTCATGTGGAAGCCGCAGTCTGCGGACGGACAGGACAAGCGCGAGAGCATTCTGCACATCGACAGCCTGACGCCAACGTGCGGGCTTCTGGATCACGGTGTCGAGAGTCCGGAGGAAGCGCGGACGGCAGCGGACAAGCTGATCCGGGAAATCGGGCTGTCCGATCGCTATGTCTGCGTCTCGGTCGAGGACCGGGGCAGCAACATCGTCTGCTGCTACGGCGTGCAGTACGGCGGGATCGCATCGTCGCCGCTGACGGAAACGATCATCGACGTCGGTTCCTATCGCGCGCCGTGGTCGAACGAAGCGCTGACGGTATGCCTCAACAAGCATGAAGGCCGAACGTCGGTCAGTCTCGCCTGTCCCTCGACGATCGCGGGCGAGATCGGTAACGCAAATCTGCTGCCGTTTTCGGAGATTCAGACGCAGTTTGAACAGAACATGAAGGCGGCATATTCTTGGCTTGACGAAGGAACGCTCTCCGCTGCGATCACGGTCGACCGGATCACGCTCGGATATTACCGCGTACCGCAGAAGGACTGCCCGGACCGGTACATGCTGATTCCCGCATGGACATTTTTAGGCACGCGCACGACCGAGGAGCCGTCCGATACGGGATCCGGAACCTATCTTTGCGAAAACGACCTCCCCAACCGCGTGCTGATGATCCTCAGCGGGCTTGACGGCTCGCTGCTGTACGCAGGATAGGCGGCGGGCGGCGTTGCCGCAGTGATGTTTGCCTTCGGCAAGTGATGTATGCGCTTCGCGCATGTGAAGGTGGATTCTCCGACGGAGAATCTTTGAATTCAGCGGGGCGACGACCTCGGCGCCCCGAAAGAAAGGAATCAAATAAAAATGAAACGAATCGTCATTCTCTGCCTTCTTCTCGCCCTTCTCGTCGCTTGCCAGCCGACGCCCGAAGAAGAATTTGTCGTCAACAAGGGCGATAACGTCACGGAGCATCAGATCCGGAGCGAACAAAGCGACGATGCGCAGCGCTTTCCGGACCGCTGGGACGAGGATAAAGCGCTCGACTGCGGAAAGATCACGGTCTCGATCCATGCCGACGTGATACAGCGCCCCGACGGCGTCTACCCCGTCTACCGTACCCGCCGGGAGGTGTTTTCACAGGAGCGCACGGCGGCGCTGCTTTCGGCGCTGCTCGGAACGCCGAAAAGCCGCGTTCGTCTCGAGACCACGAAGGACGACTGGAAGCGTGAGTTTCAGGAATTCGTCGACGATTACAACGCGTCCACAGACAATCTGCGCAAGAGCGGCGAGCTGACCGCCGAGGTCGAAGCGATCTCCGAGGAACAGTTTGCGGCGCAGTCCGCATGGTATGCGGAACAGATCCAGAACGCACCGGATGCATATGATCCGGAGCCGGTCTCCGATTTTGCTTCGGTTCCGGTCAACGACCTCGGCGCACGGTATACGATGACAGACGGCAGTACGGCGATCGTCAGTGTCGGACGCGAAGGCGAGGATGCGCGGTATTTCGATGTGATCCGCGCAGATTTCAACGGATATACGGTCACGGAATCCTCCTGTCAAAGTCAGGCCGGATGGGATCCGGGGCTCAAATCTGCATGGAAGGAGCCGTCGATGCGCCGCGAGGACGCCGAGCAGGTCCTGACGCAGGAACTTGCACGGCTCGGACTGTCCGATTTCTCGATTGTCGATGCACAAAGGGCAAACCTGATGCACCCATACGGCGGCGCGGACCGGGACGGAGCGCAGCGGTCCTATACCTCCGTGTCACAGGGCTGGAGCTTTGTTCTGCGGCGGCTGTACGGCGGATACCCCTCCGTTTCTTCCCCGATAGAGCCGTCGGCCAGCCTGAACTATGAGAGCGAACCCGACTATGCCAAGGTCACGAACATTCCGGATGAGGAGATCCGTATCCTGATCGACGAAAGCGGGATTATAAGCTTTCGATACAGCCATCCGAAAGAGATCATCGGGATTGAGAACGAGAATGTGGATCTGCTGCCGTTTTCCGACGTGCAGACACGCGTGAAAAACACGCTGCGTGCTACGCTGTCCGGCTCGTGGCTCGAAAAAGGGGCCGTCACGGAGATCGAGGTCTACCGGCTGCTATTGACCTGCTATACCGTGCATGTGCGCAATTCGGACGATTACTTCGAGATTCCCTGCTGGGTCGTGCTGTTCGACGATCCGATGACCCGGAGCTTCCGCGACGATCCGGATTCGACGCCGCAGGCGCTTCTCTTAAACGCCGTCGACGGCTCGATCATACAAGCGGGAT
>JAEEGI010014373.1_pt1 | contig 16659 bp, 16 predicted proteins | sample 8958751 | NCBI WGS metagenome assembly JAEEGI01 (sample SAMN16246545, study PRJNA631951) | gut metagenome | biome: gut microbiome; feature: rumen; material: KS-attached | host: Bos | place: Iran: Karaj | collected 2018-10
TAGGTCGTGCCGCATGGCACGAAAGCCGGTGTTAATAGCGCCGGACGGCATGGGTGGTACGACGCGCCCGCAAGGGCAGGACACGTTAATTCGTGTTAGCGCCGGTGTAATAGCCGACACGTCATACGGAACCGTGCCAGCGCGCGGTTTACCAAGTAAAGCACAGGTTAAAGCCCGTGAGGGGAGCTCAGCTCCCCCCGCGTGCACCATATTCTCGCGTATTCTGATCTGAGTTCCTTCAACATTGAGCCTCACACAAATTATATTCGAACATCTGATTCTTGAATCGAGCGAAATGGCGAACATCATCATTCTCAACGGTTCCCCGAGGAAGAACGGGAACACATCATCCCTAGTCAAATCCTTCACGGACGGGGCCAAGGCATCAGGAAACACTGTGAAAGAATTCTATCTTCAGACCATGACGATCCGCGGATGCATGGCCTGTATGGGCTGCTCACGCAATGCGGATCCCTGCGCCCAGAAGGACGAGATGAAGCAGATCTACGACGCGTTCATGACATGCGATGTGGTCATACTGTCATCTCCCGTATACTTCCTGGGCATCTCCGGAGTCCTCAAGACCGCAGTTGACCGCATGATAGCGGTCTTCGCCAAATACGGATACGAGGCATGTCAGAGGGACTGCGCCCTGCTTATGACATCAGACGATCCCCAATATGATGAGTCGGTGACATGGTACCGCAACTACGTCGACAGTGTGGGATGGAACAGCCTCGGAGAGATACTGGGCTCGGGCTCCACACAGGGGGCGTACGACCTGGGTGCATCCATAAACTGATCATTGGAAGGGACATAAGTGCAATTCCTGTTCCTCGACATGTATGAGACGGCGGCATTGGGAGCCGTCGTTCTGATTGTCGGGATATGGATGGTAAGGCGCTCGGAACTACTCAGGCGCTTCTGCATACCTGCAGCAGTAGTAGGAGGCCTTGCGTTCTCACTGATATTGCTGATCCTCCACGTCGGCAACGTTGCTGAGATCACATTCGATGAGACGATCAAGGAGATCTGCATGAGAGCGTTCTTCTGCTCGATCGGATTTCTAGCGTCCATCTCGATGCTGAGATCGGGAGGCAAGATGCTGGGGATCCTGATCGTCCTCGTGGCGGTGATCATCCTCATGCAGGATACTTTGGGACCGCTCTGTGCCAGCCTGTTCGGGATGGACCCTAAGTTCGGACTTGCGCTCGGTTCAATCTCCCTGTTCGGAGGACACGGGACGGCGGCCGCTTACGGGAGCGTCCTCGTGAACGATTACCATCTCGAAGGGGCCGATGTAGTCGCAATCGCTTCCGCCACATTCGGTCTCGCCATCGCCGGGATCATAGGCGGTCCGATCGCAAAGAGAAGGATCAAGAATCACTCACTCACCCCAATAGGGGATAGCTTCATAGTAAGCGAGACCAACAGGGACATGTCCGCTCACGGATTCCTCATCGGGATGATCCTGATAGTGGTATGTCTGGGGTTGGGAACCTTGGTCAACGACCTGTTCTTCAACCTCGGCATATCCCTGCCCACATACCTCGGTGCATTGATCGTTGCGGTCATCGTCAGGAACGCCGCGGATGCCTTGGGTTACGAGCTCCCGGTGAAGGAGATTGAGACCACGGGATGGATCTGCCTCAGCCTATTCCTAGCCATGGCGCTCATGATGATCAAACTCTGGCAGCTGGCGGACCTTGCAGCAGTGATGATAATAACATTGGTAATACAGGGATTGGCCCTCGCCCTGTTCGTCTATTACGTCGTATTCAGAGCTACCGGCAGGAACTACGAATCTGCGGCTCTGACAGCAGGATTCATGGGATTCGGTATGGGTGCTATACCCAACGCAGTGGCCAACCTGGAAGCGATAACGAAAGAGTTCGGCCCCGCCCCCATGGCCTATTTCCTAATCCCTCTCGTAGGGGGTGTTTTTACCGATCTGATAAACGTAGCTATCCTGACGGTCATGCTGAACGTTCTTTGACGCCAGGAAGCTCGAAGCCCAACGCCAGATATTCTTCCCTTGAGAACCTGTGATAGGTCACCTGCCCCAATTCCTCTGAAAGACAGTAAACATCTTCATCAAGATCCTCGGGGAAGAGGAGGATCCAATCGAAATCGATGTATCCCGACTTCGATATGAGCGACTCCGGATACCTCTCCTTGATGAATCCCTTGACCTTCTCGATATCCATACCGCCCTTGGTAGCCGACACGACATCGACCATCGTCCTCTACATCGGAAGCTTCGAGATGCGAACGCAGTCCTTCTCGTTGATCGTCACCCTCAGGCGCTGGGGGAGCCTCTCCAGGACCATCTCGGGGAAATCCTTCCCCGCGGCCAGGCGGAACTCCTCCTCGATGGGGGAATCCCCCTCGAAGGGATAGTAAAGCGACACGCTCCCGTAGGAATCCCCGATCTTCAGATACATCTCCTGAACAGTCGTCACGACCCTGGAGAAAAGCTCCTCCCCGTTCATAACGGACACTCGTCGTTGATATCCGCCTTCGGAGGCTTCAGCCCCTCGATGACGGTACCGCTCTTCTGACAGTAATCCCAAAGTGCGGCATGGATCGCCTCCTCCGCAAGGAGGGAGCAGTGTATCTTCACGACCGGTAGACCGTCCAATGCCTGCATGACGGCCTTGTTGGTGATCTCCATAGCCTCCTGCACGGATTTCCCTTTGACCATCTCGGTGGCCATGCTGCTGCTCGCGACGGCCGCTCCGCAGCCGAACGTCTTGAACTTGCAGTCCCTGATAATCCCGTTCTCGTCGATGTCGAGGAATATCCTCATGATGTCCCCGCACTTCGCGTTCCCGACAGTTCCCACTCCGGACGCGTTCTCTATCTCCCCAACATTCCTGGGGTTGGTGAAATGGTCGATGACCTTATCGCTGTATTCTCCGTCGTACATGATCATACCTTCTGTTTCTTGATGAAATCGTCATAGAGCGGGGAGAGCGACCTCATGGTCTCCACCGTCTGTTTGAGTGAATCCGCTGCATAATCGATCTGCTCCATCGTCGTCCCCTCCGGGATCGATACCCTGATGGAACCGTGTGCGATCTCATGGGGGAGTCCGATCCCCAAAAGGACATGGGAGGGGTCCAACGAACCGGAGGCGCATGCGGAACCGGTCGAGATGTACACTCCCTTCATTCCTAGGCTCATCAGCATGGATTCACCCTCGATGAACTCGAAGCTGAAATCCGCGTTGCTCGGGAGCCTCTTGTCCCTTGATCCGTTCAGCCTAGAGTACGGGATCTCCTTCAGGACGCGGTCGATGAGATGGTCGCGGAGCTCTGACAGCCTTGCGATGGTGTCGGGCATCTCCCTACATGAGATCTCGGCGGCGACACCCATCCCGACGACACCGGGGACGTTGGTGGTACCGGCCCTGCGGCCCTCCTCCTGCTCCCCTCCGTGCATGAACGAAGGAAGTCTGATCCCTTTCTTGATGTAGAGGAAACCTACCCCCTTCGGGCCACCGAACTTGTGACCGCTGGCACTGAGCATATCGATGTTCATCTTACCGACATCCAAGGGTATGTGTCCGAAGGCCTGTACGGCATCGGTATGGAACAGGATACCCTTCTCGTGGGCGAGCTTTCCGATGGCGGCAATGGGCTGTATGGAACCGATCTCGTTGTTGGCGGTCATCACGGAGATGAGAACGGTATCGGGCCTGATGGCCTTCTCCAGCTCATCCATCCTGATGATACCTTCTGAATCCACTCCGACCCTGGTGACCTCGAATCCTCTCTTCTCGAGGTAGACCGCGGTCTCCAGTATCGCGTGGTGCTCGATGGTGGAGATGATCAGGTGCTTCCCTTTCTTCTCCAGCATCTCCATCGTCCCTATCAGGGCCCAGTTGTCCGATTCCGTTCCGCCGGATGTGAAGAAAATCTCCGACGGTTCGGCACCGATACATGAAGCGATCTGCTCCCTTGCCTTCTTGACGGCCGCCCTGGGGTTCCTCGACATGGCGTGGATGCTCGAAGGGTTCGCATACTCCTCCATGAAATAAGGCATCATGGCGTCCAGCGCCTCCTTCCTCATACGTGCGGTCGCAGCATTATCTAGATATACACTCTGCATTAGGTCATCCTCTGATTCTTTCTTTGCTCTTCAGATCGTAAGGTGTGAGCTGGTAGACGTAGTAGTTCAGCCAATTCGTGAAGATCAGCGTCGAATAGCTGCGCCAGCTCAGTATAGGATCGAAACGGGGGTCGTCCCCGGGATAGTAATTCAATGGGAATGCGGGCTCGATTCCCTTGTCGACATCCCTCTGGTATTCGTTGGCCAGTGTGTTGACGTCGTATTCCATGTGGCCGGTGATGAATATCTCCAGATCGTCGGAGATGATGATCGCTGGATCCCTGTCAGCATCCACTGCGGCCACATGCAGCCTAGGATCCGCCAGGACATCGTCGAGATCGACGGTCGCATACCTTGACTGAGGTACCCTGAAGATATCGTCCACTCCCCTGAGCAGAGGCTCCGTGGGAGCGAGGTTCCTGTATTCAAAGATACCTGCCTTCTTCTTGGGTAGCGCACGCTTCTTGATTCCGTAGTGATGATAGAGTCCGGCAAGAGAGGCCCAGCAGATGTAGATGGTTGTGACCACATGATGCTTGGACCAATCCATGATCTCCTGTAGCTCGGGCCAGTAGTCCACTTCTTCATATTCTATATCCTCTAAGGGGGCCCCGGTGATGATCATGCCGTCCAGGTTCTCATGTCTGATGTCATCGAAAGTTTTGTAGAATCTGTCCAGATACTCGCGGGAGATATGCTTCGATTCGTGGGAGGCAGGGACCAATAGGGTTATGTCTATCTGCAGAGGAGTGTTGCTGAGCAACCTCATTAGCTGTATCTCAGTCTCTACTTTGGTGGGCATCAGATTGAGTATTGCAATCTTAAGGGGCCTGATGTCCTGACTGAGAGCCCTTGTCTCTTTCATTACGAATATATTCTCTTTCTCCAGTTGGGAGAAGGCGGGAAGCCCATCGGGAATGTTTATCGGCATATCATCACCAAGAGGTCTAATCCAAACAGCGTATTTAGTAATTCCTACCAATTTAATAGGTAGGTTTTTATTCAAGTTGTGTGTTGTAGGCTCTGGTGATCTAATTGACAACACCGAATGGATACAAACTCGAGACTTTGCAGGTACATGCTGGTCAGGAGAAGGCCGATCCTGCGACCGACTCCCGCGCTGTACCCATATACATGACTACATCGTACGTCTTCAAGGACTCCGCAACAGCGGCCGGACGTTTCGCCCTCTCGGAACCGGGAAACATCTACACCAGATTGATGAACCCCACTTCCTCGGTGTTCGAAGAGAGAATCACCGCACTAGAAGGAGGTATAGCAGCGCTAGCGACCGCATCAGGATCTGCAGCCATAACGTATGCTATCCAGAATATCGCCCTGGCAGGCGACCACGTGGTCTCCTCAACCAACGTATACGGCGGTACCTTCAACCTGCTGGCCAACACACTGAAGGAACAGGGCATAGAGACCACCTTCGTGGACCCGTCCGACCCTGAGAACTTCAGGAAAGCAATCAGACCGAATACCAAATTGCTCTACACGGAGATACTGGGCAACCCCAACTCGGACGTAGCGGACATCGACGCTATCTCCAAGATCGCCCATGAGAACGGTATCCCGCTCATAGTGGACAGCACGTTCAGTCCGCCTTCCGTGTTCAGGCCGATCGAGCACGGCGCAGACATCGTGGTGCACTCCGCTACCAAGTTCATCGGAGGACACGGCGTCGCAATGGGAGGAGTTATCGTGGACAGCGGAAACTTCGACTGGGCGCAGAACGACAAGTTCCCCACGCTCTCGAAGCCCAACCCATCCTATCACGGAGTGGTCTTCACGGACGCCGTCGGCAAAGCGGCATTCGTCGTAAAGATCCGTACCACCCTCATGAGGGACCAGGGGGCCGCCATCTCACCGTTCAACTCGTTCCTGCTGCTGCTCGGACTGGAGACACTGTCCCTGCGTACCGACCGCCACATCGAGAACGCCCTGAAGGTGGTGGAGTTCCTGAACAACCATCCCCAGGTGGAGAAGGTCAACCACCCCTCCCTGGAGACCGGAGCGAAGAAGGAGCTCTACGACAGGTACTTCCCGAAAGGAGCGGGATCCATCTTCACCTTCGAGCTCAAAGGGGATGCCGAGAAGGCCAAGAAGTTCACGGAATCCCTCAAGCTGTTCTCCCTGCTGGCGAACGTTGCCGACGTGAAATCCCTGGTGATCCACCCGGCATCCACCACGCACTCGCAGCTGGAGGAGAAGGACCTGCTGGCAGCCGGTATCAAGCCCAACACGATCCGTCTCTCCATCGGTACGGAGCACATCGACGACATCATAAACGACCTCAAAAACGCATTCGAAGCAGTAAAGGAGTGAAACCAATGCTTTACACATCAATCGATCAGACGATCGGGAACACACCTCTGGTGGAGTTCACAAAGATAGAGAAGGAACTGAATCTCAAAGCGAAGATCTTCGGTAAGATGGAGTACTTCAACCCCGCGGGATCCGTCAAGGACAGGATCGCCAAGGCCATGATCGACGAGCTCGAGAAGCAGGGCAAGATCAACAAGGACACAATCCTCATCGAGCCCACATCCGGGAACACCGGTATCGCTCTGGCCTCAATCGCGACCGCCAGGGGCTACAAGATCAAGATCGTGATGCCCGAGACCATGTCCATCGAGCGCCGCAAGCTCATCAAGGCATACGGAGCGGAGCTGGTCCTCACAGAGGGGGCCAAGGGAATGAAGGGGGCCGTCGCCAAGGCGGAGGAGCTCTCCAAGGAGATCCCCAACTCGGTCATCCCCGGACAGTTCGTCAACCCCGCCAACCCGGAGATCCACTTCAAGACCACCGGTCCCGAGATCTACAAGGATCTCGACGGTAAGGTGGACATCCTCGTGGCCGGAGTAGGTACCGGAGGTACCATCACAGGAGCAGGGAAGTATCTTAAGTCTAAGAATCCTAACGTCAAGGTGGTCGCGGTGGAACCCAAGGGTTCTCCGCTGCTGTCCGAAGGAAAGACCGGTCCCCATAAGATACAGGGAATCGGAGCAGGATTCGTCCCCGACACACTGGACACGAAGATCTACGATCAGGTCATCGCAGTGGAGAACAACGACGCCTTCGTCAACGGAAGGCTCGTCGGAAAGACGGAAGGGGTCCTTGTGGGAATCTCCGCAGGGGCAGCCATCACAGCCGCGATCCAGCTGGCCAAGGATCCAGCGAACGAGGGAAAGAACATCGTCGCCATCCTTGCCGACACGGGAGAGAGATATCTGTCCACAGCACTGTTCGAGGAATGAGACATGAGTCTGTTGGTATCCACAAAGGGAAGGTACGCATTGCGCGTCATGCTCGACATGGCCGGGCAGGGGGAAGGCGCAGTCGTACCCCTCAAGGATATCGCCAACAGACAGGAACTGTCACTCAAGTACCTTGAGGCCATAATGCCGAACCTCAAGGAATCCGGTCTCGTGACCGGGGTCGCGGGCAAGGGCGGCGGATACAAGCTGTCCAAGCCTGCCGACCAATACACGGTGGGCGAGATACTCAAAGTCTCCGAGGACCAGCTCGCCCCCGTGGCATGCCTCAACGAAGGCTTCGTCTGCGCCAAGGCGGACACATGCAAGACCCTCCCGATGTGGAGGAAGCTCGACGGGATAATATCCGATTATCTGGACACCGTCAGGCTGACGGATCTGCTCTGAACATTCTTTTACGACCTAGATTTGTCAAACTGATCACAATGTAGATCAGAGTGCCAGACCTCTAATTCTTAAATTGATACCGATGATTTCATCGGTTTCATACCGACGATTTCATCGGTCTGACACCGACGATTTCATGAAATGACCATCCGAACTCATAAAAACCTGGTGCCCATATCCTCTTTCAGAGGATCACATGAGCGGTTGGACCTACGAGAAATCGGGCGTTAGCATCGATCAGAAATCGAACGCGATCAAGGCATTGGTCGACAAGCTGGAGTACAAGAGGGACGGCATAGGACAGAACGTCCGCCTTCCGGGACTCTTCGCAAGTCTGATCGACTTCGGCGACAAATACATCACACTCGCCACCGACGGAGTCGGTACAAAGCTCATGATCGCTGAAGCCCTGAACAAATGGGACACCGTTGGAATCGACTGCATCGCGATGAACGTCAACGACACCATCTGCGTGAACGCCGAGCCCACATCCTTCGTAGATTACATCGCCATCGACAAGCCCAACGAGGAGATCACCAAGGAGATCGGTATCGGACTCCAGAAGGGTGCGGAACTCTCCAACATGGAGATCGTCGGTGGGGAGATAGCAGTCCTCCCCGAGATCGTGAACGGCGTGGACCTCTCAGGAACCTGTCTCGGATACGTCGCTAAGGACAGGATCATAACCGGGGAGACCTGCGAGGAAGGGGACCTCATCATCGCTCTGAAGTCCTCGGGAATCCACTCGAACGGACTGACGCTCGCCAGGAAGATCGTCGAGGCCAACAACATCGGATGGAACGACAAGGTATCCGGCCTCTCCAAGTCTATGGGTGAGGAGCTCCTCACTCCCACTGAGATCTACGTGAAGCAGGTCCTCGAGATCACATCGAATTTTAACGTCCACGGACTGGTGGACATCACCGGAGGAGGACTCAGGAACATCCTCCGTATGAAGAAGGGACTCCAGTACGTTATCAGCGACCCCGTCAAACCCGCACCCATCTTCCAGAAGCTCCAGGAGCTCGGAGAGGTGGAGGACAAGGAGATCTATCAGACGCTCAACATGAGCATGGGATTCACCATCATCGCCCCCGCCGACGATGCCGAGCAGATCGCCAAGAAGTACTCCAACGCAGAGATCGTCGGACGCGTCCAGAAAGGGAACGGTGTCCTGCTGGAACCCGGGAACATACTGTACGACCACTACTGATCAGCTGAGCCTTGTGAGGTTCAGCTTCGTAAGGTCAATGAGGGACTGCCTGTAGGGGCTGTCCGGAAGAATGCTGAGGCAGTCCACGGCCTCGTCGACATAATCCTTGATGATGAGCTTGCAGTCGGAGACCGCTTCAGTCTGAACTATCAGCTCACGGACATCCTCGAGGGGTGCTCCCTTCTTGATCATTCCGCGGATCTTGTTACCTAGCTTCACATCCCTCATAGCGAGAATTGTCGGCAGAGTGATGATCCCTTCGCTGAGGTCCCTCATCGCCGTCTTACCGGAGACCTTCTCGGTTCCTAGGAGGTCGATCAGGTCATCGGCTATCTGGAATGCCATGCCGTAGAGCTGTCCGAAACGGGCCACCTCCTCGATGACCTCATCGGATGCCTTTGCTGCGATTCCTCCTGTTCTGGCACATTCGGAAAGGAACGCTGCCGTCTTACCGGAGATGACCTGATAGTACTCCTGCTCGATGATATCGAGATCAAACTTGTGGTTGTACTGCAGGAACTCGCTGTCGGCAAGGGATGAACCCATATCGATGATGCTCTGAAGGAGCTTGGGGTTGGAATCGAAGAGGGACATGGCCTTCACCAGCATCATATCGCCGGTGGTGAGCGCCTTCTTCACTCCGAACTGCCTGTAGGTCGCGGGCTTGCCGCGGCGGCTTTCGCTCTCATCGTTGATGTCATCGTGGATGAGCGTGGCCATATGGGTGAGCTCCGCTGCAGCGGCGTATTTCAGGGTGTTCTCGTCCGCCTTGGTCCCGCATGCGTAGCATATGAGGATGATCATGGACGGACGGATCATCTTCCCGGGAGAGTCCAATGCATAATCGAGAACATCCTGGACCTCCTTGTTGCTGTCGCGGGTGACCTCGTGCATTATCCTGGAGACCTCTTTCAGATCCTCCGAGATGATGTCCTGCCATCCGCTAGCATCCGCTGCCATGTTGCCGTCGATACCTTAGTAGTATAAAGAAAATGGTGGTGAACGGACGGCTGAGCATTCTTCGTTGATAACACCTGTGATCGGTATCGCAGTCTGTTTCGCCAAATACAGGAACCCTGACGGATTCATCTTCGGAGAGGCCACCGGTTATGACCTCGGGGATATACCGGCAAGGTGTTGGATTGCTTCCTCGATGCGGGCTCTCACTGCTTTACAGCTCTGGCATTCATCTTCGACATCAGGACGGATGTGGCGGAAGTCTTTCCGGACCTCAGCGAATACTCCAGGAGCTCGATCAGATCCTTCTCCGGGATCAGGTCCGAATCCAGTGTGGAATGCAGAGCATTGATGTCGTTCTCCATGATCGCATGCTCAGCCATTGGGATGATACGTGACCTCATGTATTGGATGTACATCTCACGGTTGTCATCGGTGAGCATGATGGGGTTGGAGAGCCTTTCCATCGCGATCTGCTCTGACATCCTCTGACGCGTTATCAGGATCTCATTGTCGAACTGCGGGAAGCAGATCGAATAGCCTGCTAGGAAATTGAAGGTGAAACCGTCCGCGCACGTGACCTGGCAATCGGTGCTGATGCTCCATTTGAACTTGTTGAAGACCTCGAAGCTGCCCAGATAGTTGATCATCCTGAGTCCAGACAGGGATACCAAGGCCTCCTCGGATGCCCTGACGACGCTCGCAGGTATCACCAGTGTACGGCTGCTCGAACCGTGGCAGTCCCTTAGGAACTGCGGTCCTAATGATACAACATCCACTCCGTTCACGGTTGCGGGCACGACTATGTTCGAATCGCTGGTGATGAGCTTCGTGATCTCGAGTCCGCCGTCGGTCAGTACCGTCTCCACTCTCGCGGCGCTCACTGCAATCCCTCCATCATGGTCTTGATCCTACGGTTCCTTCCCTCGCTGAGGAGCTCGTCGTTGTACATGTAGAGCTTCCCTCCAGGGTTGGAGAACATCACGATGCTGTAGCATGAGATCAGCCCTGTGAGCAGGGATACCGTCTCCGGACCGGTTCCGAATGTGGATTTCGCGAACTCCATCGCATTCTCCACATGGGTCTCGAAGTCCTTCCTGGCCTCCATGAGCTCGGTGCAGAGCTCCTCCATGGTCCTCAGCTCCGTCATGCATCTGATCATGAACTGCAGACCGGCTCTCTCCTCGGCGGTGAGGTTGGACTTGAGCTTCTTCTTGACCTCGTTGATGGTCATTCCGCGGTTGCTCTCAAGGTGGTCGATGGCGTACTCCAGGGCCATTCCTTTGGAGGCCTCCGAATTGAGCTTTCCTATGAGGATAGATATCACAGCCAGCCTTCCCTCTGCACTCATGGTGTTGGGGCCTGCCTCGAACGAACCTGCGAGGATGGCATCCGAGTTGTAATCCTCGCGGTACTTCCTGTAGAACTCCCTGTACTTGTTGAACTCGGTGGCGATGTCCGGATCCCTGATGTACTGTGTGATGACATTGATGCATGCCCAGACTCCCTTTCCCTCGTACTCGTTCAGCACGACGGAGAGGTCCTCCCAAGCACGGGGGGTGACGAAGTGGACCCCGTCGACTGTGCGTTCGATCTTCAGGAGGTTCTGCGGCTTGACCTTCAGATAATAGGTGATGGAATCGTTGATACCGGTGCTCATGGCGTATCTCAGCCAGACATCCGTGTCCGGTTCCACCTCTATGATCCTCACCCTGTCCAGCGTCGCAACGTCGAACTCCCTAGCGGAATCGTTGAACTCCGGAGGGTTCCCTGCCGCCACCAGCACCCATCCGTCCGGGATCAGGTGCGGGCCGAACTTCTTGTTCTGCAAAAGGTCCAGCATCGCAGGGGCCAGCGTCTCCGAGACACAGTTGATCTCATCGATGAACAGGATGCCTTCCTTCTTCCCCTCGTTGTATATGACATCGTACACGGATGTGATGATCTCGCTCATGGTGTACCTAGTCACGGTGCACTCATAGCCTCCGTAGGTCTCCTTCTCGATCATCGGCAGACCTATCGCGGACTGACGGGTATGGTGGGTGATGGTGTACGACACGTATCCGAGACCGAGCTCGGCCGCTATCTGCGACATTATTGCCGTCTTTCCCAATCCCGGTGCTCCCAGTACCATTATGGGCCTCTGTCTAGCACGGGGGATCAGGTAGTTCCCGGCATCGTCCTTCGACATGTACGCCTCAATGGCGTCCTTGATATGGTCCTTGGCATCCTGAATGTTCATCATAGGCAAGCCAAGCAATCACATTAGTACAATAAAAAGAACGAGAGAAAGAATGTCACCTCTCAGCCAAATCATGGGTGCCGATACAGACCTTCATGGCCCACATGGGGGTCTCGAAATCCAGATACTTGTCGTCGCAGAAAAGGAAGGCCACGGGATAGTCGGGCTTCTTGGTGGGGTAGGTCCCGATACCGTCGGTGAAGTAGATCAGTCCCCTGAGGTTGTTGAACTCCCCTTCGTCCAAGAGATAGTTGACATAATCGAACACGGGCCTGAAGTCGGTACCCTTCCCGCCCTTGATCTCCATGTTGTCGATGAGCCTCCTCATATCCGCACGGCTCCTTATTACATCGTCCGAACGGACGTTGTCGTCGCACTGGACTATATGGAGGTTGGTCCTCCTGGAGATCTCGCACTGCTCCATTATGTCGTAGACGTCCTCGATGAAGCTGACCACAGGGCCCCTCATGGTGGAACCGGAGGTGTCTATGGCGATGACGAAATCCTCTATCATCGGTGAATTGGATTGCTCCACCGCATCGATCAGCGGGATGTTCCCGTAGAGCTGGATGCCGTAGCTGTAATACGCCGGATCGAACTCATTGACATCCAGCTTGACCCTCTCCCTGGTCGTCAGGAACTTCCTCAGGAATGCGCGGTAATCGGTCTGCTTCCTGTTCCTGATGCGCAGGACGCGCATGAGGGCATCGGTCTTCCCCGAGAGGTTCTTGGAGAAACCCTCGATCTCGACCATCATCTGGGCGGACATCTCCTGCCATTCGAGATGCTCCTTGCCGTCCCTGGATTCGTGGCTGTCGATGCAGAACAGGGGAGGGTAGGTGTTGATCTGCCATTCGGAGACCTTGGAGAGCTCCTCCGCAAGGAGGTCCACGGTCGGTGCGCCGGTCTTCTTCAGCATCCTCTCGAACACGAATATGCGGTCGTCCGCCTGCGGAAGCATGACATGGGGCGTGCCCAGCATATCGAGGGAGTACTCCACTATCATGTCCTCGGCAAGGTCGCGGAACCTATTCTCGTTCTTGTCGTAGTGCCCGAGGACCATGTGCATGACCATGTGGGCTATTACCCTCGATATGATGTTCGGATCCTTGGAGAAATCCCTGAGAACCCTGTCGATGTGGAAATACAGATGGGAACTGTCGTAATGGTACGGACCGTCGCCGTCGAGGATGACCGTCTCCAAGGCCAGGACCGGACGCGTGATGAACCTGAGGTCCATGCAAAGATCGGTGCGGCAGTTCGCCACTATCTCTTCCGCCAGCTGCTTGGAATCGGACATATCGCGCAATGAATGTATTTCGAGGGATAAAAACACAGGACAGGTTGGATGGATAAGGAGTTTGATGCCTCGGGCAGAGAAGCCCGATCATGAACTGGGTAGGATGGTATGAATAGAAAAAACCTTACCGGCCCTGAGGCCCGGCCATCAATAGTTGAGCTTCGCGTAGAGCGCCCCGCATACCGAGCCCAACGCGGCGCAGGTCTCCAATGAGAATCCGCCAGTGGTTATGTCCAGGTTGTACTTGGGGATCTTCATGACGTTCTTGGGAACCCCGTGGGGGCCTATGCCGAAGACCAGAAGGATGCTCTGACCGTTCTCGATCATATCGGTCAGCTGACCTACGGAGACCTTCTTGTCGGACTCCGCCCTGCATGTGGTCAGAACGGGTTCGCCGAGCTGCGGCGGGAATCCCTTCGAGGGATAGGGGAACTGTTGGAACCTGCCCTTCTCGGCGAGGTCGACGAAGTAGTCCCCGTGGTGCCCGATACTTGTGGTACCGGCTATCCAATTGGCCACCTCGACGGGCGTGCGGCACTCCTCCGGGATCGGGAAACCGAACAGTGCCAGATTCATCTCGAACGCCATCGCGAGGTCACCTGCGCGGGCGATGATACGCCTGTGCGGCTCCCTGAAGTTCTGGTCGTAGGAGTTGTACAATCCGATCGTTATCCTCCCTCTTCCCATCGCTCCTTCCTCCTCCTTCCGACTATGGCGTAGCTGTCGCCGTCCATGAATATCTCGTATTCGGGGTACTGCCTCTGGAGCTCCGCGACCTTCGTCATGACCTCCATCATGGTGAGCTTCTCCTTGTGGAAATCGATGAAGATACGGTCGGGTTCGTCCATAAAGTTGCCTTCATGAATGATTGGTAGAAGAGATGGTGCCGTGAGCCGGGCTCGAACCAGCGACTTCGAGATCTTCAGTCTCGCACTCTCCCAACTGAGTTACCACGGCGCAATTTCCCCCTATGAACATCCTGTTTATAAGCCTTTTTAGTGGGTAAACGGGGGTTCATCACCCCCTGGATACTCACTGCGCCTGATTCTCCCCTGATACCTCTGGGGAGTCGCTCTGCTCCTCATCGGGGACGTCGTCCTCGGCCATCAGCGGCTCCACGGCGATGATCTTGTCGCCGTCGCGCATGTCCATGACCCTGACGCCCTTTGCGTTGCGTCCAGTCTCACGGATGCTGTCCGCCTGCATGCGGATGATCTTTCCGCTCTTGGACTGGAGCATCAGCTCGTCGCCGGTGACGACCTTCCTGACGCTGACGACCTTTCCGTTGCGCTCGTCGGTCTTGATGGTGATGACACCCTTCCCTCCGCGCTTGGTCTTGCGGTAGTCGTCGACATCGGAGATCTTACCGTATCCGTTCTCGGAGACGGTCAGCAGCCTGTCGCCGGGCTTGACAACAGCCATGGATACGACCTTGTCGCCGTCGGAGAGGGTCATTCCCTTGACTCCCATGGTGTCCCTTCCCAGCGGGCGGGCGTCGGTCTCGTCGAACCTGACGGCCTGTCCGTCAGCGGATGCGATTATGATCTGGTCGCTTCCGTCGGTGATTCCCATGGCGATGAGCTCGTCGCCCTCGTCCAGCTTGATGGCCTTGATTCCCTTTGCCCTGACGTTTCCGTAGGCGGACATGACGGTCTTCTTGAACAGACCGTTCCTGGTGCAGAACACCAGGTATCTGTCGTCGGGGAAGTCGTGGGTGGTGATGGAGTTGATGATCTTCTCCCCTTCCTCCAGGTCGGGTATCAGGTTGACCAGCGGCTTGCCCTTGGCCTGCCTGCTTCCCTCGGGGATCCTGTATCCCTTCAGCCACTGCATGCGTCCCTTGTTGGTGATGAAGAGGATGTAGTCGTGCGACATCATGACGAACATCGCCGCCACGTGGTCCTCCTCCTTGGTCTGCATGGCCGTGAGCCCCACTCCTCCGCGGGACTGCTGCTTGTAGGTGTTCAGGGGGATCCTCTTGATGTAGTTGTCATTGGAAACGGTGACGACGACCTTCTCGTTGGGTATCAGGTCCTCCTCGTCGGCATCGATCTCGTTGGGATCGATCTCCGTGCGGCGCTCGTCGCCGTAGGTGTCGGACATCTGCTTGAGCTCGTCCTTGATGATGTTCAGGACCCTCTGCTCATGGGCGAGGATGTCCTTCAGGTCGTTCATCAGGACGATGAGCTCGTCGTACTCCTTCTTGATGGAATCCAATTCGAGTCCGGTCAGCTTCTGGAGCCTCATGTCCAGGATTGCCTTCGCCTGCTCCGAATCGATGCCCAGAAGGTTCTGCAGACCTAGGTTCGCTGCCTCTCCATCGGCCGATTCGCGGATCAGTGCGATGGTCTCGTCCAGCATGTTGATGGCCTTCATCAGACCCTCGAGGATGTGGAACCTCTTCGCCGCCTGGTCCAGTTCGAACTGCGTCCTGCGCGTGACGACGCTCTTCCTGTGCTTGATGTACTGCACGATGAGCTCCTTCAGACCGAGGAGGGAGGGCTTGTTGTCCACCAGGGCGATGTTGATGACACCGTAGGTGATCTCCATGTTGGTCTTCCTCCACAGGTTCTCCAGCACAACGTTGGGGATGGCGTCCTTGTGGAGCTCGATGACTATGCGCATTCCGTGCCTGTCGGACTCGTCCCTCAGGTCGGTGATGCCCTCGATCTCCTTGTCCTTGACGCGGTCTGCGATCTGCATGATCAGCATGGCCTTGTTGACCTGGTAGGGGATCTCGTCCACGATGATCCTGGTCTTACCGTTGTCCATGTCCTCGAAGTGGACCTTGGACCTTACCCTGAGCTTTCCCTTTCCGGTCTCGTATGCTGACCTAATTCCCGACAGGCCGTAGATGGTTCCTCCCGTTGGGAAGTCGGGACCCTTGACGTACTGCATCAGGTCGTCGACGGATGCCTCGGGGTTGTCGATGGTGTAGGAGATTGCGTTGCACACCTCGGTGAGGTTGTGCGGGGGCATCTTGGTGGCCATTCCGACCGCGATACCGTCCGATCCGTTCACCAGCAGGTTGGGGAACTTGGAAGGCAGTACCGAGGGCTCCTTCAGGGAACCGTCGTAGTTGTCCACCATGTCCACGGTCTCTTTGTCCAGATCGAGCAGCAGATCGCTGGCCATCTTGGACATCCTGGCCTCTGTGTAACGCATG
>JAEEGI010014374.1_pt1 | contig 16657 bp, 11 predicted proteins | sample 8958751 | NCBI WGS metagenome assembly JAEEGI01 (sample SAMN16246545, study PRJNA631951) | gut metagenome | biome: gut microbiome; feature: rumen; material: KS-attached | host: Bos | place: Iran: Karaj | collected 2018-10
TTTACGTTTGCCGCTACCGCGGCAGCACAAAATAAGTGTTTTCGTAAGTTGTTTTCACTCCTTCGCGCCGTTTTTTTTGTAATGTTAGCAACTTTTCAAAACTCGACATTCGGGCTAAATAATAAAAAGGAATATCTTTGTAAACTGAACTTTTTCCAGCTCCCTAAATATAATTTTTTTAAATTTAAGTGCTTTTTAGTTGAAATTACTTATCATCTAAACTAAAATTAAACATCAAGTAAGCGGGCCTTTTTTATTTGAATCCTTTTTTTTTACAGGATGCCCTCTTCCTTAAATAACCATAAAAGTTTTTATCAACAAAAAGCAGGTGCTATATGAAAAAACAACAAGTCAAACAAATCATTCTGAAGATTCTGGGTTTTATTGGCAAAACTCTTGAATATATTTTACCTATTTTATTGATTCTTCTTGCCTGGTATTTTGCAGGAAAAGACGGAGACATCAGAATTAAGCAGGCAAAGTTCCCTACTCTTGCAGCCCTGGGCCGGAAAGTGGGAAAACTTTTCGAAAGCGGTAAGCTTCTGCAGAATACATGGATCAGTTTAAGACGTGTACTTACAGGTTATGTTATTGCAGCAGCAGCGGGAGTCAGCTTAGGAGTAATCATCGGTCTTTCAAAGCATCTGGAAAGAATCACTCACCTTTTTATTCAGTTTATTAAACCTATTCCTCCAATTGCCTGGATTCCTATGGTAATTTTGATGTTCGGCATTGGAGAAAGTGGCAAAGTATTCCTTATCTTCCTTGGTGGATTTTTCATCATCCTCATTAATGTTATGGACGGCATCAGACAGACTGACCCGAAACTTCTGGAAGTAAGCAAGGTTATGGAAACACCTCCTTTGAAAAATATTTTCCGTGTTATCATTCCAAGTGCAGTTCCAAACATTTTTACAGGTTTAAGGACAGGACTTTCCAGCTGCTGGATGTGTGTTGTTGCAGCAGAACTTGTTTCTTCAAATTCAGGACTGGGCTTTATGATTTCAGATGCCCGCAACTATGGTGATATGGCCGAAGTAATTGTTGGTATGATTACAATCGGTATTATCGGAAAAATTATGGATTCTCTCCTTCACTTTGCTGAAAAAAGAATCATCAGGTGGGTATAATCATGGCAAGAATGAATAAAATTGATGAAGATTTTGATTTGGGTGCTCTGGGAGACGGAAGAGGATATGTTGTTGTAAATGGAGTATCCCGCCGTTTTAAAAAAGATAATCAGACTTTCAATGCCCTTGATAATATCCATTTTGAAGTACAGAAAGGGGAAATGGTTTGTATAGTTGGAGCATCAGGCTGTGGAAAAAGTACACTTTTACGAGCAATCTCAGGCCTGGATCCAGACCATGACGGCAGCGTATTTGTAAACAAAAAACTTGTAAGAAAACCGGAGAAGACAAGAGGAATGGTTTTTCAGGAACCACGTCTCTTTCCATGGCTCTCAGTATTCAGAAATGTTGCCTTTGCCGTAAACGGTATGAATAAAAAAGTCAGGGCTAAACTTGTTATGGATCATCTGGAACTTGTAGGCCTTAAGGGATTTGAAAGAGCTTTTCCCCGTCAGCTTTCAGGTGGTATGGCGCAAAGAGCAGGTATTGCCAGAGCTCTGGTGAATAACCCTCCTCTTCTTTTGCTGGACGAACCATTCGGAGCACTTGATACATTTACAAAAATGTCCCTCCAGGCAGAACTTAAAAGAATTCAGGATAAATCTAAAACAACAATGATTATGGTAACTCATGACATTGAAGAAGCTGTCTATCTTTCTGACAGAATCGTAGTTCTTACAAGTCGCCCTGGCAAAATTAAGGAGATTGTCAAAGTTGACCTCCCTTATCCAAGAGACAGAAACAGTCTGGAATTCGTAAAAATCAGAAAACATATATTTGACCTGTTTTTTGAAGAAGCAGCAAAATAATTGTTCTGTACTAAGAAATAAGGGCTTTGGTCACATACTCTAATTGATTAGTTTTTAGTAAAAATATTCGTGGCCGGGCAGGGGCCTTTGGGTAGGTACTTTTTGTCTGGCAAAATTTTCTACTACTTATTCACAGGAGGATTTGTATGAAAAAAGTAGTATCAGTAATGCTGGCTGGAGCACTGGCGCTCAGTCTTTTCACAGGATGTAGTCCTAAGAAGAGTGGAAAGACAAATAGTATTGCTATTGCAATTCAGCCATCTTTTGCATTCGTACCAGTTTACGTTGCAAAGGAAATGGGATATCTGGAAGAAGCTTTTGCTAAAGACCAGATTGAAGTAAAGTGGAATGATTTTGAATCTGGCCCACCAATTAATGAATCATTGGCAGCCGGAAGCTCAGACATCGGTCTTCTTGGAGACGTTCCATCAGTTTCTGCAATTGCAGCTGGTCAGGACAATGAACTGATTGCTCTTGCATGTGATGGTCCAGATGCATATGTTCTTCTTGCAGCAGCAGACAACACATCTGTTACTTCTATGGAAGATCTTAGAGGAAAAAAAGTAGCAACTGTTCTGGGTTCTACTGGTCACAATATGATTAAAAAGCTTCTCGAAGATGCAAACATGACATTCGACGATATTCAGCTTACAAATATTGCAGCCGGAGATGTTGGTATTGTTCTTTCAACAGGTGATGTTGAAGCAGCAGCAATCTGGGAACCAAATGCTACCCGTCTTATCGACAATGGAACAGCAAGAGCTGTATTCTACGGATCTGACACAAGCCTTAAGGGAACAAATGCTCTTGTAGCACGTGCCGCTTATTCAAAGAATAATCCTGAAATCATTACAACATTCCTTGAACAGATTGTTAAGGCTGTAAAGGACATTGATAATGGTAATGTTCCTGAAGAAGTATGGTCAAAGATTGGTGAATATCTCCGCCTTTCTAACGAACAGATTCAGCGCCTTCTTCCAAAATACTACTATGGTATTAAGTGGGACGAAGCTAACAAGGATGCACTCCAGGATACAATCGGATTCCTTGTTTCTATCGGACGTCTGGAAGAAGAATACAATATCCGCGACTACATCAACGACTCATACTACAATGCTATCCAGAACAAGTAATTTGTTTTAACAGCATAGTTTGAGAACAGGGGGCTCCTTCTATTATTAAGAAGGAGCCTTTTTACTTTTTTAAATCAGGTTTTTAAATTAAGTGGGAATCAAACTGGTCTTCCGCAGTTTGGAATTGAATAGGCACGTAACCCGACTACTTCATTAAGTGGGATATAGTAATCGTAGTAACCATTGTCATTCCAAATACGAATCCAGTTGTAGCGACCTTTTGCTCCAGAAATATCGTTGATCGAAGAACCTATAACGTGTAAATACTTTAAATCCTTTTCTGTATCTGTATAAATTTTTCCATCGGTTCCAAAGTAATGAAAGCCCCCGTCAGGTTTTCCAAAAGCCATTTTTACTGCCAGCCCATAAAAGGTATTAGACTCGGCATAAGCATTTATTTGTTTTTCAACCATAGCAGCCCTTTCATAGTTGTCAGAAAAATCAATTGCCTCATAGTCCAGGTTATAGTCTGCAGCAACTTTATTTCCAAACAATTCACTTTTATCGTTAAAGTAGGATTGCTGATTAGCAATTTTGTCTAAGCCTGGAGCCTGTTTACGATTTAACTGTTTAACAATGTTATATACAGTTACAAGATAACAGCCGCTTACACTAACGCTGCAACGCCATTCCTTATTTCCAAAATCCATATTGTAATCCTGCATCTTCTTTTTAATTTCCAGATTCAATATTTCAAGTCCGTCTGAATCCTTAAAATTAACAGGATCATTATTGCAGTATACATACCAGTTTCTTCCGTCCATTACCGGGTCACTTGTAATGAAACGTCCATTTTCAGGATCGTAAAAACGCTGACCAAAATTATACAGACCTGTGGCTTCATCAAATTCCTTGCCAGCAAAAGCAAAACTTAATCCAAGTTTTTTAACTTCACTTTCAGGAACGAAGCTGCCCTCATCTGCTGAAGAAACCTGAAACTTACCGAAAATATCAAAATTATATTGATAAGATGAACCTCCAAATCCAGACAAAACTGATTTTACGGAACCTCCCTGATCAACACAGAAGGAATAAATTTCATTATCGTTTTCCTGCCAGCAGAGTTCTCCATTAACGGTTACAAAATTTCTTTCTCCATTATAAAGACCTCCTTCATTCACCGGCACATAATCATTTCCTGCTGCATAAGTTTCAGTTTTTTCTTTACCAGACAAAGCCTGTTTTGATGCGGCGTATGTTGATGCATTTACATAGCGTAAGTCACTGCCACTGTAAGCCTTAGTGGCACTGTTTACAGAATACTCTTTTTCAGAGGCATAGACTTTAAGAAGATCATAAGATAAGCCGTCATAAACGTAACGAATTGTATTTCCAGTTCCATCTTTAACTTCCACAAGGCGGCCCAGACCGTCATAAGAAAATTTTCTTTCTACGGAAGAGTTTCTTTCCTTATCAGTTTGAACAAGCCGGATTAATTTATTATCACCATCATATTCAAATACATTTTCTTTTTTACAACTTACTTCTCTAATTAAATTTCCATTTGCATCATATTCATAATCAACTGGATTAATTGAATTATTTTTAATAAGTCGATTTTCACTGTCATAAATAAATTTAATTGAACCCAGCAAAGACTTCTTTTCAATTCTGTTTGAATTAGCATCGTAAACAAAAGTTCTTCTCCAGATTTTCTGACTGTTACTTAAGGAAGCACCGGTATTCATTTCATCCAGCAGTGAGACAATCGTCTGTCTGTATTTTGCAGGAACTGAAATATATTCATATGAAAAAGTATTACAGATTTCACCAAGACTGATAAGTTCACTTTTATCTTCATTTTCCAGTCTTTCACTGTAAGGGTAATAAACATCCTTTATTCTTCCCCTGTCGTCATATTCAAAATGAGTAAAGTTTCCGTTTTTATCAACAGTGTATGCAATACGGCCATTGTCACCATAAACAATACCTTCTCCGTATAAAGTTTTTCCATAAGCATCCTTATGAACTAAAAGAGTCAGACGACCTGCAGCATCATATTTTTTTTCAACTGAAGAACCATCTTTATACTCTCTTAAAACTTCACGTCCATAATCATCATAAGTAAACTGTACGGAAAACTTACCTGTCTTTACCTGGCTGATATCACCGAATATATTATATTCATAGGATATTTTTTCATCGCCATATTGCTTTTCAATAATTCTGCCCTTTGAATCGTATTTATACAAAATTGAATTTTCTTTTGCATTATCGATTTTTTTCAGAGCTCCATTTTCGTTGTAGACAAATGATAATTTTTCTTCATCATTATTTACATAAACAAGCTTTCCTGAATTATTAAATCCAAACTCAGTTTTTTTCTGATCACTATAATTCTTTGTCAGAGTAGAATTAAATAAATCATACTTATACTCCACTTCAGAACCATCAAAAGATTTTACAGTTTCTAATCCAAGAACATCATCATATGCATAGATTTTTTCATACCCCAGTCTGTCTTTATGAGAAACTAGTCTTCCCTTTCTATCATAAAGGCAGGAAATTGAATTACTATTTCCATCGATAATAAGTTTTTCTGTCATATCATCGCTGACACTAATTTTTTCAACGAGATCTTTACCTTCATAAACTTCACAGATATTTCCAGCCTTATCATAGACATAAGACCTGTCAGGAATCTGCCTTCCCTTTTCATTCAAAAGTTTACCTGCTGCATCATACTCTCCTGACCAGACAAGTCCTGCCCTGTCTATTACAGAAAGTAAGGCTCCCTGTGGATTATAAGAATAATCTGTAACATTTCCTCCTTTTACACTGATTCTTGAAATCTTATTGCCCACATTGTATTCATATGAAACATTAACCATATCATTTCTGGAACTAATCGAAACAATTCTGTTAAATATGTCATAAGAATATTTTTCTTCTTTTTCAGAATCATAAATTAATCTACCCCAGGCATCATAATTTCTACAAATGCGTTTTGAATTATCATCAATCAAAACAGACTTTCCATGATCTGAATAGGAATATCTTACTGAAGATACAGCTCTGCCATGTTGATCAAACACAGTATAATTGTAGGGATTACAGTTCAAATCCATTACACAACTTTCAGTGCCCAGATCTGAACTCTTAACCAAAGTCATATCATAATCACTTAGAGAATAATTGTAGTGTACATCCAGAGCACCAGTTTTTCTTTCAAGAATAATATTGCCTTCCTGATTAAATTCAATCTCAGAAAGAAGATTACCAAAATCATCATAAACTTTTGCAATTTTATTTACTGCATTATCCCATTCATAATTATAAATGCTTCCGAAGTCACCAGATTCTGAAAGTAATTTTCCTGCGGGACTGTACAGCTTTACTTTTTCTGCACCATTTGAATCCACAGTTTTTAACAAGAGTCCACTTTCATTGGAATAACTATAGGATTTATTTCCACAAGAATCAGTTTTCTCAATACAAAGGCAACTGTTTTCAAATGAATAATTCATTGTAAGGGCCACTTCATTACCAGAAGTCTTTCCCCTGTAGTCAACAAAGAATGAAGAAGTCTTAACAATCTCATTGTCCTTCCAAAGGTAGCAGTTTGCCAGACCATCACAATCATTTGTCTTTGCAGCACCATGATTCCATTTAACGTGAAGAAGCAGTTTATCTGTATTTGTATAAGCATTGCTTTCAGCAAGATATAAATTCTTTTGAGCCTGACTTTCTGATTTTCCTTCACCCAAATAAACTTCTACCAGACGATTTTCTCTGTCAAATACATTTACTGTTAAATAGGTCAAGCCAGTATTTGAATCAGTCTGAACAATTTTTACAAGATTTCCCTTATTATCCTTTTCAAAGATTTTAATTAATCCCGATGGATATGAAATTTTAACCTTTCTCTCTTTTTCAGAATATTCATAAGTTACAGTTTCGCCATTATAATCAGTTTCCGTTACAAGTTTATTATTTGAATCATACACATATCTTTTTTTGCCATCATAAGAGATATTAAAATTGTCATCATAACTGAATTCTTTTTTGCCTCCCAGACCTTCATATAATCTCATTCCACCCCAGTCTTCATAAGAAGCCTTTGCAATCTGCCGGCCATCACAGAGAATCTTTATAATGTTTCCTTTTGAATCACGGATGTATTCAGTTACATTTTTATCTCTATTAACAAAACGAATCAGTTGTTCATGTTCATCATATTCATATACTTCTCTGCTTCCATCATCAAAAGAAATTTCTCCTGTTAATCCATTTTCAAGATAGGAATATTTCTTACAGCCATAACCGTCAGTTACTGAAAGAACCCGTCCTCTTTCATCGTAGAGCCATTCAACTGTAAAACCAAGACAATTTTCCTTTTTTACGATATTGTGATTTTCATCAAAGTAATAATATGTTTTTTCGCCGTCAGCATTTGTGTAAACCATTACATTTTCTTCATCATTCCAGTCAAAAAACTCAGAATTACCATTTTCATTTGTAGTACTTGCTGCACGAACAATTCCATCTTCTGTAGTAGAATAATCAATGAAAACTTTTGTGTAATCAGTATTAACAATTTTTTCAATATTCTGGCTGGCATCATAGAAGTACATTACAAAATCACCAGACTTATTTTCAACCTTTGTCAAAAATCCTGCTTCATATGAATAGCGATGAAAACTTCCGTCAATTAAATCTTTAGTCTCTGTAATAAGATTATTTTTCCATTTAAGATTAATAACATTTGTTCCATCTCTTTCAATTGATGTAATCTGATTCTTTTCACCTGCATATGAAAAAGTAATCTTTGATCCATGAAGATTTGTTTTACTTACAGGACGACCGTAGTTATTAAATTTCCATACATTTCCATTCGCATAGTTAACAATAAAACCAAGATTACGATTATCTTTTTCAAATTTAATTTTAACAGATTTTGTTAAATTTTCATCAGCAGGATAAAAACACTTATCTCTGGAATCATAGTTCATGAGAATTGCAGAGCCATTTTCATCAATGAAAAGAATTGTATCTATTCCTGCTTTTTTCATTGAAGCATATCGTTCAGTAAAAGAATACATATTCAAATTTCTTGTATTCATCGAATATTCATAATCAGCCTTGATTTTATTCATGGCAGAAGCAATTTCATCTCTTTTTTGAACACAAAGATTTACAAGAGCTAAATTAGGCTTTTTTGAAGAATCACTTGTAATCTTTTTTAACTCGTCCACAACTGTGTCATATTTTTTCTGATAAGAATTATAAAGCATTTCCAAAGCTTCACTGGAACCACGAATAATTCTTGTATCAAGAGATGAAGTCCAGGCATAACCGAAAGCTCCTTCATCTTTTTCTGAACTGACATGACATCTGTCTATAATAAAATTATTCAATCCATAATACATAGAATCATCAATCTGATAATTCATGTAATTTCCACTGCTTATTAGAACAGGATCTCCTACTGCAGTTTCAACTTCTCCTACTTCAACCCCATCTGACAAAACATTTTTATCTTTTGATTTAAGATGTTTACTGATGGTTAATTTATTTTTTGACACATCACTGTTTTTATATAAATCTTTCAGCTGGCTATAAATTAATTCCTCAGCCTGAGAAACAACATTTTTATCCTCTGAAAGATTAACAGAACTTTCATTAAGTTTTTGTTTTAAAATATCTGAATAAGTAACTGTTGGAGTAGAGTTTCTTGGTCCGCGGTAAGAATTTGTATTTTCCTTATTCTTTTGCTTATCTGAATTTGAAACAGAAGATTCTTCACCATTTACATTAATACTTCCACCGTTACCCATTTCAATTGTATGAGTTACGCCATTGCTGTCTGTATAAGTAACAGTTGAACCTTTTCCAATATCGATTGTCTGATCATTGGCATATACTGGAAGTAAGTTACACAGCATTCCGCTCATTGCAAATGCAGCCGGCAGAATTCTTTTAAAGAAATCATGTTTATTTTTTTTCATTAATTATCCCCTTCTGAAAAAAAAGTTGTACAGAAAAGACGGTCCAGGACAGATCCTTTTCTTTCTGCAGATGGAACATACCAGTTTGAATCAAGTACGAATTTTGACTGATTGAGCACACCGCTTCCGTTAACATAATAATCAGAATATTTAGAAATAAACTTACCGTTTTCATCAATTGAGCAGAGAAGTATTCCAACAGGATATCTGTCCACATTACTTTTCTTTCCGCTTACAATTGCTTCCTTAACGGAATTAAATAAATCGGTTGAATACTTTGAATAAGAATAATCTTCTTTAACCAGAAGTTTTGAAAACTCAATCAAATCAACTACATAATCTGATTCAATACCAGCCTGATAAAAACTGATTACATCTTTTCTTAATCCATTAAGAAGATTTTTTTGAGATTCAGCATCTTTAATCACAGGACAAACCTGCTGACAGAAAGCTTCAAACTGGCAGAATAATTCATTCACTTTTGAAAGATCTATTGCTGCAAAAGTATGATCCCCTGCTTCAATAAACTGTTCTTCCAAAGCCAGAGCCATATTGTATCCACCTGAAGTTTCTTCAAAATCAAATGAAGAAAGCCATTTTGTGTAATTCCATCCATCACTTCCTTCAAGACCTTCAACACCTGCAAAATACTGCCCACAATTTTTTAATTCATAAAGAACTTCAAGTTCTGAACCAAAACATGTATCAAATCCAATAAAGTCCAGCTCAGAATGCTTAAAATTTTTTGAAATGCAGGATGCTAAAACTGGAACTGACATAAACTGCATTGATGAATCGTCAAATGCAACAGCTCTTGAAGGTGAATATTCATCAGAAAGTTTTACACTTCTCCAGCCGCTTCCATGTCCCCAGATAACAAGACCGTAATGTTCTGCAGGAAAATATTCTTTACAGAATGAAATATAATCTGACAACACCTTAGAACTTGCCATATTTAAATTTACACGATATTTTTTTGACAACCCAAGCTGCTTACTGTGAATTTCATTAGATACAATTTTACTGTTCAGCCCATTATTATCTTTTTGAATCTGAAACAATCTGCTTCCTGAACTTGATGATTCAACATATTCATTAGACAAATCAGTTAAAGCAAGAATATTGACTTTATCATAATCAACATTAGCTGCTTCCATTTCATTAATATCTCTTAATGCAGATGGAGCAAGATTATTATCACCGCACATATAAAATATTAATGTCCAGTTTTTCTTTTCAGATTTTTCTATTGTAGAAAACTCACAGCCTGTAAAAGTCAGGACACATAAAGAAATAAGTAATAATAGTTTTATAAATAATTTTTTCATTAATCCTCCATATTTAATGACAGTTTTAAATCAATTAACCTTTCATATTCAGAGAGCATATTTGACCAGACATATTTCTTGAGCAGCCCTAGAAAATACTTTGCCTTTACAAGGTCTCCCTCATATAGAGCAGTTAGTGATTTAAGAAGAAGAACTTTACCATTTTGATTGTTAACGTTTCCGAATTTTTCAAGTGTTTCATTAGCTTTCTCTGTATTCCCGTTTTTCAAATAAAGCTCTGTTAAAGCAATTAATTCTTCAACAGTACTTATTTCAATACATAGAATTTCAGACTTATCCACACTTTTGCTTTTAATTTCGATTGTTTCATACCCCTCTTTTTCTCCAGTAAAAGATACGTTATTTGAATTAACATTGTGTAAAATAAATACACCCTGTTTATTGGTAATTGTGTTGAATTTTTCATCAACCATGATTACATATCCACTTACAGGAGAAGAATTAGAATCTGTAACAATTCCATAAACATCTCTCTCATTAATTTCGCCAGGCAGACTTGCACAGCATAAAAAGGTGGAACATAACATCAATCCGGTAATTCCGCACAAAGAATGTTTAAACATACACCTAGAATTCATTTTTAAATCCTCGTATTTTACCCTCACTGTTTTTGTAATAAAAAATACTCCCGCCGTTTGAGAAAGAAATTTTTCCTAAAAATGTTTGATTTTCTTCAGCGATTTCAGGAAAAAAATCTTTCTCATAATTACTACCCATTGTTTCTTCCGGGTTCACTGGTTCATAAGAGACATTTTCTTTATCTGATTCATAAATATTCTCATTATTATTTTCTTCATAATCAAAAAGAAGCTTTTTATAAAGGCACAGTTTTGACAAAATATTTTCATTATCGCTATCAGATAATAATTTAATATTAACAATAATTTTATTTTTTACAGGATTAATGAAAATGCTTTCAACATTCATTTTTTCTTTTGTCAGAAAATTATTAGCGGCAAGGAAACATTCTTCAAAATTGTTTTTGCTGATTTCAAAACTAATCTGCATTGATGAAAAGTTTTCCTGTCGGACAACACTCCCATTAGCCAGCAGAAGATTTCTGAAAGAAAAAAACAATTCCTTCTTACACACATTCCCATAGGTTTTAATTTTCTTTCGCTTTACTTCCAGATTAAACGAAGGTTTTTCTTCAACATAACTTACTGGGGAAAAATAATAAGTCGCATTTTTTTCATCAGAACTTTCTTCCATAAGATATTCAGGAAAAATAGAACATATATTCATGGAAATAGAGTTACCATCGAAACTAAGGCTTGTAATTCTTCCATTATGTTTATCAATTAAATTCAAATATTTTAGTAAAACCAGATTCATTTTCAGTTTATCTTCTTCAAAATCTTTTTCTTCATTACACTGGTTTATATTTTCTTCAATCACATTTACTTTTTTATCCATAGTAAAATGAAAACAAACAAAAAATATAACTGGGACAAAAAGAGACAGCAGTAAATATTTTCTATACCCCTTTTTTCCAAAAAAACGTCTTCGTCCGTTACCTTCAAGACACAGACCTTTTTCAACTTTAATACCGGAACTTTCAAGGAAAAGTCGGTTTACAACAAAGACTTTCGCAAATATTCCCTCTTTATTAAGTCCAGGTTTATAATCAAAACTAGTCATATCATCAAAGGCAGGATGTATTTTTTCCAGTTCATGACAAATATAAGGCCGGAAGTTTTTTCCAATTTTGGAAAAAGGAACTTTAACCAGATATTCTTCAAAATATTTTTTCTTCAGAAGATAAGACATTTATTTTCCTCTTATTTTTTAAAATTTACAGCCAGCATCTTTCCGTCTGCACTCCATCGCTGACAATAACCATCGCTGGTAATTTCCAGACTCAGCTCTTCCAGATTAAACATGGATAAACAAAGTTTTTTCCATTCAACACTTTTCACATACCAGGCGTCACAGTTTTTTTCATCAACTTCATTCAGTCTTTGACACATTGATATAAAGCCCTGACAAATAAATTTATCCCTGGACAGGGAACTTCTTATTTCCATGCTTTGTTTTTTTAATTTATAGTTCGAGTTGATCAAAGTTGTTCCAGCAACTGCAATTGCGGCCGAACATGTAAAACAGATTATCAATTGAAACAGCTTCATTTTTTCTCCACATAATCATTCAGAGACCGAATACTTTTCGTAGAAAAGCGCACACTCTTTTTCCAGCAAAAGATATTCAGTTCTAGCACCAGATGTTTTTGCAACCAGAAGGCAGGCAATAAGCAGCAAAGAGGCGAGAGTACAAATATAATGCTTCACTTTAGTCCCAGGAATTTATATCCATATTCCTACCGTTTCCTCCCGGCACCCCATCTCCTCCATAAGAAATTAATACGAAGGGAAGTCCCTGGGGCGCCTCCTCAGGCATGATAGAACTTTCTCTTTGAAGATAAACATATTCGTTTCCCCAAGGATCTCTTTGAACCTGCCGGTCCAGATAAGGGCCATTCCAGTTTTCAGAAACAGGAACAAGAACAGGTTTTGACCATAAAGCCTCCAGCCCCTGAGCTGCAGTTGGGAAACTTCCGCAGTCAACATAATAAGATTGAAGGGCCGATTTAACTGAAGCAATTTCTTCTTTTGCTTCAGTTCTTCTTGCCTGATCAACAATCTGAATTGTTGAAACTCCAGCCCCCGCAGTCAGCAATGCCATGATTGCTAAAACAGCAAGCGTTTCCACAAAAGTAAAACCTGAATTTTTTTCATCTTTTACTTTTTCATGAACCTTTTTCCATTCATGACTTTTCTTTTTTACAAATTGAATCAATTTCATTTGTACCTCCTTTTTTATATTTTTAAATTGAACATCACAGGACCTAAAACTTTCATCAGCAGAATAATCAAGTAAAGGGCAAGAACTGCCATCAAGACAGGCTCAAGAAGATTTTCAAAGAGTTTGTCCCTTTTCTTTTTTCTTCTTTCCCAAAGATTTGTATATTGAATAAAAGCCTTACTCATTGAACCAGAAACTTCTGCCATTTCCACAAAAGCAGATAAGTCACTACCAAATCTTTCCAGCACTTTTGCAAGAGGAAGCCCCTTCTCCATCTCAACCATAGAAACAATCACTTTTCTTTTTATTCCTTCATTTTTATCTACAAGAGGAAGAGCCAGTTTAAAACTGTTGAACAAATCAAGACCGCTTGAAGTCATAAAGGAAACCACATTAAAAAAATCCATTTGTAGATTTTTATCATTATTCCTTTTGTAAAAAAGAAAAAATCCTAAAATACATGTAAGCAAAAAAAGATTTGCCTGAATAATCCCTTCACACGCATTTTTTCTAAATATTGATTTATCAAAAGTTCCACTTATATCCACAACAAGCTTGTCTCCGAAAAAATAAAGAAGTACGCTTCCCCCAATTGCAAAAACAAGAACAATCAAAGGATAAATTGATGTCATAAAAAGTTTTTCTCTTTTTTCTTTCGCTTCACTTTCCCTTTTAAGAAGGAAATCAAAAGTTTTATCCAGTTGACCGCTTTCCTGACTGGCCTTTACAAAAGAAACATATTGATAAGAAAACTGAATTACCGAACAATTTTTCAAAGCCAGAGAAAAGTCATAGCCCATTTCCAGCATAGAATGAATTTCCAGAGCAGCCTTTTTTACCTCTGTAGAAGCTCCCTTCATCTGAGAAATTATTTTTAATGCGGTAGAAATACTTACACCAGATTCAAGGAATTCACTCATCAATCTGGTAAACAGAACAATATTTTTATTTTCACTCATTGGAGATTTTCACCCTTGATTTTTTTTCAAACAATCCCTGCGGAATGTAACGCATATCCGCTTCTAGAATTCCATCATTTAAATGCTGAACAATTACCCCCCTGAGCACTTCATGTACAACCTGAGCTTTTTCTCCCAAATCACACAGTCTGATTACAGCCTGAGAAATTGAAGCAGTATGTAAAGTTGCAAAAACCAGATGTCCTGTTAAAGCAGCCTGAACTGCAATCCGGGCACTTTCCCCGTCACGGATTTCTCCAATAAAAATTACATCCGGGTCCTGTCTGAAAGTACGCTTTAAAGATTCAAGAAAATCCATATCACAGCCGGAATTAATTTGAACCTGTGTCACACCTTCAAGAACATATTCCGGGGGATCTTCCAGAGAAATTATTTTCTTTGCATTACCGCTGCTCTTTTTTATTTCTTCCAGCATTGAACATGCCGTTGTAGATTTACCAGAACCCGTAGGCCCGCAGATTAAAACAAGCCCGTCTTTTAAGGAGCAGAGTTTATAAAGTAAATCCATCTGTTTTTTATTAAATCCAAGAGTCTTTAAATTCAGGGCAATTCTTTCAGTATCAAGCAGCCTTAACACAACAGATTCACCAAAACTTTCATTATTTTTTTGAATGGCAGGAAGACAGGAAACCCTGATAAAAATATTTTTTCCATCATCATCAGTAAAAACAAACTGCCCATCCTGACCTCTTCTTTTTTCAACTACATTCATTTTTGAAAGAAGCTTTATTCTTTGAACAAGAGAAAACTCACTGGCAGAATCAATAGAGATTTCATTGGACAGTTTTCCCTTTACCCTAAAGCGAATGCGATTATCTTCAATATGAATATCTGTTGCATCAAAAGTTCTTGCATGACTTATAATACTTTTCAAAAGAGCTTTTGCTGCATTTTCATCATATTTTTCATTTTCTTTTACAGAGAGATTTTTCAATCCACGATTTTTTTCTGCAAAGAGAGATGCAATTGTTTTAGTAAAATCTTCTTTTGCAATTGTCCTGAAAACAGTTTTTTTACCGCAAAGATTTTCTACAGACCTGTTCAGTCTCTGTTTTAAGGAAATATTCCTTTCATCTACAATTCCAAATTTTACAGTTTCATCATCTTCTTCCAGTAAAGCCACCTGATTGTGCAGGCAGAAAACTGGTGACAAATAATAATTTTTTTCAATATATTGTTTTTTCTTCCATAATTACATATCCTTTTTTAACTCTAGTTTTTCTTCATGTTCCTTAAGAATTCTTTCACAAAAATCTTCATCAGATTCCACGGTGTCGGGTTCCTGATCCTTAAGCCAGTGAGGTACCAGGTAAATTATTAATTCAGTCTTTACATTTGTTTTTTTCCGGGACTTAAACAAATAGCCCAGCAGGGGAATTTTTCTAAGACCAGGAACGCCGCTTTCTTCCAGAGAAACTTCATCCTGAAGAAGTCCTGACAAAACAATTACTTCTCCGCTTTTCCCCCGCACCTCAGTCGTAATGATTTTTTCACTTGTAGGAGGAGGGTTTCCTGTAGAAGCAGAATTATCCACACCCTGTCTGGAAACCGATGCAGAAATTGAACTTGTAATCATACCGTCACCGCTTACCCAGCCTTTCACTTCAATTTCAAGACCAGACGAAATTTCTCTCGTAACTCCGGAGTAAATCGGCTCACCAGTTTCAGGATTCAAATTGTTATCTCTATAGCGGTATGTATTTGTATTCTGAAACTTAATTACACCGCCGCTCACACCAGAAAGACTTGTATCCGCGAATACCTGGGCCCGGTTTTCATTGATTGCAGTCTGAATGGAAGCAGCAAACCTGTATCCAAAAGTCGTTAAAACATCAAGCTTAAGACTCAAGACAGAACCTAAAGCTGCAGCCGCCTGACTTCCATCAGAATTACCGGTCAAAGAAGCACTTACAGTTGATTCCCAGTTTTCTTCATTACTGTACTGATACTGCAGTACAAGCAGATCGTAGCTTATGCGTTTAACAGGTAAATCTATATTCAGGATTGAAGTTTCCAGATATTCATATTCCTCCCGTGAACCTGTAAAAAACAAAGTATTATCGCTGCTGGTCTGCTTGAACTGACTTGCACTGATTCCAGGAGGCAGATGGGTCAGAAACTGATTACTGTTAATGTATTTAAGTGTTACAAGTTGATATTCTTTTGGAACGTCGATTCTGTTTATGAAATCAGAAATTTCTTCATCCCGCTTAGAATCAGTCAGACACATAAAACTCATACCATCAGGGAGTTTTACTATATTCATTTTTCCATAAACATTTTCCAGAATATTTATCACTTCATCATTGTGAAGATTTTTCAGTGAATAAATTTTCCAGGACTTTCCCTTTTCTTCGGTCTGTGCATTTAACGAATAGATATAAATAATTCCATCGCTTTCAAAATATTTCAGACCGGCCCCTTCACATATTAACCCCAGCGCCTGTTCAAAATTCTTATCCTGAAATTTAATCCGTTTAATTTTAACAGCTGAATCAAAAGCAAA
>JAEEGI010014376.1_pt1 | contig 16651 bp, 12 predicted proteins | sample 8958751 | NCBI WGS metagenome assembly JAEEGI01 (sample SAMN16246545, study PRJNA631951) | gut metagenome | biome: gut microbiome; feature: rumen; material: KS-attached | host: Bos | place: Iran: Karaj | collected 2018-10
ACGGCACCCTTGTAGGTCTTTATCGTTCCTGTCTCTTCTGAGAAATCCTTGTACCCAAGTCCTAGTCTGCGGCAAAGGAGGCCACAGTCAGCCATATAGACCTTGAAATAGGTGGCGTCGGCATTGGCTGAAATGGGAGGCTCTGCATTCTGAACCAGCTCCAAAAGATGCACCAAACCGGGGTTCTTAAGCCATTGTAATGCCCCCTCCAGCTCGTGAGCCCGCTTCCCCTCTTTCACATGCGAGAACATAAACTTGTTGTTCTCTTTGGCAAGTTGTTTAGGGATGGAACTCCATACGAGCCTGATCTTTTCTATCTCTGATACGGGAGCATGTTTCGAGAAGTCATCGGCATAGTCATTCAGGATCTCATTTTGTATCTCTTGCACGGTTGCGAAGTTGTGGTTGTCGATATACTCCTGAACCACTTCTGGCATGCCGCCTACAGCGAGATATTCTTTCAGCAGCTGTTCCAGCGGGCGTGAATAGACTTCTGGGATTTCCCGGTTCATGTCCCAGTCGGCAAACAGGTCGATGTATTTCTCCTGACCGTTTGCGATAACGAACTCCCGGAAACTCATGGGGTGCATTTGCATGCGGTTGACTTTCCCGACGGGAAAGGCAACGCTCTCGTTTTTCAATGCAACGCCCAACAGCGAGCCGGCACAGGCCACATGAAGTTCACGCATATTCTCACAGAAATATTTCAGTGCAGTGATGGCGCGGGGGGCCTCTTGTATCTCGTCGAAAATCAATAGTGTCTTTCCTGCTTCGATTCTACACTGCTCCATCATCTCTATTTCTCTTATGATGCGATGTACGTCGAAATCATAATCGAAAATAGAGCTGTATTTGCTGCTCGACTCAAAGTTGAGATAGCAGACACTCTCGAAGTGAGTGGAACCGAACTCCCTCAGTGTGTGGGTCTTGCCACACTGGCGCACGCCGGTGACGAGCAGGGGCTTACGTCGCGGGCTGTTGCGCCAGCACTCTAATTGGCTTGTGAAATCTCTTTTCATAAATCTTTAGGATTACAAAAATCATATCACTTTTGTTATTGTTATAACGTTTTTCGTACGACTTTATTGTACGGGGAGCCGTTTTTTCTAGTTGTTTGGTGGAAAGAGGAAAGTGGAAAGTGGAAAGAGGAAAGAGGAAGGTGGAAAGAGGAAGGTGTATGGTGGAAAGCATCTTCAACCCATTCTCCCCTCTCCAGTTGGAGAGGGGTCGGGGGTGAGGCCGTGGGTCGGGGGAGAGGCCCCTTACAAATGCTTCTTCGGATAGAGTGCTTCCCACCAGGTGGGGTCGTCCTTGAGCCAGCGGGCGAACCAGGCCATCTGGGTAGCCAGCCACTTCTCGCGCTTGGTATACTCCAGAATGTGGTGGTTCTCACCCTCTACCTCTACGAGAGCCACCTCGCGACCCAGGAGCTTCAGGGCGGTGAACATCTGCAGGCTCTCGATGAGGGGCACGTTGGTGTCGGCATTGCCGTGCAGCAGGAGCAGCGGGGTGTGTATCTTGTCGGCATTGAACAGGGGGCTCTGGTCGACGTAGAGCTGTCGGTGGCTCCAGGGATAGCTGTTGGCCATCGACACCTCGCTGTAGTTGTAGCCCCAGTATCCCTCGCCCCAGTAGCTGGTGTGGTTGGCGATGCCTGCATGCGATACGGCGGCGGCAAAGATGTCGGTCTGCGTCTGGAGATACTGAGTCATGAATCCTCCGTAGCTGGCTCCCATACATCCTATCTTCTTGCTGTTGATGAAGGGATGCTCGCGGCATATCTGCTTCACGCCCTCGATGATGTCGTCGGCGGGTCCTCGTCCGGCTGTGTTGACGTGACGCGAGGCCCATTCCTGTCCGAAGCCTGTGGCTCCGCTGGGCTCGATGATATAGGCTACGTAGCCCAGCGAGTTCCAGTACTGGGGTGCGTAGGGTGACTCGAAGTAGCGGCTGACGGGCGAGCAGCCTCCGTAGTAGTAGACTATCATGGGGTACTTCTTCTGGGCGTCGAAGTCGGCGGGCAGGTAGAGGCGTCCGTAGACGGTGTCGCCCCTGGAGTTCTTGAAGTTCCAGTCCTGGCAGGTGCCCACCTGTGCGTCGCCCAGAGCGGTCTTTCCGTCGAACAGGAGCCACTGCTTTGCGCGGTTCTTGGCATTCTTCTCCATCTTCGTGACGTAGGCAGAGGCGGGCTCGAGGGTGTTGTAGGCGAGGTGGGCTATGACGGGCGCATGAGCGGCGATGTCCCAGCGGTAGATGTAGTCGCCGCCGACGGGCTGCTGCTCGATGCTGCCAGTGGCGGGATCAAGGCTGTAGAGGTGGACGTAGTCGCGGTTCTCGGCCGAGAAGTAGATCTTGCCGTCGGCCTTCGACCAGGTGACGCGCTGGACGCTGGGGTCGAAGTCCTTCGTGAGCGGCCGTACCTGACGGCTGGCGATGTCGTAGATGAAGAGCTCGTTCTCGGTCATGTTGGGCGTGACGTCGGCAGGCAGCTGGCATCCTATGCGGCCGAAGGCTTCAGGACAGCCCGTGAAGAGTATCTGGCGTCCGTCGGGTGAGAACTCACATCCTCCGAGGAATCCCTCGCAGCTGAGGAGGGTGTCGGTCGTGAGCGTCTGCGCGTCCATCAGGTAGACATCCATCACCTCTGTGGGCCGCTTGGCCAGCCGTGAGTAGGAGGTGACGACGAGCAGCTGGCGTCCGTCGGCTGAGATGTCGGCCAGCTGATGGCCCTTGCTGCCGAAGGTGATGCGCTGTGAGAGTCCTGACGCGAGGTCGTGGCGCACGAGGTAGTTGCGGTTGCGCCATCCGGGCTGGCGGTCGTCCATCTCGACCACCTCGAAGACGCCGGCATCCTCCTTCGGTCCTTCCTCCTCAGCAGTGACGATGAGATAGTCCTCAGCGGGGCTGACGGCGTAGCTGCCCTTAGGCACGTTGGTGGCCCAGCGGGTGCGCTCGCCTGTGGCTGCGTCGACCTTATAGATGTTGCGGCTGTCGCCCTCGGTGGCCTCTTCGAGATAGGCTGAGGAGCGGGGCATCCAGGTGACGCTGGACGCGAGCCGGCGCACGAGGGGCGCGCTGGTCGCATTCTTGCTCTGTGCGAGCTGGCGCAGCTCATACTCCCAGCGGCTCTTGCCTCCGCGGTCGGTGGTCTGATAGGCCACGATGACGTAGCTGCCGTCGGCCGAGAGGCTGATGCTGCGCACGCGTCGGCCGTCGGTCAGGTCGTGCACCATATAGGGATGGGCCTTCGAGAGCGTCGTAGTGACAGGTCGCGAGGCATCGATGACGACGCGGATGCTGTCGGTGTCGCTGGGCTGTGCCAGGAACTTAATGGCCAGCGTGTGGTGCTCAGGTGCGAGCTTGAGGTCGGCGCCGGCCTCTTTACCGTCGATGTAGAGCTTATACTGACGCGGGCCCTTCACCTCGATCTTGCCCTTGAGGTAGTCGCTGTTGTTAAGGTAGAAGCTGAGCACGCCCACGCTCTTGCGGTCCTTCAGCGAGGGCAGGGTGGGGGCGCTCCAGGTGGCAGCAGGAGCTGCGTCGAGGCTGACGCCGTTGAGCAGCGATGCCTCGTCGAACTTCTGTCCGCTGACGCTGACGGTGTCGCTGGCGAAGGGCGCGCTGACGGCGAAGGGGCCTGCGAGGTTGAACTGCTGTACTTGGGTTTTGGTCTGGGCCTGCAGCTGCGCGAGACAGAGTGCTGCCAGCAGGGTTGTTATGGTTCTTTTCATAGTGAGGGGTGATTTTTTGGGGGAACCCTCCCCGAAAGGGAGGGACACAGTGATTAATACGCTTCGCGGTATTTGCTCTCGTCCTTGTCCTGCAGCATCGAGAGGTAGCTCTGGTAGCGGCTCTGGGCGATGTAGTGGTCGGCGAGGGCCTGGAGCACGGCGCAGCCGGGCTCGTGGGTGTGGGTGCAGTTGGAGAAGCGGCAGTCCTTTGAGAAATGGAATATCTCGCGGAAGTAGCTGGTGATCTCCTCCGGCTCCATATCGAACGTGCCGAAGCCCTTGATGCCCGGGGTGTCGATGAGGTAAGTGGCCGAGCCACTCCCAACTGTCCCCGAAGAGGCCTCATTACCTTGTTGGACATTTGTGTCCCCCTCGGGGGACGACAGGGGGGCCTCTATTTCGATCATCTCGCTGAACGTGGTGGTGTGCTGGCCGGCATCGTGGGCGTCGCTGAGCTCGGCAGTCTTCAGGTTGACGCCGGGCACGAGACGATTGATGATGGTCGACTTGCCCACACCGCTGTTGCCGCTGAGCAGGGTGATCTTTTCGTCGAGCAACTTGCGCAGCTGGTCGAATCCTTCGCCTGTGGCTGCCGAGACCTGCAGACACTGGTAGCCTATGTTCTCGTAGAGCTGAACCATCATCTGCTGGTAGTGCAGCTCGTCAGCATCGAGCAGGTCGCACTTGTTGAACACCAGGACGACGGGCACGCGATAGGCCTCAGCCGAGGCCAGGAAGCGGTCGATGAAGGTGGTGGAGGTCTGCGGATGGCTGACGGTGACGATGAGCAAGGCCTGGTCGACGTTGGCGGCTATGATATGGCTCTGCTTCGACAGGTTGATGCTCTTGCGGACGATGTAGTTGCTGCGGTCCTCGATCTCAGTGATGAATGCTGCAGTCTCGCCCTGGGCAGAGGCCGGCGGCAGGCTCACGGTCACCCTGTCGCCTACGGCTACGGGGTTGGTGCTGCGGATATCCTTCAGGCGGAAGTTGCCCTTGATCTTACACGAGAGCAACTGGCCATCGTCCGTTCGTACGATGTACCAGCTGCCAGTGTTCTTGACGACGAGACCGTGCATCAGACGGTCATGATTTCCTTGTTCTTGGCCTCGATGAGCGCATCGAGCTTCTTGATCCATTTGTCGTGCAGCTTCTGCAACTCGAGCTCGGCATCCTTCTCGTTGTCCTCCGACAGGCCGTCCTTGATGGCTTTCTTCAGCTTGTCCTTGATGTCGGCACGAACGTTGCGCACCTCGACCTTAGCCTTCTCGGCAATCTTGTTGCACTGCTTCACCAGGTCGCGGCGGCGCTCCTCAGTGGGCTGGGGAATGCCCAGGCGGATCACCTCGCCGTTGTTCTCGGGCGTGATGCCTACGTCGCTGTCCATAATGGCTTTCTCGATGTCCTTGATCTGCTTGCGGTCCCAGGGCTTGATGGCTATGGTGCGTGCATCGGGGCAGCTGACGGTGGCTACCTGATTCAGGGGAACCTTCGATCCGTAGGATGATACTCTCACTCCGTCGAGGATGGCCACATTGGCGCGGCCGGCACGGATGCGGTTGAGCTCGTCCTCAAGGAACATAGCTGCCATTTCCATGCGCTCCTCACATTTCTCTAATGTCTCTTTAACGTCAATCATATTCGTATAAGTTAGTTTTCTGCTGACAAATTTAGACATTTTATTTGGTCTACGCAACATTTTAAGGAAAAAAAACACGCAAACTTGCTTTTTTTATAAAATAATCCCTATCTTTGCAGCAAAATTTCGACTCAGATATGAATACTATCCGCACATTTATCGCTTCGGCATTGATGGCTTTGACGTGCACGAGTGCGTCGGCCGACGACTACAAGTACCTCACCGTAGACCAGAACAGCGGCGAGGTGAGCTTTGAAGTGAGCAACATCTCGAAGATCACGTTCGACGCCACCAATATGGTGCTGCACCTGGCCGACGGCAAGACACAGCAGCTGCCGCTGGCGGGCCTGTCGAGGATGTTCTTCGCCGCCACTTCCTCGGGCATTGCCGAAGTGGATGCCACGAAGTCAAAGATTCAGTTCAGCGACGGCATGCTGCGTGCCACCGTTGCTCCTGGCGAGAACCTCACGCTCTACAATATGAAGGGCGAGCAGGTGTTCAGCTCCAGCGAGACCGGCACCTTCGACCTGAAGACGCTGACCAAAGGCGTCTATATCGTTAAGGTAGGCAAGGAAACGAGAAAGGTAATCAACAAATAGCCGGAAGAAAGATGAAAAGAATAGCTGTAGCACTGGCGCTGCTTCTCAGCGTATCGCTCTCGGCCTTCTCACAGGCCAAACCTTCGGTAGCCATCTTCGGCGACTCGTACTCCACTTTCGAGGGCTATCTCACGCCCGACACGATGGAGACCTGGTACTTCCTGAACAGGAACGACCCCCAGCGTACGGATGTGAAGAGCGTGCGACAGACCTGGTGGTGGCAGGTTGTCAAGCAGATGGGCTGGAAGCTGGAGGTGAACAACTCGTGGAGCGGATCCACGATCTGCAACACCGGCTATAACGATGCCGACTACACCCACCGCTCGTTTATGACACGCCACAGCAGTCTGGGCCGTCCTGACGTCATCCTGCTCTTTGGCGGCACCAACGACTCGTGGTGTGGCGCTCCGCTGGGAGATTTCAAGTATGAGGGCTGGAAGCGTGCCGACCTCTATTGCTTCCGTCCTGCGCTGGCCTGGCTGCTCGAGCACCTGCAGGACCGCTACCCTACGGCCGACGTGTTCTTCATGCTGAACAGCGACCTGAAGGAAAGCATCAACAGCAGCGTCGACGAGATCTGCGGCCACTATGGTGTGCCCGTGATCAAGCTGAGCGGCATCGACAAGACCTCAGGCCACCCCAATGTGAAGGGTATGCAGCAGATAGCCGACCAGGTGGTGGCCAGCCTGAAGAAATATTATAAATAATGTGTAGCTATGCAGACAAGTAAATATATGCTGGCCAGCGACCGCGACCAGTTGTGGGGACTCACCGTCACGACGATAGGTTATGAGGAGATAGGCAAGGACGATCCCTATCCCACACGCGGGCACGCCGACGGCTACTACTTCGACCTGCAGAAAGGGCGCATACTGCCTGAGTATCAGCTGCTCTACATCATCGAGGGCGGCGGCGTGTTCCACAGCAGGACTGTGCCCGAGGCCCGGCTTAAGGAGGGCGACTTCTTCCTGCTCTTTCCGGGTGAGTGGCACTCCTATCATCCCACAGGGCCGCGAGGCTGGAAGAAATACTGGATAGGATTCCGCGGGCACAATATGGACGATCGCGTCAGGGCCGGTTTCCTCTCGCCCACCAAGCCCATCTATCATGTGGGATTCTCCGACAAGATCGTGCAGCTCTATCGCTCGGCTTTCGATGCCGCTTTGGCAGAGGAGGCTTATTCGCAGCAGGTGATGGCGGGCATCGTCAATCATCTCATAGGGCTGATGTACTCGCTGGAGCGCAACATCGAGCTGAAGAGCCGCAACCAGGAGCACGTCAACATGATCAATCGCGCCCAGCTGCGCATACGTGAGTCGCTGGAGTCGTCGCTCACCATCCAGCAGGTGGCTGAGGAGATGGGCGTCAGCTACAGCAACTTCAGAAAGCTATTCAAGGAACATACGGGGCTGTCGCCAGCGGTCTATCAGCAGGACTTGCGACTGCAGCGGGCCAAGGAGCTGCTCACCACCACCGATATGAGCATCAAGGAGATTGCCTACAGACTGAACTTCGAGTCGCCTGACTATTTCTCCTCGAAGTTCAGGGTCAAGACGGGCCGCAAGCCCAGCGATCTCAGGACAGGCTAGGCTTTTTCCTTCTGTGGGCTGAGTATGTTCACGTCCATACGGTTGAAGGGGAACATGAATCCCTTTTCCTTCAACTCTTGATAGACCGTCTCGTTCAGGTAGAAATACACTGCCCAGTAGTCAGAACCTTTGCACCACGAGCGGGTGTTCACCTCTACGCCGCTCTCACCTAGTTTTGACAGTCCTATCCAGGGAGCTGCCACAACGGGGCTGTCGCTGACGGGGCCCTGCAGGATGAGGCTGTTGCGATGCTGAATCTCCTGAATGGCGTCCTTCACCTGCTGGAGGTCGGTGCCATAGGCAAACTGGAAGCTGAGGTCGACGCGGCGGTAGGGCTCTGTGGAGTAGTTCTTCAGGGAGCCGGTCGACAGCCCTCCGTTGGGTATGATAATCGTCTGTGCATCGTTGGTGCGGATGATGGTATTGAAGATCTGGATATCCTTCACCGTGCCGGCATAACCTTGCGCCTCGATATAGTCGCCCACCTTGAAGGGCTTGAACAACAGGATCATCACGCCGCCGGCAAAGTTCTGCAGCGTACCGCTGAGGGCCATACCGATGGCGACGCCAGCCGAAGCGAAGAGGGCTATGAACGATGAGGTCTCGATGCCCAGAATCGAGATGATGACGATGATCAGCGTGAACCACAGCACGACGCTGACGATGCTTGTCAGGAAGCTGTAGAGCGTAGAGTCGACCTTGCTGCTCTCAAGCATCTTCACGAAGAGCTTCTTCAGCCACTTGATCATCCAGCTGCCTACGATGTAGACGATGATAGCCACGAGGAGATTCTTGCAGAATCCCAGCGCCCACTGACCCAGCATAGTGTAGGTCTCGGGCGAGAAAAGTTTATCCATCATAATTGTTTGGCTTTATTTGTTGAGTTTCTCTTCTATCTCCCTGCCGCTGATGCCTAAGGCAGCCATCAGCGAATAGCCCAGAATCTCCTGGCGATAGGCACCGCCGGCAATGGGTTGCATGGTGAAGAGCGTCGTATGGCGTGATTCTCTGTCGAGGCGTTTCAGCAAGGGGCGCAGCTGGTCGGCAGTCGGCTCAGGCACCACTATCATCAGTCGTTTCACCTCTTCCTGCATGCACATCATCTGCAGCATGTCTCTCAGCAGATCATCCTTGCTGGCCATTTCCTCCGTCTGTACGGCAGTGATGGAGAATTCGCCCAGTCGTCCCTGAAAAGCTTTGCCGTTCAGCTCCGTCGCATAGTCGGCGGGCGAGAAGTTCTGCAACTTGGTACTATGCTGGTTGTGAACGATGACGATGCTCGTCTCGTGCTCGCCTTCACGCAGTCCTCCGTCCAGTGCCACACATTCGGCCCAGCGTGCCAAATCGGCAGCAGGAATGCGGCGGCCCAGCATCCGCTCGAAGTTCACCGTCAGGTCGAAGGCCACTCTGTCTATGTAGTCACCATCCGCCAGGATGATGTTTTCAGTCCATTTGTTGTCATTCATCGGTGCAAAGGTACAAAAAAAAACTTAAAACTGCCTGCTTATTGACAATTATTTCGTACCTTTGCATCATCATTAACCCAAAACCAAAAAGAAATGGCACGAATACTGATGATTGGCGCAGGAGGCGTCGCAACGGTGGCGGCATTCAAGATTGCTCAGAATGCCGATGTTTTCACAGAGTTTATGATTGCCAGCAGGCGCAAGCAGAAGTGCGACCAGCTGGTGGAGGCTATTCACAAGAAAGGCTACGATATGCCCATCGAGACGGCACAAGTCGACGCTGACGATGTGGAGCAGCTGAAGGCGCTCTTCACGAGCTACAAGCCCGAGCTCGTCGTCAACCTCGCTTTGCCCTATCAGGACCTCACCATCATGGAGGCCTGTCTGGCTTGTGGCTGCAGCTATCTCGACACAGCCAACTACGAGCCGAAGGACGAAGCTCACTTCGAGTATTCCTGGCAGTGGGCCTATAAGGAACGCTTCGAGCAGGCTGGGCTGACGGCTATCCTAGGCTGCGGCTTCGACCCGGGTGTCAGCGGCATCTATACGGCCTACGCCGCCAAGCATCACTTCGACGAGATTCAATATCTCGATATCGTCGACTGCAATGCTGGCGACCACCATCATGCCTTCGCCACCAACTTCAATCCTGAGATCAACATCCGCGAGATCACGCAGAAGGGACTGTACTACAAGGACGGGCAGTGGATAGAGACAGAGCCGCTGGAGTTCCACCTGCCGCTGACCTATCCCAACATAGGTCCGCGTGAGTCGTACCTGCTGCATCATGAGGAGCTGGAGTCGCTGGTGAAGAACTATCCTACCATCCGTCAGGCTCGTTTCTGGATGACCTTCGGCGAGCAGTACCTGAAGCATCTCGACGTCATTCAGAACATAGGCATGAGCCGTATCGACGAGATTGAGTACGAGGCACCGCTGGCCGACGGATCGGGCACCGCTCGTGTGAAGATCGTGCCCCTGCAGTTCCTCAAGGCCGTGCTGCCCAATCCTCAGGACCTGGGCGAGAACTATGAGGGCGAGACGTCTATTGGTTGCCGCATACGCGGACTGAAGGACGGTAAGGAGCACACCTATTATATTTATAACAACTGCAAGCACCAGGAAGCTTATCAGGAGACAGGCATGCAGGGCGTGAGCTACACTACGGGTGTGCCGGCTATGATTGGCGCGATGATGTTTGTCAAAGGACTGTGGCGCAAGCCCGGTGTGTGGAACGTAGAGGACTTCGATCCCGATCCCTTCATGGAGCAGCTCAACAAGCAGGGCCTCCCCTGGCATGAGGTATTCGACGGCGATCTCGAATTATAGACATCAATTCGTTCTCAAGATGAAAAAGACTATTCTGACTATTGCAACATGCTGGGTAACCGCAATGTCGATGGCCCAGACCCTGCCGTATAAGAACCCAGAGCTGTCGGCTCACGAGCGTGCTGTAGATCTCTGCTCGCGACTGACGCTCGAGGAGAAGGCACAGCTCATGCTCGACGAGAGTCCCGCTATCCCGAGGATGGGCATCAAGAAGTTCTACTGGTGGAGTGAAGCACTTCATGGCGCTGCCAATATGGGCAACGTCACCGTCTTCCCTGAGCCTATCGCTATGGCCGCGTCGTTCAATCCCGACTTATTATATAAGGTGTTCGATGCCACCAGTACGGAGTTTCGCGGACAGTACAATGAGCGCATGATGCGCGGCTCGGGTATCGACGAGAAGTTTCACAGCCTCTCTGTCTGGACGCCCAACGTGAACATCTTCCGCGATCCGCGATGGGGTAGGGGACAGGAGACATACGGCGAGGATCCCTACCTGACCTCCGTGATGGGCACCCAGGTGGTGAAGGGACTGCAAGGACCGGAGGACGCTAAGTACCGCAAACTCTGGGCCTGCGCCAAGCACTATGCTGTGCACAGCGGTCCTGAGTATACCCGTCATACTGCCAATTTGACGGATGTGACACCACGCGACCTCTGGGAGACCTATATGCCCGCTTTCAAGACGCTGGTGCAGGATGCTAAGGTGCGAGAGGTGATGTGTGCCTATCAGCGTCTGGACGACGATCCTTGCTGCGGCTCACAGCGGCTGCTTCAGACCATCCTGCGCGATGAATGGGGTTTCCAGTATCTCGTCGTCAGCGACTGTGGTGCCGTCAGCGACTTCTATAGTTCGCATAAGTCTTCCACCGATGCCGTTCATGCTTCGGCAAAGGCCACGATAGCAGGTACTGACGTAGAGTGTGGCTATGGCTATGCCTACCGCAGCATCCCTGAGGCTGTGAAGCGGGGCTTGATGACTGAGGCTGAGGTAGACAAGCACGTCATTCGCCTGCTGGAAGGACGTTTCGATCTGGGAGAGATGGACGATCCCTCGCTCGTGGAGTGGTCGAAGATCCCTTATTCCGTGATGGATTGCAAGGAGCATCGCCAGATCTCGCTCGATATGGCCCGCCAGTCTATTGTGCTGCTGAAGAACGACAACACCGTGCTGCCCCTGCAGAAAAACAAGGAGAAGATAGCCGTCATCGGTCCTAATGCCAACAACACCCCGATGATGTGGGGCAACTACAACGGCCAGCCCAACCACACAGTGACCATCCTCGATGGTGTCAAGGCAGTGCAGAAACGTCTGTTCTATGCTCAGGGTTGCGACCTCACCTATGACCGCGTGATGGAGTGCCTTCTTGGCACGCAGTGCAGCTTCGAGGGGAAGAAGGGCATGAAGGGCACATTCTGGAACAACCGCCGCATGGAAGGCAAGCCCGTCACCACGCAGTATTACACCCAGCCGCTGGCCGTCACCACCTTCGGTATGCATAACTTCGCCCCAGGCGTGCAGCTCGAGAACTTCTCTGCCAAGTATGAGACCATCTTTACTCCGAAAGAGGCAGGCGAGTATGTGGTGAACGTTGACGGATGCGGAGAATTTGACCTCTACATCGACGGTGAGCGGAAGTTCCACCATCGCATCTGGCGCACCACCCCCAACCGCGTCACCATACAGGCCGAGGCAGGTAAGAGCTATAACATTGAGGTGCGCTTCTCGCACGTACATACTTATAATGCTGACCTGAAAATCAATGTGGCAAAGGAGCTGCCCATCAACTATCAGGAGACTATCGACAAGCTCAAGGACATCGACAAGGTCATCTTCGTGGGAGGCATCTCGCCGGCTCTCGAGGGTGAGGAGATGCCTGTCAGCATCGACGGATTCAAGGGAGGCGACCGCACCAGCATCGAGCTGCCTAGCGTGCAGCGCAATTTCCTGAAGGCACTGAAGGAAGCCGGCAAGACCGTCATATTCGTCAACTGCTCAGGATCGGCCATCGCCCTCCAGCCGGAGGTGGCATCCTGCGATGCTATCGTGCAGGCCTGGTATCCGGGACAGGAGGGAGGAACAGCTGTGGCTGGCGTTCTCTTCGGTGATGTCAACCCCTCAGGCAAACTGCCTGTGACGTTCTATCGTTCAGACGCTCAGCTGCCCGACTATGAGGACTATTCTATGAAGGGACGCACCTACCGCTATTTCTCCGACCCGCTCTTTGCCTTTGGCTACGGACTGAGCTACACTACCTTCAACGTGGGTGAGGGAAAGATAGCCAGGCAGGGCAGCGACTATACGCTTACAGTGCCTGTGAGCAACACGGGACGGAGAGACGGATCGGAGACTGTGCAGGTCTACATACGCAACCTCCAGGATGCTGAAGGCCCACTGAAGTCGCTGCGCGCTTTCCAGCGTGTCAGCGTGAAGGCAGGACAGACGGCTACTGCCACCCTCAAGCTCACGCAGCAGTCGTTCGAGTTCTTCGATACCTCGACTAACACTATGCGCACCAAGCCCGGACGCTATGAGGTGCTCTATGGCACCAGCTCGCAGGATAAGGACCTGAAGCGCCTGACTATCGAGCTATAGGAGCGGGCCCGTCCTGTCACGGAAAGATAAACTACCAGGCTGAAAGCAAAAAACGCTGCTTTTTTCTTGGGTAGTTGCAGGAATTGTTGTATCTTTGCAGCAGATAATCACTCAAAACAAAATAATAATATGGCAAAGAAAGAAACTGAAGAAGTGGCCTTGAGCCCTGCAGAGCAGAAGTTGAAAGCATTACAGGCTGCTATGGCGAAGATCGAAAAAGACTTCGGCAAAGGCAGTATCATGCGTATGGGCGATGAGAAGGTAGAGCAGGTCGACGTGATTCCCACGGGATCGATAGGCCTCAATGTAGCCTTAGGCGTAGGAGGCTATCCTCGTGGACGTATCATCGAGATTTACGGTCCGGAGTCGTCGGGTAAGACCACGCTGGCTATTCACGCTATCGCTGAGGCACAGAAGATGGGCGGCATCGCTGCCTTCATCGATGCCGAGCATGCCTTCGACCGGTTCTATGCCGAGAAGCTGGGTGTCGACTTCAACAAGCTTTACATCGCTCAGCCCGACAATGGTGAGCAGGCACTGGAGATTGCCGACCAGCTCATTCGCTCCTCTGCTATCGATATCATCGTCATCGACTCTGTGGCTGCTCTGACTCCCAAGAAGGAGATCGAGGGTGATATGGGCGACTCAGTCGTTGGACTGCATGCCCGACTGATGAGTCAGGCACTGCGCAAGGTGACTGCCTCCATATCGAAGACTAAGACCACCTGCATCTTCATCAACCAGCTGCGCGAGAAGATTGGTCTTATGTTTGGCAACCCCGAGACCACGACGGGTGGCAACGCCCTGAAGTTCTATGCTTCAGTGCGTCTGGATATCCGCAAGTCTACTCCTGTCAAGGAAGGTGAGAACGTCATTGGTAATTTGACTAAAGTGAAGGTGGTGAAGAACAAGGTGGCACCTCCCTTCAAGAAGGCAGAGTTCGACATCTGCTTTGGCGAGGGTATCTCCAAGACTGGCGAGCTTATCGACTTGGGCGTGGAATACGACATCATCAAGAAGAGCGGATCGTGGTTCAGCTACGGCGATTCCAAGCTGGGACAAGGTCGCGACGCAACCAAGCTTGTGCTCAAGGATAATCCTGAGCTATGCGAAGAGCTTGAGGCCAAGATCATGGCTGCCATCAACGCACAGCATTAGTCTGCTGAGTACTGACAACTTGTCATACATGTGTCAATCTTTAGCGATTGGCACATGTTTTGTTATGCTTTGGGTGATGCGCCGTCATCATAACGATGGTGCAGCGAGAAATCATTCACAGAATAAATAACAAATTAGAATAGTACAATTATGGGAAAGATTATTGGAATTGACTTAGGTACAACCAACTCGTGCGTAGCCGTATTCGAAGGCAACGAGCCTGTTGTGATTGCAAACAGTGAAGGCAAGCGTACCACGCCTTCAGTAGTGGGTTTCGTCGATGGTGGCGAGCGAAAGATTGGCGATCCTGCCAAGCGTCAGGCTATCACAAACCCGAAGAAGACCGTCTACTCCATCAAGCGCTTCATGGGCGAGACTTGGCAGCAGACTGAGAAGGAAATCTCGCGCGTTCCGTTCTCTGTCGTCAACGAGGGAGGCTATCCCCGTGTCGACATCGACGGACGTAAGTACACACCGCAGGAAATCAGTGCTATGGTGCTGCAGAAGATGAAGAAGACCGCCGAAGACTATCTGGGTCAGGAGGTGACCGATGCTGTCATCACTGTGCCGGCATACTTCTCCGACAGCCAGCGCCAGGCCACGAAGGAGGCTGGACAGATTGCCGGACTCAACGTGCGCCGTATTGTCAACGAGCCTACTGCCGCCGCTCTGGCCTATGGTATCGACAAGACGAACAAGGATATGAAGATTGCAGTCTTCGACCTCGGAGGCGGAACGTTCGATATCTCCATCCTCGATTTCGGAGGTGGTGTGTTCGAGGTGCTCTCTACCAATGGTGACACGCATCTTGGTGGTGACGACTTCGATCAGGTTATCATCGACTGGCTCGTACAGGAGTTCCGCAATGATGAGGGTGCCGACCTGAAGTCCGACCCGATGGCTATGCAGCGCCTGAAGGAGGCTGCCGAGAAAGCAAAGATTGAGCTCAGCTCCAGCACCTCAACGGAAATCAACCTGCCCTACATCATGCCTGTAGGCGGAGTGCCCAAGCACTTGGTGAAGACACTCACCCGTGCCAAGTTCGAGCAGCTGGCTCACAGCCTGATTCAGGCTTGTCTGGTGCCCTGCCAGAATGCTGTGCGCGATGCTGGCATCTCTGTCAGCGATATCAATGAGGTTATCCTCGTGGGCGGCTCGAGCCGTATCCCCGCTGTGCAGACGTTGGTGAAGAACTACTTCGGCAAAGAGCCCTCGAAAGGTGTCAACCCCGATGAGGTCGTTGCAGTAGGTGCTGCCATCCAGGGTGCCATCCTCAATCAGGAGACAGGTCAGGACATCGTGCTTCTCGACGTTACTCCGCTGACCCTCGGTATCGAGACCCTCGGAGGTGTGATGACCAAGCTTATCGATGCCAATACCACCATCCCCTGCAAGCAGAGCCAGGTGTTCTCTACTGCTGCCGACAACCAGACTGAGGTGACCATCCACGTGCTCCAGGGCGAGCGCCCGATGGCTTCGCAGAACAAGAGTCTCGGACAGTTTAATCTCACGGGCATCGCTCCTGCACGCCGCGGCATTCCTCAGATTGAGGTTACCTTCGATATCGACGCCAACGGCATTGTGAAGGTCAGCGCCAAGGACAAGGCCACAGGTAAGGAGCAGGCCATCCGCATCGAGGCTTCCTCAGGTCTGTCACAGGACGAGATCAATCGTATGAAGGCTGAGGCAGAGCAGTTTGCTGAGGCAGACAAGAAGGAGCGCGAGCGTATCGACAAGATGAATCAGGCCGACTCGATGATCTTCCAGACAGAGACCTTCCTTCAGGAGAACGGCGACAAGCTCGGTGCCGACAAGGCTAATGTCGAGCAGGCCGTCCAGCAGTTGAAGGACGCCCACAAGAGTGGTGATGTCACAGCTATCGACAACGCTATCAACAACCTCAACCAGGTGATGCAGGCCGCCTCTCAGAAGATGTATGCTCAGGCCGGAGCTCAGCAGCCCGGCGGTCAGCAGGCCGGAGGCCAGGGCTTCCAGGGTGGCCAGCAGGCTCACTCCAACCCCAACGACGACGTCCAGGATGCCGACTTCGAGGAGGTCCACTAGGTCATAAGTCAAAGACATAACAAAATGGTATCAAATGGCGTGTAGCTCTGGTGAGTTACGCGCCATTTGCATTTTATGTGCTCATTGGGTGCATCAAATTGGATACCTTAATTACATGGCGGAAAAATGCTTAAGGGGAGAGGAGATGTAAAGTAAACTGACAGAAAAGGGGCCTCTGAAGAGACTGGATTCTAGGTGAAAAGGGTCTTTTTTGGAGCCTTTTTGGGTATTTGAAGGGGTGAAAATGTGAGTTTGGAGTACTCGGAGGGCGAATTTAGTCACGCCCGACGGCGATTTTGCATACGCCGGACGGCTTTCTTGCTATGCAAAGTGGCCGCGGAGCGTGACCAAGAGTGCCAACGAGCGTGACCAAAAGGGCCGTCGGGCGTGACCAAAAGTGGCACTTCGGTTAAACTCGGAATGCGGCCGAAGTTTTAAAAATCGGCAACTTTCTCATTGTCAGACATATATGAAAATGCC
>JAEEGI010014377.1_pt1 | contig 16649 bp, 7 predicted proteins | sample 8958751 | NCBI WGS metagenome assembly JAEEGI01 (sample SAMN16246545, study PRJNA631951) | gut metagenome | biome: gut microbiome; feature: rumen; material: KS-attached | host: Bos | place: Iran: Karaj | collected 2018-10
CCACCGCCATGTACTATACGCCCTCCGGGCGTTCCATCCACAAGGTGGGCGTCACGCCGGACGTGGAGATCGAACTGCCGGAAAAAGCGACGGTGGACGTGCAGCTGAATAAAGCGGAAGAGTACTTGCGTGATGAATTAAAAAAGGAAAAATAAAAAAGAGCGTGGCCTGTCCAACCATACATGGACAGGCCACGCGTTTTTTTCGCAAAGTTGCTTTATTGACTTTTCAGCTAAAAAACTGGCATTTCAACCAGAATTCTCTTGAATTTATAAGGATAAAAAGTTATTATGATAAGGTAAGGAGACGTAGCTTACTGTTGTATAAGGAGTGAATGAAATGTTTGAACGATGGCGTACTTTTGAACTTACCCCCGATGGTTACAGGGAGACTGTCATTGGGATTGGCGACACCCTCCGGAAGCTGGGTGTGTCCGATAAGGAAGCGGAAGCCGGAAAGCAGCTGGTGGAGCATATTTATTCCCTGCAGCTTTCCAGGCGCCCGGAGGTTTGCGACAAAGTGAAGGTCCGCAAACGCTTCGGCGATATTTCTCTGCGCCTGGAGACGAAGGGCGATGAGTATAATCCGCTGCAGATGCTGGAGGAATGGAACGAAGACGATCCGGATTATGAGCGGACTGTGTTCCTGAAATCAAAGAAGGAGCAGCTCTCTTACGCCCACAAAAACGGTATGAACATTGTGACGGTCCGGGTACACGAGGCGGGGAACAAGCAGATCCGCTACACCCTGTTCGCCATGGTGCTGGGCATTCTGGCCGGGGCGGTGCTGAAGAGCATGGTGTCCCCGGAGATGATTGAGATGCTGAACAAGAATGTGGTCACCAGCATCCGGACCATGTTCCTGAATTCCCTCAATATGATGATCGCCCCGGTTGTGTTCTTTTCCATCATTGCGGGTCTGACCAGCATATCCAATGCGTCCGATATCGGGCGCATCGGCGGCAAGCTGGTGGGTACCTACCTGTGTACCACGGTCATCGCTACGATTCTCAGTATTACCATCGGGCTGTTCATGTTCCACGGCGGCGTGCCCCAGATGGGAACCATCAGCGGCAGCGGCGGCGGGGTCAGTGTGTCCCTGCTGGATATGATCGTAAAAGTGGTGCCGGAGAACCTGATTGCGCCCATTGTGAACCGGGATATGCTGCAGGTCATCTTCGTTTCCGTGCTGTTCGGCGTCACCATCAATATGCTGGGCGAGACGGCGCAGCTGCTGAAGGACTTTACGGAAACCGCCAACACGTTCTGCCTGCGGGTCATCACCCTGCTGGCGCAGTTTATCCCCCTCATTGCGTTCCTTTCCATGATGGCGCTGATGTTTACCGTGGGCGTGGATTCCCTGTGGCTGCTGGGTAAGGTGCTGATCGGCCAGTTCATCGGTTCCGTGGCGATGATTTGCGTCTATTCGGTGGTCATGGTGCTGATGGGCAAGATTTCCCCGGTGCCTTTCCTGAAGAAGATCGGCGGCTTCGTGCCGGTTGCTATTTCCATGGGAAGCAGCAGCGCGGCCATGCCGTTTACCATGAATTTCTGTACGGAGAAGATGGGGGTTTCGCCCCGGCTTTCCTCGTTTTCCATTCCCCTTGGGGCCACGGTCAACATGGACGGCGGCTGTTTCTACTTTTCCATTCAGGCGATCCTGCTTGCAAAGATGTACGGGGTGGAGATGACGCCGGCGTTCATCTGGGCGCTCTTCGTCACGGTTGTGGCTCTGTCCATCGGCGCGCCGGGCGTACCGGGCGGATCTTTTGTCTGCCTGACTTCCATCATCGTCTCCTTCGGTGTTCCCGTGGAAGCGGCGGCGATTGTGCTGGGCATCGATCCGCTGACTTCTATGTTCCGTACCACCATCAATACGATCGGGGATATTGCGGTGACCACGGCGCTTTCCAAAAATGAAGGCATGATGGACGAAGCGGTGTACATGGGCACGGCAGAAAACGGGTGAACGTCTAATCGTTGTTACGGTTGTATGGATTTGATGGTATCTGAGATATGTTTATGTTATAATTATAAATTAGAAAAGTTCAGATAACAGCACAGAGCTTCCGGTTTTGCCGGCAGCTTTTAGGGAAAGGTGGATTCAAATGGCAAACAAGGCAGAAAATAAAAACCTGGCAAAGGATGCAACTGCTTTTACCAGAGAGGCCAACGCAGCCTGGTACAAGAAGCTTGACTTTGACGACGAGGCGGAAAAGGAAAATGCGCTTCGGGGGCTGCTGGAAGCGCCGACCGCTTTGGTGATTCGCGGCGAAGACGGGCATGTAGTCTGGAACGCGGCGGGTTACGATTTTATGAAAGAATTTGACAAGGCGCCGGATACTGCCAATCCCAGTCTGTGGCGGAACACCCTGTTCAACAGTTATGCCGGGCTCTTTGAAGTGTGCAAGGGGATTTACCAGGTCCGGGGCTATGATATGGCTAACGTCACGTTCATCCGTACCAAAAACGGCTGGATCGTGTTTGACGTGCTCATGTGCCAGGAGGACATGGAAGAAGCCAAAGCGCTGATGGAAAAGCATTTTGGCCCTCTGAACATCATCGCAGTTCTCTACAGCCATTCCCACGTTGATCACTACGGCGGCATCTACGGTCTGGTCAAAAAGGAAGATGCGGCTGACGCAAAGCTTGCCCTGAAAGACCAGCTGGCCAGCGGCAAGGTGGTTCTGATTGCTCCGGAAGGCTTTTTAGAGCATGCGGTCAGTGAGAACATCTATGCCGGAGCGGCCATGGCCCGTCGGGCCCAGTACCAGTACGGGGTCCATCTGCATCCGGGACCGAAGGGCAAACTGGCCATCGGCATCGGTCTGGGTCAGGCTGTGGGTAATGTTGGGCTGTTGCCTCCTACCTATGAAGTTACGAAGAATGAAACCCTGTGCATTGACGGGATAGAAATACAGTTCCAGCTGACCCCCGGCACGGAAGCTCCGGCAGAGATGAATGCCTATTTCCCGGATTACCGGGCCCTGTGGCTGGCGGAAAACTGTACCGGCACCATGCACAACCTGTACACCCTCCGGGGCGCTCAGGTCCGGGATGCCAGTGCCTGGGCCAAATATATATTGGAAGCGGAAGAACTGTTCGGGGATAAGACGGACGTGGTGTTCCAGTCCCATAACTGGCCCCACTGGGGAACGGAAATCATTAGGAAGTATATGGACGATACGGCAGCCGCCTACAAATACATCAATGACCAGACCCTGCATTATGCCAATCTGGGCTATACCCCGGTGGAAATTGCCAGGATGCTGGATCTTCCGGAAAAACTGGCCAGGGTGTGGTATATCCGGCAGTATTACGGAACCTTGAACCACAACATCAAGGCAGTGTACCAGCGGTATCTGGGCTGGTATGATGCCAACCCGGTGAATCTGAACCTGCTGACGCCGGAAGCTACAGGGAAGAAGTGGGCGGAGTATTTGGGGGATGCGTCGGCAGTGCTTGCCAAAGCCCGTAAAGATTATGAAAAAGGGGAGTACCAGTGGGTGTCCCAGGTCACCAAAGAACTGGTCTTCGCCGATCCGTCGAACCAGGAAGCCCGGAACCTGTGCGCAGACGCGCTGGAGCAGCTGGGGTATCAGGCGGAAAGCGGAATATGGCGCAATGCCTATCTGACGGCGGCGCTGGAATTACGTTGCGGCAACCAGGCGATACACGCGCCGAAAGCCGGAGCCGCCGATATGAAAGCAGGCATGACGGCAGAGATGATGCTTGACTTTATCAATATCTCAACCGATGCCATAAAGGCCCAGAACGATGACTTTACCCTGAACCTGATCGTTTCGGATACGGGAGAAACCTTCTTTATTAAACGAAGGGACGGCGTCCTGCTGGTCCATAAGGGCGTGAAGGGAAAAGCGGCGGATTGCACCCTTACCTGCAGCCGGATGCAGCTCATGGGGCTGATGATGGTAAATAAGGAAGTGCTGCAGCGCATTTCCGCGGAGGGGGACAAGACGGTTCCTGTCCGGCTGATCAAATATATGACGCCTTTTAAGACGGACTTCAATATTATTGAGCCGTAACAGTATACCGGACATTGCTAAATAGGAATCACAGGTGGTATGATTCGTTGTATTGTTATGAAGGATATTTTGCAATCTGATTGCATATTAATTACGAAAGGGTGCGTTTATTATTATGAACCTGCCAGAAATTAAAATGACGAAAACACATTATATGATTCTGGGAGCTGCGGCTGTCCTGTTTGTGGGATGGCGCATATTCTCCGCGCTGCAGCCGCCGGCTGCGGAAGCACCTGTTGTCCCTGTGGTCCGCACCGTTACGATAGGAGATACTGCTTCTAAAGAGACGGCTGTGTATCCCGGCGAGGTGCGGGGAAAATTTGAAAGCAATCTGGCCTTTCAGGTGCTTGGGAAAATCAGGGCCCGCCATATCAATTTAGGCGATAAAGTCAGGGCCGGTCAGGTGCTGATGGAGTTGGATCCGAAGGATGTGCAGCAAAGTTATAACGCGGCTCAGGCCACGTACCAGGCGGCCCTTTCCAATTATGAGGTTGTAAAGGAAAACTATAAACGGTATACTGCCCTTTATGAAAAAGGCGCTGTCAGTACCATGATCCGGGACGAGCACAAGACCCGTTATGACGCAGCGGCGTCCCAGCTGGAAAGCGCCCGGGCGCAGCTGACTGCCAGTGGGAACCAGATGGATTATACCCGGCTGGTGTCCGACCATGACGGGGTGGTTGCCTCCATCTCCGGGGAAGTCGGGCAGGTAGTAGGCGCCGGAACACCCGTGGCTACGGTAGTGCAGGACGGCAGTCGGGAAATCCAGATCTTCGTGCCGGAAAACCGGTTAGGGCAGATCCGCCTGAACCAGCCGGCTACGATAACTTTCTGGGCCCTGAACAATCTGACCGCTACCGGACATATTGCCGAAATCGCTCCCATGGCCGACAGCGTGACCCGTACCTATAAAGTTAAGGTGGCTGTAGATTCCATGCCGGAGGCGGCGAATCTGGGCATGACGGCCAAAGTAACCCTGAACGCGGGAACCGTTAAATCGACCCTTGTGCCTACCGGAGCCATCTACCAGACCGGGGATCAGGCGCAGGTCTGGGTCGTGAGGGATAAGAAGGTATCTCTTGTACCTGTGAAGACAGCCGGCTTTGAAGGCAGCGATGTTAGGATTACGGAAGGTCTGTCTAAAGGCGACGTGGTTGTCACAGGCGGAATCAACAAGTTGGCGGAAGGACAGGAAGTGCGTCTGGAAGGCAGTGAGGCAAAATGAACAGTAACTGGGCCGAATGGGCAATCAAACATAAACAGGTCATCCACTTCTTCTCTGCCCTGATTGCAATCATGGGAATCTTCTGCTATGCGGTGCTGGGCCGTCAGGAAGATCCCAGCTTCCCCCTTACGCAGATGGTTATTTCCGCTGCCTGGCCGGGAGCTACTGCCAAGCAGATGGAAATGCATGTGACAGACAAGATTGAAAAAGTGGTACAGACCGTAGACGACGTGGATTATGTTACCAGCTATTCCAGGGCGGGCGTCTGCGTAATCAACGTATATCTGAAAGAGAGCGTTCCTTCGGAAACGATCCCAAGCCACTGGCTGGACGTGCGGAATCTTGTCAATGACAAACGAAGCGAGCTGCCCGCCGATATGTACGGACCGTTCTTTAATGATCACTTTGACGATGTGTTCGGCAACGTGTACGCCATCACCTCCGACAGTTTCTCTTACGAGGAGATGCGTAAGGTAGCCAGTCGTATCAAAGACGAGTTTGTACAGGTACCGGATGTTAAGAAAGTGGAACTGCTGGGTGTACAGCCGGAGAAGATCTATATCCAGGTGGACAATGAAAAGCTGGCCCAGCTGGGTATGAGTGTAGATCAGCTGGCGGCGGTGGTGCAGGCGGAAACCTCTGTTACCCCGGCGGCTATGAAGCATAACGGAAAGAGCAATATCTACCTGCGTCTGACGGGACTGCCGGATACGGTAAAGAATATTGAAAACATTCCTGTCAGCGGCAATGGACGCACCCTGCGGCTGGGGGATATTGCCAGGATTGAGCGGGGTTATGTGGAACCGTCAGACCCCAAGATGTATTTTAACGGTAAGCCGGCCGTGGGTATATCCATTTCCATGGTGGATGGCGGCAACAACCTGAGACTGGGCAGGAACCTGGATAAAAAAGTTGCGGAAATACGCCAGCAGCTGCCTTTGGGTTTTGAGTTCAACCAGGTGCTGAACCAGCCTAAGGTGGTAAAGGAATCCATCAACGAGTTTGTGGAGAGCCTGGTGGAAGCCATCCTGATCGTGTTGGTGGTCAGCCTGATGACCCTGGGACGGCAGAGCGGTTATGTCATTTCCGTCTGCATTCCCCTGGTGCTGATGTGCAGCATGGTGGGTATGTTCCTGGCGGGAATCGATTTGCACAAAATGTCTTTGGGCGCCCTGATTGTGGCGCTTGGCATGCTGGTGGACGATTCCGTGGTTGTGGTGGAAATGATCGAAACCAAGATCAACGAAGGCTGGGACCGCATCAAAGCCTGTTCCTTTGCCTTTGAAAGTTGTGCCAAGCCCCTGCTGACAGGTACTATGATCACCTGTGCCAGCTTTATGCCGATCGCTTTTGCCAGATCTGCTGTAGGCGAATATGCCGGCAGCCTTTTCACCGTAGTGACCATTACCCTGATGAGCAGCTGGCTGGTTTCGGCTACCGTGGCTCCGACCCTGGCCCATTCCTGGTTGAAAAAGGAAGATAAGGGCGGGGGAGAGGAAGCGGAGGCTTCCATGTATCAGGGCGGTTTTTACGATTTGTTCCGTAAACTGCTGAAATGGTCGCTGCACCATCGCATGACAGTCATTATTATAAGTATCGGCATTTTTATCGGGTCCCTGTTGCTGGGCAAGCTGCTGAAACAGGAATTCTTTCCGGCTTCCACACGGCCTGAGCTGTTAGTGGACATGAACCTGCCGGAAGGCACCAGCCTGAAAACCACCGATGAGGCGGCGCGCAAACTGACAGAGATGGTGCTGAAAGAGAATGGCGTGAACAGTATTTCCACCTATGTGGGGGAAAGCAGTCCCCGTTTCGTACTGGTCATTCAGCCGGTGCAGCCCCGGGATAATTATGCCCAGCTGGTAGTGGTGGCTAAAGACCTGGAAGCCCGAAAACAGCTGGAAAAGAAGATCAAGGTGATGATAGAGGATCATTTCCCGGATGTCCAGAGCTACTCCCATTCTATTCCGCTGGGGCCGCCGACGCCGTACCCGGTCATGTTCCGTGTAACCGCGCCTACGGATAACCAGGCCAAAGAATATGCCGCAAAATTAAAAGAGATTATGGTGGCCAATCAGCACGTAACCGTAATTAATTTTGACTGGATGGAAAAGGCACCAGCCGTTAAAGTGGAACTGGATGATGACAAGCTGCGTCAGATGGGTCTGACCCGGAAAACCGTGGCGGCTGCCCTGTACGCAGAAATCAGCGGTTACAGCATCAGCAAGTATTATGAAGGCGACCAGGCCATTGACATGGTGTTCCGTCTGGAGCCGAAAGACCATCAGAACATCAGCGACCTGGGAACCATGAGCATCCCTACTGCCAGGGGCGCCGTGCAGCTGAACCAGGTAGCGTACCTGAGTTATGAGAATGAAGACGGCATGATCTGGCGGCGTAATCTGTTGCCGACGGTCACGGTCAATGCGGGTATTATTGACAGTGTGACCGGCAATGACGTCACCAATGAAATCTGGCTCGCTTCGGAAGAATTGCGGAAACAGCTGCCATTAGGCGTAAAAATTGAAATCGACGGACCTTCAGAGAAGAGCGTCAAGTCCCTTGCTTCCATTTTGCGGCCTGTGCCGGCCATGCTCATTATCATGGTCATTCTGCTGATGCTCATGCTGATGGACGTAAGGAAAGTGTTCGTAGTTACCTGCATAGCACCTTTAGGACTGGTTGGCGTTATTCTGGGCCTGTTCCTGTTCAATACGCCTATGGGTATCATGGCGCAGACAGGCGCCCTGGCACTGGTCGGTACTATTATCCGTAACGGAACGGTGCTGGTGGACCAGATCGATCAGCATCTGGCACAGGGCATGCCACGGCTGAAAGCAGTAACGGAATCCGTCATCGTACGTTTCCGTCCCATCATGCTGACCGCCCTCACCACCGTGCTGGGCCTGATCCCCATGTTCCCCAGCGATTTCTGGCGGGGCATGGCCATTGCCATTTCCTGCGGTCTGACCGTGGCTACGCTGATTACCCTGGTGGTTATGCCAGTCATCTACTGCATGGTGTTCAAGGTGAAAAACGAAGAGCAGTAAAACTGACAGGCTTGCGGTTTGTCTGTAAGCACTGTGGAAAGTCTGTAAAACAAAATGAAGAGAGCAGGTTCTTTGGTTTCTGTATGTTCCTGAAATCAAACAGGGCTGGACGGTTTCGTCCAGCCCTAATTTTATTCCTTTTATAGGCCGTTTTCCTGTTCAGAAAACACGACCATACAGTTTATAAAACGTAGTGTTACCTTACGCAATGTGTCCTTTGGCTTTGATCACTTCGATGACTTCGTCCACGTATTTCTCGCAGACTTCATCGCTTTCCGCTTCCACCATGACACGGATCACCGGTTCGGTGCCGCTTTCCCGTACCAGGATGCGCCCGGTGTCTCCAAGGGCTTCCGCCACTTTGGCAACGGCTGCCTGCACGTCCGGGTCGTTCTGTGCGTCCGGTTTGCTCTTTACTTTCACGTTCTTCAGTACCTGCGGATAGAACACAACAGGCGCCGCCAGCACGCTCATGGGTTTTTCCTTGGCCAGCATAACTTCCATCAGCTTCAGGGAAGTGAGGATGCCGTCGCCGGTGGTGGCGTATTTGATGAAGATGGTGTGGCCGGACTGTTCGCCGCCGATGCGGTTGCCGGTATTTACCATGTTTTCATATACGTATTTATCGCCGACCTTGGTCTTTTCATATTCGATACCCACTTTATCCAGTGCTTTGTACAGACCGAAGTTGGACATAATGGTGGTAACCACTTTGTTATTCAGCAGCTTGCCCCGTTCTTTCATGTACAGGCCATAGATGTACAGGGTGTGGTCGCCGGTGACCACGTTGCCCTTTTCGTCTACGCACAGGCAGCGGTCCGCGTCGCCGTCGTAGGCAAAGCCGATGTCCAGCTTGTTGTCCACTACAAACTTCTGCAGGTGTTCGATATGGGTGCTGCCGCAGTCCGTGTTGATGTTGCAGCCGTCCGGCTGGTTGTTGATCACATAGACCTTGGCGCCCAAAGCGTCAAACACCGCTTTGGCGATCTGCCAGGAGGCACCGTTGGCTACGTCCAGGCCGACCTTCACATTCTTGAAGCTGAATTTGGACAGGGAGATCAGATAGCCGATGTACCGGTTGCGGCCAGCCACATAATCCACTGTACGGCCGATGGCGGCCCGTTCCGCCATGGGAACGTCGATTTTTCCGTCAATATAGTCTTCCACTTTCAGGATGGTTTCTTCGTCCATCTTTTCACCGTTGCTGTTCAGCAGTTTGATGCCGTTATCATAGAACGGGTTGTGAGAAGCAGAAATCATGATGCCGCAGTCAAAATCATCCACCCGGGTGATGTAAGCTACGGAAGGCGTGGTCGTCACATGCATGATGTAGGCATCCGCACCGGAGGCCACCAGGCCCGTGCAAAGGGCCGATTCGAACATGTACGAGCTGCGTCGGGTATCTTTACCGATTACGACTTTTGCTTTTTTGCCCAGCCGGGCGCCGTAGTACCAGCCCAGGAAACGGCCGATCTTTACCGCATGTTCAAAGGTCAGGTCTTTGTTGGCTTCGCCGCGGAAGCCGTCTGTACCGAAATATTTACCCATTGTTACATTTCCCCCTTATGGATGATTTCTCCGCTGTTCTTCCAGATGGAATCAGCAGGTACAACGCCTCTCACACAGGAGGTGGGATAGACATTGCTGTTCCGGCCGATGACCGTGCCCGGGTTCATAACCGCGTTGCAGCCGACTTCCACGTGGTCTCCCAGCATGGCGCCAAACTTCTTGATGCCGGTTTCAATCTGTTCCGTCCCGTTGTGGACGACAACCAGTTTTTTATCCGCCTTTACGTTACTGGTGATGCTGCCGGCGCCCATGTGGCTGTAATAGCCAAGGATGCTGTCGCCAACGTAGTTATAATGGGGAGTCTGTACGTGATCAAACAGAATCACGTTTTTCAGTTCCACGGAGTTGCCCACTACGCAATCCGCACCCACTAATGCGGTGCCGCGGATAAAAGCGCCGTGACGGACTTCCGTGTTAGGCCCGATGATGCAGGGCGCACCCAGATACGCGGTGGGGAATACGGTTGCGGTTTTATGAACCCAGACCTGAGGTTTTACTTCTTCATAGTCATCGCCCAGGGTGGGACCCAGCTTCAGGATCAGTTCTTTGATTCCTTTCAGGGCTTCCCAGGGATAGGTGAAGCCTTTCAGGTAATCGGCAGCCAGGGTATGATCCAGGTCATACAGATCAGTAATGGTATACATGAATTACAATCTCTCCTTCTTTTCGATATCCAGGAAATACTTGTAGGTGTCTACGGTCAGTTCGCCGCAGGCCGCTTCATCACAGGCGATGATCGCTCCGTTGTGCATCTGCAGGGCGCTGCAGGTCCATTTGTGGGACATGCCGCCTTCTACGGTAGCCGCCAGCGCTCTGGCTTTGTTGTGGCCGTTGATCAGGATCAGCACTTCTTTGGAATCCGTTACGGTGCCAACGCCGACGGACAACGCCTGGGAGGGAACCTTTTCCGGGTCGTTGCCGAAGAAACGGGAGTTGACGATACGGGTATCCGTGGTCAGGTTCCGCAGGCCGGTACGGGAAGCCAGGCTGGTGAAGGGCTCGTTGAACGCAATGTGGCCGTCCACGCCGATGCCGCCCATGAACAGGTCGATGCCGCCGTAGGAAGCAATCTTGGCTTCGTAATCCGCACATTCCTTCACCGGATCTTTGGTCATACCGTTGAGGATGTTGATGTTCTCCGGTTTCATGTCTACCAGGTGATTAAAGAAATTGTCGTGCATGAAGTACCAGTAGGACTGGTCATGTTCGTGGGGCAGGCCCAGGTATTCGTCCATGTTGAAGGTCACCACGTTGGCGAAGCTCAGTTCCCCGGCCTTGTTCATGCGGGCCAGTTCCTTATACACGCCGATAGGGGAAGACCCGGTGGGCAGACCCAGTACGAACGGACGATCCTTTTCGGGACCTGCGTTATGGGCTTTAATACGGTTTGCAATGTAGTTGGCGGCCCAAAGGCACATTTTTTCATAATTATCCTGAATAACGACTCTCATTATTTCATTCTCCTTTTGTCTTTTTACAGTTTTCTGATTTTGTAACTTCTTTCAGTGATAAGAGAACCTCTGTTACGGTTTTAATTCCGCTTTTTGCTTTCCCTTTCACGATGCACTGCGCACCGTGGCAGCATCCGCCGAGTCTTTCGACAACTGCCAATCCTCGTCACCCGTTCAGGGCCTGGCGCTATAGAACCTCCTGCTTATCCTCCCCGGTCAGAGATTCTATTTATGATTGCGAGCATCCCTCCACCCGTATCCCGTTTTTGAAATACGGTGAGGAGTCCAAACAACATGTTGCATGAAACCATGCAAACCACTACTAATTATAGTAAGAAAACGCGATGGCGTCAATAAAAAATTGGGATTTGTCCGCTTAATTGTGCGTACATAAAAGTTGCAGCTTACATACCCGGGCTGACGCCGCCTGAATAAGCGTCGCGTGCCCCGCAGGGCGCGAGGAACTTGTGCTTTTGTTGAGCGTTGACGGGGCAACCCGTGAGGGTCCCAGTCTGACGATATCGAGCAACGCGAGCAGAGTGAGCGTGCGCAGTGAGGAAGTGGGAGGCGGATTGCCCCGTCAACGCGACCCGAAGCGTTAGCGACGCGCTATGAAGGCGGAGCCACCCGGGCAGAACGATGTACAAATTCAGATATTACACTCCGGTCCCGTCAAAGCAGGGAATGAATTCTCCGCAGGCCGATTCTTCTTCCTGCACGAACCCGTCTTCGATACCGCTGTCGAAGAGATAATCTTCCACTTCTTTGTATTCTTCCGGTGTTACCTTCCGGTTCAGTTCCGGGTATTCGTTGGCACGGCCGCAGGGTACGTACTGGTGCATGAGGCTGAACATCACATCCCCGGGCTTAAAGGTCTGCGCCACCCAGTCAATGACGCGTTTCGTGTTTTCCAGATACCCGGGCAGTACCAGGTGGCGGATGATGACGCCGCTCTGCATGATGCCGTCTGCATCCAGCCTGTAGGGGCCGACCTGCCGGAACATTTCCATAATGGCTTTCCGGCTGATGTTCCAGTAATCGTAGGCATTGCTGTATTTCAGCGCCAGCGTATCGTCGCTGTATTTCAGATCCGGCAGCCAGATCTGTACCTTGCCTTCGAATTTCAGCAGCGTGTCCGTGGCTTCAAAGCCGCTGCTGTTGTATACCACGGGTACTGGAAGCTTCTCGTCCAGGCTTTGCAGAATGGAATAGGCGAAGTGGGTAGGGGTGACTAAGTCGATATTATGTACGCCCTTGTCAATCAGTTCGTGATAGATTTCTTTCAGCCTTGACACGGAGATTTCCTTTCCTTTGTTCAGGCAGCTGATCTCGTAATTCTGACAGTAACAACAGTGCAGATTGCAACCGGTGAAGAACACGGTTCCGGCGCCTTTTGTGCCGCTGAGGCAGGGCTCTTCCCACATATGGACACCGGCCCGGGACACTACCGGTAAAATCCCGACGCCGCAGCAGCCGAACCTGCCGTCGGTATCGTTGATGCTTTCGGGGCGGTCAACGCCGCAGCGGTGAGGACAAACGTAACATAACATATTGGATGACTTCCTTTCCTTTTAAACGACTCAATATCAGAACGTATAGGCCACGGTCACGTTGCCGCCGAAGCCCCGGTGTTTACCGCCGTATCCGTAGATAGCAATATCTGCCTTCCAGGGGTTGTCCTTCGTGGCGTCCATACGCAGGCCGATCTCACACCGGATGCTGCCGCCTTTTACGCTGGCCGCACGGATTGCCGCGCTGTTGCCGCCGGTACTTACCGTGCCTTCCGATTTGCCGTCGAACTCGTATTCAAACGCCAGGCCGCCGTACCAGTTCCACCTCTTTACCGTAGTACCGTAGCGGGCGCCAATACGCAATAGGTTGCTGGATACACTGTCCAGGTCATAATGATCCGCGCCTGCGTCAAAGCTTACGCCCTCCCGTCTTGTATAGAAATACTTCCCGTACACGTCCAGACGTCTGCCGTTTCTGTAATTGGTCACCTGGCCAATCCCTACATGGGCGCCGAAATAATTGGCATGTACATCATAGCCGTATCCGTTGCCTGCCGCGTCGTGCAGGATATCGGAAGCGGTATCGCTCATGCGGCCCAGACGGAAGCTGGCCTCGGTGTACACATAGTGTTTATTCGTCCACCTGGCCAGGAGACCGCCGCCTGCGTAATGTCCGTCTCCATCCCCCCGGCCCGCATCGCTGTGGAGGGTGTAACTGCCTTTGCCGTATTCCCCGAAGATGCCATATTCCAGGCTGCCTTTCTTTGTCTCATGATTCCGGCCTACTGCTACTGCCGCATTCCAGGTGTGGGATTTCACATGGCTGCCCGTTTCGTAATGGGATGCGCCGCCGCCCACGGAAGCTGCGGTGGATGTGCCGTCCGCACCCGCGTTGGCCGCCAGGCCTAAGCTGTCCATTGCATTGCCCAAGTGTTCAGTGCCCGCAGCCAGCAGCGCCATGCCCGCTTCCATTGCCATCACAGTCTTGTGGGTCTGCTCCTGCGCCGCCAGATTATTGGCGCCTGTCTTCGTGGTAAAAATCAAATCGCTGCCTGTCAGGGATGCTTCACCTTCCCCTTCCAGTCCGGTTCCTACCTTGTACTTGGTTCCGATAATAGTTCCTACACTATTACCAAAACCGGAAACCAGTGTCATCTTCTGATTGGCTCCCAGCGATGTGACATTCGTGAAGTTAATCTTCGACGTATCCACATCTGCGCCTGCAAAGGTAATATTGGCCGGACGGGTCATCAGGGCGCCGCTGTCCTTCCAAACCACGTTGCCAAAGGTCAGCTTCGTGGCTTGGTTCGCCGATGGCGTATAGGTCACAATTCCCTTGCTGGTGGTAAGCCTGCCGGTAATAATCCCATCAACAGTCACACCGGCCACCGGCGTGTATCTGTAGGAATGTCTTTTCGTCTGCTCCGCCATATCCTGCAGCGTCGCATTGGCTTTAAGCAATGTCATGGAATCGCCCGCTGCAACACTCTCCGGTGAAGCATAGACAACGTTAAAGTTATCCGTTCCTAAGATCGTTACTCCTGAGTAGTTGTAGTCTGCACTGCTGCCGTCAAACAGTACAGCGCCTTTTTGCCAGGTTACCTGACTGAAATTGATGTTGGTATAGGTGTTATAGGCGTTGTAGGTCAGAACTTTTTGGTCCGCCGCCAGAGAAACAGAAAGGCTGTCAAAGGTTGCATCGATACCGGATGTCAGCTGCACCTGTTTTGCATTAGTGGTAATTGCGCCGCCCGCTGTCAGGGACTTGCCGTTCACGGTCATTGCCGAAACAGTCCCACCCGCGCTGATCAGGGAGCCGTTGGTATTCTGCGCCGGATCGAAGCCGCTCACGTTAAGGTTGGTAATTTTGACATCGCCAGCTGCGGACACGGCTGCCCCGCTGGCAGGAACCGCCGACAGAGCCAGTGTTCCCGCCGTAAGATTCCCGCCGGCAGAGAGAGTGCCCCCGGCAGAAATACTGTCCGCGCTGATGTTGGTGCTTGCACTGATATTGCCGCCTGCGGAAACATTGGCTGCGGTAATGCTCCCGGCTGCAATCGCGCCGCCGGCGGAAATGTTAGTGGCACTTACTGCCTGCCCGCCTGCGCTGATATTTTCACCTGCGGACAGACTGGTAACAGTGGCAGCGCCCGAGATATGTATATCCCTGCCGGCAGAAAGGTTCAGCTGTTTGCCGCTGCCGGGCTGCGTTGCGCCGCCGCCCACCGTGAGGGTCCCTCCTGCGCTTACGTTGCCGTAAGCATTCGTCAGCGCATGACGGATAGCGATATCCCCGGCAGCCTGAAGAACGCCGCCGCTCATGGAAATCTCCCCGCCGTTTTCCGTGCTGATCGTTGCTGCGGAAAGCGTTCCGCAGCCGCTGACGGTAAGTGAGCTTCCGCTGGTCTGGACCGTCACGGCGCCCCCGGCGATTAACGTACCGCCGGAATTCACCGTGATGCCGCCGCTGCTATCAATGTGGAAACCGTTTTGCGTTTCCAGCGTGCCGCCGGAGACCGTAAACGAAGAAAAATTATTGGTTCCGCCAAGGGAAATCTGCCCGCTGCCGCCGTCATAGACAACTCTGCCGTGGCCTCCTGCCGTGCCGGATGCTATGGCTCCGCCTGCCATGGACAGCGTGCCCCCGTCAAGGGTGACGCCGTTTGCCGTACCGCCGCTCCGAACGGATTGCATGCCGCCGGAAAGGATCGTGGCGATGGCCGTGCCGCCGTTGTCAATGGTCTGTGAGCCGCCGGAAAGGATCGTGCCCGTGGCCGAGCCGCCCGCGGAGATGAACTGATTGCCGCCGGAAAGGATCGTGGCGATGGCCGTGCCGCCGTTGTCAACGACCTGTGAGCCGCCGGAGAGGATGGTGTCCGTGGCCGTGCCGCCCGCGGCGATGAACTGATCGCCGCTGCGGATGATCGTATTGTCGGCCGTCGCGCCGGCGGAAATAACCTGATGGGCGTCCCCGGCATGGATGATCGTGCCGACCGCCGTGCCGCCGCTGAGGGTTTGACAGGCGTCGCCCTCGTCCAGGGTGGTGCCGGAAACCACGCCGCCGTAGACATTTTGATTCGCGTTGCCCTTGACGTGCGTATCCGTGACCGTGCCGCCGCTGACGTTCTGCATTCCCTCGGAGTTGACGGTGGTGTTCGTGACCGTGCCGCCGCTGACATGCTGCGTACCGCCGCCGTTGATTGTCGTGCCCGTGACCGTGCCGCCGTCGTTGACGACCTGATTGCCGCCGTTCAAAATCGTGCCCGTGGCCGCGCCGCTGTTCAGGATGTTCTGGGTGCCGCCGGAGACGGTCGTGCCCGAGGCCGTGCCGCCGCTGGACACATACTGTGTGCCACTGCTGATAATCGTATTGCCGGCCGTCGCGCCCGCGTTGATATTCTGGCTGGCGCCCGCATGATTGATGATCGTGCCGACCGCCGTGCCGCCGCTGAGGTTCTGGCAGGCGCCGCTTCCGACCAGGGTGGTGCTGATGACCGTGCCGCCGTAAACGTGCTGCGCGGCGTCGCTCCCAACGTATGTACTTGTGACCATGCCGCCGCTGACGACCTGCGAGCCGGAGGTGGCGACGGTCGTATGGTCGGCCGAGCCGCCGTCGAAGACGACCTGCATGCCGCCGCTGACGACGGTAATATTCGACGCCCTGCCGCCGTTGTTGACGTTTTGCGTGGCGTTACTGCCGCTGACGGTGGTATAGTTCGCTGTGCCGTCGTAATTGACATTTTGCACGCCGCCGCCGTTGACGGTGGTGTTCGACATCGTGCCACCGGCCGATACTTG
>JAEEGI010014379.1_pt1 | contig 16648 bp, 12 predicted proteins | sample 8958751 | NCBI WGS metagenome assembly JAEEGI01 (sample SAMN16246545, study PRJNA631951) | gut metagenome | biome: gut microbiome; feature: rumen; material: KS-attached | host: Bos | place: Iran: Karaj | collected 2018-10
GGAACAAATAAAAGAAAAGAAACGAAAAATAATAAGCAAATTGTTTTAGTTCTATGCAAACTAATATCATCAAAAATTGGAATTTCATTATCATTATCTAAATTAATATAAAGATAAGATGGGGCCATTGTAATATATAATATATTCGTAAAATTCAAAATAAATTCATATAATAATATAATCCAGAAGGCAGTTCTAACAGTTCCATGCCTTTCCATTTGTTTATCTACTAAATCATTAACAGCTCTTGCTACTAAATTAGTATCATCAAATTGATTTTCATCATTAAAATTGCTCACTCTTTGATTTATTTCATTTAATTTTTCAGATTCATAATTCGTTAAACTATCATCTAAAGTAAAAGAATCCGATCTTTTTATTGTATCTGTCGGAGATTGCCCTTTTGCATATACTTCAAAATCTGGTTTCAATGGCTCTGTAAACATTACAGATATTATTGCTAATAATATTAAAGAAGCAAAGAAAGACAACCATGACGGTAAACTATATTCATTAAATGTTTTATTTTCAGAATAATGATTGCCAAAAATTAAAAGACAAATAAAGGATAATAAAGGACCTAATGAATTTCCAATAAGAATAATTAATTTGAAATATAATAAATATTTATTTAATTTTCTTTTTGGAATAAAATATAATAAATATTTTCGATGAACAACAGTATTAAGAGATAATCCTATAATTAAAGCCCCAAAGCAAAGAAAAGTGAGAGATATTTCATAAATACCAAGTAAAAATAAAGAATTTCCAAGAGCAGATAAAACAATACTTAATACCATTAATATTTTATAACTTTTTTTAACTAAGAAATGAGAATATGCCATAGATATTAAAGCACCTAATGGTGTCATTGCCATAATTAGGCCACATAGTAGGCCTTTTTTCACTATATTAAGATTAGTATCCTCTTTATCATTTGCAGCTAAAAAATAAAAAATAGTAGGATATATATATGTAGAACTTATACACATTATCATAGCTTGGGTTAATATTAAACGAATATTCCAATAACTTTCTTGCGATAAAAAATGTTTAGGCTTTTCTCTTATTCCTTCTTCTTCACTTTCTATTAAATTATGTTCTTCTTTTATAGTATTTCCCTTGACTGAATATATATGGGATTTATATTCATTATTTTTAATATATCTCATCCATACTTCAAATATTAAGGATATACTATGATAAAATGCTTCCATATTACCTATAGATGTATTTAAATCGTCAAAATCATTTTTTATTTTTCCTAAACTTTCTTTTGATGTTATATCTTCTTCTTCATCTTTATTTGGATCTAATAAGCCTTCTTCGACATTTATTATTTCTTCTGATTTTGTTTCTTTAGTAAAACTTCCAACACTGGTATTTTTTTTCTTCGATAAATTTTCGTATTGTCTATATAATTCATTTTTTAATTGTTCTACACAAGCTCCTACCTCATCTAATATTTTATATTGATGAATATATAACAAATCACTATTCTTTTTTTGATATTTTTCGATAACAAAATTTTTCGTAAAATTAAAATTATATCTTTTGAATTTTTTATCAAATTTTTTCATTATTTTTGACATTCCTGTAATATTTAGATAAATATAGCAAGAAAGTGATGTTGCATAATTAGATAATGCTTTTAATTCTATTAATTCTTTTTTGAGTTGAATCATCGAAAAATTTTTATATTTCCTTCTGACATGTAGTCTTGTATTTATTTGTAAATATAATTCTCTTTCTTGATTAATAAAAAATATATAAAATTTTTTTAATTCTTTATCTAATTGCTCTTTAAAATGATTTATTATTTCATCTCTTATGTCAAATAATGAACCTAATTTTCTTTTATCTTTTATAAATTGTTTTAATGATTTATAATTTATATATTCTTTTTCCCATTCTTTTATTTGTTGTTGACGATATTTTTTTCCAAATTTTGCCATTTATTATTTTTAATTCAGATTAAAAAATAATTAAAAAAAATAAATAAAATATTAAATTTATTATTTGTTTGTTTTGGTGGTTGTATAAAAAATATTAAGTAATTAATTATCAATAAAAATTATTTTTTTAACCCTCATTTTTATATTTTAATATGAATAAAATAGTTTTATTTTTAATAAAAATTAAATTATAAGTTCTTTATAATATTTTTATTTACATAAATAGACTAAATTTAAATTTGAATATCAAATTGATATAGTATTTATATCATAAATTTTGAAACTCTATATTAATATTATATTAATTAATTGCTATTGAATTTAGTAACTACAATAATATTTTCATTTTCACCAATTTTTCTAATCCTAAAATTTTCAAATATACTATAATTTTCTAAAGTATTTAATAATGATTTCCATTTCTCTTCTTTTTCATAAAATTTATTAATTGAAAAAAAATAATCAGAAATAATATCTTTTTCTTTTTTAAATAAAATACTTCTTTTAATATTTTCGGAAATGAAATTACTTATTTCTAAAGGAATATCATCAATATTATTTTGATTATTATTTTCATTATTATTTAAATTAGCATTTGTCGCAAAATCAAATCTAGATTTTTTTTCTCTTTTATATAAATTATCTAAACCAATTATACTATATACTTTTTTCCTTTTTATATTATCATTATAATCAAAACATAAATTAATTTTATTTTTATTTTTTTCATAATATTCTTTAACAATATCTTTACAATAAACATTATTTGCTTTTGGAAAAATAGTTCTCTTATTTTTAATATCATTTAAATAATTAATCATATTTACATTATTAAAAATCCCACTTAATTTAATTGCTTTAATATGTTGATTTTTAAATATTGTTTTATTATTATTAATATCATCTTTATTAATAATATAATATCTTTAACATCAGAAAAATAATGTAAATATAAACAATCTTTATTATTACAATTATTCCCATATAAAAAATTAGAATAATATTTTGTTGTTCCAAAAGAAGCTTTTATAATATGATTTTCAAAAATAAAATTATCTAAATTTAAAATTGCAAGAGAACTTTCAGAAAAAGAAGAATAAGTTATATGACATGAATAACTTGGTCCATTTGGATTATTTAAATTATATATTTTATTTTTATTCACATGAATTTTTAATATTTTTCCATATTGACCTAAATATTCAAATGATGATAATAATTTTTCATTATATGCTAAATATTTTGGAAATCCTATTCAATAAACTAAGTTTTATTGAGTTATTCTTAATTTTTGCATTTGGGAATAATATTCTTTTGAATTTAATGTTTCTGATAAATGAAAAGGATATTTTTTTTCATTTTCTTTTATTTCATTTTGTGATTCGTTATTATTTTGGTTTAGTGAATTTGACATTTTTTTATATTTTTTTTTTTTGATAATTATATAATGTTTTAAGTTTATTATTTTTTATTTTTAGATTATTATTTGACTTTCCTTATTTTTTAGTTTTATTATTTGTTTTTTTATAATTATTTTTTTTTGATTTATTGAAATTTTAAATATTTAATGTGAAAATAAATTGGGGATTGGGCCTAATCCCCAATCCCCACAATACTAATTTATAGTTATTGTCTTTTTAATGATTATTTTATTTTTAAAAATAAATATAAAAATAAATGTTATTAAATATGAATTTATTATACTCATAAATTTTTTATTTATTGTCAAACTTTAAATAATAAATTTTTTTTATTTTCAAAATTATTAAATAAAATTTTCTTTTATATAAAACCCTAACTTTTTTCTTTATTTATTATAGGTAAATCTTCTATATCCATTTTATTTATTTTTTTTCTTGTTTTCATAAATATTAATACTAACAATCCAACAACAACTATAATAATAATTACAATAATAACTAAAGTTCTATTTGAATTATTTTTTTTTTCATCTCCAGGTTCTGATTGATTTAAGCAATTATCTTTAACACATTCTTTTTTATAAGTATTATAATAATAGCCTATATCACAATAAAAAGGAATGCATTTATCACTCCAATTTCCATTTTCATTACATTCAAATCCACCATGCATATTCTTTCCTAAATTTTTACATGAATCATTCATTAATGTTAATTTTTTATTAAATGGATTGCATTTATTTTCAACATTATATTTATGGAATATTTTCTTTGCTTCATTGACAAAAGTACCATATAAATCATCATTATAAGATGAATATATCTCAACTCTTTCATCAATTGGATTTAATATATATTCTCTTGGTGTTGGATTTTTACTTTCATAATTAAAATCAAATGATTCTGAAAATGTTCCTTGAATAAAATTATATCCAAATTTTTTTAAATCGATAACTTCAGGTTCAGAAGGGAAAGTATATACTGGTGAAGGAGCCTGAGAAGCGTCAAATTTTTCTTTATCTTTAAGATTAGGATTTCCTTTATATCCAACAATAATTGCTCCTCCTACATTTTGTAATCCTTTAATAAACACACACGTAGTACTATAGGAAAATCCATCTGTAAAAATTATTATATCTGTTGGTTTTTTCGTATGTTTTTTATTAAATAATTTTTTTCTGACATTTTCAAATTTTTCTCTTTCAGTTTTATTTATCAATGAATATATTGGAGTTCTATAATGTATTATATCTTCATTTTCTCCATAATTATCTTCAATACCTTGTAATAAAATTTCTTTATCAACTTTTTCACATGTTGTTATATTAATTGCTTTATTATCAGGATCTTCATCTTCATTAAGAAATGAAATAGTATGGTTATTGGATTTAGTTGCTCCAAATAATTGAAAATCAATATTAATTTGTAATAATTGTGATAAATATACTCCTAATATTCCGTATCCACCTCCATTATTATTTTGTATTCCAATTATAGGATAATCATTTGAATAAAATAATTCTGAACAATTATAAAATAAATCCATAGCATATTTATAATCATTCCATAATTTATAATTAAATGAATTTTGAACAAATACATTTACTTGATTATTGTTATCAACTCTACATTTAAAATAATTATTTAATGTATCATTATAATCCCAAGTAATATTATTATTAGTTTGAATATATTCATGTTTTAAAGTATGAATATTGAATTTGTTTGATTTTTTTTTTTCAAATTTAAAAATATTTTTAGTTTTGTTATCAGATTTTAAGGAAAGTAGCATTTTAAAATCAATTACAATATTTGTTTTTTTTTCATTTTCTATTTCAAATTCCAATTTTATATTTGATATTTCTTTTTTTGTGAATGGCATATAAAGTAAATAAAATCCATAAGATTCAAATTTAAAAGAAAAAGAACAATGTTCATTTTTACATGCCATAAAATCATTACCAAAATTTTGAACAAAATCAAATGGATCTAAATTATTTATTGAATTTAAAGGATAATTTTTATTTTCCATTAGAAAATTTTGAACAGATTCATTATATTGAATTAATGTTCTATTTTCTATTTTTATTAATAATCTTGGTTTATTATTAATATTCTTAATGATATAAGAAAATGGATAATAAATATATGAATTATAAAAATCTACATATTCCCATCCATCAGATGCTATTATCGATAAATGTAAATCTCTTAATTTTCCTAAAACTCTCTTTATATCTATGTAAAATTCATATTTATTTCTATTATTTCTTTTAATCTCTTTTAATTCATTTAATAAATCAAATTTTATAAAATAATCAGGATAATTTTGTGGTTGTGGAGGATTTTTTACTATATCTGTGTATATATATGTTTTATTTAATATTCCTATAATATTTTCTAATATTGAATTACATTTATATTCTATCATTTTTTCAAGTAAATTTTCATATATTAAAGAATAAGTTATTGTCATTTTAATATCTTTATCTATTTTTATTAAAATATTAAAATATTCATCATTTAATAATTCTTCATTAGGAATTCTAATTTGATATAAATATGTATTATTATTATTTTTCTTTATTTCATCATTTGGATTTGAATAATATACATAATTTTCAAAAGAAAAACCTGAGTAAATATAAGAATCAAAATTTTCATTTGATTCCAATAATATATTTATAAAATTTAGTTTTTGAAAACTTTGGTTTAATGATAATAAATTATTTCCTTTTTTTAATTCATATGTAGATGATTCAGTTAAATTTATTTCTATTTTGTTAATTTCATCAAATAAATAACTAAATTCAATAAATGAATCTTTTTCTTTTGAAATTAATGTTAATTGAGTATCATTTTTATCAATTTTAATATAATATTCTGTTGAATAACTTAATAATAAATTTTTATTATTATTTTTAATTTCAACTATAGAATTTGAACTTATTTTTGATAATTTAACCAACATATTCATATTATTTGTAAAGTTTAAATTATATTCAACTCCTTTTTTTAAATATAAAAACACATTTTTATTGTTTGATATTTCAATTTCTTGTTTATTTTTACCGTTGAAAATATCAAAATATATATATGAAAATATTTTAAAATTCAGATTAATTGAATCCATTATTAAAATGTAAGTTACACCAGGTTTAAAATTAATAATTTTTCCTAATGATGAATTAAAAAATGTTTCATTTCTTAATAATATATCAAATGGAGTTATTTCATATGTATATTCAGCTAAATAGAATTTAAATGAAGAATCATATGAATTTATATACATTATTTGTTGATTATCATCATTTTTATAATTTTTAATAAAATATATTTTTTCTTCTTCGTTAAATTCAATAATTTCATTTTTTTTCTGATTTTGATATAATTTATATGAATTTATTTTTATAATTATGTTCTTTGTTAAATTTTGCTCTGGATTGACATATATATCTTCATTATTACTTATATAACATGTTTTATTACAATATGATTTATCTTCAAATTGAAATATTTTTTCAATTTCTGATTCATAAAAATATACAATATTTTGAGTTGTAATTTGAAAAAGATAACTTTTATCATTTTTAATTTCTATTATAGTAGTATCTTCATTAATTTCAATTTTTTCTGAATTATTTTCTTCTATTTTTAAATTTTTATTATTGATCAATAAATTTATTGAATCATTTGTATAAGAAAATTTTTTTGAAAACACAATACTTATTACAATGAAAAAAATAAAATCTTTCATTTTTTTAAATTGAGATAAAAAAATATTTAAAATTATAAATGCTTAACAAATAAATTAAATAAATATTATAATAAAAATTTTTTATCTTATTAATATCAAAATTTTATAACACTTAATTAAAATATATTTAAATATATTTGATTATTTATATTTAATAATTGGATATAATAAAAAAGAATTAAAAATATTATTTTAAATGGTCTAACAAATTAAAATATTATACAAATTATAATGAATTTCTATAAAATAATGAGTTTGTATAAATTATAAAAAAAAAATAATTATAATTAAATGATAGAATTATTTTTTATAATTATATGAGCTTCTTTGTAATTCTTCTTTTAATTTAATATAAATTAATTAATATTTTTTTGTGATTTTTACTTTTATTTTATTTATATCTTTATCATATATAATAACTACCACAAAAAATTTTATCTAAAATCTATATTTTTCAAATATTAATATTTATTCAACTTTATTATAATAAATATAATTGTTTAAATAAGTCATTAAATTCTTTGGAGTAGTTTAAATACATAAATTTTAATTGATTTTTATTTATAAATAATAATTAAATTTTACTTGATTATTTATCCTTTTGATTTAATCTATATCAAATAAATAATTTATAATTATTAATTTTGATAATTTGTTTTTATCTTTTCTAAAAATTTTTTTTGATTTTGAATAATTATTAGAATTTTTTATCTTATTTTTATTCTCAATATAAAACTTTCTTTTTTCACTTTTAATTGGTTTATTTATAAAATATTTATGATACTATTTAAGGGATTATTTATATAGATGATAAAATACAAAAAATAATTAATAAATATTATAATATAAATAAGAATTATTTCAATTAAATCTTTATTTTTTATAATGACTTAAATATCATTTTAATTTTTTTTCATTAAATTCAAAAAAATAAATATTTTAAATATGTCCATTCATTATCTTTATAATAATTTTTTTTAAAATAATCTTCTGATAAAATCTCATAAATATTAATAATAAAAGGATTATAATTAAATAAAAAATATTATTTAATAAAATGATTATTAATTTTTAATTTTCATTTTTTTTAAATTGATATTAATTTATTATTTATAATAAAATGTTTAAAGATTCAGAAAATCAATTAATTATTGAAAAAAAATATCTATAATGGATTATTATATTAGTAAATAAGTTTGATTTGATAAATATTATTATTAAAAACAAAAAAGGAAATTGAATATATCAAAAATTTTAAAATTAATTATTTAAAAACATTCAAATTAATTTCCACAATTAATTCAATTAATGAAATAATTGATTATTTTTCAATTATGATAAACAAGTATATTAGTTCTGTTGATGAATTTTTTAAAATTGAATGGAATTTTGAAAACAATTTAAAAAATAATATTTCTTTTAACATTAATAAAGATGATATTATTATTAATGATACCTTTATATTTGGAATTTTTAATGAAAAAATTTTTGATTTATATACCATTCCTGCAATTCAACTTTTTATTGTTTCTAAAGACTTTTGGAAAACTTAATTTAAAAAATAAAATATTAATTTAAACATTTTTTTTTGAATTAATAATTTCATCTATTATATTTTTTATTAATTAATTCAAAATTAAAAAATTATTTATTATTGCAATTAAAATATAAGTAAGTATTAAATTTAAATAATTATAAAAATAAAAATATAAAAAAATATAATAAAATATATTAATTATTCTTGGAAATTAAAAAAAACAAAATGTATAAATTTTAAAGTTCAATTTACATAGTTTTCATGCATTAAAATTAATTATTAAATTATGTTTATAATTATAATTACATAGAATTTTCAAATATTTGAGTTTTATATTTAAACTCAAATTTCGAAGGAGTTTAATCACTAAAGAACACATCTTCTAAATTTTCAAATTCATTATTTTTTGCCATATAATTAAACAATATCTCCTTTTGATTATTATTGACATATTTTTTTTCAATCAAATTTTTACATTTATTAAAAAGTTTCGCTTGTATTATTACAGAAAATAGCCAAGGTACATCATTCACAGAAAATTCTTTTCTATAATTTATAAAATTCAAAAATTTAATAATTCCCGGTTTTCCTAGTAAAATTTTATTTGTTAATTCTTCTGCATAATGAGAAATTTTATCTAAAGAAATTTGATTATTTTGAATTAAAAGTTTAGAATTAAAAGCATAAGATCTTTTATCTTTTGCTTTTAATAATTTTTTTTTTAAATTTTCTTCAGGTTGAGAAAGTAAGTTTTTTAAATATTCAAAAGAATAAAAACACCTCATAATTTCTTTTAAATGTTTATCATATTTATTATTCATTATTCTTCTAACACTTTTAATTATTGAAGTATGAAAATGGTTTTTTAATTCTTTCGGAGTTCTAAAAAAATTTTAAAAATTGATTTACTTATTTGAGAATAATAAAGAATATTTTTTCCACTTGTTTCCTAAGAAAGAATGTGATTCAAAAAATAAATATTCTTCTTCAAAAGACCAAGAAACTATATTTTTTCGCATTTTCTGTAAATATTCTGGCTTTTCTGTAATGTAACCATTTTGAGGAAGTTGCATATATATTAATTATTTTTTTAAAAACAAAGATTTAAATGTATTTAAAATTATTTTTTTTAATAAATATATTATATTTTAAATATCTTACTTTTATGTTTTATATTTTTACATTTTTAATTTTTATTTTATTTTATTTAATTTATAAAAGTTTTCTTTTTTTTATTTGATTAATTCTCCTTTTTGGGACTTGTTTTATAATTTTTGGAACTAATATTATAACAATCCTTTCATAATATATTCATAAATAATCTATAAGAATTTATTAAGTTTAAGTTATATAATATTAATTTTTAGAGATATTTAGTTAAATTTTTTCTTTTGTTTTTTTAATGAATATAATACTGTTTTAATTTTATTATTTCTTTATTATAATAATTTATAAATTTATCATAAATTTTTGAATAAATATTATAATTAAATTCTTATATTTGATTTTTATGCACTTTTTTTATTTTTATTAATATTATTAGTTAATTTTAAATTATTTCATCTTTCTCTACATATTGAAAAAAAAAAAAACAATTAAATTTATAAAATAAAAATTAAAAAATGGATTTAAAAACAAATAATAAAAAAAACTAATAAAAAATAAAAGAAAAATAAAAAAATGTATATAGACTCAAATACAATATATAATAAATCAGAATATAAATTAATAGAAAATTTCTCTTCATGTACAATATGTGGAGGAATATTATGGGAGCCAATGCAATGTTCAGTATGTGATAATTCATTTTGTAAAAATTGTTTAAATTCTTGGTTTAAACAATCAAAACAAGAAATTTGTCCTTTCAAATGTCCAAAATCAAGTTTTAAAGAAAGTAAATTAGTAAAAAAAATGTTATCAATTTTAAAATTTAATTGCCCTAATAATTGTGATGAACCAATTCCTTATGAAGAATTATTCAGTCATATTAGATTAAAATGTAAGAAAGTAGATTTCAAAAAAAAATATTATGATTTGAAAAAGAAATTTGATGAATTAATGATTGAATATAAAAATTTAGTACCTGATGTTACTGAAGAAATGTCTTCTAGAAATAATGTTTTTAAAAGTATTGAACATATTCATCCTTTAATTTGGTTAAGTACTGATAGAATGGGTTGGCTTTGTAATGTTTGTGATGTTTCTCATCATGGAAATGTAAAAAGTTATTATTGTACTTTATGTGATTATGATTTATGTTCTACTTGTAAGAAAAAAGAAGAAAAAAAACATAAATAAATTTATTTTAAAATATATTGTCCTTTTCACCTTCTTTATTTTTGGCTTTTATTTTTTTGTTTTGTTTATTTAATTTTTTTTAAAACATATATAATAACTTATATTATTTATATTTTTATTTAGTCAAAACTATTTTTTTGTCAGTATTAAAAATAATTTATAAATGAAAAATGATAATTTATATAATTTATCTACTGCAAGAGGTAAACGATCGTCGTTAAAAATGCCAACTTCAATAAATCCAAATGATATAATTGTTAATAAAAAAAAAAGAAATAGTGTAAGTTTTAAATTAGGTGAAAATAATCAATTTAAAGAATTAAGAGCAAGATTTCAAGAATCTGAAATACATAAAATAAATGAAGAAAAAAATAATAAATTTAATGAAGCTAGAAAAAAAAGTATTAAAAATGAATTTTCTTTGGTTAAAGAATTACTTAAAAAACAACAAGAAGAAATTGAAGAAATTGAAAATGAAGAAGTTATTGAAAATACTAATAAAAATTTAAAAGTCGGTAAAGAATATGAAGATAGTGAAAGTAATGATAGTAAAAGTCAAAATAGTGAAGATTCGAATAAAGATAAAGATTAAATTTATTAAAATGGTTGAATTTAATAATTTTGTGATAAATGGATTTATATTATGGAAATAAAAAAGAAAAAAAATCTCTTTTAAAAACTAAATTTAATTAATAAAAAACATTTAACAAAAATATATAAAAAACATTAAAAATAAAAATTAAAAAAACCATTTAAAATAAAATGGGAAATTTCAATTACCTGGAAAGTTGTTGTCCTCAAGAACAAAAAGAAGAATCAAAAATAGAAGGAGAAACAGCAAAAGAAATGACAGCATCTTTTTCTGAAATGTATGATATAAATAACTTATCAAAAACTAATTCAAAATCTCGAGAAAAAAATCCAATGGAATCATTATATTTTTTAAAAGACTCAGTATTAATAGGAAAAGGAAGTGGAAATCCAGTAGATAAATATAAGATAGAAGAATTAATTGGTAAAGGTGAATTTTCATTAGTTTATAAAGCTACTTTAAAATCTAATGGTGATTTAAGGGCTTTTAAAGTTATTAAAAAAGATGAAAGAAATTTTCATAAATCAAAAGAACTTTTAAAAGAAATTGAATTATTAGAAGAAACTGATAATCCTTATATTGTTAAAATGTATGAATTTTATGATTGTCCTAGAGCTATTTGTTTAATTAATGAATATTTAAATGGAGGAAGTGTTTTAGATAAGATAAAAAAGGAAAAAAAATTAAATGAATTTAATACTGCAATAATATTATTTCAAATTTTAAGTGCTTTATCTTTTTGTCATTCTCAAAAAATAATTCATAGAAATTTAACATTAGCAAATATATTAATTGATAATCAAAAAGACCATTTTATTCATTGTAAAATTATTGATTTTTCAACTTCAGCAAAAATGGTAAAAGGAGTTGAATTAGAAGATTCAAAAAGTAATTTAAAATATATGGCTCCTGAAGTTTTACAAGGTAAATATAATGAAACAAGAGATATTTGGTCTTGTGGTGTTATTATGTATACTTTACTAACAGGAAATTTCCCTTTTGATGGTAAAGATATATTAAAAATAAAAGCTGAAATTGAAATTGGGAAAATTAATTATGATATATTAAAAGATTTTTCTAAAGAATGTATTGATTTATTAAAAGAATTATTAAATAAAGATCCAAAAAGAATAAGTGCACAAAAAGCAGTTGATCATATTTGGTTTAAGAAATTAAATATTAAAGAAAGATTAACTTTTATTTCATATGATAAAATTAAAAATGTATTAGAAAGAATAATGAAATTTAAACCAACTAAAATATTACAAAAATTAGTTCTTGTTTATTTAGTAAGAAATTTAAATCATGAAAAGGTAGATGAAGCTTCGAATTTATATTGTCAAATTGATTATAATAATGATGGTAAAGTTGAGGAAAAAGAATTTATTACACATTTAAAAGAATTAATAGAAAAAACAGGAGAAAATGCAGATGAAAAGTATTTAAAAACTGTTTTTGATAATATTGATATTGATAAAAGTGGTACTGTTGAATATTCTGAATTTATTGCTGCTGCTGTTGATAAAGAACTAGTTTTAAATGATAATAATTTAAAAGAAGGTTTTAATTTTTTTGACAAAAATAAAAATGGTTTAATTAATTTAGAAGATTTAAGATTGGTTTTTATGAAATTTAAAGGTTTTTCATTTGAAGAATTTAATTCTATTGTTTCTGACGTCGATGTTGATAAAAATAAAGAAATTGATTTTGAAGAATTTAAAAATGTTATGAAATCCATTGTTGAATAATTTTCTAGAATTGTTTTATGGAAATTTTTTTTTTTTTTTATAGGTTTTTATAGGATTATTATTTAATAACCAAAAAAATTTTTTTTGATAAAATTTATTTAATTTTTTAAAAAATAATGAATAAATTTATAATATAAAAATAATGAAAAAGAAAAAAAAATTTAAAAAAAACTATAAATATCTGTTCCTATTCATAATAATCATCATCTCCCTTCTTTCTTCAAATGAGATTTTTTGATTCTCAAGAACAAAAATTCACTTTTCAAAATTAATATTTTTTTTCATAATTTCTTCGACTAACTTTTGGTCACCACATGAAATCAATTTCTTTTCTTTCTTAAAAAATCATTATACTTTGATTTGAAATTTTCCCTTTTTTTGATAATGGTTCTTCTAAAAGTGATTCTCTGCTCAATTAAGAAGGATACATATTTTTTATGAATTCCCATCTAAGATTAATATTTTAAAGATTAAAGTGTAGATTTTTCACTTTTTTTGAAAAATATTAATTTTTGAAGGAGGGAACTTTTTATTTTTTTTAATGTATATTATTTTTAAAAAATAATATCTAGGAAATATTTTCAATCAGGGATTTTTATATTGGAAATATAAGGAAATAATTTTTATATTTTTTGTTATAGTTAAATTTTTTTTTCATTGATTAAAAAATAAATTTTCAATAATAAATGTATTTTAAAAAGAAAAAATAAGAATATTTAAAAATTAGCAGTAGGAATAATATCATTTTTAAAATGTAAATAATCATTAACAGGTGGTTTATTATCTTTTTCAAATTTCTTAATTGCACTATATCTATTAATCTTATCAATATCATAAATAAAATTTTGATCCATAGTTTCAATTTTAGGTAAATGTTTTTTTTTAATTTCTTCATTTTTAGAATTTTTTCTTTCAAACCAATTACTTTCAGTTTTAAAAAACTTTTGATTTTTATCATTATTAAAATTATCTTTAATAAATTTATGCTTTTCCTTATTATACAATCGATCAACAACACCATTTTCGATTTTCTTAATTAATTTATTATGTTTAATTTCAGCTTTACTTAAATATCTTTTTTTATTCCAATTACTTCCAGTTCTATTCCATTCTAATAAATTATCATTACCTTCTCTTAAAAAATTACTTAAATGATAATTAGAAAGAGGTTTTGAATTGAGTCTCAATCCACCATCATTACAAGAAATATATGAGTCTCTTCCACTTCCATCAGTTCTATATTTAAAGGGAGCTGCTCTGTGATTTAAACTTCTGAAACGATAGTTTGATTGAGGAGGTGATTGTGATATGTTCTGACCTGGGAGAATGTCCATCTTCCAAAAACCACCATTGTTATATTGAATGTATATGTCACGACCTTCTCCATTCGAGTTATATGCGTTAAAGGATGGACGGAATGTACGGTATAAGGAACTTACTTCATGGACTCTGTCTATCATTTTTTTAAGGAGTTATTTTTTTATTTTTTTTTTTTGTTTTAAAAGTTTTATATATTTATGAAATTTTAATTTTTTATTATTTTATAAGGTTAATTTAATATATCGTAATCATCTAATTTGTCATTATATGTATCAATTTTTCTTTTTATTTTTGAAGTTGGAACCCAATTTATGTGATCTTCCATTGTTCTTGTTACTAACATTTCAGGATTATAAATGACTTCAGTTCCTAATTGAACTTGTCCTTGTTCAATATATGTAATTGCTTCTTTAATACTTTCACAATATTTATTTCTAAATAAAACAACTGATAATCTTCTTCTACAAAATTTAGCAATTCCTATTTCATCGATATCTTTTAATGAATTTTTACTTTTTATTAATCCAATATCATATAATCTTTGTAATAATTCGGAGGTTTTTTTTATACGATATTCATCATCTGGTTTAAGTAACATTAATTTAGAAACTATTTTTTTAATTTTTCCTACTATTCTATTATATTTTTTTAAATCTTCTCTTTTTTGAATATAATATCTTCTCATTAAATGTGTTTCTCTTAAATTATTATCTTTTTTCCAATTTAGAAAATCTACTTTTTTTAATAATTTCTTTTCATGATATTTTAATTCTCTCATTTAAGATAAAAAATAAGATTATTTAGAATTTAAATATTCAAAAAAAATAAAAAGTTTTAATTAAATAAAAATGGGAAATTTAGGAACTTATTTTAAAGGAAGTTATATTGATTATGAAATGGATATAAATTTTAAATCATATAGAGCAATTTCAGATGAATGGCTTAAAGATAATTTCGAAGATAAATATGTTTTTTTACATTTAATTCCCTTTCGAGATTTTTATTTTCTTTTATTAAAAGAAAAATCTCAAACAAAAGAATTTCAATTAGAATTAAAAAAATTTTCAATTTCAAGTTCAGATACAGTATTAAATAAATATGTAACAAAAGAACAATTTAATAGTTTTATAAATGATATTTTATTTGAACATCCAATATTAAAAAAACAAATAAAAAATGAACAACACAAAACAAAATGTGAACATTTTTTATTATATATATATTCTTGTTTAAAAAAAAGAATATTTAAATATCAATATGGCAGTGAATATATTCCAGAAAAAACAAAAATAATAACAAAATTACATTTATTAGCAATTGGATTTGTTTTTTGTTCTGGAAGAAATATAGAAAAAATAGATTTTTTATTTAGAATTTTTTCAGAACAAGATGAAATTGTAAGAAGAAATGAAAATATATTTAAATTTCTTTTATGTATATTTTTGGTTTCTTCTCAATGTGTATTATATGCTAATTTAAAAATGGATATTGATGATTATGAAAAATTTCCTATTAAATTTTTAAATACTGTTAGACATTCTTTTAGTTTGAGAAATATTGAAATTGGTGTTAACTCATTTAATAATTCTTTTTTCGAAGAAAATGATTTCTATGAATATAATGATTTTATTAATATTTTTAAATATAGAGATTTTGATTGGATTTTTTCTTCTAGTGGTATTAGATATTATTTAGAATTAAATGATGAAAAAGAATCTTCTAATTGGGGAGAATTAATGAAAAATTATGCACAAAGAACTATTTTAAAAGCTTTGAAAAATATAAAACAAAAAAGTGAAAATTAATATTTTAAATTAATTAATACTTTATTTAAGATTTTTTAATAAGGTTTGTTTTGTTTAATTTTTTACTTAATGAATTTCATTATTATTTTAATTAATTATTTTTATTTTTATATTTGGTTATTTAATTTAATTTTTTTATTAATTTATTGAGAAAATATTTTTTTAAATTTCATTATGGGGATTGGGGATTGGGGATTGGGGATTGGGGATTGGGC
>JAEEGI010014380.1_pt1 | contig 16647 bp, 10 predicted proteins | sample 8958751 | NCBI WGS metagenome assembly JAEEGI01 (sample SAMN16246545, study PRJNA631951) | gut metagenome | biome: gut microbiome; feature: rumen; material: KS-attached | host: Bos | place: Iran: Karaj | collected 2018-10
CTCCTCCGCGTGGAGGACACCGACCTTGAGCGCTCCACGCCCGAGGCCATCCGCACCCTTCTCGACGTCATGCAGTGGCTTGGCCTCAACTATGACGAGCCCGAAGTCTACCAGACGCACAACGTCAAGCGCCACCTGGAGTGCGCCGAGCAGCTCGTCCGCAACGGCTTCGCCTACCGCGCCGAAAAGCCCACGAAGGACGGCAAGACCGGCGAGGTCGTCATCTTCCGCATGCCAAAGGAGGGCGTCCTCGCCTACGACGACCTCGTCAAGGGCCACATGGAGAAGAAGGCGGCCGACACGCAGGACTTCGTCATCGTGCGTTCCGATGGTTCGCCCGTCTTCCACCTCGCCAACGTCGTGGATGACATCGACCAGGGCATCACCCACGTCATCCGCGGCGACGACCACGTCGAGAACACATTCAAGCACCTCGAGCTCTTCAAGGCGCTGGGCGTGACGCCGCCGAAGTACGGCCACCTGCCCATGATCGTCAACGCCCAGGGCAAGCCCTACTCCAAGCGCGACGGCGCGGCCTTCGTCGGCGAATTCCGCGAACAGGGCTACCTCCCCGAGGCGCTCTTCAACTACCTGCTTCTCCTTGGATGGAATCCCGGCGACGACCGCGAGGTCCTCTCGCGCGACGAGATGGTCTCCCTCTTCACCCTTGAGGCGTGCCACAGCTCTCCAGCCAAATTCGACATCAAAAAGCTCCAGTGGATGAACGGAGAGTACATCAAGGCCCTGCCGCGCGACGCCTACGAGGCCGAACTTCGCAGCCGCGTCGCCGCAGCCGGTCTGACCATTCCGGACGGCTTCGACATGACCATGCTCGTCGACCAGCTCCAGATCCGCACGAAGCTCTGGAACGACATCCCCGGCAACTGCGCCTACTTCTTCACCGAGGACTACCCGTTCGACGAAAAGGCCGTTGAAAAACGCCTCCGCAAGCCCGAAGTCCCGGCCCTCCTCCTCGACCTCGCCGACCGCTTTGAAAAGCTCGAGCCCTTCACTGCCGAGGCCGGCGAGGCGATGGTCAAGGAACTCTCGCAGGGCAACGGCATGGGCCCGTGGGTCCACCCCGTCCGCGTCGCCGTCTCCGGCCGCATGGAGGGCCCAGGCCTCTTCGAGATGCTCCAGCTCCTCGGCCGCGAAAAGACTGTCGCCCGCCTCCGTCGCGCCGCGGCGATGTAATCGGCGGCGCCATGTACCATACTGTTCCCCATTCCGCCGCGCTGTCCTTCGTCCGCGCCGTCTTCGAGGCGCACGGCTTTCCCCCCGCCGACGCGGCCGCCATCGCCGACGTCATCCTCCTCGCCGACCTCTACGGCATCGAGTCCCACGGCGTCCAGCGCATGCTCCGCTACCACAGGGCCATTGCCGAGACGAAGACCGCCCGCGTCGGCGTCGAGCCCGAGATTGTCTTCGAGACGCCGGTCTCCGCCGTTCTCGACGGCCGCGACGCCATGGGACAGCTCGTCGGAATCCGCGCCATGCGCCTCGCCATCGCAAAGGCCAGGACCTCCGGAATCGGCATGGTCGCCGTCCGCGCCTCCAACCACTACGGCATCGCCGGCTATTACACGCGCATGGCCGTCGAGGAAGACCTGCTTGGCGTCTCGATGACCAACTCCGAGCCCATTCTCGTCCCCACGTTCGCCCGCCAGGCCATGATCGGCTCAAACCCAATCGCCCTCGGTATGCCCGCCGACCCGACGCCCTTCCTTTTCGACGCCGCCACGTGCGTCGTCCCCCGCGGCAAGCTCGAGGTCTACGCCAAGCGCGGCGATCCCCTCCCGGAAGGGTGGGCCATCGACGAAACCGGCGCCGTCTGCACCGATCCCGGCCGCGTCATTTCCGCCATCCTCGGCCGCCATGGCGGCGGCATCCTGCCGCTCGGTGGCGCCGGCGAGACCTTTTCCGGCCACAAGGGATACGGCTTCGGCCTCATCTGCGACCTCTTCACCGCGGGTTTCTCCGGCGGCCCCTTCTCCAACCACAAGAAGGACGACCCGAAGAAAGCCAACACCTCACACTTCTTCATGGCGATGGACTACGGCCTCTTTGGCGACAAGGCGACAACCCGCGCCCGCTTTTCGCGCTTTCTTCAGGATCTTCGCGAAACACCCCGCGCCGAAGGCTGCCCCCGTGTCTGGATCCACGGCGAGAAGGAACTCGAGAGCGAGGTCCGCCGCCGCCGCGAGGGCATCCCCATGAACGAGAAGACCATGGACGAACTGCGGCGCATCGCCCTCGATCTCCATCTCCCCGCACCCTCCTTCCTGCGCTTTTCCCCTAGGACATAGAATTTGAAAATGGGCATCTCAACCGCATCGGACGCCTCTCTCGACCTTCTAGTCTCGCGCTACGCCGACGCTTCCGCCGCAGAGCAGGATGTCGTCCGCGCGGCTGAGCTGGCGGCGGCACTTGCCGAAGACGGCTCATGGCCGGACATCGACTATGCCGATCTTTCCAAATCGCAGTGGATCGCCGCCGCGCATCTGCTGAATCTCAAGATTCTCGCCGCCGATTGGCGGCGCAACGGCAGCCGGACCTCGGTTGAGGTGGCGCACCGCGCGCTTGCCTTCTGGCTCGACCGCCGCCTCGTCAACCCGAACTGGTGGTGGAACATCATTGGTGTTCCGACGTACATCGGCGACGCGGCGATCATGATGGATTCGGAACTGACGCCCGAGGAGCGCGAGGGTGTCATCGAAGTCATGACCGTTGAGGAGCCGGATTTTGCCAAAACGGGCCAGAACTTTGTGTGGATGTCCGAGAATCGCCTCAGGCGCGGACTCCTTTTGCGCGACGAGGGCATGGTACGCGGCGCGCTGGACGACATCTTGAGCGAAGTGCGCATCTGCGACGTCGAGGGCATCCGCCCGGACTGGTGCTTCCACCAGCACGGTGCGCAGCCGCAGTTTGGCAACTACGGCCTCAGCTTCCTCTGCGCGCAGTCGCGACTGGCCGCGCTTTTGTCGGGCACGGGTTTCGACTATCCGCCGGGGAAACTCGAGCTTGTCTGGAAGCTCGCCTCGGAAGGCTACTCCTGGATCTGCTGGAAAGGCATGATGGACGTTTCCGCCATGGGCCGCCAGCTCCACAAGGACAGGCAGCGCAGTAAGGCCGCAAGTGTCGCGTGCGCCTTCGCGAACCTCGCGAAGACCGGCTGGCGGGCCCCCGCCCGGCGAATGGGGTTCCGTTACTTCGACAACAGCGCCTACGCCGTCTTCCGCACGGCCGACTTCATGGCCTCCGTCCGGGCCTCGACGCCGAAAATCATCGGAACGGAGACCCATGTCAACGAAGACAACGCGAAGGGCATGTGCATGGCCGACGGCGCGCTCATGACATACGTTACGGGACGCGAATACGAGAACATCTTCCCCCTCTGGGATGACTGGAGGATGATTCCCGGCGTCACCGCCTACCTCGGTAAGCCTGTCGTCCGCGCCGATTCGCGCAACGAGGCGGACGACATCCGTGCCGCAGCGGAGGGGGACGGCGGTTCGTTCGAGTTCACCTTCGCGCGCGAGGGGCTTTCGGCGCACAAGAAGTGGACCTTCTCGCCGACTGGGATCGTCTGCGAAGGAAGCGGCATATCCGCCACCGACGGCGACTATGAAGTCGCGACATGCGTCGAACACGCGCTGGCGGACGCCAACGCCGGCGTCGTGAGCCGGGGGCCGGATGTTTCGCGCTTCCGCAACGGCGCGCTCATCTACACCGTCCATGCGCCGCCGGAGGCGATCCGCTTTGAACTCGCAGAGCGCGAGGGCAACTTCAACACATTCATGCTCTCACACCCTGATGCGCCGAAGAAGGGGCGGGTCTTTTCGCTGCGTATTCTGCACGGCCGCAAGCCAACAAACGCTTCATACCGCTACGAGATAGGCTTTTGCCTTGCATAAAGCGCAATAATATGGGTTGAAAAGATGAAGGGTCCGGCTCTGTCCAAGCGAATTTGCGATGTCCTCCGCGGCGAAATTGAAGCCGGAACCTACAGAATTGGCGGTTTCCTGCCAGATCTTGAAGCTCTCATGGCGCGTTTCGGGACAGGGGAGTACGCCGTGCGGCGGGCGGTGCGCCAGCTGCGGTCGGAGGGGCTTGTCACCATCCGGCGCCATGTCGGCGTCATTGTCAACGACAAGGCGCTTGGTACGTGGAAGGGGCGGATAGCCTTCATTGCCGTCAGGATGTCAGGCTCGTTTCTCGCGCAGATGCTTGAACTGCAGTTCGCCCGTCGTTTTGAGGCCGAAGGCTATTCCATTGTTCCCATATTTCTCGACTTTGGAGGGGATGGGGGCCTGGATCTCGGTAATTTTGCCCGCCATCTCGCAAATGGGTTCTCGTTCGCCATCTGCTACTGCATCGACGGACAGGTCACAAGCCTATTGGATCGCACGGGTGTGCCGTATGTCGTTCTTAACCGCTCCGCCAAGGACTTCCCGCGGGCCTGCGGCGTGTTCCGCGAGAACTTCAGACGCGCCTACTCCGACCTAATCGGGGCGATGTACGCTGCTGGCGTGAGGCGCATTCTGGAAGTCGACATGGAGCGCACGATAGACCGCAGTTTCAAAAACCAGCTCTTTGAAGCCGGAATCGCCACGCAACGGCTCATGTGCAAAGCCGATGCCGACAATCTTCCGCACATTAGCTCCGTGAAGAATTCCGGGCATCGCGCCATTTCAGACTTCTTCTCAGACCCGATGCACCGGACGCATCCGCCGGACGCCATTCTCTTCGAGGACGACTATCTGGCCGTCGGTGGGATTGTCGCGATTCTCGAGGCAGGGCTCCGCATCCCCAAAGACATCAAAGTTGTCTCCTTCGCCAACCGGGGTAACGAACCGGTTCTTGGCGTGTCTCTCGCCCGCATCGAGAATGACCCCGTTTCATACGGGAACACCGTTGCGGACTATGTGCTCGCGATTCTCGCGGGCCGCAAGGCAAAACCGCCGCACATTGAATACCGCTTTGTCCCAGGCGAGAGCCTGTAGTTCGAGACCGCGTGATGCGCGGACCCGCGCCAAATTCAATACTGGTGGTATTACTGGAGGTTTTGACGAAATCTCTTGCATCGTCGCCGCACCCCCCTTTACACTTGATATGCTACGAATTGTGGCAAGCAACCACCAAGGCAGGAGGAAAGACGACTATGAAGGTACTAGAACACGGACTTTTATCGCGTCGGATGTGGCGCGGCCATTGGGAGGGAGCCGTTCGGAAAACGGGCCGCTTTACCGCGCCCGTAGCCTTGGCGGCGGGCGCGGCAGCTATGATCATACCGCTGATGTTGTCTGCTGACGATTATCAGTTCATCATCAATGGAGACCCCACGGCGGCGGCCACCTCGAACAGTTGTGAATCCGCTTCCATCGGCACGGCGCTCGTGACGAGTACGCGGACTTATCCAATGGTAGCGACCTCGCTTGAAGCACGTTACCGCACCATTGACGCGACCGCCGGCGTTAAGCTCCGTTCGGACGCGCCCAAAGGCATGATCCTTGTGGTCAAGTGAATTTCAGCAACGAAAGACAATCTCGCAAGAGAGAAGGAGAGCATTCCAATGAACATCAAGAACATCACTGTAGCCGCTCTGGCGGCAATGACAACAGCGACCCTCACGGCGGCAGTGCCCGAAGTGAGCAACGCAACGATGACTCAGGCTGCGGATCGCCTCGTCACCATAACGTACACCCTCGCTGACGCGCCTGCCGTCATAACGCTGGACATCCAGACGAACAACACGCAAGGGGCGTGGGCTTCCATCGGTGGCGCGAACATACAGAATTTGACCGGCGACGTGTGGAAGAAGGTCGAGACTGGAAACCACACAATCCAGTGGCGTCCCGACCTCTCGTGGCCAGACCACAAGATCGCGGACGGCGGCGCCCGTGCTGTCGTGACGGCGTGGGCGCTCGACAACACGCCAGACTACATGGTGGTGGACATCTCCGCCGCCGCGCAGCCGAACACCCAGAAATACTACCCCTCGGTGGAGTTCCTCCCCGGCGGACTTCTCGGCAATGACGACTACCGCACCACGAAACTGGTCATGCGCAAGATCATGGCCAAGAATGTCACGTGGACAATGGGATCGACGGCGCTGGAGTCCTTAAACCGCAATGCGACACGAGAGGCGACGCATCAGGTCACGCTTGACAACAACTTCTACATCGGCGTGTTTGAAGTCACGCAGGACCAGTGGGCCTTGATCCAGATCGATCGCCCAACGCCAGCCTACTACAACAACGCCTCCTATCGTTCGATGCGTCCCGTCGAGCAGGTGTCATACAACGAGATTCGCAATGCCGCCAACTCCGCTACGGCCAACACGGCCTACGACTGGCCAAACGACCCCAACCCAGGTTCCTTCCTCGGCCTTCTGCGGACGAAGACCGGCATCGACTTCGACCTTCCGAGCGAGGCGCAGTGGGAGTTTGCCGCCCGTGCGGGAAATGGTTCCACGAAGTGGGGCAACGGCTCAGGCATCGTGAATACGGATACGGACGGCAACCTGAACTCGCTTGGCCGTTACCAAAGAAACGGCGGCAAGCCGGGAAGCAGCGATCCTGCCGCATCGGTCAACGCGGACAATGCCACAGCGATTGTCGGCTCATACAGCCCGAATGACTGGGGCCTCTACGACATGCACGGGAACGTGTGGGAATGGTGCCTGGACTGGCGCGAGGACGACATCACGTCTTTTAACGGCAGGGTGAACATTGACTCCTCAGATCCTTCAAAGACTCTGTCAGGTGTATCGGGCTCGGGGCGCGTTGGAAGGGGTGGTGCTTGGAATGCCGGTGCCGGTTATTGCCGTCCGGCGTATCGCGACGCTGACGATCCAAGCAGCCAGAGACTTAAGATATACGGCTTCCGAGTGCTTTGCACGGCAGGGCTGCAATGAACCCCACACCCCCTCCCCAAAGCCGGACGGGAAAGCCGTTTTCCATCTGCTCCTTCAACATGCGCACCGACTGCGGTGCGGACGAAGGGGACTTGACATGGGCGAACCGTCTGCCGCGCATCCTTAAGATCATCGAGAACCACGGGCTGGACATCATCGGAGCGCAAGAGTTGAAGGAGAACCAAGTTGCCCATTTGCGCGAGGCTTTGGGGCCGGGGGGTTATGAAATCATCGGACGCGGACGTTTGGCGGAAGGCAAGAGCGAGGGCGTTTACATCATCTACAACGCAAGGCGATTCGACTGCCTGGCAAGCGACACCTTCCAGCTTTCCGAAACGCCGGACGTATGGGGTTCTTCGTCTTGGAATTCAGCCTATCCTCGCACCTGCGCATGGGTGCAGTTGAAAGACCGCGAAAGCGGAGAGGAGTTTCGCTTCTACAACACGCACCTTGACAATGAAAGCGAACTTTCGCGCAGAAAAGGCATGGAAATGGTCGTGGGTCGAATCAACGCGGATGTGTCCGGGGGCATGTCGGCGTTCCTTGCCGGTGACTTCAACAACGAATTGAAACCGGGTAATGCCATAGACTATGTGCGCAAGTCCATGAATGATACAGCGGATGTTTCGAGTACGCCGCACAAAGGGCCGGATAATACCTTTCACGGGTATCATCCGCCGGCCGTTGCGCACATCGACTATATTTTCATGAAGGGGGATGCCATGGTTCTTTCGCATGCCACACTCGATGATATGCCCGATGGCAAAGCGCCGTCAGATCACTTCCCTGTCGTCGCCATTGTATCACTGTCCGCCATGCCTCGAAATGAAGTCTAGCGTCAAAGACTTTGTCTGGGGCTTTATGCCCCAGTTCGGCAACAACATGTGGGGCGACATCATACCGCCTCTCGAACGAGACGGAATACAGACGCGCATCCTGACGGACGAGGAGTTTGCTGTAATCTCTTCGCGGGGATATGACACGCGGACGGCCGTTCGCTTCGACGAGACGCTATGGCGTTCGCTGTCGCGGCAGATCCGCCACGACGGTGCAAATCTTCTGCTGATTGATCTTGGAGAGTTTGTCGTCTATCCATGCCATCCGGAACTGGCCGTTGATGGCAGCTGGAGCGCGGAGAAGATGCAGGCGGAAGTTAGGCGGCTGAAACGCATGGGCTTCGCGGTCGTCCCCAAGGTCAACTTCTCCTGTTGCCACGACTTCTGGCTGAAGGAGTATGCGCGCATGGTGTCGACGCCGAAGTACTATCAGGTTGCGGCAGATGTCATCCGCGACGTATACGAGATGTTTGATCGCCCGGACTACATCCATATAGGAATGGACGAGGAGGATCTTGTCGAATACCAGACGCGCAACACCTCGCTGGTCCGCTTCCGCCAGGGCGACCTTTGGTGGCACGATGTGCTGTTTTTTATTGAGCAAGTCGAAAGTCTTGGTTGCAGGGCTTGGGTTTGGAGCGATTACATGCGTCGGCATCCGATGGCGGAGTTTGTCCGAAGGATGCCAAAAACCGTCCTTCAGAGTCCCTGGACCTATCGCACGGAGAAGCCGTCCTTTGACGATCCGCTCATCAAGATATACCTGTCGCTGTGCGAAGCGGAGTACGATGTGATTCCCTGCGCGTCCAACTGCTATGGCTTGAAGGAGAATTTCCCCGCTACCGCCATGTTCTGCAAGGAGAATCTTCCGGCGGAACGCTACAAGGGGATGCTCATGGCGCCTTGGGTGGAGACCCGCGCCCCTTACGGGCGATTGCTGGGAGAAGCTTCATCATTGGTTGCCGAAGCACGCCGGCGCGTGGGGGCGGAGGGGCTTTCATGAGTTTGCGGAAAGAGATTTGCCGGCTTTGTTTGGCGTTGGTGTCCGCGACAGCGGTCATGGGCGCAGAGCTTCCAATTCTTGGCTGGTATGGCATTCCGGAAGACAAGGTCACGGTCGAACGCTATCAGGAGGCGCATCAGGCTGGTTTCACCGCGTTGATGCAGAGAGCTTCCAATGCTGAAAAGATGCGCGGCTTTTTGGACTTGGCTCAAAGCGCTGGTATCAAGTTGTCCGTGCTCCTGCCCGAGTTTGAAGAGGAAGGTCTCGAAACCGCAGTCGCGATGCTGAAAGACCATCCCGCGCTTTTGATGTGGCATGTGAAGGATGAGCCGAAATACACGGACTTCGAGAAAGTCGCCAATACAATCCGCCGCATTGAGGCTGCGGACGGGCGTCATCCCTGCTATGTGAACCACATCGCCGACGCAAGCGTCTCGATGGGTGTGCCCGACTATGCCGCCTACATGGAACGTGTGTTGCGCGAATTCAGACCAAGGCTCATCAGCGCGGATTTCTATCCCTGCCGCTTGGCCGATACTGCAAGATCGCTGCCGTATCGCGATACCGACAACGAAGTCTACGTCTGCCCCACATGGTATCGCCAACTGGAGTATCTTTCCGGCTTGGCGCAACGGGAGAAACTGCCGCTCGCACTATTTGCCTGCGATGTCGCACATGATGTCGACGATTACGTCTATCCGGTTCCAACGATTGCGATGCTCCGGCTCCAGATGTACTCAAACCTCGCATACGGGGCGCGGATGCTCCAGTATTTCACCTATTGGAATCCTTACTCAAAGACGCCCCTGAAATTCCACGAGTCGATCATTCGGGAGGATGGTACGCGCAGCCCCGTCTATGACCGAGTGCGCGTGGTGAACCGCGAACTTCAGGCGCGGGCTTTTGTCTTCATGGATGCGGAACTCGTCTCCGTTTCGCATACCGGCGCGGAGATTCCGGTTGGAACGCGGCGATTGGGGAAGTTGCCGCCTTATGTCAAGTCTCTGAAAACGCCCGATGGCGGCGCGGTTGTCGCGCAGTTTGCCGGATCTGCGTTTGACGCGCTCGTCATCGTCAATCGGAGTCCGGTCAAGGAGATGCAACTGTCGATTTCCCTTGACGAGTCTGTTATTCGAGTTCTTGAGGATGGCACAAGGATTCCGGCATCAACGTATGGCGAAATCTACACCATATCGCCCGGCTACGCCGAGATTTTTGTCATCGGGAAGAAATAGCTGCGGCAAGAAAAGACCTTCAAGCAGATAGCTGACATAAAGGATAGCTTTGTAGTTAACGGCGGGGGTGAAACCGGCATCGGCAACAGAAAGTTCCTTGCAATTTTGAAACGCATTGCGTATAATGCAAGGTACTTTTTGTGAAGAAGGAGCAAAGATGGACTATCTTCCACGTCATTTGGAACACGAGCTAACCGAAGGTCTGAGAAACGCAAAGGCGATTCTTCTCGTTGGTGCACGCCAAGTCGGGAAAACGACGTTGCTGAAGCATCTATTCCCGAATGTCAAGGTTGTCACATTCGATCCTGTGCAGGATGTCATGGGGGCGCGGGCGAATCCCGATTTGTTCCTCGACAGTGTCGGATCTCCAGTCATTCTGGATGAAGTCCAGTATGCTCCTGAATTGTTTCCGGCCCTCAAGCGGCGCCTGGATGCGGATTCTTCAAAAGGCCAATTCCTGCTTTCGGGTTCCCAAAACCCCCTTCTCCTCAAGCAAGTGTCCGAAAGCCTTGCCGGACGCATTTTCATTTACGAACTTGAATCCTATTCCGTTCCCGAGCGATTCGGCTTTGCCGATGGCGGCAAAATGCCTTGGCTGACTCGCTTCCTCGAAAACGGCGGGAAATGGGGAAAGCAGTTGCCCGAGGTCCTTGATTCGCAGGTTCCGCTGATGGAGGTGCTTTGGCGTGGGGCGCTTCCGGACGAGACCGTCATGTCACGCCGCTTTGTGAAGCGGTACGCCGCCTCGTATGTCCAGACCTACCTTGAGCGGGACGTGCGCATTGCCGGGAACGTTTCCGACCTGGAGGCCTTTTCACGTTTTTTGTCCCTCTCGGCAGCGCTGTCGGGGCAGGAAGTCAACCAATCCCAGTTCGGGCGGGAAATCGGCATATCGCCGGCGACCGCGGGAAAGTGGCTGGGGATACTCAAGACCACCTTCCAGTGGCACGAGTTGCCGCCGTGGCAGGGAAATGCAATCAAGCGCATCGCAGGGAAACCCAAGGGCATATTCGCCGACACAGGCATACAAACGTATTTGCTGCGGTTGTCGTCTCCCGACGCGCTGCTTGCCTCGCCTTTGCGCGGAGCGATATTCGAGACTTTCGTAGCTGGAGAAATCAGGAAGCAGTTGTATCCTTTCGCCGGCGGTGTCGGGCACTACCATTGGCGGACGAATGGCGGAGCCGAAGTGGACAATCTGCTTGAATACGATGGCCGTCTCCATCCGTTCGAGGTGAAATGCAAAGACCATCTGGATGCCTACGATTTGAGGGGCATTAAGGCGCTTCGCGAAACATACGGAGACGTTGTAGGGGACGGTGCGATCATTTATGCCGGACAGAACGTCTATAGGATTGCCGACAATATGCTGGCCATCCCCTGGAACGCGCTTTAATACGCGTATTTGCTTTTGCCTTGCATAACGCGCGACAATATGGCACAATGTGAGTGACCTTTGGTTTTTTTGTTTGCCTATCGCTGTCGGTAGCCGTCGGCGGCAATCGGGAAAAGGAGCAATTATGAAACTACACTTGCGTCTCATCATTTGCGCCGCGGCAATCGGCGCGGCAGGCACTGTCCTTGCGACATCAGTGCCGGCGACGGCCTACGTCCAGGACGGCCTCGTCGTCCAGTACGACGGACTTGAAAACGCCGGCGCCGGCGTCCACGACGCCGGCATCACGGCGTGGAAGGACCTCACGGGCAACGGCCATGACCTCGCGCTCAACGCGAACGACACGGTCGGCGCGGACTGCGTGAACATCGCGAAGGCCTCGCGCACCGCCTCGAACGATGTTTTCTCCGCCTACGCGTCCATCACCATCGAGTTCAACGCCCGCCCGACGGCGATGGACTCCGCCGGCAATTGGGACGCAGCCATCGTCAGCATCCCGTACATCGGGGCTTTCGGGTGGGACGGACGAAAAGGCGCCATTTCCGTGAGACGCCCCCAGTCCGCATCGGCGACCGCCTATTACTACCGTTCCTACAATTCCGGCTACAACATGCTCTCGGACATTCTTGGCGCGGCGAAGTACCAGACCTACGCGGCCTGCCCAGGCTACGGCGACGGAGCCAATTCGGCGGACGACCCCGTGTATGTCAACGGCGCGAAGGTCGCGAAGACCACCAGCCTGTCCTGGAGCGGCGGCACACGCGCAAACAGCTTCGTTCTCACCGTTGGAAACACGAGGACGGCCTCCGACGTCCGCTCGATCCGCATCTACAGTCGCCAGCTTTCCGCCACCGAAATCGCAATCAACGCGGCGGTTGACAAAATCCGCTTCGACGGGGCGGCTCTGTCCGTCATTCCCGCAGGGTACCACTACCAGGCGTCATCGGGCCTTGTCGTCGCGGACGTTCCCGAAAACACGCTCGCCATCGGCGGCGGCCCGGAAAACATCGGTGAACCGACGCCCGCCTACGGCCTCGTGCACGACCTTTCAGCCGGCGACACCGTCTCCTGCTCCTGCCCGTCCGTCTGGACCAACGCAGCGGGAACGATGGCCGCCACATGCACGGGCTGGAAGCTCTACGACGCAGAAGGCGATGTAGTCTCGGCCGGCACGGGCAACTCCTTCACCTACACGCACCCGACCCCGGCCGCCTACCGCCGCCTCGAATGGCAATGGGCGGTCGAATACCTCGTGACGGCCTCGGTGGCCGAGGGGACAGGTGCCGTCTCGCCCGCCTCGCAGTGGGTCGCCGCCGGCGCGAGCGCGACCGTTGTGGCGACCGACACGGCCGACGGCTTCGCCTTTTGCCGCTGGTCGGGCGGCGCCACCTCGTCGTCGCGGACGCTGACCGTCTCGAATGTGTCTTCCCCGCTCTCGCTGAATGCGCACTTCACATCCAACGTCCGCTACGTCGGCATAGAGAACGCGGCGGACGACGACTCGCACGGCCTCTCGCCGTCCGCGCCCTTCGCGACTGTCGCGAAGGCGCTTTCGTCGCTTGCCGACGCCGGGAACACGGGCGTTGTGTGCATCGCCGCCGGCGACTACGACCTCACCGCCACGATTTCGCTCACGACCGCCATCCAGATTGTCGGCGCGGGGCGCGACGCGACCCGCCTCTTCGGCGGCGCCATCCCGTCCTCCTCCCGTGGCGCCACCATCAACCACGCCAAGGCGGTGCTCTCCGGACTCTCCCTTCTCGGCTGCACCAACACGGTTGACGGCGCCGGCATCCACCTCACCGCCGGGACGGTCGAGGACTGCCGCGTCGCCTACTGCAAGACCAGGAAGGGCTCGCCCAGGGGAGCCGGCATCTACATCAACGGCGCCGGGACGGTGCGGCGCACGAAGGTTGACAACAACTACCTCGACAGCACCACGAACTACTCCGACGGCGGCGGCATCTATGTCGTCAACAACGCCTCGGCCGTCGTCGAGGACTGCGAGATCCTCGACAACTACGCCCCCCGCTACCAGGAGCGGGGCCTCGGCATCTACATTTTGAACGGCACCGTGCGGCGCTGCCTCATCCAGGGTAACCATGGCAAAGAATCCAGCAGCCTCTATGGTTCGGGCGTGTACATCGAGAGAGGTACGCTGGAACGCTGCCAGGTCGTCTCCAACGGCTTCAACGGCGTGTACATCGCGAGCGGCACCGTCCGCAACTGCCTCGTGACGGGCCACGCCTTCCCCGGCGGCTCCTGGTCCGGCGTCTATCTGGCCGACGGCACGCTCGCGAACTGCACGATCACGGGCAACGCCTCCACTACCGAAGCGACCGGCGTCTCGGGCCTCCAGCAGGCCGGAGGCACGGCTGTGAACAACATCGTCTGGGGCAACGGGCCAGCGACCTCGTCTGCGGGAAGCTGCTACATTTCGGGCGGGACGTTCAACACGAACCTCACGGACAAGGTCTTGTCAAGGGGTGCGGCCACATCGTCGCAGACCCGCTCTTCGCGGACGCCGTCGCCAACGACTTCCGCCTCCGGCTCGGCTCCCCGGCGATTGACGCCGCGCAACCCCTTGCGTCCGTAACCGCGGACATCAGCGGTGTTTCACGGCCTCAGGGCGCGGGGCCGGACATCGGCTGCCACGAGTTCGTCGCGGACGACTCCACCCCCGCATGCGCCGTCGTGCTCTCGGACGCCGACCTCGGCTCCGGCATGACGACAACGCTCCGCGCGGCCATCATTGGCGTCGGAACCGGCGCATCCTACGTCTGGACGCTTGACGGGGAACCCGTCGCCTCCGCCACCGGCGCCTCCTTCACGCCCGAGTCCCCCTCCGTCGGCACGCACACCGTGACGCTCGCCGTCATGCAGGGAGGCTCCATCGTCGCCCAGAGCGCCCCCGTCTCCTTCGAGGTCCATCCACGCGTCGTCTACGTCGATGGCGCCGGGAGCGACACCTATCCCTATGACACCGCCGCCAAGGCCGCGCACTCGATCAACGACGCCGCGAACGCCCTCTGGGCGGAAAACGCCACGCCCGGCCGCATCAATGTGGCCGCCGGCACATATCTCCTTTCGGCCACGCTCATGTTCGCCCTGCCCGTCGAGATCATAGGCGCCGGCCGTGACATGACCATCCTCAGCGGCGGACGCCTGCCCACGACGGCGCGCGGCTTCCGCCTCGCCCACGCCGGAAACGTACTCCGCGACCTCACCGTCGCGGGCTGCACGAACACCCTCGACGGCGCCGGCATCTACATGACGAACGGCGGCCTGCTCGACAACGTGCGCGTGACGAAAATCTGGCAGAAGGCAAGCGGCGACAACCAGGGCGCCGGCATCTACATGACGGCCGGCACCGTCACCAACTGCCTCGTGGACGGCAACCGCATCGAGGCCTCCTACCACGCCACGGCCGGCATTGGCATCTACATGAGCGGAGGTCTCGTCGTCGACACCGTCGTTTGCCACAACTGGATGGACCGCACCCAGCACAACGGCCTAGGCATCTACGTTTCAGGCGGGACGGTCCGCCGCTGCGAGATTTTCGACAACTACTCGACGAAGAACTCCGCATCGACCACCTCCGGGGCCGTCAACGTCTCCTCCGGCCACGGCATGAACATCTCCGGCAGCGCCCTCGTCGAGGACTGCCACATATACTCCAACGGATGGAACGGCGTGATGATGACGGGCGGCACGATGCGCAACTGCCTGATCAACGGACACCACGGCACCGACAACTTCTTCGCCGGCGTGAACATGTCGGGCGGCACGATGCAGAACTGCACCATCACGGACAATCTCGCCGACAATGACTCTTCCGGCAAATCCGGCCTCTGGCAGTCTGGCGGCACGGCCGTCAACAACATCGTCTATGGCAACGGCAACTCCGCCCTTGGCAGCTGCTACATCACCGGTGGCGCATTTAGGACGAACATCTATGACAAGGCCTCGATCGAATCCTCGGCCACAGCCGTCGGCAACTACGAGGTCGATCCCGGATTCGCGGACTCGGCGGCATGGGACTTCCACCTGGTCCGAGGAGCGCAGGCCATCGACAAGGGAGCGCCCATCGCCGCCGTTGCCCACGATCTCGACGGCGTCGTCCGCCCGCAGGGCGAAGGCTGGGACATCGGCTGCTACGAATACATGCCCGGAGCCGACAAGGCCGTTTCCATCACCATGTCGACATCGTCGTTCCCAGTCGGCGGCACGATTTCCGCCACCGCGCAGCTCGAAAACATCGATGCCGAGACGGCCGCCTTCACATGGACGCTTTCGGACGGCGCAGAATTCGCCCGCCAGTACTCCGGGACCGGCGCGGCATACGCCGCCTTCTCATGCTCCGACGCTCCCGCCGGGGCCTACTCCCTCACGGTCGCGGTCGTCTCCGAGGGCGAGACTTACGTCCCTGAAGCGGCCACGGAAGTCTTTGTGAAGCCATTCGAGGTCTATGTATCCTCCGAGGGCAGCGGCACATGGCCGTACAACACCCCCGCACGCGCCGCGCAAAACTTCAGCGACGCCTTGAACGCCCTCTGGCAGGCCGCAAACGTCACATCCGTCGTCCATGTCGCGACAGGCACATATCCGATTTCCGAGACCGCCGTTCTGGCAACGCCGTTCCGAATCCTCGGCGCGGGGCGTGACGCGACCGTTCTCACAGGCGGCTTAATCGATTCCGGCATGCGCGGGATGCTAATCCGCAACGAAGACGTCGTTGTCCGCGACCTGACACTTACCGGATGCACCAACGCGGTCGACGGCTCAGGAATCCACATGACAGGCGGACGGCTCGACAACATGCGCGTAACAAAGATAAAACAGCTGGCGAACGGCGACAACCAGGGATGCGGCATCTACATGACGGGCGGCACCGTCACCAACTGCCTGATTGACCGCAACTACCTTGAGGCCTCCTACCATGGCACGGCCGGCATCGGCATCTACATGACCGGCGGCCTCGTCACGGACACCGTCGTCTGCCACAACTGGATGGCGCGCAACCAGCACAACGGCCTCGGCATCTGGACCTCGGGCGGCACCGTCAGACATTGCGAGATTTTCGACAACTACTCGACGGTCAACAGCACTTCAACGGACTCGGGGGCCTCCAACGTGTCGTCCGGCCACGGCATGAACATCTCGGGCACGGCGCTCGTCGAAGACTGCCGCATCTACTCCAACGGCTGGAACGGCGTGGTGCTGCGGGGCGGCACGATGCGCGACTGCCTGATCTACGGCCA
>JAEEGI010014384.1_pt1 | contig 16637 bp, 6 predicted proteins | sample 8958751 | NCBI WGS metagenome assembly JAEEGI01 (sample SAMN16246545, study PRJNA631951) | gut metagenome | biome: gut microbiome; feature: rumen; material: KS-attached | host: Bos | place: Iran: Karaj | collected 2018-10
AATGCTGCCTCGGCCAAGATTACCATCAAGGGCGTCAGCGTCCACCCGGGCTATGCCAAGGGTAAGATGGTGAATGCCAATGCGCTGGCTGCCGAGTTTGCCAAGATGCTGCCCGAGGACGAGACCCCTGAGACCACTGAGGGCTACCAGGGTTTCTACCACCTGCTGGGCATCACGTCGAACATTGAGCAGGCCAAGCTGAGTTACATCATCCGCGACCACGACCGCGACAAGTTTGAGGACCGTAAGCGCTTCGTCCAGAAGTGTGCCGAGCAGATGAACGAGAAATATGGCGAGGGTACGGTGGCATGTGTGGTCAGCGACCAATACTATAATATGAAGGAGAAGATAGACCCGCAGATGCATGTCATCGACCTGGTGCTGCGTGCCATGCAGGAGGTGGGTGTGTCGCCTAAGGTAAAACCCATACGCGGTGGTACGGACGGTGCCCAGCTGTCGTTCAAGGGTCTTCCCTGCCCCAACATCTTCGCCGGCGGCATCAATTTCCACGGCCCCTTCGAGTTCGTTCCCATCCAGTCGATGGAGAAGGCCATGCAGGTCATCGTGAAGATCTGTGAGCTGACAGCAGGGTATAACGATTGATAGATTTAAGAAGTGAAGAATAACGTCGTTCTGAACATCATTATCGCGGCAGTTATCCTGGAGGTAATTTCTGCCCTGCAGTTCTGCAGCACCCAGCGCTTGCTGGCTGACGAACTGGAGATACGTGCAGAAAGTGAGCTGACCATGAAAGCCATTATTGTGAAGAGCGCGTTGAACCTTTCTGAAAACTCGCTGTGGGGACACCTGTGGGACATGGAGCATCACATTGACACCTCCGACTCGCTGAATAGCGTCATGGAGAACGTGCTCCAGTCCCATCCGAACCTGACAGGTTGCTGGGTGGCCTTCGTGCCGAACTTCTACCCCAACAAGGGGCGGTTGTATGAGCCCTACGCCTATTGGAACGAAGGGCATATCGAGAAGTTTGTGATTGGCGAGACCCACGACTACTCTGAGTCCGTCTATTTCAAGCGTGTTATCTCGACAGACAACGCCATCTGGGTTGGTCCTTACGTTGACCCCATCAGCAGCAAGAGGATGGTAAGCTATGCCATGCCCATCCACGACAAGAAAAAGAACGTCATAGCCGTGTTTGGTCTTGACGTATCGACAAAGATGCTGGGCGACACGCTGAACTACAGACAAATCTACGAATCATCGTTCGACGTGCTGCTGACGGAGGAAGGCCAGTTCATTGCCGGTCCCAAACCGGAACACGTCAATCCCGGTACCGTGGACTATATCGTCAACATCATCAATGACAGCACTATTGCCAAGCGCGACAGCAAGAACGGCCGGTGCAAGATAGCCACGTTCCGCGATCCTGCCGACAACGACAAGGGCTACGTCTATTACGCCTCGTTCAAGGACAAGCCCGACTGGCAGATTGCCGTGGTATGCTATGACGATGAAGTGTTCGGACCATTAAGGGAGATGTACCGTACCATCCTGCTGACCAATCTGGCAGCCATCATCGTCTTGGGATTCATCATCGGCTACTTCATCAAGAACAACAAAAAACTGCAGAACACCAAGAGAGCGAAGGAGCGCATCGACAGCGAGCTGCGCATAGCCAGCGGCATCCAGATGCAGATGTTGCCCAAGCAGATGCGTGACAATGAGCGCGCCGACATTGACATCTACGGCATGCTGCTCCCTGCCAAAGAGGTTGGTGGCGACCTCTTCGACTACTTCATCCGCGACGAGAAGCTGTTCTTCTGCATCGGCGACGTCAGTGGCAAGGGTGTTCCTGCCGCCATGCTGATGGCTGCGACACACTCCCGGTTCCGCGCCTGCTCCAGCAACCAGCGCAATCCGGCACTCATCATGAAGGCCCTCAACGAGATGTCGTGCGAAGGCAACGATGCCACCATGTTCGCCACGCTGTTCATCGGCATCCTCGACCTGCCGACAGGCCACCTCTGCTATTGCAATGCAGGCCACGATGCGCCGATCATCGCAGGCAAAGAGCCTTTGTCCGTAAAGTCCAACCTGCCCATCGGCATCTTCGGCGACACCACTTTCGAGAAGCAAGACACCATGCTGGAAAGCGGTGCCATGCTCTTCCTCTATACCGACGGACTCACGGAGGCGAAGAACAAGCAGCACCTGATGTTTGGCGAGGAGCGTATGACGAGTCTGCTGAACAATGCCGCCGACCTGTCGCCCCGCCAACTGCTGGACGCGATGACCCGTGAGATACAGCTGTTTGCCGACGGCACTGAACAGAGCGACGACCTGACGATGCTGGCCATCCGCTATACGCCCAAGCAGTTTGAAAGCACTTTCTCGGAAGAACTGACGTTGAAGAACGACATTCACGAAGTGGCACGCTTCAGCGCTTTCATGAAAGTGACAGCCGCGAAGCTTGGCTTAGAGACATCGCTGGCACGCCAGTTGCGTCTGGCCGTCGAAGAGTCGGTAGTCAATGTCATCAGCTACGCTTACCCCGAAGGCGTTGAAGGCTACGTCACCATATCGTTCCTGTCCGACGGCCAGACGCTCAGGATTCAGATCATTGACGCCGGTGTGCCCTTCGACCCGACGATGAAGGAAAAGGCCGACACCACGCTGTCGGCTGAGGAGCGCCAGGTGGGCGGACTGGGCATCTTCTTGGTTCGTGAGATGATGGACACCATCAACTACGAGCGAAAGGACGACAAGAATATTCTGACACTGACGAAGAAGATTAAAGATGAAAAATGAAAAATTAAAAGTTAAAAGTTAAGAGTTATGAACACGAAAATTGAAGAAATGGACGGCAAATATGTTGTCACATTAGAAGGAGAAATGGACACCCTGGCAGCTACAGAAGCTGAGGAAGTGCTGAAACCACTGTATAAGAGCGACGGCAAGGAGGTCATCATCGAATGTAAGGACCTGGAGTATATTGCCTCCAGCGGACTGCGCATCCTGCTCAACATCCTGAAAGGTTCCAAGGCAACAGGCAGCCGTGTCGTTATGCGCAATGTTAACAGCGACATCAAGAACGTCTTCAAGATGACCGGTCTGCTCGGCATCTTCGATTTCGAGAACTAAGCAAGGCAAGACCGGCAACGACCCTACCATGACAGAGGAAAGGAACAGCTATCTGGTATCAAAGGCCTTAAAGACCTTTATGTTCGCATCGATACTGGCTGCACTGGCCGGCCAGTTAGCGACCACGACAGACGCTATCGTAGTCAGTCATCTGATAGGTCCTGACGCCATCTCGGCTGTCAACCTGGTGATGCCCGTACTGACGTTGTGTACCTGTCTGGCATTCCTGTTTGGCGTCGGCGGCTCTGTCGTAGCAGCCAAGGCCATGGGACGTCGCGACACCGTGACGGCCAACCGTGTGTTTACAGCCTCCATCGCAGCCACACTCTTCATTGGCATTCTGCTGTCGCTTGCCGGCTTCTTCCTGTCAGAGGACATCACCGGTTTCATCTGTCCTGTGGACAGCCGTATCTATCCGCTGGCCCTGAGTTTTCTGCGCACCATCATCGTTGGCATATCCTTCTCGCTGGTAGGGTTTACGCTCCAGACGTTTGTAAAGACTGACGGCAACCCGCGTCTGGTCTCGATGGCTGTCATATCCAGTTCGCTGTTGAACTTCGTGTTCGACATCGTTTTCATCCAATTCTTCCACATGGGCATTGCCGGTTCGGCATGGGCCACCATCGTGAGTTACGTGGTGGGCATGACGGTCTGTCTGCTGCACTTTCGCCAACCGCACCATTCACTCCGTCTCGACTGGTCGTTGTTCTTTGGCGACGCGTCAGTTGTCAAGGTCCTGTGGTCAATCGTCAAAGAAGGATTCCCCATGTGCATCAACAGCCTCCTGCTGGGACTGTGCATCTACGGATTCAACAGCATCGTACTCCATGCCTTGGGCGCCGACGGCATGTACATCTGGTCGGTATGCCTGCAACTGTTCATGATCACCCAGATGGTATTGTCGGGCATCGGCAGCAGCATCTTCTCCATCGGCGGACTGCTGGCAGGCGAGCGTGACATGCCGGGACTGGCCATCCTCTTCCGTCGCGTCATGACCTACGTCAGCAGCATCCTACTCGTCGTCATGGCCTTTGTCATGATGATGCCGACGGCCTTTGGGCGACTGTTTGGCAGCAGTGCCATCGATGTGGGCACCGACCTCAACACGGCCCTCATCATCTTCTCGCTGATGCTCATCCCCTACGCCTTCGTAGCCAACCTTCGCGTACTCTACCAGATCATCGGCTATCGTTTTATGAGTGTGGCACTCAGCATAGCACAGCTGGTAGTGATGGTGCTCTTCACCTGGGCCATTGCCATGGTCAGTCCGAAGGAACTATGGTGGGGCTTCCCCGTTTCGTCCGTCGTGCTGCTCGCCGTCGTGCTCCTGATATCGTGGCATAAGCACCGCCGACAGCCTGCTACGGCTCCGGTGACACTCATTCCCGACAACACAGAGGGACAGGTCCTGAATTTCTCCGTCCGACTGACCATCGACGAGGCTGGCCGCGCCCAGAAGGACATCGTTGCCTTCCTGAAGGCGTGCAGCGTAGACAGTACCACGCAGTACAATGTCCGTCTCTGTTGTGAAGAGCTGCTGTTCAACATCGTCAACCACGCTGTAAAGAAACACCCCGAAAAGCATTTCATCGACATCCACATCCGCTGCACAGAGCCCGTCATCACCGTACTGCTGAAGGACGACGGACGCCCCTTCAACCCTGTACTGAAAGAAACGCCTGAAGGCCTTGAGCATCTGGGTCTGAAACTGGTCAACGCCTGCCACACCCCGACAACCATCACCTATAAATATATGTACAACCAGAACATGGTTTACATGCTATTCAAACGAAACCAATAACGAAAAAGACATGATAACCAACGAGTATCTTCAACCACTATGGCAAGCCTTTGAGCGCTATGCAGAGCTACCCGCCGTCGTTGACAAAGACGGACGCGTGACCACCTATCGTGAACTGGGACAACTGACACGCCACATTGCCTGCGGCCTGGTCAGGAGACAATTGCCAGACCACAGCTTCATCCCCATCCTGCTCCCCACCTCTATGGAGTACATCGCAGCAGAGATGGGTGTGTGGATGGCCGGCCATGCCGTGGTACCTATGGGCACCACATTTCCTGAAGGGCGTATCGAATACATCAAAGAACACTGCGAGGCACCGTTGGTCATCGACGAACAGATGCTCAGGGAGATTAAAGATGAAAGATTAAAGATGAAAGATGAAGAAAATGAAATCTCCAGTCTTGACGACAACGCCCTCCTCATCTACACCAGCGGTTCCACCGGCGAGCCCAAGGGCATCCTGCACACCTTCGACAGCCTGTACTACCACGCCCACAAGGGATTGGACGAGGACCATACCGATATGGTATGGGGCACCTCGGCACCCTTCTACTTCGTGGCTGGCATGTCGAACTTTCCCGTGCTGAAGGGAGGCGGACAGCTGCATTTCTATACCGGCGACGTGCTCTTCGACGTCAAGAAGCTGGAAGACTATATCGAGCAACACGGCATCACCCACACCTTCATCAGTCCTGCCGTGCTGGCCAACTTCCACAACCGCTCGGCATCGCTGAAGGTGGTATATACCGGCAGCGAGAAAGTCGTGAACCAGTGTTCGCGCGACGGCTACGTCCTGCTGAACAACTACGGCATGACAGAGACCATGGGTACCGTCTTTGTCTACAAGGTCGACAAGCCCTACGAGACGACACCCGTGGGGCGTCCCGCCCCAGGTTCGCCGACGGAATGGATGCTGCTGGGCGACGACGGCAAACCGGTAGCCGAGGGTGAAGACGGCGAACTGGTGGTGAAAGGACATTTCTGCAAGGGCTACTATAAAGACCCGGAGCGCACCGCCCAACTTTATCACGACGGCTGGCTACACACCAACGACATCATGCGTCAGCTGCCCGACGGCAATATGGTCTACGTGAACCGTAAGGACTGGATGGTCAAGATCAACGGCCAGCGCGTAGAGCCCGGCGAGGTGGAGAACGCCATCAAACGCATCGAAGGCGTCAGGCAGGCCATTGTCAAGGGTTTCGACGGAAAGACCGGCAGTCAGTATCTGTGTGGCTACTACACAGCCGGCGACGGCTCTGCCATCACCCCGGAACAAGTCCACGACACGCTGGCTGCACAGCTGCCACCCTATATGGTCCCCCTACACATCGTGAAGGTCGACGAGTTCTCGCTCCTGCCCAATGGCAAGGTAAACCGCAAGGCGCTGCTGCCTCCCGACACCTCCGAGCTGCAAAGCAACTATGTGGCACCCACCAACGACGTGGAGCGTGCTCTTTGCGATGCCTTTGCAGAGGTCTTCGGCATGGAACAGGCAGGTATCGACGACGACTTCTTCATGCTCGGCGGCGACAGCGTCAAGGTGATGCGGCTGCAACAGACCTGCGAAAGCCTGAACCTAACCTCGAAGATGGTGTATAAGGGCAAGACGCCCCGCCATATTGCCGAGCTCTGTGCTGCCACTTTTAACTTTGATCTGTTAACTCTTAACTACCCCGTCCCCCTGTCGCAGACCCAGATGGGTATCTATGCCGAGAGCATGGCACGTCAGGGAGAGGCAGCCTACAACAACCCCATCCTGCTGCAGATAGACACCACTATCGACGAACAGCGTCTGGCCAAAGCCATCGAACACGTGGTAGAAGCCCATTCATTCATCAAGACACATATCGGGGAGGATGCAGAGGGGAACCCCGTCATGACGCCAGACGACACGCCCTATCAGCAGACCATCGAACAGATGAGCGAAGCAGAACTGGAGGCACTGAAGCCCCAGCTCATACAACCCTTCAACCTCAGGCAAGACCAACTATTCCGCATCCGAATCATCCGGACAGACCAGAACCTGTATCTCTTCTCCGACTTCCATCACATCATATACGACGGAACCTCCATGCGCATCTTCATGAACGATGTCGACAAGGCCTACGCAGGAGAAGCCCCCGAACCAGAGCGATGGACAGGCTATCATGTGGCGCAGGAGGAAGCTGCACTGCGACAGACTGACAGCTACACAGAGGCCAAGGCCTGGTACGAAGAGACCTTTGGAGCCCTCGACCTTGACAGCAAACCCATTCCTGATGTTCCCGAAGGACAACCCGTTGCATTCGCCACTCAGGATCTCCCGTTAGGTGTCAGCACACAAGCCATCAACAACTACTGTCGCCGCCAGGGCATCACTGCCAACATCCTGACCCTTGCCGCATTCGGGAAGATGCTGGGAGCCTACAGCAATCTGCATGAAGCACTCTTCGCCACCATTTATAACGGGCGCAGCAGCGTACGCACCATTCGAACCATCGACATGATGGTAAAGACACTGCCCGTCTATTGCCGTTGGACAGAGGACATGCGCATCAGCGACTTCCTGCAGGCTGTGAAACAACAGCTATTGGGAGCGATGAACAACGACATCTACTCCTTTGCAGAGCTGGCCACCGTCACAGGCATCAACAGCGATGTGCTCTTTGCCTATCAGGGCGACTATCTGACACTGGGCACCGTCTGCGGACACCCCTACCATGTCATCCCCTTAGAAAAGAACGCTACAGGCAGTTCTCTCAACGTTCAGGTCTTCAACACGCCCGACGGACCATCCATCCATGTTGAATATCAGCAGAACCAGTATTCCGACGCCTTCGTCAGCGAACTGATGCAGTGTTACGCCAATATCGTTCGTGCCATGCTGACCGTTGAACGCATGTCGGAGATAGAACTGGTCAGCAAAGCTCAACTTGACGTACTGAACAGTTTCAACCAGACAGAACAGCCCTACGACACCACACAAACCGTCGTCAGCCTATTCAAGAAGGCTGCCGACCGGTATCCAGACAACACGGCCATCATCTACCAGGACGTGACGATGACCTATCGCGAGGTGGATGAGCTGACAGACCGCCTGGCCTCCCATATCCAGTCAAAGGGATTAGGCAGAGGTGATGTGGTGAGTATTCTCATCCCTCGTGGCGAATGGATGATTCTGGCCTCGATGGGAGCGTTAAAGGCTAGCTGTGGCTATCAGCCGCTGGATAGCACCTATCCGGAAGAACGTCTGAACTTCATGGTCAAGGATGCTGCGTCCAAGCTGCTTATCACCACCGAGCAGCTGCGTCCGAAGGTCAGTGAATATGTTGGCGAAGTATGGCAGACAGCGGACATAGAGAAACTTGCTGATCAGCAGCAGATACAACAGGAGGTACAGCCACAGTCTTCAGACCTCTTTACCCTACTCTACACCTCTGGTTCCACTGGTGTACCCAAGGGAGTTCGTCTGACCCATGCCAATCTGGTCTGCTTCATCGACTGGTATCACCGTTTCTACGACCTACAGCCTCATCACGTTGTCGGTGCCTATGCCAGCTATGGCTTCGATGCAAATATGATGGACATGTATCCGGCATTGGCCAGTGGAGCTGCCGTCTGCATTATTCCTGAAGACATCCGGCTCGACATGGAGATACTGAACCAATATTTGGAACAGCATGGTGTCACCCATCAGTTTATGACAACCCAAGTGGGTCGCCAATTTGCTGCCGATGTTGACAACCACTCCTTGAAATACCTCATCATGGGCGGTGAGAAGCTCATCCCCTACCCTGTGCCATCAGGTTTTAAGACCTATAATGGATATGGGCCGACGGAGTGTACCATTTTATCTACCATCTATGAGGTGGTTCCCGGTGAATCCAATATCCCCATCGGCAAGATGCTCGACAACATGAAAGGCTATATCGTCAGCCTCGATGGAAAGCGACTGCCGATTGGAGCCATTGGTGAGCTATGGATTGCCGGTCCACATGTGGGCGACGGCTATCTGAACCGCCCAGAGAAAACGGCAGAGGTGTTCATTCAGAATCCCTTCGATGGTGGTGACTATAAGCCGCTCTATCGTTCTGGCGACATAGTCCGCTACAAGCAAGATGGCAATATCGAATTCATCGGGCGTCGCGACGGACAGGTAAAGATTCGCGGCTTCCGCGTGGAACTGAGCGAGGTAGAGACTGTTGTCCGTGAATATCCTGATATCAAAGATGCCACTGTTGCAGCTTTTGACCATCCCAGTGGAGGAAAATACATTGCCGCTTACGTGGTTAGTGACAAGCAAGTCGACCCGATGGCTCTCGCTGACTTCATCCGCGAACGCAAGCCACCTTATATGGTACCTGCTGCCATCATGCAATTGGAGCGTATCCCCCTGAATCAGAACGACAAGGTGAACAAACGTGCCCTACCGAAACCAGAGGTAATGGCTATGGAAGAGACCGACAACAGCCGACCGCTGAACATACTTGAACAGGAGTTGCAGAACATTGCCGCAAAAGTGATTGGCATAGACAGTTTTGGAGTGACAACGCCATTGATTCACCTCGGTCTTACATCTATTCTCAGCATTAAGCTGGCAACACAGCTTTTCAAACGTTTCGGAGTAGAGATTCAGTCGAAGGTGCTGCTAAGCGGTGCTTCCATAGAGACCCTTGAGAATATGATTCTCGGACAATGGATGGAAGGCGTGAATGCTCAGGAAAGCTCAGGTATCAAGCATCAAGATTCAGGTTTCTTCGCAACGCCACACTCTCAAAGAGAGAACTCTCAACTTTCCAGTTCCCCGCTCTCCTTCCCGCAGACCGGTGTCTACTACGAGTGTATGAAGCGTCCTACAGAGGTCGTCTATAACATTCCCGCTCTCCTGCGTTTCAGCAAGAACATGGACGCTGACAAACTCGAAGCAGCCGTAAGAGCTATCGTTGATGCCCATCCCGTCCTGAATTCTCACTTCGAGATACAAGGGGACAACGTGATGCAAGTACGCAATGAGGATACGGAGATCACGATCAATCGCGTCTCAATGAGTGAGGATGAGCTGGACACTTACAAGAGAGAGTTCGTACATCCCTTCCATCTGGCTACAGGTCCTCTCTGCCGCTTTGCCATTGTCACAACGGAGAAGTCCGTATGCCTGCTGACTGATTTCCATCATCTTTCCTTCGACGGTTCGTCGATGGATATCTTCATCCATCAGCTGAGCAATATCCTCGACGGTTCTAAAGATCGAAGTGTGGCGTTGCAATCTCTCGTCGAGAAAGAAAGCTTTACCTACTTCGACTTTGCTGCCGACGAGAAACGCTTCGAGGCCTCACCCGATTTCGAGAACAACCGTCAATATTATGCTGACATGCTCGCCGACTTCGAAAATGCCAGCGAACTGACTGCCGACCTCAAAGGAAAAGAAGTTGAAGGACGGATGCAGACGGTGGCCTCCCCGCTTGACATGAAAGAAGTCAATCGCTATGCCCAGCAACAGAGCGTCACACCTGCTGCACTCTTGCTGGCTGCCACTTTCTATACCATTGCCCGCTATACTGCTGATCAGCACGTCTATCTGTCGACTATCAGCAGTGGCCGCAGCGACGTTCGCATAGCAGAAACCTTTGGTATGTTCGTCAACACGCTGCCCTTAGGCATCACCATCAGCGACCAGACCGTAGCAGCCTTTGTCAAGCAGAGTGCCGACGTCTTCAGCGGTGTCATAGAACACGAGAAATATCCTTTCGCCCGCATTGCTGCCGAATATGGCTACGCCCCACAAATCGTATATGAGTATCAGTTGGGTGTCATCGGAAAGCTGTCGATGAAGGAACTGGAGGGGATAGAAAGCCTGGAACAGGACACTGCCAAGTTCAAACTCTCCATCCATATCGAGATGAATCAGGGACTGCCGAGCGTGGTTCTCTACTACAACGATGCCCTCTACAGCCGTGAACTCATCGCAGGCATGGCCCGCAGCATCGTCATCGCCACTGAGCAGCTGTGCAGTGCACCAGAGGGAGCCCTCGTCAAAAACATCGCCCTCATCGACGATGAGCGTGCCCGGCAGTTGAAGTACTTCCGTTCAGTTGCGACAGCGGAGCCTCGCTATCACTACTTCTTCGATGGCTCCGAGCGATTTGCTGCGGAGCATCCTGACCGGAAAGCACTGATTGCATGTGATGCAGAATACACTTATGCTGAATTCAAGACAGCTACAGACCGCATCGCTGCTGCCTTACAAGCTCGTGGCGTGAAGCCTCGCAGCCGTGTGGCTCTGCTCTTGCCCCGCACCTCACGCGTCATCCTTTCTATGTTTGGTGTGATGAAGGCCGGAAGCGCCTATATCCCCTGCGACCCCGAATATCCCAGAGAGCGCGTCCAACACATTCTCAGCGACAGTCATGCTGCCTATATCATTACGACGGCAGAGCGTCTGCAGGACTTCGACAATGCTATCGACGTGGAGACGCTTCTGCATGATGCCGTTCCCGGCAATGCCATCGCAGCAGACATCACACCACAGGACCTGGCATACCTCATCTACACGTCAGGATCGACAGGCAAGCCTAAGGGTGTCATGCTGCGTCATGAAAGTATTGCCAACTATCTGACGGATCATCCTGCGAACAGTCATATCCACGCATTGGCCACAGAAGCCCACACGCTGCTCTCCGTTACAACGGTATCCTTCGACATGTCGCTGAAGGAGATTGGCGCCGCCCTCTTCAATGGTCTTACGCTGGTGCTGGCTAATGAAGAGCAGACAACCAATCCCATGATGCTGGCCGACCTCTTCAAACAGACGAAAGCCGACGCCTTCAATGCCACTCCGTCGCGTATGCTTCAATACATGGAGCTTCCCGCCTTCCAAGAGGCTATCGCTCCTTGTAAAGTGCTGATGTGTGGTGGTGAGAAATATGCAGACGGTTTGCTCGACAAGTTACGCAAGGCAGCTCCCGGTGCCCATATCTTCAACACCTATGGTCCTACGGAAATTACCGTATCGTCGAATGCCAAGGAGTTGACACATACCGACCAGATCAGCATTGGCCGTCCACTGCTCAATGTCACGGAGTTCATCGTCGACAAGGATGGTAACGAACTGCCACAGGGTGTGGTCGGAGAATTGTATATCGGCGGAATGGGTGTGGCCTCGGGCTACAACGACCTGCCGGAGATGACTGCCGAGCGCTTCATCGACTACAGTCCTGCCTATGGTGACGGCAGCGTAACAGACAAGATTCGCATCTACAAGTCTGGCGACTATGCCCGTTGGACGGAGGAAGGCGACGTGGTGGTTCTTGGCCGTACCGACAACCAGATTAAGTTGCGTGGTCTGCGCATTGAACTGGGTGAGGTGGAAGCAGCCCTAGCTGCTGTGGAAGGCATGAAGAACGTCGTCGTCAAGATTGGCAAGATCAAAGGTATGGAGCATCTCTGCGCCTACTTCACAGCTGACCACGAGGTGGACATCCCTCAGCTGAAGGAGGAACTGGGAAGGACGCTGACCAGGTATATGGTGCCCACTGCCTACCTGCAATTAGAGAAGATGCCCCTCACGCCTAACGGCAAGACCGATGTGAAGTCGCTGCCGGAGCCGGAACTGGCCACGGGTGGTGCCTACGAAGCCCCTGCCAACGATACAGAACAGGCCATTGCCGATATCTTCGCCAAGGTTCTCGGTGTTGAGCGTGTGGGAGCCAACGACAGCTTCTTCGACCTCGGAGGAACGTCGCTTGTTGTCACACGAGTCATCATCGAAACCAATAAGGCAGGACTGAAGGTGGCCTATGGCGATGTTTTCGCCAATCCTACCCCACGCAGGCTTTCCAACTTCATTCTTGGCATCAGCGAGGGCGACAAGAAGAGTGACGAATTGTCCGACTTCGACTATACTGCCATCGATAACCTGTTGCAATTCAATACCCTTGCCAACTTCCGTGCCGGAGAGCGTCAGCCGTTAGGAAACGTTCTGCTGACGGGAGCTACAGGCTATCTGGGCATTCACATCCTCCGCGAGCTCATCGACAGCGATGCCAGGCAAATCTACTGCCTTGTTCGCGGCAAGACGAAGGAAGAAGCTGAAAGCCGTCTGCGCTCCCTGCTCTACTATTACTTTGCCAACGCCTTCAAGGACCTGTTCGGTCAGCGCATCCACGTCATACTCGGTGACGTGACGCAGGACCTCTCAGCCATCATGCCTCAGACATCAGACATCAACACCGTCTTCAACTGTGCTGCCATCGTGAAGCACTTCTCCGAAGGTACGGAGATTGAGGACGTGAACATCGGTGGTGCCCAGCGCTGTGTTGACTTCTGCATCAAGACAGGCGCACGTCTCATCCATGTTTCCACAGCCTCTACCCGTGGCTTGTGGACCGGTGAGATCAAGACAGACCTCTTCAGCGAGCAACGCCTTTATATGGGACAGTTCCTGGGCAACAAGTATGTCTACTCAAAGTTCATGGCAGAACGCCTCATTCTCGATGCGGTAGCCCTGCATGGGCTGAATGCAAAGATTATGCGTGTGGGCAATCTCGCTGCCCGAAGCACAGACGGTGAGTTTCAGGCCAATTTCTCCACCAACACGTTCCTGGGGCGCATCAAGGTTTACAACATGCTGGGTTGCTGTCCACACGAAATGCGCGATAGCCAGGTGGAGTTCTCGCCCATCAACGAGGTGTCGAAGGCCATCGTGCTGCTGTCTACCACACCCAAGGAGTGTACGGTGTTCCATCCCTACAACAACCATAGTGTGCTGCTGGGCGATGTGCTCAGCGAGCTGAAGCGTGTGGGCAGTGGTGTGCAGTTTGTTGAACTCAGCGAATTCTCGGCAGCTCTCAAGCAAGCCGGGGAGGATCCTCAGAAGGCCAAGCAGCTGTCCAGCATGCTCGCCTACCAGAACATGGCCGGAGGACAGAAGGCGGCCGATGTGGGTCGTCTGAACACCTACACCATGCAGGTGCTGTATCGCCTGGGCTTCCATTGGTCGTCAACGTCATGGGATTACATCGACCAGTTCCTCGGCACCATCAGCGGCTTTGGATTCTTTGAGGAATGAAAGAAATGAAGACGATAGACATGAAAGAAATGAAGACGATAGACATGAAAGAAGCCATGCGGCTGGTTGCAGAGGGGACGACGGTGTCGGCTGCCCAGCGCCACGCGTTGCAGCAACAAAGGCTGCGCGAACTGGTTGGCTATGCCCGTGAGCACTCCCCTTGGTTCGCACAACACTATGCCGACGTGCCAGACGACTTCACGCTGACCGACCTGCCCTATACGGAGAAGGCTACCCTGCTGGAACACTACAACGACTGGGTGACCGACCGGGAACTGACGCTCGACGGGGTGCTCGACTACGTGGCGCGTCAGGGACAACAGCAACGGGGTGACCAGGGGCTGCTGCTGGGTCGCTATTCGGCATTGTGTACCAGCGGGTCGACAGGAAACCCGCTGCCGATGGTGCGCGACGACTACCATAACAAGATACACGGAGCGATGATGATGCAGCGCCTGTATAACATTGGCGACCAGGAAATACTGAACATCTCGCGGCACAAGGTGGCCTCAGTCATCCATACGTCGCCTAACGCCTCGTCGTACAACGGCTATCTCAGGACGCTTGCACAGTTTCCGCAGGCGGCAGGAAACATGATGGCGCTAAGCGTTTTAGACAGCATCGACGACATTGTCAGGCGGCTGAATGACTTCCAACCGGAAGTGCTCTCGGGCTATGCCTCCTCGCTGCTGCTGTTGGCCGTAGAAAAGGAGAAGGGCAACCTCGACATTCCCGTCAGGCTCGTTACCAACTCGGCAGAGCTGCTGACCGACGATGCCTACGAGCGTATCAGCAAGGCGTTCGGCTGTCCCGTCATCAACAACTACTGCATGACGGAGGGTGGCGAGATAGCGATGACGAACGGTTGCCGGCATCTGCATCTGAATGAAGACTGGGTCATCGTGGAACCCGTCGACGCCCAAAAGCGCCCTATGCCTGTGGGTAGCGAAGCGTTCAGCGAAGGCATCTTCGTCACCGACCTCAGCAACTTCGTGCAACCCATCATCCGCTACTACGTCACCGACCGTGTCCGCATAACATTCAACATTCAACACTCAACACTCAACACTCATCACTCCTGCTCCCCGCTACCCATTCTGCAAATCGACGGACGTGTCATGGAGCCGTTCACCCTCTGCGGCAAGAGCTTCACCATGGCGGCCATCGTCACGAAGGCGGAGGTGTGGAAAGGTCTGCTGAAGTATCAGATGGTACAGACGGGTCCCGCGAGCATGCAGGTTCGTGGTGTGTGTACTGCCGATGCCGACAGCGTCCTCGGCTCGTTGGCTGAATGCCTGCAGGCGTATTTCCGTGAGAGCGGCTGCACGGAGGCTGTCTTCACCTATAGCAAAGAGCCTTTGCTGCACAATGCCAAGGGGGGCAAGATACCGAGATACGTGAAGATGAAAGATGAAAAATGAAAGATGAAAGATGAAAGTCAAAAGGTAATCATAAAGTTCAAAGTTCAAAGTATAAAGTATGTCAGACATTCCCGCACTAATCAACGACTTGGCGTATATTCTGATGTCGGCAGGCATCGTGACGCTGATTTTCAAGCGACTGAAGCAACCCCTTGTACTGGGTTACATCGTAGCAGGTTTCCTGGTGAGTCCCCACATGCCCTACACGGCATCGGTGGTAGACACCGAGAACGTACACCTTTGGGCAGACATCGGTGTGATGTTCCTGTTGTTCTCGCTGGGTCTTGACTTCTCGTTCAAGAAGATTCTGAAGATGGGCGCCTCGCCGATTATCACCACCATCAGCATCATTTTCTGCATGGCGATGTTGGGCGTATTCGTAGGCCATGCCTTCGGCTGGTCGCGCATGGACTGTATCTTCTTAGGCGGTATGCTGGCGATGTCGTCGACGACGATTATCTACAAGGCCTTCGACGACTTGGGCTTGCGACAGCAGCAGTTTGCCGGCATGGTGATGTCGGTGCTTATCCTCGAGGATATCCTGGCCATTGTCATGATGGTGATGCTGAGTGCCATTGCCAGCGGCAACAATCCTGACGGCGGACAGATGCTGGGTTCGGTAATGAAGATAGGCTTCTTCCTGGTGCTGTGGCTGGTGGTAGGCATCTTTGCCGTGCCATTCTTCCTGCGCAAGGTTCGCAACCTCATCAATGCCGAGGTGCTGCTGATTGTGGCATTGGGACTTTGCTGCGCGATGGCTGTGTTCTCTACGAAAGTCGGTTTCTCGTCAGCTTTCGGAGCCTTCATCATGGGTAGTATTCTGGCTGAGACCGTAGAAGCCGAGCGCATCGAGAAGCTCGTCGAGCCCGTCAAGAACCTGTTTGGCGCCATCTTCTTCGTATCGGTGGGCATGTTGGTCGACCCTCAGATTCTGATCGACTACGCCGTCCCCATCCTCATGCTGGTGCTTACCATCCTGGTGGGTCAGGCCACTCTCGGCTCGTTTGCCTTTATGCTGGGAGGTGAAAGTCTGAAGTCAGCTATGCGCTGCGGATTCTCAATGGCACAAATCGGTGAGTTCTCGTTCATCATTGCCTCGCTGGGATTGTCGTTGAGCGTGATCAGCGATTTCCTTTATCCGGTAGTGGTGGCCGTATCAGTGATAACCACTTTCCTCACACCTTACATGATACGGCTTGCCACACCGGCTTAAAATCATCTGGAGCCCCATCTGCCCTCGAAGGTAATCAGGTAGCTGAAC
>JAEEGI010014385.1_pt1 | contig 16637 bp, 13 predicted proteins | sample 8958751 | NCBI WGS metagenome assembly JAEEGI01 (sample SAMN16246545, study PRJNA631951) | gut metagenome | biome: gut microbiome; feature: rumen; material: KS-attached | host: Bos | place: Iran: Karaj | collected 2018-10
ATAATAGAGAATGTGAATGAGGTGGCTCCATATCTTGAAGAGCGCTTGGATGAGCTTGTTGGACGCTATGACTTCATTACGTGCAGAAGAGGAATGGGACTTATGCAGGGACTTGTCTTTGACAGACCTGTGGCAGATGTAATCAATAAGGCACTTGAAAATGGCCTTATCCTGATAAACGCCGGACCTAATATTATCCGTTTTGTGCCTCCTCTTGTGATAACCAAGGAAAATGTGGATGACATGATAGGTATACTTGATTCATGTCTGAGGAGTCTATGAGATTAAGAGTTAAGGTTTTTTCTATTGTTTTAATACTTTGTATGTTATCTGGTACGATTCTTTACGCGCAGTCCAAACAGAGCGTGTTTGAGGATCATTCTCTTTTTAACCTGAACAAGACAACTGTAAGAATATGGTACACGGACGATGCGCTTACTCCATACCTTCAGAATAAGGCGGTTGCTTATTCTGAATCACGTAGCAGAGTGCGTATCGAGCCTGTACTTGTTTCAGGTCTTGAATATCTTGAAGCTATCAACAAGGCTTCTCTTGAAGATGATAATTATCCTGACCTTTATATAATAACAAACGATTCTCTCGAAAAGGCCTATTTGGCAGGACTTGCTCTTGAGATTGACAATGGAGCTGACTTCCTTGATGAGGAGACTTTCCCAACATCTGCAGTTAATTCCGTTACTTATAATGGAAGACTTATAGCTTATCCTTTCTATTATGAGACAAGTTCACTGGTCTATAACAAGACATATCTCGAGAATATGGTAAGAGAAGAGCTCCAGGCTGAAGCTGACATGGCAGAGGGCGAGGAAGCAGAAGAAAGTGCAGAAGAGGACAGCTCTGCAGAAGCTTCAACTGAGGCTGATGTTGACGAGGACTCTGCTATTTCAGACAAAGAGGTTCAGGCTAGAGTTGAGGAAAAGATTCCTCATACTATTGCAGATATTTTGAAATTCGCTCAGAGCTATAACGCTCCTGATCAGGTTGAAGCGGTATTTAAATGGGATGTTACAGATATTTTCTACAACTATTTCTTTGTTGGAAATTACATGAATGTAGGCGGTAAGGCCGGAGACGATGTAAGTCTCATAGATATCTATAATTCAGATACCATCAGCTGCATGAAGATATATCAGCAGCTTAACCAGTTCTTTGCCATTGATGCAAAAGAAATTGATTATGACCAGATCGTTCAGGACTTTATTGATGGAAAAATCGTATTTACCGTTGCTACAACAGATATCCTGTCTAAGATTGAAGCAGCTAAAGCTTCAGGCGAATGTGAATATGATTTTGAAGTTGCTGACATTCCTGATATAACTTCAGATTACAAGACAAGAACCATGTCAGTTACAGACTGTATTGTTGTTAACGGATACTCTGAGCACCCTACAGAAGCTAATTCTTTTGCCAGATATCTCTTAAATGATAATTCAGGTGATATTTATAAGCTTGGAGGAAAGCCGGCGGCTCACTTTGGCGTCAACTATGGTGACAAAAACCTTGATACCTTTACTGAGGTTTATGCAGATTCAGTACCTATGCCAAAGACTATAGAGACAAGTAACCTCTGGATGGAACTTGAAATTGCATTTACCAAGATATGGAATGGAGATGATTGTAATTCTACTCTTAAAAATGTATCTGAGAGTATCATGACTCAGGTTACAGGTACAGCTTTTGAGGAAGAAACTCTTCCTGATCCTACAGATCTGGATGTTACAGACGGTCTTACAGAAGAGAGCGATTAATTTTTGTTTGTGCTTGCGTTATTTTTTTTAATCGACTAGAATAAAAAAGCATGGCGGGGTTCCTCTTAGGAGGAAAACATGCGTAGGTTTATATTTATACTTTGTTGCACTATGGCTTTTACTTTGGCTGGGTGTACAAATGCCGGATATGATTCGGATATAGTTCTTAGTGATACTATGGATGATGAGGGGTCTGAAGATATTTCTGATGGGAATTGCAGCACGGGGGATTACGCAACAGTTGCTCTGACTGAGCAGGAAAATATTGTGGTGTATGTTTGTGGTGCAGTTGTTTGTCCTGGTGTTTATGAATTACCTCCTGCTTCGAGAGCAGATGATGCAGTAAAAGCGGCAGGTGGTTTCGTCGATGGCGCAGATGATACTTATGTTAATCTTGCTGCCGTAGTCGAGGATGGCACCAAACTCATGATTCCAACTAAAGACGAAGTTAAAAATGGCCTTGTTGCAGATAATACTGACAGCACTGATAGTTTTGGCAGCAACGGACTTATAAATATTAACAAAGCCACAAAGGAGGAACTTAAGACTATTCCTGGAATTGGGGAGAAGGTTGCCGGTAAGATAGTCAATTACCGGGAGCAGAATGGGAATTTTGCCTGCATTGAAGATATTATGAAAGTGTCAGGTATTAAGGATAAACTTTTTTCTAAAATAAAGGAATATATTACAGTTTAACAGTTTTAGAAAGCGGAGAAGTAATGAGTAAGAAAGCACTTGTAGTAGATGATGAAAAAGCAATAGTTAAAGGTATTAAGTTTAGCCTGGAGCAGGATGATATAGTCTGTGACTGTGCCTATGATGGTCAGACAGCTCTTGAAATGGCCAGAACTAACAATTATGACATTATTCTACTGGATGTGATGCTTCCCGGACTTACAGGCTTTGAAGTGTGCCAGCAGATCAGAGAGTTTTCTAACGTCCCTATTATCATGCTTACAGCAAAGGGCGATGATATGGACAAGATACTTGGCCTTGAATATGGTGCAGATGATTATATGACCAAGCCTTTCAATATTCTTGAAGTTAAGGCAAGGATCAAGGCAATCATCAGAAGAACCAGCAGATCACAGGCGCCTGAGAAAACTTTGACCTTTGGTGATCTTAAGCTTAACGAGGCTTACAGAAGAGTTTTTGTAAAAGACAGAGAGATAAATGTTACCAGCAGAGAGTATGAGCTTTTAGAGCATCTTGCTTCTAATGCAGGAAGGGTGTACTCAAGAGAAGAACTTTTGCACACTATATGGGGAACAGAATACCCGGGTGATGAGAGAACTGTTGATGTTCATATCAGAAGACTTCGTGAGAAACTTGAGAGTAACCCAAGTGAACCTAGATATGTACGTACAAAATGGGGCAGCGGTTACTATTTTCAAGGATGATTTTATATAAAAATATGAATCTTTTTTTATCAAAAGTAAAAGATATAGCTATTCAGCTCAAAATAAGAAATATTTTCAAGAGTCTAAGAGTGCGATTTTTCATAGTGGTTTCTATTACGGGATTGCTTTCTTGTTTGGTTATGCATGCCCTGATATTACAGAGCTATGAAGATCGTGCTGTCAACGTTAAATCAACGGAAGTTCAGACACAGCTTCGAATACTGGCGAACCACCTTATTACTTATAATTATCTGCAGGACACTTCTTCAGAGGTTATAAATGCGGAACTTGATATGCTTGCAAACCTTTACGATGGCCGTGTAATGGTTATCAATGACGACCTTAAGGTTGTGAAGGATACCTACAATATAAGTCAGGGAAAGACCATTATTTCTGAAGAGGTTGTTAACTGCCTTAAGACAGGTTCCAAGGGCACATTGTCAAAATATGACAGCGCAAATGGTTATATTGAGATGATCACTCCTATAGTAACAACTGAACTCATTGAAGAGGGTGATATAGCGGTAGCTGGGAATGCCAATGAGGTTGTAAGAGGAGTTCTTTTGACAAGTGTATCAACTGAGACTATTGCCAATACACTTGAAATCTTAAGCAGACGTGCCACAACCCTTGAAACACTTATCGTAACAATAATCCTTGTATTTTCTGCACTGGTTTCATATGCACTGCTTAAGCCCTTCGACAGGATTACAGCTGCTATCAATGATGTTAAAGCTGGTTATACAGATAAGCCCGTTGTTGGACCAAACTACCTGGAGACAGAGCAGATCATCAATGCTTTCAATGCCATGTTAAGGCGCATGAAGGTGCTTGATGACTCAAGACAGGAATTTGTTTCCAACGTGTCGCATGAGCTTAAGACCCCTATAACATCTATCAAGGTTTTGGCAGATTCTCTTTTATCTCAGGAAGATGTTCCTAATGAAGTATATAGGGAATTTATGACAGATATAGGTGAAGAGATCGACAGGGAAGACAAGATAATCAACGACCTTCTTGCTCTTGTTAAGATGGACAAAAAGGCGTCAGGTCTTTCTATCACATCAGTTGATGTTGTAAGCCTTACAGAAGTAGTGCTAAAAAGAATGCGCCCTATAGCAAGAAAACACAATATAGACCTCACACTTGAGAGCAACAGGGCTATAACAGCTGAGATTGATGAAGTTAAAATATCACTTGTGATCATGAATCTGGTTGAGAATGCTATAAAGTACAACAAAGAGAACGGCACTGTTAAGGTTGAGCTTGATGCGGATCATCAGTATTTTTCAATCAAGGTAATAGACACCGGAATAGGCATTCCTGAAGATAGCCTTGACCATATTTATGAGAGATTCTACAGAGTTGACAAGTCGCGCTCAAGAGAGATCGGTGGAACAGGCCTTGGACTTGCAATCGCCAGAAATGCAGTTCTTATGCACAGAGGATCAATTGATGTTCAGAGTACTTTAGGAGAAGGAACAACCTTTACTGTGAGAATTCCGCTTATTTGCGTAGGTTCAAAATGATTAAGACTATGAATAAAAGACAATTATTATACAAAAGAATAATGCCTGTTTTCATTGGAATACTCATCATGGTTACATCTGTTTCATGTGAGAGAAAGAGTCGTGATGATTCCAGTGCTTTTAAGGTTTACTATGTAAACAGCAGCGAGACTGGGATTGTTTCGGAAAACTATGAGATACAATCTGATAAGTCGGATTCCAAAGCAGTTATAAATGAGCTTGTCACAGCACTTGAAACCATGCCTGACAGGCTTCAGTACGAGGCACCGATTGCAGGTGATATCAAGCTTTTAAACTATTCTCTTAAGGATAAGCTCCTCACACTCAATTTTGATCGCAAGTACAATGAGCTTGGGAGAACTATAGAGATACTAGACAGAGCTGCAATCGTCAGGACTTTTTGCCAGCTTGAGGATGTTGAATATGTCACATTCCAGGTGGAGGGGACACCTCTTACAGATCATTACGGAAGCGTGATAGGGAATATGTCCGCTGATACCTTCATTTATAATGTGGGAAAAGAAATAAGTACCTATGAGAAGATTGAACTGAAGCTGTATTTTGCCAATGAATCCGGAACAAAGCTTGTTCCTGTCTACAGATCTGTTGTCTACAACAGTAATATTTCAATGGAAAGGCTTGCTGTAGAACAGGTCATAAGCGGACCTAACACAGATGTGGCATTTCCTACAGTAAATAAGGACAGCAAGATAAAAAGTGTAAATATAAAAGATGGAGTCTGCTATATAGACTTTGATTCAACATTCCTGACTCAGACACAGAATGTATCTGCTGAGGTTGCACTTTATTCAATAGTGAACACGGTTACAGAGTTTTCTGATGTCAACAAGGTAGTTCTTTCCGCAAACGGAGAGCCATCATTTACCTTTATGGATTTTGTAATCTCAGGTCCTTATGAGAGAAATCTTGATATTGTCGAATAATTAGGAGTTTTATATGAAAAGGCCGCTTTGCGCAGTTGCGCTTTTAATGGCGGTGATTGTCTATATTTATCTGGAATTTTCTGTTTCTAAACTGACTGTATATGAGCCGGAAGAGAGTTTTACTGAGACTACCAAAGTTGTTGGGGTAGTGATCCAAAAGGAACAAAAGAAAAACTCTCTTGGCGATATATACACAGCTCTTTATCTGGTTCCAAGAAAGCCTTTAAAAGGAAAATTTGAATATATCGAATGTTATTTATCTGCGGACTCCTATGAGCCCTCTATTGGAGAGACAGTTCTTGTCTCAGGCAAGGTAAATGAATTTGCAACGCCGCGAAATCCCGGTGAATTTGACTCTCGCCTCTATTATTCAACTTTAAAAATTGCATATCGGATCAAAAATGCTTACATAGACAAAGCCAATGGCAAAAAGGATCTCTTCAAAGAAAGTCTGTATAAACTAAGGCTTGTATTTGAAAATAATCTTGATAAGACTCTTGATGAAGAAGATGCAGCCATCATGAAGGCAATGCTTCTTGGAGATAAATCTTTTATGGATGAGGAGATAAAAGATCTGTATAAAGACTCCGGGATCATGCATATTCTGGCGGTGAGTGGGCTTCACATATCAATAATCGGAATGGGAATATACCGCGCATTAAAGAAAATAAAAGCTCCCGGGGGATTATCAGTGGCGATAGCGGTGACTATTATGTTTTGTTATGGGGCAATGTGCGGAATGAATACGTCTGCTTTTAGGGCTATACTTATGTTTTCACTGCGGCTTTTGGTACCGCTTTTAGGAAGAACGTATGATATTTTTACAAGCCTTTCATTGGCTTTTATGCTCTTACTCTTAGAGCAACCTCTATATTTATATAGTAGCGGATTTTTGTTTTCTTTTGGAGCAATCATAGGAATTGCTCTTGTAAAGCCCCTTTTAAAACCTGAAGTTTTAACATATGCGCCATTTACCATGAAATTTGCTGATGATAGGGAGGAAAGGCTGAGCAAAAAGGTACTAAATAAGTGTCTTGACTGTGTCTCTACATGTCTTGCGATAATGCTTGTTACGCTTCCTGTGTATACCTCATTTTATTACACATATCCAATAGGATCGATTGTCTTAAACCTGGTAGTTTTGCCGCTTATGGGTGTACTTATGGTAATTGGAATAGTCTGCATGAGTGTCGGAGCTCTCATTATTTTTGTTGGAAAAGTATTTGGTTTGGGTGCCCATATTATCCTTTTATTTTATAAAGTATCCTGCAATATCAGTAAGATAAACGGAGGACTTACCTGGTACGTAGGTCATTCTTCAAAAATACAGGTTGTTATTTATGTGCTTCTCATTACCGCGTTTATAGCGTTTTTGTATTTTGAAAGGGATAACCTTGCAGGTAAAAAGTATACTCGTAGTGACCTTTTGAGGTTTGATGCCTTCAAAATCTTATTCATTCTCTTTTCTGTTGCGGTTCTTACTTTTAGAATTCATCCGGATCTTGAAATAAACATGATAGATGTGGGACAGGGAGATGGAATACTGATATCCTCAGGCGGTAAAAATATCCTGATTGATGGAGGGAGCACAAGTAAGAAGAATGTTGGAAAGTATCAGATCATACCATTCCTAAAATATAAGGGAGTCGGTAAGCTTGATGTGGCCATCGTGACTCATGAGGATGAGGATCATATAAGCGGACTTTTGGAAATAATGGATGATATGGAAAAAGGAGGAATATGCATAAAAAGACTTATTCTTCCTGAAGTGTCAGTAAAATCAAGGGGAGAGAACTACAACCATCTTGAAGAGAGGGCTAAAGAGCTTGGCATACCGATATTTTATATAAACACAGGTGAGAGCTTTAATATGTCAGATATATCGTTTTTATGTCTGAATCCTAGGAAGAATATGGTAACAGAAGGAGCAAATGCTTATTCTACAGTGCTTTACATGAAGTATGGGGATTTTACAGCTTTTTTTACAGGAGATATGGAAAAAGAGGGACTTGATAATGTTAAGGAAAACCTCAGGTTGAGCAGGAAAGATGTAACTCTTCTGAAGGTTGCCCATCACGGCTCAATGTATACCACAGACGAGGAGTTTCTTGAGCTGACAAAGCCTGAGCTTGCTCTTATTTCCTGCGGAGAGGGCAATAAATACGGCCATCCCCACAAAGAAACTCTTGAGAGACTAAAGAGTATAGGAGCTGCAATCTACAGAACGGATGAAGAGGGATGCATAACAGTTGAGGTTGAAGATGCTCATATAAAACTAAGGGGCTTTTTGGAATGAGCATTATTGGCTTTTTATACATGCTTCTGCTAGAATAGTCTACGGAGTGTGATTTTATGGCAGCTAAAACAACAGATTTTCCTGTTAAACAGAGACAACTTAATGAAGATATAAAAAACGGAGTGTTTAAGAAATGCTATCTTATCTATGGCGAAGAAGCATATCTTAGACTCCAGAACAGAGATAAACTTGTGAAGGCTTTGGGGGGCGGAGCTTCTTCCATGAATTTCACAAAGTATGAAGGAGACCAGATAAACCCGGCCCAGGTCATAGATATGGCTGAGACTATGCCTTTCTTATCAGATAAAAGAGTGATCCTTGTTGAAAACAGCGGATTTTTTAAGAGCGGATGCCCTGAACTTGCTGATTATCTGAAATCGCCTTCAGAGACTACTTATTTCATATTCATAGAAAAAGAGGTCGATAAAAGAAAGGATATTTTTAAGGCAGTCAGCAAGATTGGTCTTGAAATGAACTGCGACACTCAGGATGAAGATACTTTAAAAAGGTGGATAGCAGGGAAGTTTGCTTCAGAAGGAAAAAATATATCTCCAAGGGCAGCAGCTTTTTTCCTTGAGAGAGTTGGAACGGATATGTCCAATATCAGTACAGAAATAGAAAAGCTTGTTTGCTACTGCATTGATAGAAACGAGATAACTGTTGAGGATATAAATGCTGTGTGTGCAGGATGGCTTACAAGCAGGATATTTGCAATGACTGATGCAATAGCCTCCCAGGATCAGAAAAAAGCCATTGATCTTTACTATGATCTTTTGGCTTTGAAAGAACCGCCGGCTAAAATACTTGCGCTTATTACAAGGCAGTTTAATATTATGCTCCAGGTAAAGGAGATGAGCGTAAACCGCAAGGACAGATCGCAGATAGCTTCAGGCGCAGGAATAGCCCCATTCCTTGTTGGAAAGTATGAGAGCTGGGCAAGAGCGTATACTTTTGAGGAACTTAGAAATGCCCTTGAACTTTGCGCTTCCAATGATGAAGCTGTAAAAACAGGCAAGCTTGATTACATAATAAGTGTAGAAATGATCATTATAAGTGCAACACGTAAGCACTAATTTGAAAATATAGTATTTTAGGGTTATACTATACAACATATTGGCTAAATAGTTTGTAATTAAAACTATATTTAGAGGATTGATTTTTATTAATGGAGAGACGTATGGAGAGAAAAAGACCTGTACCTTATGAACTGTTCAGGCATTTTAAGGGGAATATGTATCAGATCGTTTCTATTGCGATCCATTCCGAGACAAGAGAAGAGATGGTTGTTTATCAGGCTCTTTATGGTGATTACAAAGTATATGTAAGGCCACTGGATATGTTTATGTCTGAAGTGGATCACGTTAAATACCCTGATGTAAAACAAAAATATCGTTTTGAGAGGATAGAGAGAAATTCAGAGAATGCAGAAAGGCTTGATAATGTTGAAGCTTCATCTGAAAAGATCGGATCAAATGTTATAAGCCCTGAAAAAACAGTAGAAAATAATAGTACCGACAGGGAAGAGATAAGAAAACAGTTTAGAAGCGAGCCCTATAAGCATTCTGAAGTTATGGATAAGTCCATTGACACAGAGGCTAAGGAACTGAATCTGAATCCACTTGTTATAGAGTTTATGGATGCAGATCTTGCTGTGGATAAAAACGATATTTTAACTAAACTTCGTCCTATAATAACAAACGATATGATAGATATCATGGCCATGTCGCTTGGTGTTGTTGTTAACGAAGGTGATGTGTATGACAGATACAATGATCTTAGAACCTGTCTTACAACAATGGAAAAATTTGAGAGTACCAGATTAAGGAGTTAAGAAAATGAAATTACTTTCTGTTGCAATCCCTTGCTACAATTCAGAAGGATATATGTCTAAATGTATCGAGTCCCTTCTTGTAGGCGGCGAGGATGTAGAAATTCTTATAGTAGATGACGGATCTAAGGATAAGACAGCTGAGATTGCTGATGAGTATGCTAAAAAGTATCCAACGATCTGTAAAGCTATCCACAAGCCAAACGGTGGACACGGCAGCGCTGTAAATGCAGGCCTTGAAGCTGCTACAGGTTTGTTCTTTAAAGTAGTTGACTCGGATGACTGGGTAAAAGAAATAGCTTACAGAAAAATCCTTTCTACTCTTGCAGAGCTTGCAGGAGGAGAGAAGCAGCTTGATCTTCTTATCAGTAACTTTGTTTACAACAAGGTTGGCGAGAAGAGACATAAAGTTATGCGCTACAATTCAATGTTCCCGATCGAGGAGCTCTTCACATGGAAAGATATCAAGAGAACTCCAAAGGGACATTATCTTTTGATGCATTCTGTTATCTTCAGAACAAAACTTTTAAAGGATTGTGGACTTAAGCTCCCTGAGCACACATTTTATGTGGATAACATCTATGTATTTAATCCACTTCCTTTTGTTAAGACTATGTACTACCTTGATGTCAATTTCTATTATTACTACATTGGCCGTGAGGATCAGTCAGTTAATCAGAAGATCATGCTTTCACGTATTGACCAGCAGCTTCGTGTAAACAAGCTCATGGTTGATTACTATGTAGAGAATTATGGAATGATCCGCTCTCAGAGAGAAAGACATAAATATATGTTCAATTATCTTGAGATCATCACAGCTATTTCATCAGTTCTTTTGATCACAGAGGATACTCCGGAGAACCTCAGAAAGAGAAAAGAGCTGCTTGAATATATCAAGGACAAGAACTACTGGCTCTATCTTAAGATCAGATACAGTATCGAAGGAACGTATATCTATCTTCCTGGAAAAGGTGGAAGAAAGATCACGCTTGCAGGATACAAGCTCCTTCAGAAGATATTCCACTTCAATTAAAGATCTGAGTTAACAGATTCTTTATAATTTGTTCGGCTTGTATTACTGAAATTAAGTGATAAAATAATACGAAGTTGATATGTGTTCTTTCTAAATTGAGGAGTTTATGAAAAACATGAAAGTAAAAATTGAAGAGTGGATAGGAAGGCCGCTAAACAGGGACTATTGGCGCGATATGCTAAAACTCTCAACGCCAATTTTAGTGTATGGACCTATTTATCTGATGTGGTTTATCTTGATTGAGAAACACAGATTTTCACATTATGCAGTTATCCATACTGTTGTTGATGATATGATCCCTTTTGTAGAAGCCTTTGTTATTCCGTATTATATGTGGTTTTTGTATGTTTCACTTACGCTTTTGTTTTTTATGTTTTCCTGCGATGTAGAGGATTATTACAAAAACTTCGCATTTTTAGCAACGGGCATGACAATTTTTCTCATTATCTCGACTGCATTTCCAAACATGCATCAGTTAAGACCTGCTGTTATGCCAAGAGATAATGTATTTACTCATCTGGTTGCGATTATTTATAAAAGTGATACAGCTGCAAATTTATGGCCAAGCATTCATGTATATAATTCGATCGGATCCATGATAGCGATCCATCGCAGTAGACGCTTTAATAAAACAGGTAAGATAGTAAGTGATATCATAGGAACATCGATCATTCTTTCTACATTGTTTATTAAGCAGCATTCCATGTATGATGTGATCACAGCATTCATCATGGCGATCATTCTTTATCTTGTTGTATATCATACTTCTATATTGGAAGCTTTTTGCAAGAGAAGAGAGGAAGAGTTGGCTGTACGTTATAATTAAAAATATGACCTCAATTTCCAAAAGTATTGGTAATTGAGGTCTTTTTTAAAACTATATATATGTTAGGGGAGGCAGCAATGGTTTTTACTAATGAAAATGGGGCATTAGTAGCAAAAAGACAGGGTGAAACCCTTAGAATCGAGGGATGGGGAGAAGATTCACTCAGGGTCAGAAGCACGATGTATCCGGACTTTACGGGGAATGACTGGGCTCTTGAAAAGAAAAGTGCCAGGCCTGAAGTTGTTATTTCTCAAAGGGAAGATGGACCTTTTGCAACTATCACTAATGGGCGCATTAAGGCAACTGTCAATTTTGCAGGAGTTATTTCTTTTTACAAGGATGATTCTATGATCCTTAGGGAGTATTTTAGATGCTATGGCGGCACAGAGTCCAAGGAGTCGAGGTGTCTGAAATATATTAACCGTGATTACAAGCCACATGTAGGTGGTGATTACAGGATAACTGTTAAGTTTGAGAGTAATAACGGTGAAAAAATCTTTGGTATGGGTCAGTACCAGCATCCATATAGTAATTTAAAGGGCTGTATTCTTGATCTTGAACAGCGTAATTCTCAGGTATCGATTCCTTTTGAGGTATCAAGTCTGGGATATGGATTTTTATGGAATAATCCTGCTGTTGGAAGAGCAACATTTGGCATGAATTATACTGAATGGGTGGCAGAGGCCACAAAGGAGATGGACTATTGGATCACTGTGTCCGATACGCCTAAAGGTCTTTTGGAGAACTATACAGATGTATCCGGAAGAAGTCCTGAAATGCCGGAGGATCTGATGGGGCTTTGGCAGTGCAAGCTTCGTTACCGCACCCAGAAGGAAGTCCTTGAAGTTGCCCATAAGTGTAAGGATGAGGGAATACCTATCGACTGCATTGTTATCGATTTCTTTCACTGGACGGTGCAGGGGGACTGGAAATTTGATGAGACCTACTGGCCTGATCCAAAAGCTATGGTAGATGAACTTCACAGCATGGGAATAAAAGTGGTTGTTTCCGTTTGGCCCAGTGTTGATAAGAGAAGCGAACATTTCTATGAGATGCTTGAGAAAGGTCTTTTGGTAAAAAATGAGCGCGGCGGTCTGCAGAATTATGACTATCAGGGAGACTGCACTATTCTCGATGCGACCAATCCGGAAACAAGAGAGTATGTGTGGAATGTCTGCAAAAAGAACTACTATGACCTTGGAATAGATATGTTCTGGCTTGATAATTCAGAGCCGGATCTTGTTAAGTATGATTTTGATGCGCTTAGATACTTTCTTGGACCGGGACTTGAAGTCAGCAATATCTATCCCCAGTATTATAGCAGGCTCTTTTACGAGAATATGAAAAAAGAGACTAATAAGCCCGTGGTAAATCTTTTAAGATCTGCCTGGGCAGGAAGCCAGAAATATGGAAACGTTGTGTGGTCAGGTGATGTGCAAAGTACCTTTGAATCCCTTAAGGACCAGATCGCAGCGGGGCTTAATATGGGACTTTCCGGCATTTCCTGGTGGACTACAGATGTTGGCGGTTTTATGACTGATGATGTAAATGACCCTGACTTTAAGCAGCTCCTTGTCAGATGGTTTGAATTTGCAGTATTTTCTCCTGTGCTTAGGATGCATGGTGATAGAGGGCCTTACGATATTCCACCTCTTGATACCAGGGATTTTGGAGGCGGCTACCTTCACACAGGCCAGCCTAATGAGCTTTGGAGCTATGGAGAAGAAGTCTACGAGATTTTGAAAAAGCAATTGCAGCTTCGCCTTGAGCTAAAACCGTATATTAAGAGCCTGTTTGAGGAAAGCAGCAAAAACGGTTCACCTCTTTTGAGAACTCTTTTCTATGAATTCCCTGAAGATGAAAAGTGCTGGGAAACTTATGATGAGTACATGTTTGGCCATTCGTATCTTGTTGCTCCTGTTACTGACCTTAACTGCTTTGAGAGAAAGGTTTACCTTCCAAAGGGCAAGTGGAAGGATATCCGTGATGAAAAAGTTTATGAGGGCGGACAGACAATAACAGCAAAGGCACCAATCGAATCAATTCCTGTGTTCTGTAAAATATGATATTGAATTTAAGAATAAAAACTCTCTGTATGCAGTTTAAAATAGCATATTGGGAGTTTTTTGTTTAGAAATACACCTAGATTTTTTAGGGGTTATATGTTACGATATGCCATGTGTGTAACTTTAACACATTAAATTGTAAAAATGTTTAGGAGGAGCGAAAAATGTATTCACTGGAAGAAGTCAGGAAAGTGGACCCGGAGATTGCATCTCTCATCGAAAAAGAGGTTGCAAGACAGAATGATCACATTGAACTTATTGCGTCAGAAAACTGGACAAGCAAAGCTGTTATGGCAGCTATGGGTAGTCCATTAACTAACAAATATGCAGAGGGACTTCCCGGGAAAAGATATTATGGTGGATGTTTTGTAGTCGATGAAGTTGAAAAGCTTGCAATTGAGAGAGCAAAAGAGCTTTTTGGCTGTGACTATGCAAATGTTCAGCCTCATTCAGGCGCACAGGCAAACCTCGCTGTTCAGTTTGCTCTGCTTCAGCCCGGAGATACCATTATGGGTATGAACCTCAATCAGGGCGGACATCTTACACATGGTAGCCCGGCTAATATTTCAGGAACATATTTTAATGTAGTTCCTTATGGTGTTGATGAAAACGGCTTCCTTGACTACGACCAGATGTACAAACTTGCTGTAGAGCATAAACCTAAACTTATCATTGCTGGTGCATCAGCATACTGCAGAACAATTGACTTTAAGAAATTCAGAGAAGCTGCTGATGCATGTGGAGCAATTCTTATGGTAGATATGGCGCATATCGCAGGACTTGTTGCTGCAGGAGTTCATCCAAGCCCATTCCCATATGCAGATGTTGTAACTACAACAACTCATAAGACACTCCGTGGACCAAGAGGTGGACTTATTCTTTGGAATCAGTCAGCTCAGGATAAGTTTAAGATCAACAAGGCTGTATTCCCTGGAATTCAGGGCGGTCCGCTTGAACACGTTATTGCAGCTAAGGCAGTATGCTTTAAAGAAGCTCTTTCTCCTGAATTTAAGAAATATGCAACAGATGTAGTAGAAAACTGCAAAGCCCTTTGCGATGGACTTATGCAGAGAGGAATCAAGATTGTTTCAGGCGGAACAGACAATCATCTTATGCTTGTTGACCTGACAAACTTTGGCCTTACAGGAAAAGAAGTTGAGACATGGCTTGATGATGCTCATATCACAGCTAATAAGAATACTATTCCTAATGAGCAGCAGTCACCATTTGTAACTAGTGGTATCCGTCTTGGAACAGCAGCTGTTACAACAAGAGGAATGAACAAAGCAGATATGGATCAGATTGCAGAAGCTATATCAATTGTTATTAAGAATAAGGGCGAAAAGAATGATGAAGCAAGAGCCATCATCAAGAGCCTTACAGACAAGTATCCGCTTGACTGATCAATATAAAAAGCTTTGGGCTGTATTAACAGTCCAAAGCTTTTTTTAACACATAAGTTGAAGTTTTTCCTGTAAGCATTCCAGTGTAATGTTGTCAGATTTTACTGAAACTTCACCATCGGTGTGGACCCACATGGGGAGCAGAGGTTTGATGGTGACTTTTTTAACTGTATGATGTCCGATTCCCTTTATCCAATAGTAGTTGCCAAAGAATGAGAAGGGAAGGGCAAACATCATTCGTAGTGGTGGCATGTCGCCTGCATAAACCAGATCGAACTTGCCGTCGGTTAAGTCTGCCTTTGGAGCGAAATTAAAACCTCCGCCTTCATAGTGATGGATCATGGCAGCAATGAAAATAAAACGCTTTAAATGTATGACTTCATTGTTATCAAGCTCAATGTCACATGGTATTTTATCTGCCTTTAGAAGCTGCCTGATAGCTATAAGACCGTAAGTGAGCTTTCCAAGACCAATTCTGTTTAGAAAGTTCTTTGTACCTGATGAGAGAGCTTCTTCACAAACCGCAGCATCAAATCCGATTCCGGAACTTACGTCAAATATTCTTGTTTTTGAGATTTCTTTTTCATGCAGCCTGGACATTGGAGCTGTCATAGAATTATAAGTCAGTTTTCCAAGATCAAGCTTTCGCAGAACTTTTCCCTCAAGGATGGCATCCAAAAGAGTATCTATATTCTGGGGATAGGAGAGATCTCTTGCAAAATCATTGGATGAACCAATTGGAATATAGCCGACTATAGTTTTGTCAAAGTCGGTGATACCATTCATTATTTCGTTAAGAGTACCGTCTCCGCCAAGGACAACTATTTTAGTATTGCTGTTTGAAGATGTTATGCTTTGAGCAAGGGCTGTCGCGTCACCTGGACCTTTGGTCATATGAGCTGTGTAATCAATTCCTTTTTCGTGGAACTTAAGTTCTAACTTTTTCCAGATATCCTTTCCTTTTCCTGAGCGTGCTGATGGGTTCACAATGCAGTGGTACATGTCACATCTTCCTTCGTGTATTATTGGGCTATATAAAACCCTTTTATTATCATAATTATTTTATCTGATTATGTACAGAGACTTTATGTTCAAAATTTTAGAAGAAAAAATGATCCAATAATCATAAAATTCAGAGAATAATACAGATGTTTGGGTGCTTTGGTATGAAAGTGTATGAGAATTGATCACTATGGAATAACACAATATATAGGCATCTTTTTGTAAGGTGAAGTAATATACAGAATTGTGTATAATGAATATACAATTAGAATAATATGCAGAATATTCAACAATAACATGCAAAATGTCAAAATAAATAAAAGAAATTAATAAAATGTGTTGACAAATTGGATGGATATAAATATAATAAAACCATCAAGTAAGAGTTACAAAAATACTTCTCCAATCAATATATAGTGAGATCGTAAATTGGAGAAAGAAAGGGAGGTACGGTCCAAAGGGATAGTTAATTAAAATATTCAGAGAAAGGATGGTACGGTCCACCAGCATACTAAGTTTAGTTTTATAAAAAAGTTTTAAG
>JAEEGI010014388.1_pt1 | contig 16636 bp, 8 predicted proteins | sample 8958751 | NCBI WGS metagenome assembly JAEEGI01 (sample SAMN16246545, study PRJNA631951) | gut metagenome | biome: gut microbiome; feature: rumen; material: KS-attached | host: Bos | place: Iran: Karaj | collected 2018-10
CAACCTCGCAAGTTGAAATAGCCTACACAAAAATCCACGCGCTTGACACCCATATTTGTAATGATGTCTTGCAGGCCTTGCGTGAATTTAGTCTCAATGTTGTCGTAAATTCTTGCCATACGCTTTGCGTGCTTTGCGAGTGCTTATCTTTTCGGACATACGGATGTTGCAGAGCACAAAAAAAAACGCGGACACTTTCTTATCCTCGCTTCAAGGCTCTGCAAAACCCGTATTGATTGATAAGTCTATACCCACGCAAATGCATAGGCATTCGCAGACTTATTCGTAATCAATACATTCGGGGAAAATTTTGCAGAATTTTGAAGCCGAGCCGAATAAAATACAGCAAACGCTGATTAATAATATGTTATGTTAAAAATCGATTATGTCTTTTATTTGTCCCTTTTTAGTTCAACATTGTTTTTCCCGACAGCAAACTTCCGCCGCCGCAATGGGCAACGGAAACCGCCATCGGTTATTCAAAAGTAGCAAATAAAAATATTGCCGCTAACCGCCGATTCAAAATTTAGTCATCTTTTCTCGGCTTGCGCGGAATAACAAATTTAATATCAAGCACTTGCACAATCGCGCCCGCCGTCGAAAGCGTCAGTAGAGAAAACCGAAGGCGTAGAGCGGGATTCGGTTGCCTGCGGCGTATTCAACGTTGTCGGCAACCACAAAGGCGTTGGGCTGGCCCGCAATCTGGCTGCCGTCCTTCGATTTTCCGCCAACTTCAAGCGTGTATTTGCCATCGACAAGGAAATCGGCCTGCGAAGTGGCATACTCAACTCGGTGTTGCTGTCGCAACTGATTGACAATGAATGCTTCGCGCATAGTTCCGCTGTTCATCTCGCCCACCGAGAGCGCCGCCATCAGGTTGGTGTTCTCAAGATAAATCTTGTCGGGCTTCTGCATTTTCTTCACATTCTGAACGTCGGAATAGAGAAGATTGAGCAGGTGGGCGCGGCTAAGATACTGCAAATAAGCGAGTAAGGTGCCGCGCGTTGTCTCGGCCATAGTGGCAAGTTTGGCAATGTCGACCTGCATCGGGCACTCCGAAGCCAACACAAACATCAGCGCCTTGATTTTGCGGATACTCGCCACATCGACGCCGCAGAGCAGCGGCAGTTCAATGTCGATTATCATATTCACAATGTTCTCGACCCGCTGGTGGTAATCGTCTTCGCCGCTGGCCGCAAACGGATAGTATCCGCTGCGCAGATAATCAGCAAAATAGGCCATCGGGCGCACCTGGGCCACAACCGCGTTGCACAGGTCGTTGGGGGCGGCAAGCAGGGCGTCGAGCGCAATGCGGTCGAACTTCAGATTGTGCCGCAGTTGCAGATACTCGCGAAACGACAGGCCGTACATATCGTAGGCAATGCAGCGGCGCGAAAGGTCGGCGTCGGCGTTCAGAATCTGCAGCAGCGACGACCCGCTGAACACGAATCGCATTTCGGGATACTCGTCGTAGGCGTTTTTCAGTTCAATGCTCCAATTGGCGTATTTGTGCACTTCGTCGATAAACAGGCACTCGCCGCCGTTCATATAGAAATCGGCCACAAGGTCGCTCAACGTGTGGCGGCTGAAATACAGGCTGTCAAGGCTGACATAGAGCGCCCGCTTGACGTTGCCGCCGTATGCCAACTTTATGCGCTGAAGCATAAGCGTTGTTTTTCCAACGCCGCGCGCTCCGCGGATTGCAATTAGTCGGTTGTTCCAATGAACGTCATCCATTGTGCTGCGCACGAATTTCACCGACGTGTTCTTGAGCAACCTTTGGCACCTTTGCAGTATCGTGTTCATAATCTTTATGTTTTATCCGCCACAAAGGTAATAATTCGTTTTGAATAAAAAACGATTTTGACAATATTTTGTTTTCCGCACAAAACATATTAAATCAAAAAGCGTTTTCTACACAAAACACATTTGACAGAAAAGCGTTTTCCGCAGAAAACACTTTTGAGTGAATTTTGTTCGATACAAAAAACGCTTTTACGATTGGTATGGCGGAATTCTGCCGCGAAAAACGGCATTCGCGGAAAGCGCTACCCATTCACCACGTTCACAGGGCGGCCTTCGGCGAAAGCCTTCAGGTTGGCGAGAGCAATGCTCATCAGTCGTTGGCGGGCTTCGAAGGTGGCCCACGCAATGTGCGGCGTGATTTGGCAGTTGCGGGCGGTGAGCAGCGGATTGTCGGCGGCGGGCGGCTCGGTGGATAGCACATCGACGGCTGCGGCGGCAATGCGGCGGCTGTTGAGAGCGTCGGCAAGGGCCCGCTCATCAACAAGCGGGCCGCGACCTGTGTTTATCAGTATGGCCGACGGCTTCATCTGCGCAAGCACGGCGGCGTTTATCAGGTGGCGGGTGTTGTCGGAAAGCGGACAGTGCAGGCTCACAATGTCGCTTTGCGCCCACAAATCGCTGTACGACACGCCTTTAATGCCGTCGGGCAAGTTCTTTTTGGTTGTCACGGCAACCACCTTCATCCCGAAAGCCAGCGCAATGCGCGCCGTGGCCATTCCCGTGTTGCCGAGCCCCACAAGGCCAATGGTTTTGCCCGCGAGTTCAACCTGCGGACGGTCCCAAAAGCAGAAATCGACGCTGCCCGACCAGGCGCCGCCACGCACAAGTTGCGAGTGGTGCTCGACCGAGTTGGTAATGTTAAGTATGTGAGCGAAAACCATTTGCGCCACCGACGCGGTGCTGTAGGCGGGAATGTTGGTAACCACAATTCCGCGGCTTGCGGCATACTGCAAATCGACAACGTTGTAGCCCGTAGCAAGCACGCCAACATATTTAAGATTAGGCATTTGCGACATATTCTCGGCCATCAGGACCGTTTTGTTGGTGAGCAGCGCGTCGGCGTCTTTCGAGCGCTCAACGGTGAGAGCGGCGGGTGTGCGGTCGTAAACCGTAATCGGGCCAATCGGCTCAAAAACAGACCAGTCAAGGTCGCCAGGGTTCAGGCAATAGCCGTCGAGAACAACTGTTTTCATTTTTCAGCAATTTGAATTCAAATATGGCGATTTTCGGCTCACCGCACACAACGAATGGCGATAATTGATTGAAATCGCTTATTTTTGGGCAAACAATCTACACAATGAAACAGTTATCGATAATCGCATCTGCTTTAATATCAATATTTTCCGCATCGTGCTCAAGCGAATTCAGCACATCGCCGACAGGCCTTGAATACAAAATTGTTGCCGCCAACCCCGACGCGCCGCAACCCGCCGTGGGCGACATTGTGGCCATCCGTCTGACGTGCCGCAACCAGCAAGGGCAGACGGTTGACGAGACACCGCTTTTCAAAATGCAACTGAAAGCGGCACCGGACGGGCAGCCGTCGGTTGAAGAAGGCCTGCTAATGCTGCACAAAGGCGACAGCGCCGACTTCCGCCTGCAAGCGCGGTTCTACGGCGGCAGCCAGGCGCCGGCCAACGACAGTCTGCTGACGGTTTCGGTTAAAATGGTCGACGTGATTAGCCGCGAAGAGTTTGAGCGCGACCGCGAAGCCGCACGCATTGCCGGCGAACGAGAAGAAGACCTGTTGCTCAGCGAGTATCTTCAGAAAAACAATATCGACATTGAACCAACAATGAGCGGCCTTTATTACATTGAAACTGAGAAAGGTACGGGTGCGGCACCCATTCCCGGCAAAATGGTGGCCATTCATTACGAAGCCAGTTTTCTCGACGGCCGCGTGTTCGACTCATCGTACAGCCGTCGTGAGCCGCTGAAGTTCCGTTTGGGCTCAATGCAAGTGATTCAGGGACTTGAAGAAGGCGTGGCACGAATGAAAAAAGGCGGCCGCGCAACGCTTATCATTCCTTCGCCCCTTGCCTACGGCGACCGGCAGGTTGGCCCTGTTCCGCCGTTTGCCACGCTCATTTTCGAAGTTTGGTTGGTGGGAACGGAAGAGTGAGATATTTAGGAGTTAGAAATTAGGAGTTAGGAATCAGGATTTAGAAGTTAGAAGTTAAAAGTTAGGAGTTAGACGTTTGGATTGACGATTAAATGGCATTTAAACAAATCTCAAAAAAAACTTGCGCGTTAACGGAAAAATCCATAATATTGAAACCGTATTTGAGAGTTGAAGAAAAGATTTCTTGCCAAAGCCTTTCAGAAGTTGTGCTGGAAGGCTTTTTTAACGCACTTAATCTACGTAAACGTTTATGAAAATATCTGAAATTACAAGCTTTATCGAGTCTGTTGCGCCGCTGGCGATGCAGGAGTCGTACGACAACGCCGGACTGATTGCGGGCAACCGCGAGGCCGAGGCCACCGGAGCTCTTATCTGCCTCGATGTTACCGAAGAAGTGGTTGACGAAGCCATCAGTTTGGGTTACAATTTGATAGTGGCGCACCATCCGTTCGTCTTCGGTGGTTTGAAAAAGTTCAGCGGCGACAGCCCGGTCGAGCGCACGCTTGTGAAAGCCATCAAAAACGATATTGCGGTCTATGCCGCGCACACCAACCTCGACAATATGCTTGCAAACGGTGTCAACAGCAAAATTGCAAGCAAGCTGGGGTTGACAGACTCGAGGATTCTTGCACCAATGAGCGGCAATCTGCGCAAGATTGTGGTTTTTGCGCCCGCAAGCCACGCCGAGACCGTGCGAAACGCAATGCTCGATGCCGGAGCCGGACATATTGGCAACTACAGCCACTGCAGCTACAACCTGCAGGGCCAAGGCACGTTCAAAGCCAGCAATGGTTGCAAGCCGTTTGTGGGCGAAATCGGCAAAATGCATTTCGAAGACGAGACGCGCATCGAGACCATCGCACCAGCGCACACCGTGGGAAAGGTTGTGAGCGCAATGCTGGCCGCACACCCCTACGAGGAGCCGGCCTTCGACATCTACCCGCTCGACAACAGTTTCAGTCAGGCCGGAAGCGGCATAATCGGCACGCTGCCGGAGCCCGAAGACACGGCGGCATTCCTGCAAAAGGTGAAAAAGATTTTCGGCTGCGGAGTAATCCGCCACACGCGCCTGCCCGAGTCGCCAATACAGACGGTGGCCGTGTGCGGAGGCGCCGGCAGTTTCCTGATTGGCGACGCAATGAGAGCCGGAGCCGACATTCTGCTCACCGCCGACATCAAATACCACCAGTTCTTCGACGCCCGCTACCCCTTTGTTTTGGCCGACATCGGGCACTATGAGAGCGAGCAATTCACAAAAGAACTTTTTTATGAATTACTTACTGGAAAATTTTCTAATTTTGCAGTCCGATTGACGAAGGTAAATACAAATCCAATAAAATACGTATAACGCAATGGATGACAAAAATCAAAAGGTGGACGTTCCGATGGAGCAAAAGCTGAAAAATCTGTACGATTTGCAACAGATTCAGACAGAAATCAACAAAATCAAGAGTTTACGCGGTGAGCTTCCGCTCGAAGTCCAAGACCTTGAAGACGAACTGGCCGGCTTGCAGACCCGTATCACAAACCTGAAAGCCGAAGTGAAGGAAGATGAGCAAGGCATCTCTAACGAGAAGCACAAAATTGCTCAATGCCAGGAAGATATAAAGAAATATCAGTCGCAGCAGGACAACGTGCGCAACAACCGCGAGTACGATTCACTCTCGAAGGAGATTGAGTTCCAGACACTCGAAATCGAGTTGAGCGAGAAGCATATTCGCGAGTTCTCCGCCGATATGGAGCACAAGAAAGAGATTATTGCATCGGCTGAAACCAAATACGACGAGCGCAAAGGCGACCTGAAACAGAAACGTGATGAGCTTGACAGCATCATCTCGGAAACCCAAAAGAAGGAAGACGAGTTGAACGTGAAGAAAGCTGAAATAGAGAGCCTTATTGAGGACCGCTACCTGACAGCCTTCAACCGCATCAGCGGCAACGTGCGCAACGGCTTGGCAGTTGTTACCGTTCAGCGTGACGCCTGCGGTGGCTGCTTCAACAAGATTCCGCCTCAGCGCCAAGTGGATATCCGCTCACGCAAGCGCATCATCGTATGCGAGTACTGCGGTCGTATTCTGGTTGACGCAGGTCTGGCCGAGCTTTAAATTTAACTTGAACATAATCAAAGGATTGTCGGTTTCGGCAATCCTTTTTTTTGTTTCTATTGGCTTGCATTATTCTACCGATATGAATGTCCTACGGACACTTGACCTATTGAGCCATTGAAACCATCAATTGTGCCTTTCAAAGTTTTAAATGTCCTTTAAGCCCTCTGTTCATCGACATTTGCAATGGATTCTAGCCTGCAATTTGACCTATAGACAACATTTTTCTTGGCGAGAGATATTGGATTGATATTGCAATATCTTCAATCAAAAAAAGAAAGCCGAGCCATTGCTGACTCGGCTTCTTGCTTTAGCCCGGTTGGCAACGAACTGCCAACCTAAATCAATATTTCACAACCTTTTGCTGCAATATCTTGCTGTCGGATACAAATCGCAGTAGGTAGATGCCGCTCGGCAGGTCGCTGATGTCGAGCGTGGCATCGAAGCTGTCGATGTTGACGGTGCGTACCACATTGCCTGTCTGCGAGAGCAGCTGGACAACTCCGCCCGCCATTGAGCCGGTAGCGCTCACGCGGAAGCGTCCGTCGGTCGGGTTGGGGACAATGGTGAGCTGCGCAACCTCGTCGCCAGTGTACTGAACGCTGATTACCTTGTCGGCATATGCGCGGGTGCCGTCGAAGTCAACTTGCGACAGACGATAGTAGCAATAGCCGCTTTCGGGTGCGTTGTCGCTGAAGGTGTAGTCGATACGGCGGTCGGAATCACCTGCACCATCGACGTAGCCGATTGTGACAAAGTTGACACCGTCAATCGAGCGCTCAATCTCGAAGTAATCGTTATCCTTCTCCGACATTGTGGCCCACTCAAGCACAATGCTGTTGCCCTCCTGACGGCCGCTGAAGGCGATGAAGGTTACGGGGAGGGGATGGATGTCAGGGTCTGTGTTCTTTGTGCCAAAAGTGAAATCACTATAGCTTGTAACTGGTGTGTTCATTTTAATGTTGCTACCTGCGAAATCAACGGTAACATTATCAATCATTTCCCAATTGCTCCCTATTTTGTGGGCTATAACCAGACCATCCGCCATATCGGTGATGCCGCTTCCGTCATAATCAGCCCAATAGAGAGTCAGATAACTTGGCTGTGGCTCTGAAGAAGGTTTCTCTCCGTGAATATTCCAGGTTTCCACACCGCTAACTCGGGTCATACCATCTGGCATACCCTCGGTAATAGGCTCTGCATGCTCGGTGTATGCGTAGCTTGCAGTGAACGTTGAACCACCATCGGTCGGACTAACACCCACCATACCCAAACGGTTATCGCTTCCAACGACGAACGTGAATGGGGCGGTATTTCCTGATGCCCACGTTTTCTTAACTTCGCCAACAACCCAGCTGTTACCGGTTTTAACCATTTGTCCATTGGCGCCGAAAACAACTTGTCTTTCATTGGCAAGTCTCAACAAACCACTGTTCATAGTCATTTTACCATTGATGTTGACATTGTTCTCGGCATTCACGCCGCTACCGGTGTTTGATATTGTGAGGTTAGTGAACGAGCCTGTGCCTCTAATTGCCTGCGCTGATGTGCCGGACAATTTAACAGTGTCAGTACCAACGAAGCTGCCGCTGTTGGTCAAATTGCCCTTCACTGCCAGATTGCTATTAGCAGTTACTGTGCCTTCGTTAGTCAGATTGGCGAACTCAACCGATGAGCCGGAAACAGTATGCTCGGCCTCGGTGAACCTTACAGTACCGGCACCCGTGAACTTGCCTGCACAATCAACATCACCGTTGATGGTGAGTTTTTTGCCTCCGTCAACTGATACTGACGCACCCGACTCGATTTTAATGTCGTTGACCTCATAATCACCGGATGATATTGTTGGAATCTCCATATCATCGCCATCAGAATCACCAATAAAATCGCTAATATAATTACCCGAACGGATAACCACATTATCATTTTCACCAGGAGGTGTTCCTGCCCACCAGTTATCATTGCTATTCCAATCAGTGGTATGGCCTCTCCATAGGTAATCGTGGCTGATATCTCCAGCGTCAATATCATAGCTGCTTGAGCACTCAATCGCTTGAGTGGTGCTATACACATTCAACGAACCCTTGAGTTTGTCGGCAAACGGAACTTTAACTTTTAATATGTTATTTGTTTCTCTGTTGTACCCATCAAATTTTTTACCCCAATCAGCAGGCTTTACATCATCGTATGTTACACCAACGCCGCTGTAAACAAACGAGAAAGAATCAATTGCAGCTATGTTATTGCCTTCTCTTACCGCTCCGTTGATTAATGCAAGGTTGCCAACATACAAATCGGCACTGCTCACATCAGGAACATTGGCAAGGACAGGCTTCTTAAGCATTTCTATGGTCTTGCTGTCGATTGTATCACTGCAGCCGAGATTCTGCACCACAACATAGAATGGAATGGATGTTCCTTCGTTGTATTGCAACGGATTCTTGGTCCCGACTGCAAGCGTGCTGCCTGTTCTACCAGTAAAAGTCTCGCTGAGGGCTGTATTATCGGATTCTTTATAAATTGTGTATGAGAACGATCCGTTTATATTACCTATGACAATAGAGCCGTACGTGTTATCGCACACGTATGTATTATCACTCAGGGTATTTTCGCCTTCACCAAGACTTATTCCTTCATAAACCACTATTTCCGCAGAATCAACACCACCAACTTTATCCCATACTTCAGGGTCTTCACTAACCTGGAAGCTGATGGTGTCATACACTATTAACTTTCCAGGGTTGCTGCCGTCCCAAACAACTGTGCACTCATTACCCGTTGCGGCAGACGGCGTACCTCCAACTACCTTCCACGTATAAGTATGTCCATCAATAGCCTCTGTTTCATATTTGTACGGGCTACCAGAACAAGCTGCAAAAACATCGTTAGTTGTTACAGAATGAATCTGAGGCTGAGGTTTGATTTTAACAGATACTGGTTTTTCCGCCCAGCGCCTGCAAGTGTATGAGGCATCCTTGATTGTTTGGTAAACCTTGGTCACCTTCAGTGTGACATCATACTCTGTCGGAACATCCGCCACACTATAGTACTCGAATTTGAACTTGGGTTCACTGCTGTTGACTGTTGTTGGTGAAACAACCGAAACCAATCCGTCGTGTTCACAAGACACTTGCCAAGTATAAGGATTGATGTCAGCCAACGTACCGCCATTGTCGACCGTATATACGCGGGTATCGCGCATTCCCACAAAACGTGCACCGGTGATTTCCGGTAACGCATTGTACATCACATATATTGATGCAGTATTTTCAATGTTGGGGATTGGAGCATTGTCACCATCTTCAGTCACACGAACAAGTTTGACCTTATATGGATTGGTGTTGTAACCTACAGATTTGCTGAACATTTCGCCCAGCTCATATCCTGTGAAAGTGAGCCAGCCGACATTATTTTCGTCAACTGTAACAGTTTTTACAACGTCCTTGCTGCCGAAACCCTCAAGACTGACATTATACTTGACAACATATGGGCCGCCAATGCCGGTAAAGTAAATCGGCACCTCAACCTTGTCTGGTTCACCATTGTTGTCATAATCCTCTCCATTACCGTCGCAGATATAGAATGTAGAGTCTTTTCTGACATCGGATATCAACAAGTTGGCTGACGCACCGGCATAGCCCAAAGTAAAGGCGCGATAGTTGTTCAAATTAACAGCTGATGACGTGGCAACCATTGCCAAAGGTATTGTGGTACCGCTCACGTGCGAACTGTTAATCACGTGCCATACATCAGCATCTTTATCCAATCCGACGACTTTAACCCTCTTCAAGTTAGAATTCTCCAAACCGCCAAAGGTGTGGGTGTTCACACGAAATCTCAATTGGGCTTTTGCACCAGCAGGTGCTTCCACCGTCCAATATTCCGTGCGGCTGGCTTTGGTTAACGTCGGATCACAAGAGAACCCATCTCCGCCGAAGGCTTCACTATTATGATATGTAACCACCCACTCCTCGTTAGCGACCACCGGTCTTGCGCCAAGAACAACCATTGGAGCATACTCCGAATCGTCGCCCACAGGGAATGTGAAAGTACTGTTATTGTCCATAATTCGGCCTAACGGACCATCGACATACGAGCTCGCGCCTGCATCAGTGATTGTCGCCACCGAAGCCATAACCGGATATGCGTCACTTGTTGTGGTCAGAAGGCCATTGCCAAGAGCCAACTGCTTGCCAATATTCATCTTAACCTTGGCAACATCGGCTGCATCATTCCTGATTATTGTGACGCCATTAGAGTTGTTGATTTTAAGTTTCCAGAATGCTGTAAGGGTATTAGACAACGATAAATTCTGACCACTGCTGGTGCCGTTGAACTCAACATACGATTTCGCATCGGATGTTCCGCCATCGAATCCCGACAACGTTTTGTTGTAGTCAATCCAATCACCCATGATGTAGATTGGCGTGTTGTTGAACTTCAACTGCGTACCGCTTCTGATTTCCATAAAACCATTGATGTACTCGCCATCCTCTTTGGTGAGGGTCTTAAGTCCCGAACCTGACAGAACCACATTCTGCAACGGCAACGACACGTGTCCGATGACAGTGTTAGGCAGGAAGCCATTGGCACCACCAAATTCGACAACCGTACGCTCGTCTCTCAGGAATTCATCGAAGTTTCCGGCAGGCATTTTATACTGATGGTTTTCATTATCAGGCTCCATACGCAACCAGCCTGTACCTGTAACAGGGCCAAAATCGCTACCCTTTGTCGCGCCTATGTCGAGCATGGCAACCTCGCTTGTTGCAGAACTGTCTCTTTTTATTATATCGAAACTCAGACAATAAGCCTCGGTGGTTGCATTCACTTTGACTGTGTCACCCGGGCGGATATGAATAGGATTGCCATTGGGTGCCAAATCTGACACTGGCCACGATTCCGCGTCGGTAGGATCAGCTCCTTCTTCATCTGTAAGATATTCCCAAGTGCCCGCAGTTTCCCAATCGCCAGTACGATGTGAATACAAAACCCTAAGGCCTGTATAAATACCATCATCGCCAATCACACCCGCGGTGTAGTCGCCCGAAATATGGCCGAAATTGTGGAATATGATTTGATTGCCGCTGATTTCAGCTTTATTGCCCAATTCAATCCACTTATAGTCCGTTATTCCTGAATACAAGTACTCCGGCAGCATTGTCTTTTCATCGTCACCCGTAATTTTGCTGTCAGTGAAAGTGTAAGTTTGCTCAACGCTGAATTGGCAAGCCGTGCTGATATCTGTTGTGGCCTCTACAAATCCGTCAGCCACAACATTCCAATAGTAGTTGAGGCGTCGCGACGGAGTAAGCGAAAGGTTCCTGTGCAAGAAGTTGATGGGTTTGATTGTTATGCTTGCACCATCGAATGCATTGCTTGAGAAAGAATACTCGGCTGGAGTGTAATGTCTTTCGCCATTATCAACAATTCCGACAGGAAGAATGAATGATGAATTGCCGGTCTTAACATATTTGGTAATACCAAAATCGCCGTGCTCACCATTGAGACGAATCATTCGCGTGTTGCTGAATCCGTTCAACTCATCTTTCGGAAGTATTACCGCATTAGCGCCAAGAGTGATGCTGTTGTGGTCGGCAAAGATTGACGCACCAAGTACAATGCTATTGGTGATGTGCAATTGAGTGTTCAAGAACACCTCGTTAGGATTGTTTATAAAGACTGTTCCCAAACTACGGGTGTTGTTCTCGTTTCCTCTGATGGTCTGCACTGCTTCAGTGTTGCAGAAGTCGATGCCGCCGGTGCCGTCGAACACGCCTTCATACCACAAATCACCATAAAGCGATATAGTATTGCCGTTGTCGGTAACGGTACCGCTGTTTTGTTTCAAATCGCCGGCAACGCTGATTTTTGAGCAACCCTGCTTCAACGTCAAATTGCCTTCGATCTCAAGCATACCGAACTGAGTCGAGAAATCGCCGATACACTCTAATGCCACATCGCCCTCGAACCGGGTAACCTGCGACGATGAGCCTGTGACATATCCACGGCTTGTTTTGTTGACAAGGTCATCGGCGTGGTTGTTGTGGTTGGCAAACGCCTTGTGGATGGTAATCTTATGCGCCTGGGCATTGAACAATGTCGGCGATGATGTAGTCGTTCTCGCCGGCCTTGGTACCCTCCTGGAGGGAACCGTACTGCTGGAGCATCTGGGCCTTCATCGCCTTCTTGGCGTCCTCGGTGACGTTGATCTCGTAGTACGGGATCTTGTCGCCCTCGCCCACCTCGAAGTTCAGTTCCGGGGTCTGGGCGATGTCGAACTTGAAGGTGAAGTCGGCGCCGGACTTCCATTCCAGCTGGGGCTGGTCCTCGGACGGGAGGGGTTCGCCGACGACGCGGATCTTCTCGTCGCGGATGAAGGTGTCGAGCTGCTCGGAGACGAGCCGGTTCACGGCCTCATAGAGGGACTGGTCGCCGTAGAGGCGCTGGATCAGGGACATCGGGGCCATGCCTTTGCGGAAGCCTTTGATGTCGGCGCGGCGGCGGTATTCTTTCAGTCGGGAGTTGAGGGCCTCGGCGTAGTCGTCCGGGGTGATGTCGATGGTGACCTGGTAGTTCAGGGCATCGGGCTGGGTTTTCGTGATGTTCATTGTATCGTTAGGTTTTTGTTATTATTCTTCTTTGCGCTGCGTGTATTCGATCCGCTCGTGGTAGAGCTGCTGGAGGTAGGTCTTCAGCGTGGCCTTCACGATGTTCATCTCGCGGATCGTGATCTCGGCGTGCTCGAACTGGCCGGACCGGTCTTTCGCCGCCACCATGTCCTCGACAAACTTGTCGAAGGAGGCGGGCGTATATTCCTTGAGGGTGCGGGAAGCGGCCTCCACGGAGTCGCAGATCATCAGGATCACTTCCTCCTTGGTGCGGGGCTTGCGGCCCTTGTAGAAGAAATCCTCCACGTCGTTCGGGTCGCCGCCTTCGTTCAGGTACTGGTTGTAGAAAGAGGCCGTGAAGGAGGTGCCGTGGTGCGTGAGGATGAAATCGGAGATCTCGTTCGGGAGGCTGTTCGCCTTGGCGATCTCCAGGCCGTCCTGGACGTGGGCGATGATGTCGCGGGCGCTCTCGCGCGGGCTCTTGCCGTCGTGGTAGTTGGGGCTGCCCGGCGTCCGGGAGCTGTTCTCGATGAAGCAGAGCGGATTCCGCATCTTGCCGATGTCGTGGTAGAGGGCGGCGGCCCGCAGGAGCGGGACGTTGGCATGGACGGAATGGCCGGCCTCGTCCACCATGTTCATCACCTGGAGGCTGTGCTGGAAGGTGCCGGGGGCCTTGGCGTTCAGCTCGCGGAGGAGCTTGCTGTTCGTGTCGGCGAGTTCCTCGAGCCGGGTGGTGGACACCAGGTTGAAGATCCGCTCGAAGACGTAGATGAGCGGATAGAGGGCCACGGTGAGCATCGCGCCGCCGAACAGCTGCAGGACGTTGACCCACATCAGGCTGCGGCCCGCGTCGATCAGGCGGAAGCCCGCGAACACGACCACTTCCACCCCGAAGATGATCAGCGCGTTCAGGAACTGCTTCCAGCCGCGGTTGAACTGCTTGAAGGAGTTCATCGACACGACGCCGGCGCACAGGAACATGAAGAAGAGTTCCACGCCGTTGCCGGAGAAGATCAGGAGCGGCAGCAGGGAGACCAGGTACACGGGCAGGACCACCCGCTTGGGGAAGAAGGCCTGCAGGTACAGGACGGTGATCGTGAACGGGATGACGTACACGATCGACGGGGCGATCCGCTCCACGAGGAAGGAGACGACCGCGGTCAGGGTGAAGACCGTCAGCAGGTAGTAATAGCGCTTGGGCTTCCCAAAGATCTCCCGGTGGGTGAAGTAGACGCAGAAGTACAGGATGACCACGAGGGCCAGGGCGAGGAGGATGTCCCCCAGCCACAGCAGGATGCGGGGGCCCTCATAGCCGTACATCTTGTTGTATTCGGCCTTGTAGGAGTCCAGGATCTGGGCGATCTCCGGGGTGACCATGTCGCCCTTGGAGACGATCTTCTGCTCGGCGCTCCAGTAGCCGGACGTCGGAGACACGTAGGCGGCGGACTCCGCGTGGCTGAGCTCGGTCATCGACCGGTCGAAGACCAGGTTCGGGACGACGAGGTCGTACACGCCCGAGCGCTTGAACAGCGAGTCCAGGTTCACGTCCGGATAGGCGCGGGAGACATCGGCCAGGAGCTGGTTCTTGGCGTCGGAGACCTTGTACACCTCCGTCCGGGGGTATTCGGCCGCCCGCTTGTTCCGCTGGATGTAGATGACCTCGTCGGTGAGGACGCCGTAACCGCGGTCCAGCTTCTCCTTCGCGTCGGAGATCACGCCCTTGGCGTAGATGTCGGCCATGCCGGAGGCGATGGCGGGACGCAGGCGGGCGTACTTTCCGAGGTCGAGGCCCTGGATGGCCTTCACGGAGTTGTTGACGACCTCCTCGGAATAGCGGTAGTACGGGACCGTTCCCCCGTCCACCCGCTCGAGCTCCTCCATGAGCTGCTCCTCGGTCTTGAGGATCGGGAAGTCGAACTCGGGGACGAGGTTCTCGTACGGCCACGGGGAGCCTTTCCGGTAGTCGTAATTGAACTTCGCAGTCCGCGGCATGAACAGCACGAGGATTGCGAAGACAATGGCCAGCGGAAGGAGCCGCCGGGGTATCTTAGGCGTCGATATTAGCATAGTGGGCGTTCTCTTCGATGAAGGCGCGGCGCGGCGGGACGTCGTCGCCCATCAGCATCGAGAAGGTACGCTCCGCTTCCGCGGCGTTCTCGATGGTGATCTGCCGCAGGACGCGGCGGGACGGGTCCATGGTCGTCTCCCAGAGCTGGGTGTCGGACATTTCGCCGAGACCTTTGTAGCGCTGCACGGTCACGCCCTTGTCGGTGCCGCGGCCCAGGCGGGCCGTCGCCTCGTCGCGCTGGGCGTCGGTCCAGCAGTAGACCTCCTCCTTGCCCTTCTTCACCAGGTACAGCGGCGGCGTCGCGAGATAGACGTAGCCGTTCTTGATGAGGTCGAACATGTAGCGGAAGAAGAAGGTCAGGATGAGGCAGGCGATGTGCGAGCCGTCCACATCGGCATCGGTCATGATGATGACCTTGTGGTAGCGGAGCTTGGAGAGGTCCATGCGCTTCTCGCCGTTCTCGTCCTCCTGCGCCACGGTGACGCCGAGGGCGGTGTAGATGTTGCGGACTTCCTGGCTCTCGAAGGCGCGGTCCTGCGCGGCCTTCTCCACGTTCAGGATCTTGCCCCGGAGCGGGAGGATGGCCTGGATGCGGCGGTCGCGGCCCTGCTTGGCGGTACCGCCTGCGGAGTCACCCTCGACGAGGAAGAGCTCGCACTTCTCGGGATCGCGGTCGGAACAGTCGGCCAGCTTGCCGGGCATGCCGACGCCGCCCATCGGCGACTTGCGCTGGACCATTTCGCGGGCCCTGCGGGCGGCGGCGCGGGCCGTCGCGGCGAGGACGATCTTCTCGACGATGGTCTTGCCTTCCTTGGGGTGCTCCTCCAGGTACTGCTCCATCGCCGCGGCCGTGGCCTGGGAGACGGCGGAGGTGGCCTCCGGGTTGCCCAGCTTGGTCTTGGTCTGGCCTTCGAACTGCGGCTCGGCCACCTTCACGGAGATGACGGCGGTCAGGCCTTCGCGGAAGTCTTCCGGAGAGAGGTCGCCCTTGAACTTGGCGAGGAGGTTGTTCTTCTCCGCGTAGTTCTTCAGGGAGCGGGACAGGCCCATCTTGAAGCCCTGCAGGTGCGTGCCGCCCTCGATGGTGTTGATATTGTTCACGTAGGAGTAGATCCGCTCGCGGAAGCCCTGGTTGTACTGGAGGGCGATGTCGATGGGGATCACCTTGTCGGAAGTCACGGTGATGGGCTCGGGGATGAGCTTGGGCTCGCCGGCGTCGAGGTAGTCGATGAACTCGCGGAGGCCGTGCTCGCTGTAGAACACGTCGCTGCGGAACACCTTGCGGCCGGTGGCCTTGCGCTCGCCGTCCTCGGCGGTCTCGAACTCGTCCACCTCCTCGCGCAGGTCCGTCAGCGTGATGCGGATGCCCTTGTTCAGGTAGGCCAGCTCGCGGAGCCGGTTCGCCAGGGTGTCGTACTTGTAGACGATGGTCTGGGTGAAGATGGTGGCGTCCGGGTGGAAGGTGATGATGGTGCCGGTGTCGGCCTCGGAGGTCTCGCCGATGACGCGCACGTCGCAGAGGGGCTTGCCCTTGGAGAAGCGCTGCTCGAAGATCTTGCCCTCGCGGTGGACTTCCGCGACGAGGAGGTCGGACAGGGCGTTCACGCAGGAGACGCCCACGCCGTGCAGGCCGCCGGAGACCTTGTAGCTGTTCTTGTCGAACTTGCCGCCCGCGTGGAGGACCGTCAGGACGACCTCGAGCGCGCTGCGGTGCTCCTTCTCGTGCATGCCGGTCGGGATGCCGCGGCCGTTGTCCTTCACCCGCACGGAATTGTCCTCGAGGATGGTCACCTCGACGTCCGTGCAGAAGCCGGCCATCGCCTCGTCGATACAGTTGTCGACGACTTCGTAGACAAGATGGTGGAGACCTCTTTCACCGATGTCTCCGATATACATGGAGGGGCGCTTGCGAACCGCCTCGAGA
>JAEEGI010014389.1_pt1 | contig 16636 bp, 7 predicted proteins | sample 8958751 | NCBI WGS metagenome assembly JAEEGI01 (sample SAMN16246545, study PRJNA631951) | gut metagenome | biome: gut microbiome; feature: rumen; material: KS-attached | host: Bos | place: Iran: Karaj | collected 2018-10
AATAATTGAAGGTTATAGAAAAACTTATGGTGCTGTTGATGAAAATGAAATAGATAATATGATGATGAGTATTGATTTAGATGGAAATGGTGTTATTGATTATAATGAATTTTTAAGTTGTGCTTTTAATAGAGATAAAATTATGAGTAAAGATAATTTAGAATTAACTTTTAAAGCTTTTGATTCTGATGGAAGTGGTACAATTTCTGCTGATGAATTAATGCATATTTTCATGAAAGGTGATAAAAGTGGAAATTTAAATAAAGAAATTTTTGAACAAATGGTTAAAGATGCTGATGAAAATGGGGATGGAGAAATTTCTTTTGATGAATTTAAACATATTATGACCAAGTTTTTTAGTTAGATTTTTTAGGTTTTTGATTATTTTTGTTTTATTTTATTATTAGCTCTTTTATTTTTAGTTTCAATTTGTTTTGAAAATGTTATGTTGTTTTTCTTGATATTAAAGTTTTATTGTTATATATATATTGAAAGTTGTATTTGTAAATTTTGTGTAAAAATATCTAAAAATGATTTTATGTTGTTTGTGTGATTTAGAAATCTTCATTTAATAATTAATTAATATATATAATAATAATGTTACCTAACTCTTATAATATATTTTTTTTTCTTAAAAATAAAGAATTTTTATTTTCTTAAATATTATAGGAAATAATCTTTTAACATTATAATAACTTGAGCAATAAATCTTTGAGAATTATTTAATATTTTTGAAATTAACTAATTGAATTAATCCCTTTGACTTTTAATACCATTTTTATTAATTAAAGGATCATCATAAGCATCTCATTTTTCCATATTTTAAAATTAGTATTTCCATTCCTTAAAATAATCCCGTCAAGGTAAAAAGTTCAACTGAAGAATGAATGGTCTATATAAGCAAAAACTCCATCAGTAAAATTATTAAAATATGATATTTAATATTACGATTATTTTCTTTAATTCATTCATATCAACAATAATATGATAAAAATATGTAGGACATATAATTTACTTTATCATTAGCATTCATAATAACTATTAATAATATTTTATATATTAAGGATTATTATTATTTGAATTTGAAAGTTTATTATATTTGAAATACTTTTCAAATGTTCTGACTCTAATGATATTATTTTGTTATTATTTATCTTTAAATATACTATATATATAATTTCTTCCTGCTTTTCAGTAATTTAGGGAAACTTTAATTTTATTTTTTCTTTCATATTATTTAAATTCACCAGATTTGTTCTTAAAGTATAATCTGCGAAATATTTTGATTTTAGAATTTCATTATTTCCCAATTTTATTATTGATTATACTAAATTATTTATTTAAAAATAATTAATATTAAAAAATAAATTAAACATCATTCCAAATAACAAAAATATAACTAACTTAAAATAAATATTCCCAAAATTTCAAAAAAAAAACAAAAATGAAAAAAAAAAAAGATAAAAAAAAAGCAATTTTAACCAAACAATAATTCAAAAACCATTAATAAAATCTTTTTTTAATGAAATAACATTTATTTATAATTTTTTCTCCGTGAATTTTTGTTTAACTTCAGCAAAAACATCATCAACACTTTTACTAGCATCAATCTTAATAACTTTTCCTTCTTTTTCATAGGCATCAATAACAGGTTTAGTTTCTTGATTGAAAGTGGAAATTCTTTTAGCAATGGTTTCTTCATTATCATCAGCTCTTCCTTCATTTCTTCCTAATAATCTTTCTTTCATGACTTCATCTGCTAATTCAAAGTAGACAACTGCCACTACATCAGCAACATCTTTCATTTGTTTATTCCATTCATCTAAATTTTCTTTATTTCTTGGGAAACCATCGAGAAGTATTTTTTTATTTGTAGAAGCTACAATTCCAACTTTAACAAAACTAATTAATTTTTGGGAAGAAATTAATTTTCCTTCTTTCATATCTGTTTCTAATTCTTGCCATCCTGGTGCTTTTTTCTCTTTTACTACATTTCTTAATACGTCTCCTGTTGACATATGATTATATTTAAATTCATCTTTTATTTTTGCACATTGAGTTCCTTTTCCACTTCCTGGACCTCCGATTACAAATACCACCTTTGCTTTTGTTGCTCCTACTGCTGCTGCTGTACTTCCTCCACAACCCATTTTTTTATATAGACTTTTGTGGGATTTTTTTATTTATAACTGATCTTAAATTAATTATTTTTTTTTTAAAGGGATTTTTTGTATAGGGTTAATATATATGTCTTAAAGGGGAAAATGTATTTTTAAATGATTTTTTTTGATTTGACTTTATAAGAAAGGTTTAAAGGTTTTAAAATTGATTTTTGGTTTTTTTTTAAAAGTATTTTGGAGAATTTTTGGTTTTTTAATAAAAATCATTTTTTTTTTTTCTGGTTTTACGTTTATTTTTTTGTTCTGATAGAGATTTTTTTTTATTTAATTTAGATTTAATTTTTTTTAAAAAAATTCTTATTTGTTATTACAATAAATCTAATTTTTTGTTAATGAATAAAACCAACTTACTAATTTAACTAAAATAACTACAAATTAAATATATGTTAAAACTTCTGTGTATTTATATTAAAAATAATAAAAATTAATGATTTATTGGCTGAATTGAACAAATAAAAAACAAAATAAAAACTATATATAATAAAAAAAACGAATTGTAATTTAAATAAAATCAAAAAACCTAAAATCACTGAAAAAAATAATATTATCTTAAACAAATAAACCAATATATATATATATATATATAAAATATAGAAAAATATATCATGAAAAAAATGAATTAAAGAAAAATTTACTTTGAGCTTAATTCTCTAACACCATTCCAATTCATTGGAGGTTGTAAATTTTTACTTCTAATAAAATTAATAAGAACATTAGCAGGACCATCATTAGGATCAATTTTTAAACAAGTTCCAAAAAACATATTTGCATTTTTCCAATCACCTTTTTTATAACAATTTATTCCTTCATTCCAACTATCTAAAAAATCTTCATTTCTCTCTTTAATTAATTCCTTATATGATTGCTTTTCTAAAATAATATTAGTCACAGAACCATAATCTTCAATTAAAGCTTCTAATTCCATTTTTTTTTCATTATATAAAAATCTTTTTTCTTTATTAGACAAGATTAAAATTTTACTTTCTTTTTGTGGAGAAACATTTAAATTTAAATCAATAGTATATAAATCTAAAGGAAGTTGACTTCCTTTAACAGTGACTTTATCAACATATCTACATATATTTTTCATATCTTGAGTTAATAAGTTATATAAAACTCCACTGATTAATATATTTAAATTAAATTGTCTTGTTGCAGTTTCTAATCTTGCAGCAATATTAACATTAGGACTTAAATAAGAAGCATCAATTTTATATGTTGAACCTACTGCCCCTTCAATACCATATCCCATATGAAGTCCAAATCCCATATTTACTTTAAAATTTGGTATTTTTTTTAATATGTTTTCATCTTCACGATATGATAATATATCTAAATTTTTATTTATTTTTAATATTATTCTTAAACATGATAATACTGAACAATCTGCTATTATTCCTATTTTTTCATTTGTTGGATCTATTTCTAATAAATTGTCTTTCTTTATTGTTTTCTCATTTATTTTACCCTCGTTGATTTTTATTTCATTATAAAATTTCCATACGCTTAAAAAGGATTCTCCTATATTTTTATTTGTAGATCCTTTAAATTTATCTACACTTGAATGTACTATTTCTGCTATTTTATTTATGAATAATATTGTTTTTTCTTCTAATGCTAAATTTATTTTTTCAAATTGTCTTATATCACAAAAACAAAAAATTGCTGTTTTTTTTTTTCCTTTTAAACGAGGATTTAAATCTTGATTATTTGATAAATTTTTCTGTATTATTTCACCGCCTGCATCACCAAATCCAATTGCTAATAATGCAGATATTTTAATTATTGCACTTTTAATTACTGTAACTTCATAATTTTCATCTTCTTCATTTAATTTATGATTATCTGTTTTTATATTTGTTAAAGTTCTACTTTTTTTAAATGATTTATTATTAAAACTCTTATACATATTATGATTTTCTACTTTATCTAATTCAGCTTTTATTCCTTCTTGTAATTCTTCTATATTTTTAGCTCCAATTGGATCTTTTGCAACTTTATCTACAATTTCTATCATTATTTCTAAGGGTTGTAACACTAATTTATTTGCATCATTTTCAAATAATATTGATGATAATGTTAATGCTATACAAACAAATATTGTTTGACATATATTTAATATTGAAGCTAATTTTGTTTCTTTTCTTAATGAATATACTATTCTTACCATTGCATCTTCTGAATAAACAGTTGAAACTTCTTTATAACGAAAATTATAATTATTCCATTGTTCATTTATATAATAATTTACTCCATTTATTGTTATATTTACAGCTGGATATTTTTTATCATATAATTTAGTTATGTTAATCTGATTATCTTTTATTCCTATTGTTTGAAACATTGTATAATGTAAACTTAATAATTGAGCTACAAATTCATATATTATTTTTGAATCTGATTGCCAGAAATCATCATTTAATAAAGGGAAAATAACTAATAAAACTAAAATTAAAATTATAACTTTTTTGGTTAATGAATCAGTTATTATTTGACTTATTTTTGATTCTTTAATAATATTTTTTTCAATATTATCTTCATCATCATCATCATCATCATCATTATTTTTATTATCATTATTTTTATCATTTTCTTCTTTGATTTCGTTTTTATTATCATTATTATTTAAATTATTATCTCTATTATTATTATTATTTAAAATTTTATTTCTAGAAGTATTTTTTTTTATAATAGAAGTAGTTTGCATTAATAAACCTCCAGTTGATTCTGCAGTTCCGTTAATAGATTGTTTAATTTTGAATTTCTTGATATTTCTAATTTTTCCAGATCCATAATTTTTCCCATTAGAATTAATATTATTAGTAACATTATTATTAATTCCAGTATTAACCTTATCAATATTATTATCACTAATTTTTGAATTACTACTTTCTTCAAAATCTCTTTCCAACTTTTCTCTAATTTTCTTTTTTTGTTCTTCTTTCAAAATTTCTTTTTTTTCTTTAGCAATTAAAACATTTTTATATAATTTAACCATTCTAATTAATCTAACAATTCTAATCACTCTTAAAACTCTAGTGGCTCTACTAGCAGTAGAAACTTTAGAAATAGCTTTAGCAGCTTGAGCACTTTTTCTTTTACCATTTTTTGAAATTTTATCATCTTGAATAGGTGCATAACCCATAATAGGATCCATAACATAATCAATATCTTGAATAAGTGAAACAGTGGAAATAAAATCTAAAAAGAAAAAAAAGCTAAACATATAATTTTCTTTTGATATACAAGTTAATATAAATTCTAATGAAAATAAACCAAGAAGAATACATTGAATTATATTAAAAGATTCATCTACTTTTCTATTTAAAAATGCATAACATATATCTGATGCAAATAATGCCCATATTGTTAATGTTGACATTATTATTAATATTGGTGTACTGTCTAAATATTTTGATATTTTTTTACGCCATTTTGATATTTTTACATTTGATTTCGTTTCCTTTGTTGGTGTTGATGAAAAAGAATATAATTTTTTATGGAGAAGTTTAGATTTTTCTAATTTTAAATTTTGATTCTCTAAATTTTCCTTTTTATAATTTTCTATTTCAGGATTTGTTTCATTTTGATTTGGGTTTATTAATAAAAGATTTGTGTATGTTGGTGGATTTTCTTCTTCTGTATTTTCTTTTAAAGGAATTTTTTCATCCTTTAAATTTTGGATTTCTGTAATTTTTTCTTCTGAAATTTCTCTATTTTTTTCAATCTTTTCTTTATTATTATTTATTTGTTTCTCTTCTTCTTTATTTTCTTCTTTTTTTTCAATTGTTTTTTCCTTTTTTTCTTTTGGTTCTTCTTTGTTATTTTTTTCTTCTTTTTTATTGAATCTTATGTTTTCATTTGGAAAGAATATATCAGAATTTATTGAATGCTCAGATTTAATTGTATTATGTATTTTAGAATTGTTATCTGAGCCATTAAATATATAATTGTTTTCCTTTTTTTCTTCAATTTCTGACATTAATTCAATTTTATTAATTAATTTTTAAATTTTTTGAAAGTTGTATTAATAAATCATTAAATACAATAAAGTATTTCAAAAAACTAAATTCATAATATTATAATTTTACATCTTATGGTTAAATATAATAATTTTATTTATTTCCAAAAAAATTATATAAAAATAATGAAAACTAAAAAAAATTTTTTAAATTTAGTAAAATACCTATTTAAAAGAAAATTAAATATTGTATTTTTCCAAAAAAAATAAAAAAAAATACATATTATAAAAAAAATGTTAGAAACTGCCCGAGTATCAACAGCACCCACTATAAATGAAAACTCACTAAATTCCCCAATTCAAAATAGAAATTCTCCTCATTCTCAAAGTCCAAATTCAAAAAATGAAAATAAACAAGAAGAAGAATTACCCTCAGCAACAAATTATAAAATAACAAAAACACAAAAATCATCATCTTTTGGTTTATTTCCAAACGAAATTAATTGGCCAAAATCATTAAATGATTATGATTTTAGTAAAAGAAATTTAGAATGGAAATATAATAAAAAACCTTTTAGAGTTAGTCATAAATTAGTAAGAGATATTGAATCACAATTTCATCCTATTTTACAAAAATTTAATGATGATAATATTAATAATAAAGTTAAATCTGTTGAAAAAAAAGATTTAAATGATAAATTAGCTGAATATTATGATAATCAATTGAAAAATGAACAATGTTATAATATAATAAATTTAAAAGATAAATTAAAAGGATTTGAAAATCATCCTGATTATCCCAAGGAAAATTTTAAATTAGGAAAAGCAGTAGAAAAAAATAAAAATAATAAAAGATTATATAATGTTTTATCTAATTTTACTTGTGAAGAACATCATTTTGATTGTCCTGAAAAAAGACCTAAATTTAAAGAAGAAGATCCAAATGCAATTCCAAAAAGAAAATTAATTAATATTAATAATTATAAAGAATATGATATAATTACTAATAATTATAAATTATTTGATAATGAAAAAAAACAAGTTGATTTAAAACATGCAAGATTAAAAGCTGCTGAAAAATTTTATCAAACAAGAGAATTTAATTGTATTACTGGTAAATTTTATGATTCTGAAAGACAAAAAAAATATGAAGATGAATTAAAAGAAAATAATGAAAAAATAAGAAATAGAAAAAGAGATGAAATGTTTAATCCAGTAAATAATATTATTTATGATAAAGAAAGATTAGATTCATTTGATAAAAATAATCAAATTTCACAATTAAAATATCGTCATAGACCATCCATAGAAAATTATTATAGAAAAAAGGAATTTGAAGATGATAAAAAGAGAGAAAATAAATTAAAAAATAAATTAAATTATGATAGATATAAATTACAAGATGAAAGAGGATATGATTTATTTACTATGAAAAATACATATAATCATTATAAAAATAATGCAAGTTGTTCTAATAAAAAAAATCCTTGGGAATTATTAAAGGAAAAATCAGGTGAAAATGAAACTTTTTCTAAGAAAGAAATATATAAATCTCCTTATGATATTACTGATGTAGATAAAAATGATTATGAGTTTAAATTAAAAAGAGAAAATTTATTGAAAAATTTACCAAAAATTGAAGATGAAGTATCTTTTAAAAGAAATCCAATTGGACATAAAATTAAATCTAGAAATATTAGTACTAGTCCTAATAAAGAACCTGGATTTATGGATAAGGAAGTTTGGTTTAGAAGTCCTAGAAATTTAGATATGTATAGTTTTCATAGGAGAATCTTAACTACTCAAAATTTGTGATTTTTTTGATTTATTCATATTTAAAATTTATTAATTATTATTTTTTTTATTTTGATAAAATTATTATGTTTAGATTTAGTTTTTTTGTTGAGTTTAATCTATAATTATTTTTTTCTATTTTATTTAAAGTTGATATTAAAAGTCAATTTTCATTTTTCCGAAATGAAATAATATATTTTTTTATTCAAAAAAAGATAAATTGAAAGTTATTTCATTCCTTTATTTTTAAAAAGAGTAATTTTTTTATTTGTTTTTTTATTTATATATCTAAATTTCAATTTAAAATGAAATTGTTTTGAATTTTTCTTCATATTTTCGATGAAAAATTTATATAATAAATTTTATTTTTTTTAATTTGAAAAATTAATAATTTAAAAAGTGAAAATTAATTTAAAATCAAAATTAAAAATATGAACTCATCTCAAAAAATTCAAATAGCAGATATATCAATGTATGAATTAGAATTATCTCAAATATTTCAAGAACAATATAACGACTTATATTCAAAAATTCTTCATATATCTCAAGATGAATTTATATCAAATCTCCAAAAGCAAGTTTCAATAATGATAAAAATAAACAGAAAAAAATTTTCTGAATCATTAATAAAAAAAGTACTAAATATTTTTACAAAAATGTATTTAAATGATAAAATCCAATGTCAAAATTTTTTAAATATATTAAAGAAAGTTAAACCTGAAAAATTACCTTTTTTAGAAAAACGAAATTATTACATTCATTGTCAAAGTTGTAAAGAAGCATTTCATTCATGTGGAAATGCATTAGTATATTTTAATAATATTGTTTTTTGTATTGTTTGTGAAGAAGTTTATAAAAGTTGTCAAATTAAAATGTATTGTTGTGAACATAATATAAATTATTATTCAAAAATTAGAAAAGTTGAAAAAAACAATTTAGAAAATTTATTTCCTGTTTCTTTCTTAAAATTACATTGTGAAAGAAGTAAAGAATTTTTAATTAAATGTCAAATTTGTCATAATCAATTATATACTGATGTATCATTAAATAACAATCACATAACTAAATTAATTTGTGAATGTTGTAAAAAAATAATTGATGTTTCTAAATTATCTTATTGTTGTGATATATGCAATAAAAATTTTAAATGTGAAGCAAAAATTCATATTGATTTCGATAAAAATAAATTAAAATCAATTTGTATAATTCATTCTTTAATTAAACAAAATTATAGTATACCAAAAATAATAATGAATAAAGAATGTAATTGTGATATATCAAAAATGATAAAATTTAAACATTATGATGGAGGAATCTTATTTGATGGAAATTATAATGGAAAAAAAGTTATAGTTTGTAGTGAATGTTTTGGAATATTTAATTATGATAATTTTGAATGGATTTGTCCTATTTGTAATACAAAGTTTAATACTAAAGAAATGAGATTAAGTAAATCTTCATATAAACAAAAAAATTCTTTAAGAAGTTTAGGTGAGTTAAGTAGGAAAAGAAAAGAAAGAGATAATTCAGGTGGAAATAATATAAAAAGAACTTCAACTAATTTAAGTTTAAGTCATTTATATAAGAAAAGTATTAATGAAGATATTAAAAAAAATAATAATAATAATCTAATTTATCATCAAGATGAAAATAATATTAATAATGATAATCAAGTTATGAAAAGAAGTACTGAAATTAATTTTAGAAATTATTGTTCTCCTTCTGAAACAAAAAAAATGCATAATATATTATTTGAATTTATGAATATTAAAAATGGGAAAAATTCATTTAGATATAATAATAAACCAAAATTATCAATGAATAATAACAGTGGAGCTAAATTAAATTTAAATAATTTTTCAGATACTCAAAGATTAAATAAAAGTAATAAATTTATTGGTAAATATGCAAAAAATAATTATCCTTTGAAAATAGATTTAAGTACAAAATTAGAAGAAAAAGAAATAATAAAAACAGAAACAAACGAAATGAAATTAAATACAAATTCTGAAGGTCATAATTCAGATTCAACAAATTTAGGAAGTATAGAAGAAAAAAATAATTTAAAACACGTTTCAATTTATACAGAACCAAATAAAAATTATAAAAGAAATGAATTTGATTCAGATGATTATAATATAATAAAATTAATAGGAGAAGGAACTTTCGGTAAAATATATTTAGTAGAACATCCTATAACTCATTTAAAATATGCAATGAAAAAAATATCAGCTTCATCAATGAATGAATTAAATGAAAAGAAAAAAGAATATGAATTATTAATCAATTTATATAATGAAAATCCTACATTAAATGTAGTAAAAATTTTAGGTATTCAAAGTAAGAAATTAGATAAATTAACATATGTAATGTATGTATTAATGGAATTAGCAAATTTAGATTGGGAAAAAGAAATAAGGCATAGATCAAAGAAAAAAATATATTATTCAGAAAAAGAATTAATATTAATATTAATAAATTTAATAGAAACATTTTCTTATTTACAAGGAAAAGGAGTAAGTCACAGGGATGTGAAACCTCAAAATATATTATGTTTTAATAATAATATATATAAAATAGCAGATTTTGGAGAAGCAAAAACAAAAGAAAAAAAAAGATTTGAATTATTAAAAAATGGATTTATAGAAAATGAAGATTATAATAATGATACAAATAAACAAACTGTAAGAGGAACTGAATTATATATGAGTCCTATATTATTTAAAGCTTATAGACAATATCCTTTGGAAAATGCAGAATATAATGCTTTTAAAAATGATGTTTTTAGCTTAGGTTATTGTATTCTATTTGCTGCTACTTTAACTTATCAAAGTTTATATGATATTAGAGAAATTTGTGATCAAGAAAGTGAAAGAATAATTATTGAAAAATATCTGAGAGAAAGATATTCTCAAAAATTTATTAATTTAGTTATGATAATGTTACAGATTAAAGAAAAGAAAAGACCAGATTTTGTTGAGTTGAATTCATGGATCAAAAATAATTATTTATATTAATGACCGTTATTGATAATCTAGATTTTTTTTATGTTTTATTAAATAATATTTTTTTTGTTTTAAATATTAAATATATATAAATATATAATAATATAAATAAAACCAATTCAAAAAAAATATTTTTCAAAAAAAAATAAAAAAATCATAACTCCTTTCTTAAAAAAAAATAATACAAAAAAATAAATGACAAGAGCCTTACTCAAACCTTTTGAAGAATATCAAAAAGCCAGAATAACCTTTGTACAAACAATAGCAGATTTAGCATCAAAGCCTTCAAACATTGAAGCTTTGAATGCAGCAGGAGTGATGGGTCTTCTTCGTCCTCTGCTATTAGATAGTGTGCCTTCAATTCAACAGAGCGCAGCATTAGCTATAGGTCGTTTAGCAAACTTCAGTGAAGAATTAGCAATAAGTGTAGTAGAGAACAACATAATTCCTCAATTAATATTTTCATTATTAAAACCGAATCGTTTTTTTAAAAAAGTGGCATGTTATGTATTTAAATCAGTAGCAAAACACAATGAAAAACTTGCTGAAGAAGTAGTTAAAAATGGGGCATTGGAACCTTTAGTTCAATGTCTTGATGAATTTGATACAGATGTTAAAGAAGCTGCTGCTTGGGCTTTAGGTTACATTGCTAAACATAGTGCTGAATTAGCACATGCAGTCATTAAAGCTAATGCAGTTGACAGTTTAATTTTATGTCTTCAAGAACCAGATATTTTACTTAAGAGAGCAGCAGCATTAACTTTAGGTTATATATCTTCACATAGTGAACAATTAGCTCAACCTGTAGCTGAAAATGGTTTAGATACAATAATATTTTTTTTAAGTTATAATGATACTCTATTAAAAAGAAATATATGTCAATTACTTGGAAATATATCACGTCATAGTGTAGATTTAGCAACACATGTAATTGCAAAAATAACAAATCCTCAAAAATTATTAAATTGTTTAAAAGATCCTGATGATATAGTAAAGAAAAATGCAGCATATTGTGTATGTGAAATAGTCAATAAGAGTCCATCAAATGCAACAATAATAACAGATAATGGAGGAGCAGGAATATTAGTAGATTATATAACAAATATAAAAGGAGATCCTCGTTTATATGGTATTTTAGCATTGGGATTTATATCATCATTTAAAAAAGATTTAGCATGGAAAGTAATTGAAGCTAAAGCAATAAGTCAACTTGCTGATGCTTTACAAAATGAAGTTTCACCTCAATTAAAAGCTGCTGCTTGCTATGCACTTGGCCATATTGGGAGACATAGTATTAAACATTCTAAAGAAGTGTCTAATAGTAACGTTTTATCTTTAATGCTTTATTATTATAAAGATGTTAAAAGTACTGATTATTTAAAAGAAAAAAGTAAACAAAGTATGAAGAAAATTATCGATAATTGTGCTAATTTAAGTGCTTTGGAACCTTTACTTTATGTTGCTCCAGATAATATTTTAAAACATATTTTAAATCAATATGTTAAATATTTAAAAACTAATAATCATGAATTAAAAGATTTTGTTCAAAATGGAGGATTACAAAAATTGGAAGAAATTAGATTTGGGGAAATGGTTAAAAAAAGTCATTTAAATTCTATTTTAATTCATTTAATTAATACTATTAATTCTTATTATCCTTCTGAAATTGTTAAATATTATTCTCCAGAAGGTGCTAATGAAGATGATTTACCTAAAGAAGCTAATGTTGAAGATGTTATGAATGATTCTATTAATGATGGAAATGAACAAGAAGAAGAAAAAAAAGATGATGAAGGAGATGTATAATTGTTTGTTTGCTATTTCTTTTCAATTTTTTTTAATTAAAGGAAAAAATAATATATTTAATATATATTTCTTTTTCGATTTTTTTAATTTGATTTTTTTATTATATATATTTTTTTATTATCATTTAATCATTTTATATAATCTTCTATATTATAAGTTGTTTTTACTAATTTTCCTACTTCATAATTATTTAAAGCACTTTGAACTTTATTTTCTATAGTATTTGCTATTTTTTCTTTTTTTCTTTTTAATAATTCTTCTCTATTTAATGTACTTTTAGGAACAACATTTCTGTTAATCGCTTCAATAGTTCCTATTTTAAAAGCATAATCATATTTTAATTTATCATATTCTAAATCATTTCTAATTTTCATTAATTTTTCAATTTCTTTTTTATTAAATATTTTATTATTAAAATGTCTTGCTTCTTCACTTTTTAAAATTCTTTTATAATTTTTATATCTATGAAAAAATTTTATATTTTTTCTTTCCAATAAATCATTTTCAAAATTTTTCTTTTGATTAATTTGTTGTTCATCATCAGAATAAAAGTTTTTATATTGTTCCAAATAATTTTTTTTGCTGTTATTTCTAGAACAAATATAATTAACACTTCTAAATAAATCACTTTTACTAATATTTTTCTTATTTCTTGTTGTTTCATTTTTATTCTTTTCAGAATCTGGATTATAAATTTGATAATCACTTACAGTATATATTAAATCTTTTTTTTCAGGTTTTGTTTTTCTACTCATTAAATTATAGTATTCATTATTTAAAAATATTTTTTGTAAATGAATAAAATCTCTACTTCTTTGAATATCATAAAATTCATCAACAGGAGTAGAATTTTTTTTATATGAAATAGCATGTTTTCTAAAATTTTTAGCAAATTCATATTTATTATTTATTTTATATTTAAATATTGAATCAACGCTTTTTGTTATATTTCTTACTTTTTTAATTAATTGTTTTAAATTAAAAGGTTTTGATTTCATATTTTCTAAAATTTTTTCTTCGATTTCTTTATTTTTTTCTTTGTTTTCTTTTAAAAATTTAAGTAAATTTGATAATTCTTTTTCTGATTCAGTTTTATTTATTTTATGTAATATTGGTCTATGTGAAAAGTTATTTAATTCATTTCTCATTTTTTCTAATTTTTTTTGCTTTTCTATTTCTTTATTATGATCATATAATTTTGTTTTTGCTGGTTCTTTTTTTACTCTTGGTAATGTTAAAGGAAGATATAAATTTAAAGGAACTTCTTCTTTTAAAATTGCATTTTTTATTATATTTTTCTTTTGTTGAATTGGAACTCTATCTTTTTTCAAATCTTCTAATGAAGGATTTGGAAATTTTTTTAAAAGTTCATTTTTTGTTAACATTTGTTTTTAGAAAAAAAATAAAAATTTGAATAAAAATAAAACAATTTTTTAAAACTTAATCTAAATTATTTTTTTATTTACTTCATAAAAAACTTTTTTTATCATTAAAAAAAGCAAAAAAAATAATAATCAAATTTCTTTTATTTTTTCAACTTCACAAATGTTAACATCCATATTATCAAACTTAGGGAAATCATAAGAATTAAAAATTAATTTAAATCTCCCAGTATCAACCAAATTATTATTATTATTTAATTTTTCATTATCTTGATAATCAACAACAACTTTAATAATATCTTCACTGGCAATTTTAACTAATTTTTCAGTAACTTTAGTAGAATAATTCCAATCAGGAGAAGAATTAATTTCAATTAAAAAAGTATTTAATTTATCATCTACCATAATATCATAACCAAAAACTTCATGAGTATTTTTTCTTTGAATAATTTTATGTTTTGCACTAAATAAACTATAAATAACAATTTTTTTAATTTTTTCTTGTATTTCATTCCAATAATCTTTTCCATAATTATCAATTAAATATAATTTAAATTGATCAATTTCCCACATATCACCTTCAATATTTATTTCATTATTAAATTGATCAGAATGTTTAGCAATAGAATTATTAGTTAATTGGCTGAAAATATTTTTAAAATCATTAATATTAAATTTTTCAGCTGAAAATCTAATATAAGGAGTATCAAAAAGCCAAATTTTTAAAGGAGATAAATCAGTAACTAAAACCCATTGTCTGATATCAAATTTTTTATTATATATAATAAGTGGATTTTCAATATATTTTTGAATAATTGTTTGACCACATATTTTTATATCTGATAATATATCATTTAATTGATCTATACAATGAATTCCTCTTCCACGAGATAATCCTCCTGGTTTTACTATCCATATATTTTTATCTCCATCTATAGAAAATTCAGGAAGATATTGTTTTATCTTTTTTAATATTATTTCTATTTCTTCTATTGATTCCTCATAGTTTTCTGTTTCGGAATATTTATTTGGACGAGATATCGACTTTTTTTCTTTTAAAAAATCTTCTTTCCATTTTAACTCTTTTTCTTCTTTTGTTAAATAATTCTTTTTTTCTTCTTTATTTTCTTCTTCCTCTTTTTCTTCTTCTTCCTTTTTTTCTGTTGATTTTATTTCTGAAATCAACTTTTCTTTTTTTTCTTGTTCTTCTTTTCTTTTTATTTCTTCTTCTTCTATTTTTTCATTTAATTTTTCATTTTCTTTTTCTCTTTCTAATGCTTTTTGTTTGAACATTTCTTTTATTTCTTCTTCTAATTTTTTCTCATTTTCATTTATTATATTATCATTATTATTATTATTTTTTTTATTCATAATAGTTTTATTTACTTTTTTAATATTACTACTTTTCTTCTCAATAATCTTTTTCTTATCAATTTTTTTTTTCCAAGGATTTCTTCCTTCAATAGTAAGCATTTTTTGTTTTAATAATTTATCAATATTCTCATTATAAACATCCATATTTTCATTACCAATAATTTCCCATTCTTCATCATTAATTAATTGAATATCATAATTATTATTATCTTTTTTATTAGAAAATCTTCCTTTAATATCATCAAACTTTTCTTTGAAATTAATTTCTTCCACAATAATAGGAAATTTCCTTTTAATAATATTAATAGCAGTATCAACAACTTTTTTATTAACATTTAATCCTTTTTTCTTTAAAGTTTCTTTTAAAATAGAAATTGCTTTATTAGTTTTAAAATCTTCAATGAAATCTTCTAAATCATTTTTTTCACATAATTCATATGATCGAGGGAAAAAATTATCTATATTCACTCCTTTATAATATAAATTTTTTATGTTTTTAAGTAAACCTGCTTTTCTTGTTATTTCTGAAGCTTTCCAAAAATGACCTGACATTTGATTTGGTTTTAAACTTTGATGAGGTATTTTTTTACTTTTTAATGAATATATATAATCAAAAGACATATCATTTTCATCTGTTAATTGCTTCCATCCTCTTTTTAATAATGCTTTTATTATATCATTATATCCTCCCATCACTAAAAATGTTTTTTGCTTTTTTTCTTCTTTTTCTTCTTTTTCTTTTTTTTCTTCTTCAGTGAAAACTACTTTTGTTTTTTCATCTTCTTTTACATATACCATTATATCATCTGGTCTAATTTGCTTATATTCATTATTTTTCATTTCATTGCAAATTTTATTATAAGATGATATCTTTTCTTTAAATTTTGAAATTTCTAAATTTGAGGATAAAATCTTATTATATGATGAATGTCTGTATTTTGTATATAAGTAAAATATCTTATTTTCATCATATAAATTTTCCATATTATTGAATTTAAAATCCAAATTTAAATTAATTAAAAAATAATTAAAATAAAAATTAATTTTAAAAAAAAACACGAAAAAACCCTTATTTGAAAGAAACTTATTGATTCTAATTAATTATAAAACTTATTATACTTTAATAGATATTAT
>JAEEGI010014398.1_pt1 | contig 16631 bp, 15 predicted proteins | sample 8958751 | NCBI WGS metagenome assembly JAEEGI01 (sample SAMN16246545, study PRJNA631951) | gut metagenome | biome: gut microbiome; feature: rumen; material: KS-attached | host: Bos | place: Iran: Karaj | collected 2018-10
CCCAGAAGCTTGTAGGAGAAGCCTACACTAGAACAATAGATAGCTGCAGCTATGAAGCCTTTGCGGCTATGCTGTGTGAGAGCTGTGCATGTACTGTCACCAAGTGATTGTAATATATAAAAACTTCCCACTTGGACGGACCGGCATCCCCAAAGCCTTTACAGGGGCAGGCAGTATATAAATCATTTCCACGCTGTTAATCGTTTTATGAATTCATGGCATGATATCTGTAGCTTTTTATTCTGGGGTCCAAACTCGCTTCGCTCAGACAGGTGGACCCCTGGCAGAATAAAAAACTACAGCTATCACGCTCATGAATTCTATAAAACAATTAAAAAGCGTGGAAATGATTTAGATACTGCCTGTCCCAGCAAAGACTTTGGGGATGCCGGCCTGTCCAAGTGAGAAGGTTGCGTAGTATATCAGATTCTTGAAAGGCTAAGTGGCAGCTCTAACGAGTGTGATGTAAGAAGTTCTTTATCTCGTAATATCACATCAGTATCACCATCTGCGATAATCCTGCCATCATCAAGTAAGATGGTACGTTTACAGGTATCCATTACGAAGTCGAGATCATGGGAAGTTATTATCTTTAGTGCTTTTATTTCATTTAGTATATTGATTAAATTCCTTCTGTTGCGGGGATCAAGGGCTATTGAGGGTTCGTCCATGATTATGATATCGGGCTCCATGGCAAGGATCGTGGCTATTGAGGCAAGCTTCTTCTCACCGCCTGACATCTTATAGGTCTGCTTGTGCCTTAGGTGTTCTATGTTAAGGAAGGAGATCGCATCATCTACTCTCTTTTGAACTTCATCTTCAGAAAGACCATAGTTTCTAGGGCCAAAGGCTATGTCATCTTCTACGGTTGACAAAAAGAGCTGGCTGTCAGAATCCTGAAACACATAGCCAACATGCTCTCTTATGTGATTAAGATTGGCAGGAATGACTTCATGCCCAGCTACTATAAGCTTACCTGTATATCCGGTATTTAGTCCTACAAGGAGCTTCATAAGAGTTGACTTACCTATACCATTAGCACCTATGATTCCTATACTTTCACCATCCGTAGCTGTAAGGTTTATGCCTTGAAGGACGGGAGTTTCGTTGTCATAGCTAAAGGATAGATTTTCTATTTTTAGTATCTGTCCATGTATACCTGTTTTCATAAAAATCTCCAAATAATGGGCTTTGATCATGCACAAAAAACATTCTATGATGAAGACCCTTAGTTATATACTCTCTTCAATACGCTCTTTACTTCTTTTTATACAAAAATCCGAAGTTTGATAATCACCCAAATACATATCCATACAAGAGGATATATGATATCCAAGGGTCTTACAGCTTTATGCTTAAAAGAAAAATCCCCCTTAAAACCTCTAAGAAGCATGCTCTCATAAACAAGTTCTGCCTTGTCTATACTGCGAAGAAGCCATTGGCCCACAAGAGTCCCCCAAGCTTTATAATGAATTCCTTTCTGCGAGGGAGCTCTCAGTTTGTAAGCTGTTGTAATCCTGTCCGCTTCCTGTGCCATAACATCGAAGTACCTGTATATGAGCATTATGACAATCACTATGATCCTGGGAATCTTTATGCATCTAAGTGCATAACAGATATCATCTATGGATGTTGTGGCTATTAGTATATACGCCGCAAGAACAGTGTAAAAGCCCTTTATTATAAGCGTGATCATAGATAGAAAACCGCCTGATACATTGATGCTGCCTATGGTTAATACAATCTCCCTGTCAAAAAAAGGATTAAAGATACCTACAAATAACACAAGCGGCAGGATGATCCTCATTCTATACAGGGCTTTTAAAACAGACAACTCTCCTATAAGGAAGGCAAAAATAAGATATACAGCCATAAGTATCAAAGGCGTAATATCGTATTTGTCAAAAGAGGTTACTAAAAATATGTATATAACGCAAACTAGCAGCTTCCCCAAAGGATGAAGGTCATTCATCCAATGGGTACGCTGCTGCAGATCCTGAATGCTATTTAGTTCCTTAATATTATTTTCAATTGAGCTCATTTATTTTATGAATCTAAGCACATCCATGTACTTTTGAACATTCTCTTTTACATACTGTAAATACAGGAATAGATGTACATCCTTAACCTCATGTCGCGAGTGAAACGAGTGACTAATGGTTCAAATTGGTGGAGCTCGCGACATCAATTTGGGTTTGAAAGTGGAACACTTTCAAACTTGAACTTCCGGACATTTCTTTTTTATATCCTGTAATATTGAATCCCTAGGCACCTTAGGTTAATTACTTGTGCCTGTTTTTTTCCTGAAAAACTTAAAAGCGTAGCAGGCACCGACTGTAATAAGTACAACTACCAGTGCTCCTACAATACCAGAAAAGCTAGTACCAATAGCAGATTCACTGCCTTTAAAGGCATAATCAGGAAGAAGAGATGTAGCTTCCTGAACTTTGGCTGCTGCATCATATGCTCCGCCTACAGCTTCAAGCTCAGCAGTTCCTGCAACCTTCTCCATGGACCATTCTAACCCATCAGGGAAGGATGAAGCAAATAGTGAAACAACACCGCCGCATATAGCTGCAGCTACTGCAAGTACAGCGATCGTAGGGCCAAAAGAAAGTCTGCCCTTAACTGTCTCATCATTAGAAGCACTCCATAAAAGCTCAGGTCTTGCTTCATGTACAAAAACAAGGACAGCTGCTGTGATAAGGCCTTCTACAAAGCCTATCGCAAGATGTATAGGCTGCATTGTTGCAAGAAATACTGTAAACGGAAGTTCAGTAACACCTGATAAAAGAGTCTCTATCGTAACAGAGAAGGCTCCCATCTGCAGTGTCAGAACGCAGCCTATTATAGAAGCTGCTATTATCCTGCCTCTTGTAGCGCCTTTTTTCATAATAGGACGCCAGATAAGAAGGGCGCCTACAAAGCATCCGTAGAATGCCATATTCCAAATGTTGCAGCCAAGTGCCAGAAGCCCTCCGTCTGCAAATAGCAGGCATTGGACGAGCAATACCCCTATCATAGTCAAAAATCCCGCATACGGTCCAAGGAGAGCTGAAAGCATCATTCCTCCGCACAGATGCCCTGATGAACCGGTCCCCGGTATGGTGAAGTTGAGCATCTGAGTAGCAAATACAAATGCTCCCATAACGCCCATCACCGGGATCTTCTTAGGATCATTTTCTTCTCTTACTTTCTTGACAGAAAGTCCTGCCGCTGTTGTTGATAATACATACATAGTTCCTGCTACTGCGGGAACTACAAGTGCATCTGCCATGTGCATAGTCTATACCCCTTATTCTCTTATTACATTAAAATCGCACAAGCCCAAATGACTTGTGCAACATTTAATCTCATATAAGTATAAGGGGTAGCCAAAGATACTCACAAGCCCCCCTGGGGGTTATATTTTGATCACATTTTTCTAAGACTCCATTTTTTAGTCATAATATCATTATCAATCTCATATACTTCTTATTTGGAAAACCTGGCAACAAATCTTATGATATTATCGCCATCTCTAAGTGCTTCTATGCTTCCGCCGTGAGATGTCACTATCGCTCTTGCAACAGACAGGCCTATGCCATATCCACCGCTTTTCCTGTTTCTTGATGTGTCTGCTCTGTAGAACCTGTCAAAAAGCTTGTCCAGATCCCCTTCAGGAATATTGTCACAGGTATTACGAACTTCTAATTCTATATGCTTGCCTCTTCGAAGCCTTAATTCAATACTCCCTTTTTCCGAAGAATACTTCATGGCATTATCTATAAGAAGTGATATTAGCTGGGTCATAGAGTTTTTATCACCTTTGATATGAATGCCATCTTCTATATCAGTTGTATATTTCTTCCCGGCACTTTCTGCAACTGCTTCAAAGCTTCCGGCTGTCTCAAGACATATACTGCTAAGATCTATATCTGTAAAAACAAGCCTGACATTCTCCTCTTCCATGCGGGATAGCGTCAACATCTTCTGAATAAGGTCTGTCATTCTCTTTATCTGATTCTTGATACTAATGGTCCACTCGCTCTTACCATTATCAAGCTCTATAACATCCACACTTGCTGATATGACTGCAAGAGGGGTCTTAAGTTCATGACCTGCATCGGTTATGAATCTTTTCTGCTTTTCAAGAGACTCGACTACGGGGGATACCGCATGTCCTGACATGATCCATACCAGGATGAACATGGCAAGAAGACATGCCAGCATCAGAAGGAATGTGTTTCGAAGAAGTTTGATGGCATTGTACATATCTGAGCTGCAGTCTTTGAACAGCAGTAGCGTATCTCCGGTATCAAGTCTTCTCACATAATATCTATAGGTGGATTCGTAGCCCTTGGTCTTAGATGAAGCATAAATGCTCTCTGCCATCTCTCCGGCTGTCTCTTCCAGAATAGATGCTATGTGGCCTGTATCAATCTCTTTAACCTTTCCACTATCGTCGATCTTGACCCAGAAATATCTTGTAGAGAAGGGGGCTTCAACATTTCTATTATAGGAAAAGATATCCCTGCCACGCTCCTCACTCTTAGGAACGGGAGGAGTAGACGATTCCTGCGCAGAATCCATAGTCTGGGATGATCCATTAGAAGGGTCACTTTCCATGATTGACGCTTCTATGCCCGCGATTCCCCTCTCGTTCATAGCCTGGCCAGGGCCCATCTCAGGAAATGTTCCATCGTTATCTGCCAGGATCTGCAGAATATCGTCAGCACTTTTTGTAAACTCTACGAAATTGGCCACGTTGATGACACTTATAAGCACAAGAAGTATTACAAGAAGTGCACTCATCGCTGTTATTACGAACTTTCTACGAAGTTTACTAACCATATAGCCCTTTCCGCTTAACTGATCAAACTACACTACATGCCACTTTTTTCAAAAAAGAATATATAAGTCCAGCCTTGCATGCATTTAATAAGTGATTCGAAGACTATTTACTCACCCTTCTTCTCGTGGATTGAATAGCCAACGCCCCTTGATGCCTTAATCTCAGCGCTAGATCCAAGTGCTGTCAGTTTCTTCCTAAGATTAGAGATATAGACCCAGACTACGTTGATATCAGCTTCTCCATCAGACCAGATCCTGTCCATAAAATTGTCAACAGATACAACTCTTCCGGGAGATGTCATGAGCATCTCCATCATCTGGAACTCTCGTCCTGCAAGGCGTATGCTATCATGCTCCGGGGTAGACAGTTCGTATGTATTACGGTCAAGTGTAAGATTCCCACAAGATAATGATGGCTGTGAGAAGTCTGATCTTCTCCTTGTCATAGCACGGATTCTTGCAAGAAGCTCGCCCATATCAAAGGGCTTAGTAAGATAATCATCTGCTCCAAGATCAAGTCCTTTGATCTTATCATCCACATCACTCTTGGCTGTAAAAAAAAGGACAGGGGTAGTGATACCTTCTTCTCTTAATCTTTTAAGTACCTGGGTTCCTTCCATACCAGGCATCATGATATCAAGTATTATCCCGTCATATTCGCCGGAAAGCCCATAGTCAAGGGCTTCTTCACCGTCATATACTGCATCGACCGTATAGCTTGAGTGCTTAAGTATTGCAACAAGAGCATTAGAAAGCTCTTCTTCATCTTCTGCAAGTAACAGACGCATAGTGGTACTCCCTTCTTTTTTTACATAATTATATCAAAATTTGAAAATTGCGGCGGCGCATTCTCGTGACTTTAGTCGTGAGTTAGCCGCCGCACCTTTTATTTAATCAGAGCACATGGTATAATGTATTCATGGACAAAATAATATATACTACTAATATATCTAATCTTACATATGGTAGAGGATATGTTTATTCTTTGCAGTATCACATAGTATGGTGTACCAAGTATAGAAAAAAGGTTCTTTTGGACGGGATAGATAACGAGATCAAAGATTATCTTAACGATCTTGCAAAGGAATATTCTTTTTCAATCATGGCCATGGAAGTTATGCCAGATCATATTCATATTCTTGTCGACTGCAAACCGCAGTTTTTCCCATCAGATATGATCAAGATATTAAAAGGGAATACCGCACGATGGTTGTTTATGAAACATCCTGAGTTAAAGAAACAGTTATGGGGCGGACATCTTTGGAATCCGTCCTATTGTATTGTTACGGCCAGTGACAGAAGCTATGATCAGGTGAAGCAGTACATAGATTCACAGAAAACGCGTTAAAAGAAAGGAGGTTCTGCGATATGAAGATCATGTCAACTTATTCAGTAAAGATAAAAGAATACAATCATATATTTAAAGACACGATCAGACTCTATCGCAGAGCTGTAGACTTTTATATTGATGTCATCCTTAATGAATGGGACAGCTTTTTGTTATGCCCCAATCAGAATAAGGTTGTGAGTCTTGCTGAAAGCTATAGCGTAACATCAAAGAAAAGACCTGTCGTAAAGTATGATTTTGGTATGGATTTTTATAAATTTCCATCATACTTAAGAAGGGCAGCCATTGCGGAAGGCTATGGGAAAGTCTGTTCATATAAGTCAAATCTAAAAAACTGGGAGATCCTTGATCCTCGTCAAAGAGGAGAGGCACCATCATTACCAAAGTCAGGATACATATATCCAGCCATGTATAAAGGGAATACATTTAACAGACTTGATGATCTTCATGCAAAGCTTAAGGTCTTTTATAACAATACCTGGGACTGGATCACGGTAGCACTCCGTAAGACAGATGTAGACTATATCAGGAAACACTGCTTTTTGAGAAAAGAATGTGTGCCGACATTGCAAAAGCGTGGCAAGCAGTGGTTTCTTGATTTTGCATTTGAGGAAAAAGTAAAACTTAGTGATACAGACATCTTTGATCAGACAATACTATCTGTAGACCTTGGAATAAATAATGCCTGTACATGCTCAGTAATGCGTGCGGATGGCACGGTCCTTGGAAGACGGTTCCTTCGTCTTCCAAGAGAATACGACTCTCTAAAGCGCAAGACTGATCGCATCAAAATGGCACAGCGTCATGGTTCACAAAAAGTCTCCAAACTCTGGAGGCTTGCTCGTGGTGTCAATGATGACATAGCAGTCAAGACAGCAAAGTTCATTGTTGATACAGCAGTAGAATATAAGGCAGATACAATAGTTTTTGAGCATCTGGATCTTAATGGACGTAAACGGGGATCAAAGAAGATGAGACTTCATATGTGGAAAGCCCGCTATGTACAGTCGATGGTAACTGACAAGGCACACAGACTTGGCATGCGAATATCAAGGGTGAACGCATGGGGAACATCAAGACTTGCATTCGATGGCTCAGGAAAAGTATTACGAGGAAAAGAATCATCTAAAACAAAAGGTAATTACAGTCTGTGTGAGTTCAGCACAGGAAAGATATATAACTGTGATCTGAATGCAACCTACAATATAGGAGCAAGATATTTTATACGTGAGATAATAAAGACCTTTTCGGCGACGAAAAGGCAGCGGCTTTTGGCTAAAGTTCCAGAGGCCGTGTATAGGAGCACATGCACGTTGTCTACGTTGATTAGTCTGGATGCAGAACTTCACGCTGAGGCGTGATGTTTCGGTGCCAGACTGTATATGTAGTCAATGAGTTCATACCTCAGAAAAACGGGTATGGAAGCACGCGACTTTAGTCGTGTGAGGCTTCACAATTAGAGCATTGCATAGCTGTGCAAGCAGGACAAGTATATGTTTTCTTGAATTATATTTTAAACAATATATAATGAGGTAGGTGTCAAAAGTTCCTTTTGACACCATATGACTACCACGCGAAGGAAAGGCATCAGTCTATCATGAACACATCATCTACTAAGGCTATCGATAATATTATCGGCAAAGAAATCTCTCTAGGTCACATATCCGGTGCAAATGTAATGATCACTCATAAAGGCAATATACTGTACCAAAACAGCTATGGTCTTGCAGATATCGAGAATAACATACCTATGAAAGAAGATACTATCTTCCGTATGTTCTCAATGTCCAAGATGATCACATCAGTATGCGCCATGATCCTCATGGAAAGGGGCTTGATAGACCTTTTCGATCCTGTCAGTAAATACCTTCCGGGATTTGAAAACCAGAAAGTCTGGACAGGAATAGGCCAGGAACTGGAAGATGTAAATAGACCCATGATCCTTAAGGATCTTCTCAATATGACAAGCGGTCTTACATATCCTGAAGAAAACAACTATCCTACTGCATGCTCTACAGCTCTGTTTAATGAAATGGATGCTTCTCATGCAGAGGGTAAGCTCATAAGCACTGTTGAATTCGCAAATAAGATAGGCAGACTCCCTCTTGAGTTCCAGCCGGGAGCACGCTGGAGATATGGAACAAGTGCTGATGTTATGGGTGCTGTTGTAGAGGTTGCCAGTGGCAAGCGTTTTGGACAGTTCATTGAAGAAGAGATAACCCGTCCGCTTCATATGCATGACACGGGCTTCTATGTACCCGAGGATAAGGTACACCGTCTTGCCCAGAAATACAGATTTTATGCAGATGGTGATAATGCTCAGCCGGTTTCTGTTATAGATTCTGTAAGCGGCAAGGTTAAGATCAAAAATGTGACAGGTAAGCTTGTAATAGAAAAAGGGCCTCATCTTGCTATGGAAGATACTATAACAAAAGCTCCGACCTTCGAATCAGGGGGAGCTGGTATTGTATCAACTATAGGCGACTTTAGAAACTTCGGGCAGATGCTTCTAAATGGTGGCACTTCTCAAGATGGAACCAGGATTCTTGGAAAAGAAACTGTTCGCTTCATGCGCACAAATCAGCTGACTCCTGAGCAGATCATGACTACTCAGTGGGATAGTCTTCAGGGTTACGGATATGGCAACTTCAATCGTGTTCTTCTTGATCCTGCTGCCTACCAGACGAATGCTCCTGTGGGTGAGTTTGGATGGGATGGATGGCTTGGAACATATATGACTCTGGATCCGTCCAATGACTTCATGTTCCAGTACTACATCCAGCTTGCGGATGCAGGCTCCATGGGACCTACAAGGCTCCTAAGACAGGTCGCATACGGAATGCTGTGATCTCGCCGGGCGGGGACGTATACTCTTAATTATTCTGAAAATATTGCCTCAGATGGTTCAATACTAAATGACATAGTTTGGCCTGTTACCGGGTGCTTGAATGAAAGTTTATGGCTGCAGAGGGCTATGGCTTTGGGTGAGAGGTGAGTGCTATCTGAGGGGATGGGCGGCGCGCCGTATCTTGTATCGCCTGCTATGGGACAGCCGAGGTATGCCATGGTGGCTCTTATCTGATGGAAGCGGCCGGTTAAGAGGTGCACTTCGATAAGGGATCTATTATTATTCGAGCTTATTATTTTATATTCTAGTTTTGAGATTTTTTTATCTTCAGGATTTCCTAATGTCTTTAGTTCATCTGCGGGTAGTCCTGTTACGATTCTTGCATTTCCATCGGATTTTTTTATGATCTCATCTTCTATATAAATCGTTCCGTCTTTAGATACTTCTTTTTTTAAATGAATCTTGTCATCGTTAGGAATTCCCTCTACTACAGCAAGGTAGCGCTTATCTATCCGGTTATCTGTAACCTGCTTTGAGAGGTTTGCAGCAGATTCCTTGTCTTTGGCAATAACAAGGATGCCTTCAACAGGCTGATCCAATCTGTGAATAAGGCCTACATAGGGCTCGCCGGTTAGTCTGATTTTATTCTTTCTTGCCTGTCTTACAAGATGGGTCTTTATAAGAGATACCAAATCTTTACTGCGAAGATCCGCTGATTGCGTCGCGGTTCCTGCGCTCTTAACACAGACTATTATATTGTCATCTTCGTATATTATATGATCTTTTTTATCCGGGATATTTAGCTCTGTATTTTTCCCTCTAGATATATCTTCCATAGCACCCTTCTTTCATACGTTTTTCATGAAATGTTTTTACTCAAAAAGCTTTTACTCAAATGCACATCGGTAAATTTGTTATAAAAGAATCACCAGAATTTATCAAGCCTGTTCGAGCCCTTTTTTGTTTACATGATATAATAAATACGTAACACTTTTCATCTAATCCAACAACTCTTAATTAAAATGGGATCAGCATTGTGAAAGTCTTAAAGAATGAGCTTTTTGATGAATTCAAATGCCTTGCAGGGGAGTGCCCCGAGACCTGCTGCTATGGCTGGCGCATAATAGTTGATGATAAGACTAAGGAAAGGATTCTTGAAAAGGACGGTATCTGGGGAAAATGTCTTAGATTAAGTCTGTCAGGTCCTGACAAGAACTACTTCAACTATGACAGCGGCAGTTGTATATTCCATGGAATGAGTGGTCTATGCAGCATCCAGAAGAAGCTTGGCGTAGAATACATGCCCGAAATCTGCCGCAAATACCCTCGCGAGATCAGAAACTACGGAACATTTGCCACCAAGAATCTGGATCTTTCATGCATTCATGTTAGTAATATGCTCCTGTCTAGAGATAAGAGGCCTTCTCTTATAGAATGCGATGAAGAGATAGAACGCGTGCGGCACGGAAGCAATGACGATCCCCAGTTTGAAGAGATAGTTCTTACTTCGCAAAAAGAGCTCATACAGATGCTCAAAGTAAAGCCTCAGCTCCTCTATGATCCTGTTACTATGGACAGGATTCTCCACAGCCTTTTGGCTTATTGCCAGTATGCACAGGATACTGTTCTGGAGCATAAAGATATGAAGCTTACCAAAGATGATGGGAGGCCTTTATATTTCTATGAACTATGCAAGACAGACGATATGCCTGATGCCGGAAGGTCATATTTTCCCCTTCCTATAATGGCTCTTAACAGACTTATTAATACCCAGTTTGATATGCAGGATTCCAGGCCATTCTCTATGATCAACAGAACTATAGAGTGGTATCATCACAAGTTTGACCTAAAAACAGAGATCGAGGGGCAGAAGGTCTGGAAATCCATGGTCACAGATTTTATAAGAGAAGATCCTACAAGGATGGAAGCACTCTTACGGTATCTTCAATATGATGTCCAGCAGTGCTACAGCGAGATATATGAAAACTATAGTTTTGTTCATTTTGCTGTATCTGCTATCATGCACGTGAATATGTTCCTGTTCCTTATGATCAATTATAACAGGAGAAAAAAATTAACGCCCCAGAAGATGGCAGCTCTTCTGTCAGCCTACGAACGGGCAGCCTGCCATAACCTTGGACTTCAAAAAGATATGTATGCAATTGTCTGCGACTATCTTCCAGTGCAAAAAATGGCAGTGCCGATATCGGCACCACAGACATTAGAATCTGGTTCACAGCAAAGTTAAAAGACTTCCCATTCGCTATATGATCGTGGGAAGTCTAAGTTATTAAATCAATCTACGTATTTATATCAGTCCAGATGCTCCATCATGTACTCAACAAGTCTTGCACAGTCCTTGGCAGCCTTGGCCTCAAACTCAGGGTACTCAACCTCTGCAGATCCGTCAGCCTTGTCTGATATGGCTCTGATGATAACAAATGGAACTTTATTAAGGTAAGATGCCTGAGCGATGGCAGCTCCTTCCATCTCTGTACACAGAGCTCCAAACTCCTTCAAAGGCTCTTTGGAAACGCCGCCACCTATGAACTGATCTCCGCTTATAACGCGTCCTTCGAAGATGCCAAGGTCAGGATCTGCTGCCTTGATAGCTTCTTTGGCCTTATTCCTTAACCACTCATCAGCAGGGAACTCAAGTCTTCCCATCTGCGGAACTTCACCCTTCTTGTATCCAAAGATCGTTGCATCTACGTCGTGATAGCAGGCATCTGTAGAAAGAACTATGTCTCCTATATTGATCCTTGCATCCATGGATCCTGCAACACCTGTATTGATGATATGGGTAACCTTGAACTCATCTACAAGGATCTGAACACAGATACCGGCATTGACCTTGGCAATACCACTTCTTACTACAACTACGTCAGTATCTCCGATCTTACCTTCAAAAAAGTCCATTGACGCGCGGGACAGAGTCCTTGCTATAGTCATGTCCTTTTTTAATGTTGCAACTTCAACATCCATTGCACCTATAATACCAATTTTATAAGCCATCAGTCTCTCCTTTTACTATGTCAAAAAAGTCAAATACTCCAGTGAATCAGTACATCATCCGATATATCGTCTTTATATCGGTACTTGATCAGCCTTTATAATATCTCAGCCAAAAAGCTCATTACCTTTAGGTGGGGGGAATTAACTCACTCAGGATATACGAGTCTGTCATCCTTGATATCGTAGAGTGCATTCTCAAGATATCTGCGTGCAAGGAAGTTGGCCATAGGAAGATTCTGATCAAGGTAGTTGCCGCAGTCTCTTGCAGCTGCTCCAGGGATGTCTCCCTCAAAATCTCTTACAAATTCAAACATTCTGGTCACAAGGGATACGATATCCTTACTTGTAAGATCACCTGCCATTACAAGATAAAAGCCTGTCCTGCATCCCATAGGTCCAAAATAGATAACTCTATCCTTGTACTCAGGATCATTTCTTAAAAATGTAGCTCCAAGATGTTCTATGGTATGTATCTCTGCTGTATTCATGACAGGCTCTCTGTTAGGAGCTGTCATCCTAAGGTCAAAAGTTGTGATCGTCTCTGCTCCGACTTTATCTTTCCTTGAAACATAAACTCCGGGCATAAGATCCAGATGATTAACTGTAAAACTTGCTATCTTCTCCATTATATTTCTCCATCTTTCCGTTTAAAGGGTCATTACAAACATTATTAGTTTCTTTTTCAGCATACAGTTTATCATACCTATAGTGGCAAGAAAAGGTCATCATCACTTTTGCAGTTGACATGCTATATGAATTCCAATAACATTAATTGCGGTAGGAGTAGCGCTTTTGGCGCAGCGCAGCGGCAGGGTCCAACAGCCTTGTCGTGGATAGGCGCAGGGAAGAGACAGCGCAGTGGCTTTATGGCTAAAGCACCCGCGATCTGTCTCTTTCACATTTTAGGGGATAATTTTGAAAATGACGTTAAAAGAGCTGTGCAATGAGCTTTCAATTTCAGAAGCAACGGGTAAGAACTGGCTTAGACTTGGCAAGGTCAAAGCCGATCTTTCTGACTCTATAGAGCCATCTTTTTCAAAAGAATATGTTGCATCAATCAAAAATGATATAGCCTCCGGCAAGATACAGGCGCTAAATAGTCGCCGCAACAAGAAGTTCGTATCCGGATCTTTTTTCTATAGTTCTTATGTTCCAAAAGACTGCGATTGTCTTCCTAAAATCAAGGATCTTTCAGATTATCTGACAAGTAATGAAATTATATTATCAGGGGCTGATATATGCTGCATTCTTGCATATTATGCGGTGCAACTCTTTAGTGATGCCTTGGGCGAAGTAGTCTTCGATGAATACGTAGAAGAACTTATAGATGAGCTTGCATTTTCTTATAAAATTTCTGATACGTTACCTTATAAAAAATCTGATGATCCTACTTTCGATACAGATGTGACCATAAATGATACCTCAGAACCTTCATCTTACAAAGGTATATTAAAAAGTCTTCAAGAACGCCATTCATACCTTGTATCTCTAAACTTCAAATACGAGCCGGGAGTTGATACTCTCGGCCTTCTGTACATGTCTTTGAGAGATATAGGTAGCAGGAAGAATGCAGGCTCCTACTATACTCCCACTGATATCGTAAGAAAGTCCATTGACAACTTGCATATAGGATCCTGCTATGAAGACAATGATCCTAATAATGACGCGCCCTTTAAGGATGCGTCAAAAGATCTTACGATCCTCGATCCCTGCTGTGGTAGCGGGAACTTTCTGATACAGCTTCCTGATGATATAGAGTGTCAGAATATATACGGCTGCGATATAGATCCTATCTGTGTCTGCATAGCAAGGATAGGTCTTGCACTTAGATACGGCGCTGCGTACATCCCTGTTATCAAGAAGAACATAAGATGTGGCAACTTCCTTTCTGATAATACCTGTAACCTGTTCGAAGATGAGTCTTTTGCCCCAGATTATATTATAGGCAATCCGCCATGGGGATATGATTTTGGCCAATCAGAATGTAAGCTTTATAAGAAAACATACAAAACCGCCTGCGGCAGATCTGTTGAGTCATTTGCTATATTTACAGAGAAGGCGCTTCTGACTTTGAAAAAAGGTGGCAAGCTTTCATTTGTACTCCCTGAAGCAGCTCTTACAGTAAAGATCCATAAGGCTCTTAGAAAGCTTATAATATCCTGCTGTAATATTACTTACCTTGCATATCTTGGTAATGTATTTAGTAATGTAGCTTGTCCTTGTGTAATACTGCAGTTATTAAAGACAGGCGATTCTATTAATACAAAAGGTATGATAGTGGAAGATCTCTCGGGATCTAAAGCTTCCTGGAAATGCTCATCTTCTTTTGCCATAAATTCTAATAGAAAAGTATCTGCTGATAGTCTAAGCTTCTACTGCAATGATGAGGAATACTCTATTCTAGAAACCATGCGATCTCCAGATCGTGTATATCTTAAAGATAATGCGATATTCGCTCTGGGGATAGTCACGGGCGGTAATGAAAGATTCATAATAGACAGGATTGACGGTGCACGTGGGAACAGTATTGGAAGAAGATCGCCGTTATCTTCTTACGATATAAATGATTCAAATAATATAGATCATAAATATACAAATATACCGGATGGCTACGAGGTAGTCCTTAAAGGAAGCGATATCTCAAGATATCACATATCAGTTCCTGACAGATTCATAAAGTTTGATCCGCAAAGCTTCCAGCAGGTTGCAGATGAAGATGTCTACAGGCAGCCAGAGAAGCTTGTGTACCGCTTCATCAACAAGGATCTGATATTTGCCTATGACAAGGACGGTATGGTATCTCTTAATAGCTGCAATATACTAATACCAAAGTTGCCGGGGCTTGATATCAAATATATACTGGCTGTTCTCAACTCATCACCGGCAGGCTTTTATTATAAGAAGAGTTTTAATTCTGTCAAAGTTCTAAGATCTCATCTTGAACAGATACCAATCCCTGTTGTAAGCAAAGATGAGCAGGCCAAGATCATAGAGCTTGTGGATAGGATCATGGATTTACAAATGCATGATCCTCCGATATCGTGTGCTGATACTCACTTTGATATTACTAACATGTCTGAATATGAAGAACTCGACCGCCTGATCGCATCTGCATATGGCCTTAACAGTTCTCAGTATGGCTGTATTCATGGTAAAATCATGTATGAGTCATAATTCTTTTATTCAGACTTTCATATAACAAGGTAGGTGTCATAAGTTCCTTTGACCCTTACGTCATATAATGATTTATATACTGTCTGCTCCTGTAATGATTTTGTGGACGTCGGTCAGTTCAAGTGGAAGTTTTGTTAACCAGATTATTTGAGGTGTATATGGACAATAATTTTAATTTAGAAGCTAGTGTTATATCCGATGATATCAAGGTTAAAAAGGGGCGCTTTGCATACAATATATCAGCTTTTGGCCTGTTTTTATTTGGTATAATCTCAACCTTTTTCCAAATAATAATGCAGATCGCACTTATAATCCTCTCAAAAGGCGATCCGTCGATCGCATCTTCTGACTGGGCTAATTATGTCCTCATTCTGATCCCTATGTATGTGATCGCTTTTCCGCTTACTATGCTCTTTTTCAGGATTGCTCCCAAAGCTCCTTTTGACAAAAAGAAGATACCTGTATCAAAGCTGATATCATACTTTGTGATGATGGTACCTTTAACTTTACTTCTGAATATTTTTAGTATACTGCTTGCTTCTGTCCTTTCTGACGGATCTGCCACCAACCCTCTTAATGACCTGGTTACAGAAGTCAATATCTGGCAGATAGGAACTGTAGTCGTACTGGCTCCAATCGTTGAAGAGATGATATTCAGAAAATTCGTGATAGACAGGACAAGGCAATACGGGGAGATGCTCTCTCTTATCTTTTCAGCGCTATGCTTTAGCCTCTTTCATATGAATATCTTCCAGATTTTCTATGCATTTGCACTTGGGCTTCTGCTGGCATACATCTACATCCGCTCCGGCAATATCAGATATACTATCGGACTTCATATGGCTTTTAATTTCTGGGGATCTGTGATACCTCTTACGATAGGATCCTTTGTCTCTGACGAAGTTCTTAATAGTTTGCAGTCAAGTGACGCTGCTACTGTTATACAGACATTATCACCTGAGCAGATCTCAGGGATCGCTATATATGGAATGTATATACTGGCTGAGCTTATCTTATTTATCGCCGGCATCATTTTATGGATCAAATCTTTTGCCAAAAAAGAATTCCGCATAGAACAAGCTTCCATGGAGCTTCCAAAAGGAAGAAGGTTCAAGACAGCCTTTGTTACTATCGGATTTGGATTCTTCCTGGCACTATGTCTGTACGGAACGATCACAACGTTTTTGGCGTAAATAATTCAAGCCTCCAGCTAGGGTGGACCAGCATCCCCAAAGCTTTAACAGGGATAAGCAGTATATAAATCATTGCCACACTTTTTAATCATTTTATTGAATTCATGAGCGTGATAGATGGGGATTTTTATTCTGCCCGGGGTCCACCTGTCTGAGCGCAGCGAGTTTGGACCCCAGAATAAAAATCTACAGATATCATGCCATGAATCCGTAAAATGAT
>JAEEGI010014400.1_pt1 | contig 16631 bp, 13 predicted proteins | sample 8958751 | NCBI WGS metagenome assembly JAEEGI01 (sample SAMN16246545, study PRJNA631951) | gut metagenome | biome: gut microbiome; feature: rumen; material: KS-attached | host: Bos | place: Iran: Karaj | collected 2018-10
GCCGCTCAGCACGCGATCGTCCATGACAAGCCTCTGGCAGGGATCAATTGCGGACGTCTGGGTTATCTGTGTCTGCTGAAACAGGAAGAGATCGGCAGTTTCGATGAGGCGATCCGCTCCGCTGAAGTACAGGACAAGATCCTGCTGGAATGCGAGATGGCCGGAAAGAGGTATCACGCCGTCAACGATTTCGCTGCCGGCAAGACAAGTTTCGGCAAGACGGTCGATCTGAGCCTTTCAGTCAATGGCCACTTCCGTTACATGACGCGCTGCGATGGATTGATCGTCACGACACCAGCCGGCTCATCCGCCTACAACCTTTCAGCCTTCGGACCGCTGCTGGATGACGATACGGGCGTTCTGACGATCACGCCGATCTGTTCACATACCAAGGATATCCATCCGCTGGTCGTCAGGGATGACAAGCAGATCACGATATCCGTCAACCGCGATGAAGCGGGCATCTTCGCCGATGGCGAGTACATCGGCAGCATCGGTGACCCGGTCACGATACGCAAATCGGAAAAGACGCTGAAGCTTCTTGGCAAGGCGCAATAGAAAAGAAAAAAGGATGATGATTATGGAAAAATGTCTGACCAGCAAGACCGACAACTGCAAGACCTGTTACAAGTGCATCCGCAGCTGTCCGATCAAGGCCATCTCGTTTGAGAACAACCGGGCTTCGATCATTCATGAAGACTGTGTGCTCTGTGGGACCTGTTACAATGTCTGTCCTTCAAAGCTGAAGGTCATACGCAATGACCTGGCTGTTGTGAAAAAGATGCTGAAGAGCGAAAAGGTCATCGTTTCCCTCGCTCCGAGTTTTGTTTCCTACTATGAAAACAGCGATATCGGATGCATGTCGGAAACGCTGAAAAAGCTCGGTTTTTATGAGGTGGAAGAGACGGCGGTCGGTGCGACGATCGTCAAGAAGGCCTACGATCAGATCCTCAACGAGGGAAGAGATGTTCTGATCTCCTCCTGCTGTCACAGCATCAACACGCTGATCCTGAAGCATTATCCTGAATGCAAGCAGTATCTTGCCGACGTCCTCTCGCCGATGTGCGCACACGGTCTCAACATCAAAAAGCGTCATCCCGATGCCAAGGTCGTCTTTATCGGACCATGCATCGCCAAGAAAGATGAGGGCGATCACAGCGAATGGATCGATGCCGTCCTGACTTTTGAAGAGCTCGATCAGTGGCTGAATGAAGAGAATATCAGCCTGATGACCACGGAAAACAAAGAGATGCAGGAGAGATCGAAAGCCCGTCTCTTTCCGACGGATGGCGGGATCATCCGCACCATGGAATGTTCCAGCAAGAAACACGACTACATCGTCGTCGCCGGCATGGACAAGGCGATCGCCTGTCTGGAAGATCTCAAGGAAGGAAAGATCCACAACTGCTTCATTGAGATGTCGGCCTGTGAGGGAAGCTGTGTCAATGGTCCGGTCGTCAGAACGAAAAAGAGTTCACCGGCCAGGAACGCCCTGCTGGTGAACAGTTATGCGGGAACAGAGGATTTCGATTTCAGCATGACGGAAACATCAGACATCTTCACAAAATATGACCGTTCTCCGATCTATCATCGTCAGCCTTCTGAGGAAGAGATCGAAAAGATGCTCAAAAAGATGGGCAAGGAAGACAAGGCTGACCAGCTCAATTGCAGCTGCTGCGGTTATGACACCTGCCGCGACAAGGCGGTCGCCATCCTGAAAGGCTATGCCAATATCGATATGTGTCTGCCGCTGCTGATGGAAAAATCACAGTCCCTGGCCAACAACATCGTCAACAACACGCCGAACGGTCTGATCGTTCTCGACGAGGAACTCAACATCGGCCTGATCAACAACACGATGTGCAGGCTCGTGGGCATCCCTTCACCTGACCTGCTGATAGGACAGCATATCGCTTCGATCCTGGATCCTTCCGATTTCTTCGATGCTCTGGAAGGAAAGCAGATCTTTGCCAAGACCGAGTACCTGAAGGAATACGAGCGCTATGTCGTCAAGACGATCTCTTACGACCGGAAATTCAAAGTCCTGGTCTGCGTCTTCCGTGACATCACGAACGAGCAGGAAAGCAGACAGTATCATCAGGAACTGGTGAAGAACACGATCTCGATCACCGATTCCCTGCTGGAAAAGAACATGCGTTCCGTTCACGAGATCGCCTCGCTGCTCGGTGAAACGACGGCTGAGACCAAGGTCGCACTGGAAAAACTGAAAAGCCTGGTGAAGAGCGATGAATGAACTCTATACAGATTACGGCCATGTCTCCCTCAATCATGTCGGTGAACTGCTCTGCGGAGATAATGTGTCTGTCAGGAAGCTTTCTGAAGATTCCTATATCATCGTTCTGGCGGACGGCCTGGGCAGCGGCATCAAAGCCAACATCCTGTCCACACTGACCTCGATCATGATGTCCAAGATGGTCGGAAACGATATCGATATCGAACAGTGTGTGCAGACCATCATCGCGACTTTGCCCGTCTGCAAAGACCGGGGGGTCGCCTATTCCACCTTTTCGCTGATCAGCGTGAAAGAGAACCGGTGGATCACCATCTACAACTACGACAATCCTTCGCCTTTCGTCGTTCGGGAGGGAAAGGCGTTTCTGCCTGATTATACGGTCAGTGAGATCCATGGCAAGCGCATTGAAAGAGCACAACTCGAAGCGCAGCGCGGAGACAGTTTCTTCATGATGTCCGATGGCGTCATCAACGCCGGTGCCGGTGAGATCCTCAATTACGGATGGACCTTGCCGGAGGTCATGAAATACATGGAGGAGACCGTCACGGAACAAAGCTGTGCCAAGGTACTGGCTACGACTCTGACCGACCGCTGCAATGCCCTGTATAACGGAAGACCGGGAGACGACGTCACCTGTGCCTGCGTCAGGATCAGAGAGAGACAGCAGGTCTCTTTAATGGTCGGTCCTTCGACCAAGGCCGAAGATGACGACCTGATGGTGTCGCTCTTCCTCGCCAAGAAGGGAAAACATGTCGTCAGTGGCGGAACGACCGCATCCATCGTCGCCAGATATCTGAACAAAGATATCAGCACTATCCCCAACGAGATGGAGACCGATATCCCGCCGATCTCGGCGATCGAAGGGATCGATCTGGTCACGGAGGGCATGGTGACTCTCAACAGGGTGCTGGAATACGGCAAGGACTTCGCTGCCGGCAACCAGGATTATTTCAACTGGAATTATAAGACGGATGGCGCTTCGCGTCTGGCTTCACTTCTCTTTGAAGATGCCAGCGATGTCATCATCTTTTCCGGCTGTGCAGTCAATCCCGCCCATCAGCACAACAAAGAGCTGTCCATCTCTTTGAAGATGAAACTGATCGACGAGCTCAGCGAGGTTTTGAAGAGCCTGAACAAGACAGTCAAAGTCACCTATTTCTAGACAGGACATCTGACAAGATCAGAAAAAACATCTCATTTCATGAATGGGGTGTTTTTTGTCCAGCGGACAGCGGTTGTATAATTGATAAGAAAAGAGGGTATCGGCGAAAGGGGAAAGGGATATGAAAAGATCTCATCAAATGATCATGCTGCTCATAGCGATCTGCATGGTCTTTATCGGCTATCAGGCGGGGACTTCAAGGACCCGTTCTTCCTATCTGGAGGAGATCAGGCAGCTGCAGCTCCTCAACAGGAGCAGCATTGAAAACATGGTCGTTAACGATGGTCCCATCTATGTCATCGGTCACAAAAGCCCGGATTCCGATACGGTCTGCAGCGCGATCGCTTATGCAAGGCTCTTGAATCTTCTGGGTCACGACGCAAAAGCGGTCATCACCGCTGAGGTCAACAACGAGACGGCTTATATCCTGAGTGAAGCGGGTGTCGAAGTGCCGGAGATCCTTTATGACGCATCCGGGGAGAACGTCTTCCTGGTGGATCACAGCGAATACGCGCAGGCTGTCGAAGGGCTGGTGGATGCGCACGTTGTCGGCGTCATCGACCACCACGGCATCGGAACAGTCAATACCGGCAACCAGGTCGTCTACGAAGGAAGACCGATCGGTTCCACGGCGACGATCATCTGGCTCGATTATCTGAATTACGGTCTGGAGATCGACAAAACGACAGCGTATCTGATCCTGGGAGCAGTCCTTTCGGATACAGCCAACCTGGAAGCTTCCACGACCTGCGATGCGGACAGGGAAGCCGTCGTATCACTGGCTAAACTGGCGGGTGTCAGCGATGTCGGAGCCATGTACAAAGAACTGCACAAAAAGGCTCTTTCCTATGAGGGAAAGAGTGATGAGGAGATCTTTTTCTCCGACTACAAGGAATATGAGGCGTCAGGGATCCGCTATGGCATCGGGATCGTCAATGCGATCGATGAAGAGACGGCCAGAGAGCTGTCAAAGAGGATGAAAGACATCATGCCCGAATGCTTTGCGAAAAGGGAAGTCGATCTGATGTATGCATCAGTCGGCATGAGAGAGAACGGCGAAAAGATCGACCATATCGTTCCTTGCGATGAACGGTCGGAATCGATCCTGAAAAACGCCTTCCCTGATTATGACGAGTACGATGGAGCCGCTTATATATACAAAAAAGGCATGGGCAGAAAGACGGTCTTCGTTCCGGGCTTGAATGATTATCTCGCCGCACATCCGCATGAGTAAACGGATGATAGGCCTATAAAAGGAGTGATATGCGCAAACACAGATTTACTGATAAACACCCAATGATTGCTTCCGTCCTGATCTGTTTTTTCCTGATGATCTTGTGTGAACTGATCCCGGCTTTGTTCCAGATCGTGCACTATATGATCGCGGGAACACCCTCAGAACTGATGTCGATCCTGTATATGGTGATCGGAAGCCTGTTTGTCTTCCTGCTGTACAAATGGTGGTTCGCACCTGACTTTGAAGGCGCACTGAAAGGCGGAAACCTCAGGGAAGGCTTTTCTCTGGAACTGCCTTTCATCATCTATTGGGTCGTCACAGGGATCGCCATGGTCATCGATCACACGTTTGAACTGAAAACACCGACGCTGACGATACTGCGTGTCAGTCTGACGGCCGGTCTTGTTGAAGAGCTCAGTTTCAGGCACGGGATCGTTTCGACGCTGTTCAGGAAGTACGATCAGAAGGAAGATATCCTTAAAGTATGTGTTTTCAGCGGTATCGTCTTCGGTCTCTTTCATATGGCAAATGTGCTGGCAGGCGCAGATCCGATCTCAACGATCGTGCAGGTCATTACGGCAAGCTGCCTCGGCGTTTTCTTTGCATCCGTTTATGTCCGCTGTGGAAACCTCTGGCCTTGCATCATCCTGCACGCTGTACACGACATCTATGCGATCACAACGACTGCCGAAGTCAGCGAAGAGGGGATCATCACGGGCGGCATCGTCTTCTCAGGCATCGTCGATGCGATCGCCTGCATCGCGCTGGCGGCTTTTGCGATCATCCGTTATCTCTCTCCTGATCAGAGGGAAAAGATCGTCAGACTTTGGGATGGCAAGTGGAACAGAAAGAAGATCGAAGCTGTTGAGGAGAAGGAAGAGCTGATCGGTCAGTAAGACAGGAATATAAAGAAGAAGGAAGAGGATATGGAAAGCATAGGAAAGATGAAGATCTCCTGCACCGCTGGATTCCGTGTGATGAGCGATGAAGAGATCGAAAAGCTGAACGCTTCAGAAAAGCCGCAGCTTTGTCTGAAGGACGATGAGAAACACATCATCGTGACCTTTGACTGCAAGGAAGTGAATGGATTTGCCTCGATGATCCTGAATGAAAAGGACCTGGCAAAGCAGACGGAAAAAGAGCTGAGGAAGCCGTTTGAAGCGTTCGGGTACCGCTTCGATTCCTTCGTTTCTCAAAACGTAGCGGGACAGAAAGCCGAGGGCTACCTCTATGATTACGATGTTCAGGATACTGAGATGTCCGGGAAGACGCTCTGTCTGAAAAGAGACAGGATCTTCTACTACATCTACGCCTATTTCAGAAGGGCGGGAAAAGAAGAGAGTCTGAAAGCTTTTGATGGATTGCTGGAAACGGCCGTGTGGGACTGACAAAAAAGAACTGTCAAAGTTGCAGGACCGTTATGTTAAGATGAACTTGAAAGATCGAAGGGAGATCAAATGAAACAGGAAGAACTGATAAAGAAATATGAAGAGATCGCCGATCAGAAAGTGATCATGTATTTCAAACCATACCGCCATTTTCTGGCAGCCAGGAAATTCTATTCCCAGCTTCAGGATGGCGTTGCTGACGAATACACTTTCTTCACCGAAACGATGGTGATCTTCAATGAGACAGATGACCCGGGAAGGGAACCGGACTTCACTTCCGGCAGCGGCAGCCGCTACTGGTATTACAAGGATGGCGTCATCAGAGGGAGCGATCACTGGGGCAACGGAGTCGCACTTTGTGACTGGGCTTTCAGAACAAGAAAGGGAAAGACCATCTATGGATACGACTACGACTGTCCGATCCATCTTTCAGCACCGCGTTTCGGTTTTGCGAAATGGGAGGATTTCATCTTCAAGGCGAGACTGATCGAAGCGGATGGAAAGAAGGCTGTGACGACTTTCGCGAATACCAAGGGTTACGGCGTCTTCGAAGTGGACGGCAAGATCTATCATCGCGTCATCACGGAAACATATGAGGAAGGAGACGGCTCAGAGGAATGAGCCGTTTTTAAATGGCGATCCAGAAGACTGTGTTGTATCCGGGAAATGCGGATATCTTATAATGTAGATATAAGAGGTGTTTCTATGTCCAGAATACTCATCATTCATACAGGCGGTACCATCGGTATGACCAGGACGGCTGAAGGATATATGCCGGATGGCGAATATTTTAAAAATGCGATCTTTCATATGGATTCTCTGAAGGCGGAAGGGATGCCTGAATGGGAATTTCTGGAGATCGATCCGCTGCTGGATTCTTCCAGGATGTCGGTGAAAGAATGGAACAAGATCGGAAAGCTGATCGCCGACCACTATGATTCATTTGATGGCTTCGTCATCCTGCACGGAACGGATACGATGGCTTACACCGCGTCGGCCTTGTCGTTCATGTTGAAGGGCTTGAAGAAGCCGGTGATCCTGACAGGTTCGCAGATCCCCCTGTGTGAGGTGAGGAGCGACGGCAGAGACAATCTGATCACCTCGATCCTGATAGCGGGAGAAGGAAAGGTCAGAGAAGTCTGCATCTACTTTGGCGGTCTGCTGCTGAGGGGAAACCGTTCGACGAAGTATTCGGCGATGGGCATGCAGGCTTTCGAAAGCCCCAATTATCCGATCCTGGCGACCGCCGGCATCTCGGTCCAGTATAACGAAGCGGCCTTTCTTAAAGGAAGCGAAGAAGGGTTTTCCTTCATCCCCTTTGAGGATGTGCCGATCGGCATGATCAAGATCTTTCCGGGCTTCCGTTTCGATCTTTTTGAATCACTGCTGACAAAGAAACTGAAAGGTGTCGTCATCGAGACCTTTGGTTCCGGAAATGTTCCGGATGACAACGGTGTTCTGATCCCGTTGCTTCAGAAGGCGAAAGAGAATGGCGTCGTCATTGCGGTCTGTTCGCAATGTCCGCAGGCGACGGTCGACATGTCCGCCTATGAAGCGGGAAGCGCCTTAAGGAAGGCGGGAGCAGTATCGGGAAGAGACATGACATCTGAAGCTGCCGCAACAAAACTCTACTATCTCTTCAATGTGTGCGATGATCCGGATCAGATCAAGAAGCTGATGGAAGAAGACCTGCGTGGAGAGATGACGGTCTGATCTTCAAAAACAAAAAGAGCCTGCAGAACGATGCGGGCCCTTTTAATGATCGCCGGACTTTATGAAGGACTATCTGATGAAGATAGAGAGCGTTTTGAATATGAGGAAAAAGACATGAATGACTGCGATCGCAAAACAGACCAGACCGGCTGTATAAGCGAAACCGCCTCCCGTTTTTTTCCAGATGATCTCCAGCATCGGGTTGTCATAGGTCTCGCGCAGGAACATGAAGTTCCTTTGGAATCTGACATCGACGAAATACATGATGATGACCAGGATAAGGACTTTGATGATCGACGACCAGACACCCGGATAATCCATAGGGATCTCGTTGGCTGCGAAACGGGCAATGATATAGGCGACGATCAGACCGTGGTAAAGGAACTGGTGTATCGAGTAGAAATTGAAAGCCGGAAGCGTGGAGGTCGTCGGGAAAATGATGGCCATGATGGCAGCCGGCAGGAACAGAAAGAGCAGCATCTGCCGGAAAAAGTCGCTGCCGGGGATGAAGGCATCCAAACAGATGAAGTACGCTGCAAAGCTGCAGATCTCCAACGGCAGGTATTCAGAGAGCCGGACAGGTGAGCGGGCAATGAGGATCATCTTGATCACATCGATAAAGATCAAAGTGGATCCGACAGCCTTCAACAGAAAAGGTTTCACATCGGGCGAGGCATGAAGATAGATCGCAACATATCCGCATGTGAAAAGAACGGTGATGATCATCAGGATGCTGTGCTTTGATGTGAATTGTCCGTAGCCTAATCCGGCGGGGATATTGTCCTTGTGAGTCCAGAAATGGCTGGTCTTCATACTTCCATTATAAGATCGAAGCAGAAAAAAAGATATCATAGGCAAACATATCTGCTGTGACCCTGGCTTTTTTGTGTTTCTGATAAATGCATATCCAAAAAAAGACTGATCAAGAAGATATAATGAGATAAAAGTCATCGATACAGATAAGTGTAAACAAAGAAGGAGATCAATCCATCATAGTATATTGAATTGCCGATCGCGATGATTTGGCTCTGAGCATGCCGGTCTTCGTTGTGCTATCATTTAGCTGTATATAGGAGGCGTATGAATGAAAAAATCAACCAGTAAGATCGTTGCGATCTTGACGATCCTGATGATCGTCACATCGTGCTCAGCCGGCAAGAACAAAGCCAACACCAAAGAAGCGGTGCAGGCTCTGACAGAAGAGTTCTTCGACGGACTCGTTGAACAGGAAAGATACACGATCACCAACAGCAACAACGGGAACACATACAGTGTTGCGACCGTTGATGGCGATAAGATCATGATGCATTACGAGGATCCTGATTTCCCGGATTACTACATGTTCATGGAAAACGGAGTCAAGTATTCCCTTTATGACGGCGGAGAACCTTATGAAGATGAAGCCGGATATGACATGAATGCCGATTTCATCCTCGGTGGTCTCAGAACGTACACGGATGCGATCCTTTCAAACGACGATCCCGAAAACAAGTACGAGGGAACTCTGAGTAAAAACGGAGATGAGAAGGAACTGAAGATCACCGTCAAGACGAAGAGCGATGCCGGTGAAGGCACGACGACCTTGACAGGCAAGTCAAGCGGCGAAAAGATCATGAGCTACAGTTATGAGACAGTCGTGGGTGGAAACACGATGTCAAGCCAGACGGTCTACGGTTATGGCGATGATATCGCTGTCGTCCTTCCGGAATATGAGATCCCGGTGGCCCGCGAATATACGCATATCGAGAGCCCTTACGCCACGATGGGCGATGTCATCGACAAGGTGGGCATAGACAGTTTCGTCCTGGCGATCGAAGACGGCAGGATCTATACGGTGGCGGATATGCTGCAGCTGAGCGGTCCGATCACGGACGATGTGTTCGCGGCATATGACGCGATCGATCCGATGGCCGATGATTTCAACCAGAAAGCATACGAAGTGCTCAAGGATCTGCCGATCGATGACTGCATCGATTTCAGCGAATATGTCCTGAGTGAGGAAGATCTCGATGCCTATGCCGGAAAGAGCGTGGAAGAGCTGGTCAACGATGGTTTCGAAGAGAACGGCTGGAGCGTCTTTGAAGGCGATTCGAACGTGCTGGTCGAGAAAGACGGAATGGTCTATGAGTTTAATGTCGGGCTTCCGGAAGGTTTCGATACGAAAGCCGACATCGAATTCTCTGATCTCTATGGCGCAACCGTCAAAGACGGTCATTTCTCAGAGATCAGCATGGCCATGATCCCGTTGAAATAAGCGTCTGATATCACGATGGATCGAAGGCCGGTCTGAGAAGACCGGCTTTTCTGTGAGGAGAAGAAGGCTTTTGCGTTTACAATAAAGACGAGGAGACGATTATGAGCAAATACTATAAAGATCATTATGATGTGATCGTGATCGGCGGAGCATTGGCCGGACTGGCTTCGGCACTGACTCTGGCAAAGAAGGGAAAGGATGTCTTGGTCCTCGAACAGCACAATCTGCCAGGCGGCGTCGCGACTTCCTTTGTCAGAGGAGGGATCGAGATCGAAGGCACTCTGCACGAGATGATGTCGATAGGACCGAAAGAGTGTCCTTTGAAGATCAGGAATTTTTTCGATGAGATGGGCGTGGATATCGAGTGGCTGCGCGTTCCGGATGCCTATCGCTTCGTCGATGGAAAGAGCGGGATGAGCGTACTGGTCCACGCGGGAAGCCACGGCGATTTTGAGACGCCGGCTTCAGAGATCGCGAAAGCCTGCAAAGACAAAGACGGCAGCCTGTATCAGAAGATCCTCGATCTGCTGAACCTGTGTCACAGGGTCTATGATTCCGTGAACATCCTTTCTGTCACGCCGATGTCAAAGGTGCAGATGCTGCTGAAGCATCCGGACTTCGTCAAGACGGCCGGTTACAGCGCAAAAGAGGTCATCGATACTTTTGATCTGCCAAAGGAGGCAGTCGATATCCTTTCGGCTTACTGGATCTATGTCGGTGATACGCTGGAAGATCTTCCTTTTACGATCTGGGCCGTCCTGATGGCGGACTATCTGGGTTACGGTTCTTATGTTCCGGCCCGTTTCTCACACGAGATGTCTCTGAAGATGGCGGAAAGAGCGATGGATCTGGGCTGCCAGGTCGAGTTTGGCCAGAGAGTCGACAAGATCCTCGTCAACAAGGGACATACAAGAGGCGTGAGGCTGGCAAACGGCACAGAGATCGATGCCGATTACGTCGTCTGTTCCTCCTATCCGGACAAGGCCTACACATCCATGATCGAACCGATCTCTGAGGTACCGGAAGGAGCCGTGAAGTTCGTCAATGCCAAAAAGATCGGGCTCAGCTGTTTCTCTGTCGTCATGTTGCTGGATGAGGATCCGGAAGAACTGGGCATCAGAGATTACTCGACGTTCTATGCAGCGGATGGAATGGATCTGAAGAAGATCTTTGAAGAATGCGCAAGTGAAGGTCCCTACAACTATGTCACGTCGATCTGTACGAACCTCGCCAATCCAAACGCCTCCCCTAAGGGGACCTGCATCTATTCGATCACAGCACTGCCAAGACCGGAAGGCTGGTTCAGTGTGAATGAGGAGAACTATGAGGAAATGAAAAAAAAGAATGCCGAACACTTCATCAGGCTGGAGTCTGAGAGGCTCGGCGTCGATCTGAAGGAGCACATCCTGGAGCTCGTGATCGAGACTCCGGTCACGATCGCACATTATACCGGTGCCTATCAGGGATCGGTCTACGGTTACATGCATACGATGGATGATCACATCGTCGCAAGGTTGCAGATGTCGGAAGAAGAGAATTACATCCAGGGTCTGGCTTTCGCGGGAGCCCATCAGATATCGGGTGACGGGATGGGTCCGGCAGTCACCAATGGAAGAAAGGCTGCCAAGATCATCCTGGAGATGATGGAAGCGGATAAGGAGGCAAGCAGATGAAAGTCAAGGGATTCATTCAGGATGTCGGCGGCGCATCGAGAATCACGAAGAGAAGGAAAGAAGTCTATGCGAAGGCTTCCTCATCGCCAAGACCTTTTGATCCGATCGGCGAGACCGCAAGGAAGCTCCATCCCGGATCCATCGATCTGGAAGTGTCTGAAGTCAGAGAGGCTTCTTTGACAGCCAGGACGATCCGTTTCAAGGCGAAAGAACTGCCGTATTTCAAGGCCGGTCAGTTCCTGTCGATCGTGTTGCCGATCGATGGTTCGCGGGTGTCGAGACCTTATTCGATCTCTTCGGCGCCGTATGAGACAAGAGGCGAAGATCCGTATGTGGAGATCACCGTCCGCAAGATGAAAGAGAATGGATTTGTATCGGACTATCTCTACGATAAGGTCAAAGCGGGCGATCATTTCCAGGCTGAAGTGGGACTGGGCGAATTCCACTACGAGGCACTGCGCGACGCAGGACACGTCGTGGCACTGGCCGGAGGAAGCGGCATCACGCCGTTCGTCTCCATGGCAAAAGAGATCCGGTACGGAAAGCTCGATATGGATCTGACGATCCTCTACGGATCCGTTTCAAAGGATGACATCATATTGAAAGAGGAGCTGGACAGATGTGTATGTGAAAAGGTGAAAGTCGTCCACGTCCTGTCGGGAGATGATCCTGACTGGGATGGCGAAAAAGGTTTCCTGAACAGAGACATCATCAGCAGATATTCAAAAGGAGACACGACTTATTTCGTATGCGGACCGCAGGCGATGTATGACTTCGTTGAAAAGGAACTGGAAGCATTGAACGTTCCAAAGCGCCGGATCCGCTTTGAAGTTTTCGGTCAGGCCAGAGATATCACGAAGTTTGAAGGATATCCGAAAGAGAAGAAGGATGAAGTCTATCAGCTCACGGTCAGACAGGGTATCAGTCAGAAAGTGATCCCTGCCAGGGCGGACGAGCCGATCGCTGTCGCACTGGAAAGGGCCGGTCTGAAGATCCACACAGCCTGCCGCAGCGGTGCCTGCGGATTCTGCCGGATTAAGGTCCTGAAGGGGACTTGCTACGTCTGTCCGGTGAACGACGGAAGAAGGAGCCAGGACAGGATCTTCGGCTATGTCCATGCCTGTTCGGCTTATCCGACTTCAGACATCGAGATCAAGGCTGACATCGATCAGTAAGAAAAACAGTTCATAAACAAAAAAGCAGGAGCCGGAAGGCTCCTTTGAATTTGATGGGATAGAACGATCAGACTTCTATCAGAAGGCCGTCTTTCAGGATGTATTCCTTGTCTTCATCCGGGAAGTACTGATGACTGCCGTTGGCAGCGAGGTTTTCCGGCTGTTTGGAGTGGACGGCGACGACAGCCTTCGCTTTGATCGTGTCCGTCAGCCAGGATAACTGATTTGGATAGGCGTGCGAGAAGGAGTAGAGATTAGAAAAGGAATGGAATTCAAATCCCAGCTTCTCTAGTATGTTCAGCATGATCTGCCATCTCTTTTCGGTGCTGACCAGCGGTTCGCCGAAGAGATGGAAGTACTGCCCTTTGATGCCGTCGAAGTCGCTGAGCATCAGGATGTGGTCATAGGAATTTTGCAGGAGATAGTTCTGCGGATCCTTTCTGATTTCGGGGATGCGGATGATCTCGGGATCCATCTCATCAAGATAGGCAGGATACCCGTCATCGAAAAGACAGACGGATGTTTTGATCCCCTCCAGCTTATAAAGGATGTAGGCAAAGGCCGGTTCCATGACGAGCTTTCTTCCTGAGGAGGCAGCCAGGTCATACATGTGACGCATCATCCTCGTGTCGCGTTCGTACTGATTGAAAACAGCCAGACCGTCGAAATCTTTCAAAGCAGCGGCGATCTCATCGTAGATGTCCTGTTCGCTGATGCAGCCTTTCAGGAGCTCTTTTGATGGCTTGCGAAGATCTGCCATGGCTTCCGGCGGCAGGAAGGATTCACTGACGGAAGAAGTCGTCGCATCGGTGATCAGCAGATCGATCCGCTTGCCTTTGAGCGATCCGATCTCACCGAATGCGCGGTCCGCATCGAGACCGTGAAAACGGATATCGCCTGTATAATAGACCAGAGAATCAGGCGTCCCGATCAGGAAGCCGGAAGAACCGGGACACGGGTGGTCGGAGAAATACGGGGTGACCGATATGTTTCCGATCCTGACCGTCTCGTGGTAACGGAAAGCGGAATAGTCACGATGAGCCCTTTCGTCATTGACAAGATCCAATGCTTGGAGCAGTTTCAGACCATCCTCGTGGATGTAGACAGGGATGGAAGGGGCGACCTTGTCGATCTCCGACATGTGATCCAGATGGGCATGGCAGATGAAGATGGCTGTCCGGTATGAAGAGTTTTCAAAAGGTTCCAGGCCGATGTCCTGGAGGTCGTCTTTGGAAAAGACGCCGGGTATCATTGGAATGCGGCCCAGCAGCAGGGCATCCTTGACCCTGTTTATTTCTCTTGGCTTGACCTGCCCGTCATAAATGTTGGAGAGAGGTGTGAAAGGAGCGCCGAAATCGAAGATGATGCGGTCGTTTCCATAAGAGAGCGAAATGACGACGCCCATGCCTCTTGTCCCTCTGTAGAAGTGCAGTCTCGTATCAGTCATCGTCAGTCTCCTTCAGGATGTTCATCCCTCTGTCGTAGGAATAGGTGACACCTTTTCGGGCATAGAAAGAAGGAAGTGTCAGGTTGGATAGCATCGCTTCGCGGTTCTCGCTGTGGCAGGGTATCACAAGAGAAGGACCGACCATCTCACAGTACGCCAGGATCTGATAGTTCTCGGCGTGCGGAGAGAAATAGCCGTCCTCATAGTCGTAAGTCTTCTGATAGGAGACCTTGCTGAGAGATATGATGTTCATCAGGTTCCGGTAGTGCGGGTCGAAGGATCCCAGCGGAGTACCGGAATGATGAAGATAGAGGGCGTTGATGTTCCTGTAGTCGAGCAGCTCCAGGGACCTCGGATAGCTGTTTTGCAAGAGGTAGCGTTTCGGATCGGCGAGGATCTCTTCTTTTGATATGACATCGTTGGCTGAAAGGATCTCATCCAGGCAGGCGATCTCGTGAAGATGAGAATCGGGCAGCAGCACCTTGACGGTTTTTTTGAAGAAGCGGTTGATGATATGCGCCGTTTCCGGTTCAAAGACGATCTCCCTTCCGGTTTCTTGCGCAAAGCGTATATAGTCGGCGACATCCGACATCTCCCTTTCGTAGATGTTGAAAAGGACGAGGGAAGGGTGTTTGCGTATGGATCCGATGATCCTTGAGTCCAGTTCATCTTTTCTGATGAGTCCGTCTTTCGGTTCAAAGGAAGGAACGATGCCGTCATAGCTTTGTCCCTTGAAGAACCTTGTTCCTTCACAGACCAGCAGATCCGGCTTGTGTTCCTGAAGGAAGGAAAGTTCTTTGAGGATGCCGGTCCTGTACTTGCCATAGAGGAAGACGTCACCGGTAAAGTGGATCTTCAGATCCGGTGTCTCGATGAAGAAGGAGAGATCCTGATAGGAGTCGCTGTTGAGAACGAAGGTATGGATGCGGATCTCGCCGATCACGGTCTCTTCTTTCAGATCCTCGTAGCGATGATCCCTGAGATCCTCGATGCCCATGCCCACATCTTCCAGCGCTTTTTCGATGGTCTGTGCGCTTTCTTTCAGACAGACTTTGACAGACGGGGAGATCAGTCCCATCATGCGCATGTGATCCAGGTGCAGGTGGGAGATGAAAAAAGCCTGGTCCCTGATCGGGTATCCTTCGGCAGGAAGAAGCCCAGCTATCTCTTCGATATATCTTTTTGAATAGATCCCGTCGATCTTCGGGATCTGGCCGATCCATAGGAGATCTTTGATGATGTTTTTTCTTGTCTTCACTTTGCCGTCGAAGATGTCGAAAGCGGGATCGTAGGCCGTTCCTGCTTCAAAAAAGACGCGGCAGTCTCCGTAATGGACTTCCATGATGACGCCGCCGATCGAGTCCAGCCCGCTGTGAAAAGTGATCGTTGTTTTATTCATATCTAAATCCAGTATAGCAGAGTCAGGACATCCCGCCGGTAAAGAAAAAGCCCTGTTTTGAGACAGGGCCAGATGATCAGATCTTCATGGCGACCGACCAGGCGCCCCAGATCGCGGAACGTAGGTTGCCGACTTTGTCGGCATCACCGACGAGCCAGACGTTCCTGTCGGCTTTTGTCAGCGGATCAGAGTCGTAGCCGGTGGAGATGACGACACTGTCGCAAGGGATGGTCTTCTCGGTGCCGTTTTTGTCGGCAATGATGACGCTGTCGTCACTGATCTGTCGGCAGCTGTGTTCCAGATAGACCGGAACATCAAAGGCTTTGAAGTAGTCTCTCAGATAGGAAGAGTTAGCCAGGCAGAGGTTCGGCGTGGTGATCAGGTCGTTGAGCATCTCGACGATGACAGGTCTCTTACCTTTCCGGTGCAGATCATAGGCGATCTCACAGCCCGTGAGTCCGCCGCCGATGATGACCACATTTTCGCCGACTTCTTTATTGCCCAGGAGATAATCAATGGCGCTGATGCCTTTTTCAGCACCTGCGACCGGCAGCTTCTTCGCTTTCGATCCGGTGGCGATGATATAGGCGTCGGCCGGGATCTCGTGGATGTCCCTGACTTCGTGATCGAAGCGGACCTCGATGCCTTCCTTTTTCAGCTGTGTCTTGTACCATTCCAGCAGTTTCTTGTCGTGGGATTTGAAGTCCGGAGCAGCAGCAGCGTTGAAGACGCCGCCGAGTCTGTCGCTTTTTTCATATATGACAGGCGTATGTCCGCGCTTTTTCAGCAGAAGGGCTGCTTCCATGCCGCCGACACCGCCGCCGATGATGGCGACGTTCTTCTTTTCTTTTGCGGGAGAGAAATAGAATCTATCCGATTGCATCGTTTCCGGGTTAATAGCACAGCGGCACATGTTCATGGCGTCGTTC